>ERZ826764.43-NODE-43-length-178515-cov-8.029194_pt1 | contig 178515 bp, 168 predicted proteins | sample MGYA00519870_ERZ826764 | MGnify/ENA primary metagenome ERZ826764 (study PRJEB31778, sample SAMEA3449239) | human gut metagenome | biome: human gut; feature: human-associated habitat; material: faeces | place: United Kingdom | collected 2010/2012 ... | reverse complement strand
AAACCCCTCATGAGTGAGGGGCAGGGGAGTTGAGAGTGCCGAAGGCACTTTGTTCTTACAGGGAGCGCCTCCCGATGATCCGGAAGAGTTTTTACATTAAACTTAAGTTTTTTACATTCTGTGGCATTATGAACCGCTGTAATGTTATAATTGATATTCAATCGGTTTACTGTGTATCATTGGCGAACAGCCATGGCGGCTGATCATTGTTCTTTGGAGGAAATGGAAATGAGGATGAAAAAAATAATAGCGGTAATGGCACCGTTACTGATCGGCATATCAATAGTCTCATGCAGCAGGAATACAGGAACAGAGAACGAGGAACCGGCCAAAGTCGGTGACACGGCCATAGTCGGTGAAATGGCCAAAGTCGGTGACACGGCCAAAGTCAACGACACCATCAATCCGAAGGCATCCAAAGAACCGGAAGACATTCCGGCATTCCCCCATTCTTTTATGATTGACTCCGATAACTATTATGACTATCAGGATGGCATGCAGTGTGCGGCTTTTTCTTCAGCCTACGTACTGCGGCATTTTGGGGAAGCGGCGGAGGGCATGGACATCTTTGCGGATTTTCCGAACCGGGCGCCGGACGGGGGGATTTTTCCGGAAGGAATCGTGAATTACTTTGAGGGAAAGGGATACCAGGCGGAATTTAGACAGAACGGGACGGTGGCGGAGATAAAGGGGCTGGTCAGCCAGGGCGTTCCTGTCATTGTGTTTATTCATACGGAAGAGCCGCATAAAACCGTACATTCCACCCACTATATTCCGGTGGTGGGCTATGATGAGGAGTATCTGTATTTTGCGGAAAGCATACAGGGGCTGGCTAATTGCGAAAACGAAGAGAACCCGGTCTACAACAGAAAGACGGAGCTTTCAAAATTCGAACGCCTTTGGCTGAACATCGACGGTGTCTGGGATAATCCGTATTTTGTGATAGCAAAGGGCGACGGCGGCCTTTCATAAATCTTACATTTTATTGTTCTAACCGTACTTTAACCCTGGCTCCTGTATAATAAGCCTGTGATCACATAACACAGAAAATAAAAGAGCGAATAACAGGAGGCATTTATGATGTTAAAACACAGAACAACAGCCATTTTGGCAGCAGCAGCCGTAGCAGCCACGACGTTAGCCTTTACCGCTTCTGCGGCGGTAAAGGATGTACAGGCGGATACCAGCAAATCCGCCGTATGCACTTCCACCGTTATGGACCATGCGGACGGGAATAGACAATATAAGTCTGAGATCAGAACCGATGAAAATGGGGAAACGTATATTATCGCGGAAGACGGATCGAAGATTTATATCAGCTGGACGGAAAAAGGAATCAGCAATGACGGCAGTGTCGTATACAGCGTCGTCGCGGCTGAGTAGAAGGATTTTATCGGGATACCAAAAAGGATGAGAGGATTTGATTTACCATGAGACTTTTGATTGTGGAAGATGAGGAAGATATGCGGGAGGCGCTGTGCTACGGCCTGCGCAGACGCGGGTATGCGGTGGACGCCGCAGGTGACGGCGCCGACGCGGTCGAACAGTGCGGGATCAATGAGTATGATCTGGTGGTGCTCGACTTAAATCTCCCCGGTCTGGATGGCATGGAAGTGCTGAGGCACATTCGGTCCATGGAGAACCCGGCGAAGGTGCTGATTCTCTCTGCCCGCTCGGAGCTTGCAGACAAGATAATCGGGCTGGACAGCGGAGCCAGCGACTATCTCACCAAGCCGTTTCATTTTGAGGAATTAGAGGCACGCATTCGTATGCTGCTGAGAAGATCATTTATCCAGACAGAGGCCGCCCTGACGAGGGGAGGTCTCTGTCTGGATTCCAATTTAAAGACCGCTGCTTTTCAGGGAAAGCCGCTGGAATTCTCCATGCGTGAATTCGCAATTCTGGAATATCTGATGATTCACATGGGCAGGCCGGTCAGTGCAGAGGAACTGCTGGAGCATGTGTGGGACAGGGAGGCCGATCCCTTTTCCAATCAGGTGAAGGTCTATATCAGCGTCATACGGCGCAAGCTTCAGGCGGTTACGGATGAGGAAATCATCCGCAGTATCCGCGGCGCCGGATATCTGATCGATAAGGAGGAACCTCTATGATGAAGAAATTGTCACTCCGCATGCGGCTGACCCTTCTGTCGGCCCTGGTGATGGCCAGTGTGGCAGTCATACTGACCAGCATGTTCTTATTTGGGGCAGACCGCATTTTCGTACGAGACTTAGAGCAGAAGATGACGTTTCAGCCCCAGGATATTATCATCACCAGTGTAAAAAAAGAGGGAGTCCCTAACGAAAATATGGACTTGCAGGAGGTTACCGTTTCCTTGAAAAAGGCGGGCACGCAGTTTAACCTATGGGGGATGGCGGCCCTTTTTCTGGTCCTTATTTTGGGAACCGGGGCGACGTGGCTGATGGCGGGCCATGTGCTGAAGCCGCTGAAGGAGCTGTCGTCCGCGATTGAGGAGATCAGCGGCAATGATTTGTCGAACCGCGTGGAGATACAGGGCAGACAGGATGAGATCGGCCGGCTGGCCCGGTCTTTTAATCATATGATGGACAAAGTCAGCGCTTCATTTGAACGGCAGAAACGCTTTTCCGCCAGTGCCGCCCATGAGCTGAAGACGCCGCTTGCCACGATTCTTGTGAATCTGGAGGTTCTGGAGCTGGACGGGAAGACCTCGCCGGACCGCATGGAAAAGGTGCTGACCATCGTAAAAGCGAATACGGAGCGGATGATCCGTCTGGTGGAGGACCTGATGCGCCTGACGTCGGATAAGGACCACGAGATGGAGGAGGAAGTGGAGCTGAGCGAAGTGTTTGCCATAACGCTTTATGAGCTTTCACCGCTGATCCGAAAAAAGGACTTGACCGTCTCCATCGAGAATACGCCGGATATCAGCCTGACCGGCAGCCGCGTCATGCTTTACCGCGTTATGAGCAATCTGCTGGAGAACGCGGCAAAATACAACCGGGAGCATGGGTCCATCTCGATTGTCACGGGCAGAGATGATAATGGTGTGACTGTGAAGATCGAAGACACGGGAATTGGAATCCCGGAAGAAGCGCTTCCCCATATTTTTGAACCGTTTTACCGGGTGGATCAGTCCCGGTCCCGCGCCGTGGGCGGAGCCGGTCTGGGACTTCCCCTCGTAAAGGACATCGTGGAGAAGCACGGGGGAGAGGTCACGGTGAAGAGCGCGGCTGGTGAGGGAACGACATTTATACTGCGGTTCCCTGCCTCATACCGCGGTGTGGAAAGGCGCGGACGTGTATCTCCTCGACATGGAAAAATAGTCTGCGGCAATGATTAAATAGGTGGAACAGAACGGAACTTTGTGCTATGATAGGGAAGTATAATTGAATCATATGATATTAAGTGCATGTTCAAGAGGGAATCAGGTGAGAATCCTGAGCGATCCGGTCACTGTATTCAGGGAGCGATATCTTCAAATCCATTGCATCAAAGATGTGAGAAGGGAAGATGGAGCATTGATCTGTAAGTCAGGAAACCTGCTTAATAGGAAAAGATGAAGCCTCCGTGTAAGGCAATGCATCTGGGATAAAGAAGCTCTTTTTTGCCGTAAGGCGCAGAAGGGGCTTAATAGTTTATGCCTGATGACGGGAACGCGGAATAAAAAAGCGTTTCTTTTTTTTGCTTCCGGCGGCCTCTGATTTGGCCTGCGCTTATGAATTACGGTATGATATGCAGTTATACAAGGATGATACCTGCGAAAAGCAGACGAATGGAGGAACTATGAAAGAGAGACAAAAGAGACGAAGCGCGTATTCCATGTTCGCGCTCCTGGCGGTGATTCTGACCCTGATGCTGAGCGGCTGTTCCGGTCAGAAGGCCGGCACACAGAGCACAGAGACCGCTCAGACAAGTGCTGAGGCAAAGAACGGGGCGGGTACAGAAACAGGTTCAGAGGAAAAGACCACAGAAGCGGCCGTGAATCCGGACGATGAGATTGTCCTGGCGGGCTACCGGAATGTGGCGCCTGGCGTGGATGACGCCTACTACTGCAGCGTAATTCTCTATGTATGGGAACCGCTGATCACGATGGATGCAGCCGGACAGCCGGTAGGAAAGCTGGCGAAGAGCTGGGAGATGTCTGACGATGCGAAGACCTGGACCTTCCATTTACAGGAAGGCGTCAAATTCCATGACGGCGAAGCGTTCAATGCGGACGCAGTGCTTTATAACTTTGACCGGATGAGATCAGAGGTGAAGCCTTCCGGCTTCTACAGCCTGAACATCGACAGCTTTTATCCGAATCTTGACCAGGTAACGAAGGTGGATGATTATACGGTGCAGCTGACCTTTACAGAGGCCTCACCGACCCTTCTTTTTACCATGACCAATTTCGGAAGCGCCATGTACAGCCCCAAATGCTTTGATGAAAATTATAATTACACCGGCATTGCACAGGGTACGGGACCATTTAAGATTACCGAGAATGTTAAGGATCAGTACGTACTCCTGGAGCGCAACGAGGATTACTGGGGAGAGAAGGCTGCGGCGAAGACAATCCGCGTGATGACGATCCCGGATGTCAATACCAGATTCTCCGCTATGAAGTCCGGAGAAATCATGGGCGTTATCGATTTAAAGGCGATCACGCCGGCTCTCGCTGTGGAGCTTGTAAAGGATGACCAGTTTGCGATCACGACGACCAATTCTACCATGATCGATTTCCTGTGCCTCAATGGAACAAAGGCGCCGTTTGATGATGTCAGAATGAGAAAGGCGTTCAGCCTTCTGGTAGACAGAAACGCCATTGCGGATAATATCTATCTTGGATACGCATCCCCTACTTCCAATATCTTAAACTACAGCACGCCGTTCTATAAGGACTTCCCGGTGGAATACGACGCAGAGCAGGCAAAAGCGCTTGCAAAAGAGGTTCTGGGAGATCAGAGAGTCAGCGTAAAGTATCTGGTTCAGCAGGACAACACGGAGCAGAAGGCGGAGGCGGAGCTGATCGCGGCGATTCTTCCGGAGATCGGAGTGGACGTGACCATCGAATCCTATGACTGGGCGGCCATGAAGGATATGATGAAGAGCGGGGATTACGATATTGCACGCGGCCAGCAGGGGCTTTCCAATATGGAAGCCATCACCATCTTTAAGCGTTTCATGTATTCCACAGGCGATCAGAACGTGAACTACAGCCTTGGAGTAAAGAGCGCGGAAATTGATGGCCTGATCGATCAGGCGGATGCGGAGATCGATCTGGTAAAGCGTCAGGAAGCTTACGATAAGCTGCAGGAAATCTCCGTTGAGACACAGCCTGTGCTTCCTCTCTACAACGAAAAGACTCTGATGGTCTACAATAAGAAACTGGCCGGATATGAGGCGCAGATCTACGGACTGGATCTGACAAAGGTAGGCTGGGCACAGTAAACAGGGAGAGTATGAGATGCTTCGATATATAGTTCGGCGGATTCTGTCCGTGATTCCTGTGTTAATCGGAATTTCCGTCATGGCCTTCATGCTGGGCTTATTGACACCGGGAGACCCTGCGGCCATGGCCCTTGGAAGGGATGGCGTCTCTCAGGTGACGCCGGAGCTTTTAGAGGCCAAGAGGGAAGAGCTGGGATTAAATGATCCCGGTGCGGTCCAGTATCTGCGCTGGGCGGGAAAGGTACTGCAGGGAGATTTAGGCAGATCATACAGCGATCACTCGCAGGTGAGCGGAGAACTTCTCCGCCGCCTGCCCATGACGCTTAAACTGGCATGTTCCGGGATGGCACTGGTGTGCGTCTTCGGGATATCCTTCGGAATATTCTCTGCGGCGTTTGTGAACCGCGCGCCCGATCAGGGAATGAAATTTCTTACAAATCTTATGATGGCAGTACCGTCATTCTGGCTGGCAATCGTCATGATTATCCTGTTTGGTGAAAAATGGAAGCTGCTCCCCACCAATGGCGTGGGAGGCATCCGTCATATGATTCTGCCGTCGGTCACGCTGGCCTGCGCCAATATCGCCATGACTCAGCGGCTGATGCGGTCCTCCATGCTGACGGAGTTCGGCAGGCAGTATATGCTGGCGGCTGACGCAAAGGGGATTAAAAAGAGCAGGCTGATGCTCTGTCACGCGTTTCCCAACGCGGTGCTTCCGGTGATTACGCTGTTCGGTAATTACCTGGGGGGAATGTTGGGAGGTTCCGTGATTATTGAGAATATGTTTTCCCTTCCGGGAATCGGCTCCTACGTGCTGGAGGCCATTCATTCAAGGGATTATCCGGTGATTCAGGGATATGTGCTGTTTACCGGCGTGATCTATGTCACCGTTTCTCTCGCAGCAGATTTACTATGCGCATGGCTCAATCCGAAGATACGGCTGGGAGACGGCGGAAAGCGCGGGGAGGGAGGCAGAAATGAGTAAGAGACAGATGATTCCGGGAATCATCGGAATTGTAATACTGACCGTGATTCTGGCAGGCAGTGTTCTGGCGCCTGTGCTGGCTCCTTATGAAGTCAATGCCGTCGATATGTCCCAGACACTTAGGACGCCGTCCGCGGCCCATCTACTCGGCACGGATCTGCTGGGGAGAGATATTTTCAGCAGGATCCTATACGGCGGAAGGAGCTCGATTCTTCTTTCACTGACAGCGACTGTGCTGTCCATGCTGGCGGGCATGGCGGTAGGAACGCTGGCAGGCTATTACGGAGGCATCTGTGATGATGTGATCCTGGTCTGCATGAATATCTTTCAGGGACTGCCGGGAACCAGCTTAATGATCGCCATCGCCGGGATCATGGGACCGAGCTTTCAGAGTCTGATGATCGCGCTTGTGCTGACCAGCTGGACCGGATTTGCCAGGATTATCCGCACGGAGGTGCTGCGGCTGAAGGAGGAGAATTTCGTGAAGGGGCTTAAGATTCTGGGAGTCTCCGATCAGGCGATTATCTGGAAACACATCGTGCCCAATATGAAGGGCAATACGGTTGTGCTGTTTGCCACCAGGATTGGCCGCTGCATTCTGTCCATTTCGGGACTCAGCTTTCTGGGGCTTGGCATACAGCCGCCTAACCCGGACTGGAGTGTTATGTTAAACGATGCCAGAATGAATTTCCGTTCCTATCCCCATCTGATTATTGCGCCGGGCGTGTGTCTGGTGCTCCTGCTTCTCGGGATCAATCTGGTGGGCGACATGCTGCGGGATGTGATGGATCACAAGAGAGGGGAGGCAGGAGGCTATTGATGGATGATAATCTGACCGTCCAGGATGCGGTGGTGCATTTTCAAGTGAAGGACGGACTCGTGAAGGCGGTTGACCACGTAAATGCCAGGTTTGCGGCGGGAGAGATCACCGGTCTGATCGGAGAGAGCGGATGCGGGAAATCTGTGCTGGGCATGGCGATTCTGGGTCTGCTTCCCGCCTACGCCAGGACGGAAGGCGCGATCTGGCTGAATGGACAGAATCTCTTATCGCTGGACTCCAGACAGATGAGGAAGCTGCGGGGGCGAAAACTGGGGCTGATTCCTCAGAATCCGGCAGACTCCTTTAATCCGGTGCGGAAAATCGGCGGGCAGATCAGGGAGGCGCTGGCCGTGGGAAACCAGAAGGGCCAGAAAAACGAAATGGCAGCCAGACTCCTGGTGGAATTTGGATTTGAGCCCCAGCAGGCCGGACGGGTGCTGTCGTCCTATCCCTTTGAGCTGAGCGGCGGCATGAACCAGAGGGCGGCGGCTGCCATGGGAACGGCCTCCTGCCCGGAATGGATGATTGCGGACGAGCCTTCCAAGGGGCTTGATGAGGCGCTGCGGCATCAGCTCTATGAGACCCTCTATACGGTGAAGAAAAGGGGGATCAAGGGCATGCTCATCATAACCCATGATCTTCAGCTTGCCACGGGTCTCTGTGACAGCCTGGCAGTGATGTACAGTGGCGAGATGATCGAATTTGGAAAGAATGTTCTGGCCGATCCGAAGCATCCCTATACCCGGGGACTTTTACAGTCGCTGCCGGTAAACGGTATGCATCCCATGAAGGGCTGCGCTCCCGCGCCCGGCGAACAGATTGGCGGATGTAAGTTTGCGTCAAGATGCCCTGACGCGGAGAAACGGTGTTTCTGTGAAAGGCCGGAGGGCTATGAGACAGAGGGCCGGATTGTGAGGTGTTTTCAGTATGCTTGAGATGCGGGAGATCACGAAAGCCTACCAGGGGAGGCAGAAGGTGGAGGTGCTGGACGGCGTCAGTCTCCAGCTGGAAAAGGGAAAGACGCTGGGGCTGATGGGAGCCAGTGGAAGCGGGAAGAGCACGCTGGCCAGAATTCTGCTCATGATGGAGCCTGCGGACAGCGGGGAGATCTGTTTCCACGGTCAGCCCGTGAATGGAAAAGACAGGCGGCTCATGAAGCAGTTCAGGCGGCGCGTGCAGTATATTTCCCAGCATCCGGAATCGTTTCTGGATCCCAACTGGAAGATCGGAAGGAGCGTGATGGAGGCGGCGAAAGTCTATGGCTGCCGGGAGGCGGATCAGAAGCTTAAAAAGCTGCTCACCCAGGTAAAACTGGGCCGCGCGGTGCTGGACCGCTATCCGCATCAGGTGAGCGGAGGGGAAATACAGCGGGCCGCGTTGTGCCGTGCGCTTTTGCCTGAACCGGAGGTGCTGATTCTGGATGAGGCCACATCCATGCTGGATGTGTCGGTGCAGGCTCAGATTTTAAATATTTTAAAGGAAATTCAGGAGCGGGAAGGAATCGCATATCTCTTCATATCCCATGACAGAGAGGTGGTTTCCTGGTTCACAGATGAAAAGAGGGAATTGAAAGGAGGCAGACTTTATGACATATCTGGAGGAGCGGGTGAAAATCGCTGATTTTAACCGGCTTTGGGAGGAAGCTATCACGCTGCCGGACGGTTCCTATTCGAGACGCCAGACCGACGACGAGGCGGAGCGGGAGTTCTGGAAGGGCTTTATGGGAAGAAAAAGGAGTTACCAGCGTGATGATACGGCTGAGACTGTGATGGAGGCGGTCAGGAAGCTGCTGGCAGACTGCCGGACCGCCTCTATTCTGGAGATTGGTCCGGGATGGGGAAATTACACGATGGAGCTGGCGAAGCTCTGCGGCCGCATGACCTGTGTGGACATCTCTCCGGAGGTACTCTCCTATATCGATCAGACAGCGCGGGAGCAGGAGATCCGTCACGTGACCGGGGTGTGCAGCAAATGGGAGACATTTTCTTCCGCGGAGCGTTACGATGTGGTTTTTGGATATAACTGCTTTTACCGGATGCGCAGTCTGGAGGAATGTTTTCGAAAAATGAACGAAACAGCAGAAAAGATGTGCATTGCAGGTATGAACATGGGGTTTATGCCGCCATACTATATGGAGATGAAGAGGGAACTGGGATGCAGGCTGACCTATGGGAAAAAGGACATGATCTATTTTATCAATGTGCTTTACGCCATGGGAATCGATGCCGGTATGACGGTCATCCCTCTGAAGAAGAAGTTTCTATACGACGATTTAGAACAGATGGTGTCGGGCGAGACCAGCAGGGTGGATGCCGGCGCGGACTGGGTGAAGGATCACAAAGAGCAGATCAGTCAGATTCTGCAGAACTATTTTCGATACAATGAGGAAGGAAAACTGGAATATGAGTATTCTTTCCGAGGTGCGCTGGTTTACTGGAAACCGAAGGAACAGCTTTCATGAACAGAAATGAGAACAAACATGTGATAAAGGAGGTATACCCCGGTTCCATCGCGGAAGAACTGGAGATAGAACCGGGAGATATCCTGCTTTCCATTAATCACGAAAAAATAGGAGATATCTTTGATTACAGATACTTAATCAAGGATGAATATATCGAAGTACTCATCAGAAAAGCCAATGGCGAGGAATGGGAACTGGAAATTGAAAAAGGATACGACGATGATCTGGGCCTGGAGTTTGATAATGGCCTGATGAGTGATTATCGTTCCTGCAGCAATCAGTGTATTTTCTGCTTTATCGACCAGATGCCGCCGGGAATGCGGGAGACGCTGTATTTTAAAGACGACGACTCGCGTCTGTCATTTCTGCAGGGAAATTATATTACCATGACGAATATGAAGGACCAGGACATCGACAGAATTATCCGTATGCAGCTGGCCCCCATTAATATATCGGTGCAGACCACGAATCCGGAGCTGCGCTGCAAGATGCTTCACAACAGATTTGCCGGAGAGAAGCTCAAGTATCTGAAGAAGCTGTATGACGGAAGGGTGGAGATGAACGGCCAGATCGTGTGCTGCAAGAACGTCAATGACGGACCGGAGCTGGAACGCTCCATCCGGGATTTGTCGCAGTATCTGCCGTTTTTAAGGAGTGTCAGCGTCGTTCCGGCCGGAATCACCAAGTACAGAGAGGGACTGTTCCCGATCGAACTGTATACGAAGGAGGAGGCCGGTGAAATCATTGACCTGATCGAAAGCCATCAGCAGGAGTATTACGACAGATACGGCCTCCATTTTATTCATGCCAGCGATGAATGGTATATCACGGCTGGCCGGGATTTTCCGACAGAGGAACGGTATGACGGGTATATCCAGCTGGAAAACGGCGTAGGCATGATGCGAATGTTCATCGATGAGTTCGGCGAGGCCCTTAAGGAGGCCGTGCACAGCGACGATTACCACAGCCTGAGAGAAAGCGTCAGACGCACGCTGACCATTGCGACAGGGAAACTGACGTATCCAACCATCTGCGATTTTGCATCCCGGATGATGGAGGCGTTTCCCGGCCTGACCATTCATGTATACTGGATACGCAATGATTTCTTTGGAGAGACCATTACGGTATCCGGACTGATTACGGGACAGGATCTGATCCGCCAGCTCAAGGAGCGTCAGTGCCAGGGGGAGGACCTTGGGGCTGTGCTTCAGATCCCATCCAATATGCTGCGCATGGGGGAAGCGGTGTTCCTGGACGACCTTACGGCAGCGGATGTGGAGCGGGAACTTGGTATGAAGCTGGTGGCGGTGGATTCAGGCGGTAAGGAGTTTGTCGAGGCTCTGCTGAATCCGGCCTACCGGATGGAGCGGGATAATGAAAACTTTGTCTATATCAAGGCCTATGACAGAAAGGAAGAGGAGTGAGTGCCGTGTTAAAGGATGGAGATAAGAAGCCTGGTGTACACCGGGGCCGTTATAATATGGATTTTGACCCTGTAAAAGGAGATCCGTACGGAAATATGCAGAAGGCGCGGGAGCATATCGATGCGCTGAAGAACCGGGAGAGAGAAGCGAAGGAGCAGGAAAGCAGGCCATAGTTTAAAACTATGGATAGTAATGGAAAATAGAAATTATACGATTGAGTACTGTTGTGCTATGATAACAGAAATTGATTATAACGAAACATCAGAACAGCCGCAGGAGGAAAAGTCGTATGAAGACATCGGTTATTGGATACCCGAGGATTGGGGAACTGAGAGAATTAAAATTTGCATCGGAGCGCTACTGGAAAAAGGAGCTTTCGGCCGGAGAGCTGGAGGAGACAGGACGGCAGCTTCGTGCACGCCACTGGAAACTGCAGAGAGATGCGGGAATCGATTATATCCCCAGCAATGATTTCTCCTTCTATGACGGCCTTCTGGATACGGCCTGTTTACTGGGAATGATTCCGGAACGGTACAGGAAACTGAATTTATCCCCGCTGGATACGTATTTCTCCATGGCAAGGGGATATCAGGGAGAGGCCGGAGATGTAAAGGCGCTGGCCATGAAAAAATGGTTCAATACCAACTATCATTATATGGTGCCGGAGATCGAGGATTCCTGTGAGATTGCCCTTGAGGGAACGAAGCCCTTCGATGAATACGATGAGGCGGCAGAACTGGGAATCACGACAAAGCCGGTGATGGCCGGACCATTTACCCTGTTAAAGCTGGCGAGATTTACGGGAAATAAAAGAGCGGAGGACGTAAAGAACGAGGTCATCTGCACATACCGGGAGATTTTAAAGAAGTTTGACGACAGGAAGGCGGAATGGATCGAGTTTGATGAGCCTTCCCTGGTACGGGATTTAGGCGAGGAGGACAGCAGGCTCTTTCACGATCTGTATTTCGATATTTTGAGCGGAAAAGGAGGGGTGAAGGTCCTTTTACAGACGTATTTCGGAGACGTGAGAGACTGCTATGAAGCGATTACCGCCCTTCCGTTTGATGGTATCGGGCTCGACTTTGTGGAAGGCAGGCAGTCACTGCCGCTTCTTAAGACTTATGGATTTCCCCAGGATAAGGTGTTGTTTGCAGGGGTGGTAAACGGAAAGAATATCTGGAAAAATCACTATGCAGGAACCCTGGAGCTGGCGGAGAAGATTCAGAATGAGGCGGGCGAGGTAGTCCTCAGCACGTCCTGTTCCCTGCTCCATGTCCCCTGCACTCTGAAAAATGAAACAAAGCTGGAGGAACAGTACCGGAGATACTTTGCATTTGCAGAGGAAAAGCTGTCGGAGCTGGCGGATATAAGGGCTGTTCTGGAATCGGAGGAGCCGGGGAAGCAGGAGGCTTATTTAAGCAATCAGCGTGTGTTCGGGGAGGCCAGAGGCGGTCAGAATCCGGCGGTCAGGGAACGTGTGAATTCCCTGGGAGAAAAGGAATTTACACGGCTTCCTAAATTTGAGGAGAGAGAGGCGATTCAGAAGATGCGGTTCGGTCTGCCGCTCCTTCCCACCACTACCATTGGATCGTTTCCTCAGACGAAGGAGGTGCGCGCCAACCGGTCCGCGTATAAAAAAGGCCAGATCGATGAGCGGCAGTACCAGGAGTTTAATTGCAGGAAAATAGAGGAGTGTATCAGACTGCAGGAAGAGCTTGGACTGGATGTGCTGGTACATGGAGAGTTTGAGAGAAATGATATGGTGGAATATTTCGGAGAGTGCCTGGATGGCTTTCTGTTCACTGAAAAGGCGTGGGTGCAGTCCTACGGCACCAGATGTGTGAAGCCGCCGGTAATCTGGGGCGATATCTCCCGCAGGCGTCCCATGACGGTGTCCTATGCCGCCTATGCCCAGAGCCTTACCGAAAAGCCTGTCAAAGGCATGCTGACGGGACCTGTTACCATACTGAACTGGTCATTTCCGAGAGAAGACATCTCCCTGAAGGAATGCGCCTGCCAGATTGGCCTGGCCATACGGGACGAGGTGCTGGATTTAGAGGCGGCAGGCATCGGAATCATTCAGATTGATGAGGCCGCGCTGAGAGAAAAACTTCCGCTGAGGAGGCAGGACTGGCGGGAAGACTACTTATCCTGGGCGATTCCCGCGTTTCGTCTGGTCCACAGCGGCGTGAAGGCGGAGACACAGATCCATACGCATATGTGTTACAGTGAGTTCGGGGATATTATAGAGGACATTGACCGCATGGATGCGGATGTCATCACGTTTGAGGCTTCCAGATCGGACCTGACCATCCTGGATGCTTTGAATCAATGCGGATTCAGAACCGAGGTGGGGCCGGGGGTCTACGACATCCATTCGCCGAGGATTCCTTCCACCGAAGAAATCGTGGACGCACTGGAGAAGATGCTGTCTAAGATACCGGCGGAGAAGCTGTGGGTGAACCCGGACTGCGGCTTAAAGACCAGAGGGGAGGAGGAGACCGCCCCCAGCCTGAGAAACATGGTTCTGGCAGCTGAAATAGTGAGAGCCGCCAGATAAAATATCAGGTAAAGAGAAAGGTCAGTTTCTTTTTACAGCAGCCTTTCGTTCTGGTATAATAAAGACCAGAGACAGGAGGTCGCCATGAAAGTTATCCATACTGTGGAATTAAAGCCGGGAAGCTATGAAGAGCAGCTGCCTGATTTTTCGCCGGATTTCCCTTATATCGCTTCCTATGTGGAACTGGAGAAGCATCTGGGCAAGCAGTCGCCGTGGCATTGGCATAAGGAAGTCGAACTGTTTTATATGAAAGAGGGGGCGGTGGAGTATGATACACCCCAGGGGAAAATCATCCTCCCACAGGGCTCCGCCGGCTTCGTCAACTCCAATGTACTCCACATGTCGCGGGTGAAGGAGGGGGAGAAGACGTCGGTTTCCATGATTCATATTTTCGATCCGCTGCTGGTGAGCGGGCAGACGGGAAGCCGGATTGACCAGAAATACGTGCGGCCGCTCGTCACAGCCCCTGGTATCGAGATGATCGGGCTTTATCCGGATCGGCCGGAGCACGCGGAGTTCCTTGCGATTCTCCGGGAATCGTTTGAACTTTCGGAGGATGAGTATGGTTACGAGATCCGCCTGCGGACGCTTCTCTCGGAGCTGTGGTGCCGTCTGCTTGCGATCGCAGAGCCCCTTTGCGGTGACGGCGCCCAGGGCAGCAGGCCGAGTGAAAAGATTAAGATGATGATGGTGTATATCCATGAACACTGCGCGGATAAGATTTCGGTGGCGGAGCTTGCGGCAGCAGCCTATATCAGCGAGAGGGAGTGCTTCCGCACGTTTCATGACTGCCTGAAGATGACGCCGGTGGAATATATGACAGATTACCGCTTACAGAAGGCGTGCCACATGCTGGCGGAAGGGGATGACTCCGTCACCAGGATCTGTCAGTCCTGCGGAATGGGAAGCAGCAGCTATTTCGGAAAGGTATTTCGGGAACGCATCGGATGCAGTCCCATGGAGTATCGAAGCAAATGGCGGAATTATGATATAGAATGACAGTAAGATGATATTTTCCTGAAACAAACTGCACTATAATGATATTGTAAAGAGAAGACAACAGATCAGACAGTGCAGGTGTCCGGCGTGCCGGACGGTTTTGTTCAGGAGGGATAGATATGATGAAACTCAGGATTTTAGATATGAAGGAATTTTTGAAAGCTGTCAATGGCTGTACGGGGCCCGTTCGTATCGTGGACTCTGATGGAAGAAAAGAAAATATAAACAAAGAATACGGAATCCAGGCGAAGCTTCAGGCGGAATATCAGAGGAACAGGAAGATTCTGAGTCTGAGCCTGGAGGTTCCCACACCAGCGGATTACCTGAGCATTGTGAATTATTATGTGGGCGACTGCTGAGCGCCGCCATGGAATTTAACAGAATGGCCCGATGTGCTGTAATGGCACACCGGGCTGTTTTGAGCTGCGCCCGGTGAATTCAGTGCAGGGGACGGAGGATTTGGGGAAGGGAGCGCCTGGGGAAGCGGAAAAAGGGCACTGGACGGATAGCGGGCAAAGTGTGTGCGTGATAAAATAATGAGGTCAGAAAACGAGGATAGAAGGAAAGACAGATATCGAAAGGAGACAAGAGGATGCACGCATGGGAAGCAATCGAAGGAGCACTGGATTTAATTGAGGAACACTTACAGGAGGATATCAGCACGGAGGCGCTGGCACAGTCGGCCGGCCTTTCCCCATTCTATTTTCAGCGGCTGTTCAAGCGGCTGACAGGGCGGCCGGTATTGGAATACGTTAAGATGAGGCGTCTGGCTATGGCGGCTTCCGCGTTGGCCGACAGGGAAAAGCGGATTCTGGATGTCGCCGTGGAGTATGGATTTTCCAGCCATGCCGCATTTACAAGGGCGTTTAAGGAGGCCTACGGCATCTCGCCGGAGGAGTACAGGAAGGACTGGCCCATGCTCAATACGTGTGATAAGCCGGAGCTGTCCATGAGATATCAGCTGGTGGATGAGGGCGTGCCGCTGATTGCGGGTGATATCGTTCTGGAGATCGAGCGGAGGCGGCTTGCGGTTCCCGAGGCTTACCTGGGAATGGAGACTGCCGTGGAGATGAAGAGGCAGGTGCCGGCGGGTGAGAGCACCGGAATCGATGTACCGGGGCAATTGTGGAAAGCATTCCATGAAATGAAACCATCTGTGGATGGACTGGCGTCGGATGGACCGGAAATGGGGATGTCGCATATGGCAGATCCGGAGGCAGGGACATTTCTCTATTTTGCCGGGGCTCAGGCGGAGGGGGACACAGAGGCAGCAGGAATGGAAGCAAAGACAAAGTCGAAAGCGGCAGCGGCTTCCACTTCCACGCTTGTGAAGCGGGAACTCCCTGTGGGAGAGTATCTGGTATGCAGAATTGAGGCGGAGACGTTTGAAAAACTGGTGACCATCGCGCTGGATCAGGCGGGAAAATACTTATTCGGAACGTGGCTGCCGGCGCATGGCCTGACAACACTGCCGTTTTCGGCGGAAAAGTACTACAGGAGCAACGAATCCGATCTTTACATGGAGGTGTGGTTAATGCCGCTGCCCGTCCAGGAACAGGAATCCCGGTAAGGAGGCGGCTGTATCAGAATTCCGTTCAGCAAAAAAGGTCGAGAGTATTTTTCTGATTTTTTGTATGATAAGCGTGTCAGATACATCAGAAAGTTCGTGAAGAAACTTTTTAGGTGAAGATGACAAAATTGCACGCAAGCGGTTCAAGACGCCCGCTGGGTGCACAGAACAGGAGGAGACAGTCATGAAGGAACAGGTGGAAGCGGTTCAGAGGATGCAGGACTATATTCAGGAGCATTTAAAGGAGACGGTTACGCTGGCTGATTTATCCAGGGTATCGCTGTTCTCGCCGTGGCATTCCTACCGTTTGTTCCGGCAGTGGACGAACCAGACTCCGGCCGACTATATCAGGCGGCTGCGCCTCTCCGAATCCGCACTGAAATTGAGAGACGAGCAGTGCAGAATCGCAGACGTGGCGTTTGAGTATGGGTTCGGCAGCGTGGATGGATACCAGAGGGCGTTCTTCCGGGAGTTTGGCTGCAATCCGCGTGAATACGCCGGGAATCCGGTCCCTTTGTATCTGTTTACCCCGTATGGCGTCAAATACAGAGAGATCAGAAAGGAATGGAACGCAATGGAAAATGTAAAAAATGTGTTTATTCAGACAATCGACAAACCGGAGCGCAAGGTGATTATCAAGAGAGGGGTGAAGGCGGAGGACTACTTCCCCTACTGTGAAGAGGTGGGCTGCGATGTCTGGGGACTCTTAACCAGCATGAAATCCCTCTGCGGGGAACCGGTATGCCTCTGGCTTCCGGAGTCCTTGCGTAAGCCCGGGACCTCAGTCTATGTACAGGGCGTGGAGGTCACCATGGATTACGACGGTCCGGTTCCGGAGGGCTTCGATGTGATCGAACTCCCTGCGGCCAAATACCTCATGTTCCAGGGGGAACCCTTTGAGGAAGAAGACTACTGCGCAGCGATCGAGGCGGTTCAGACAGCGATTCAGAGATACGAGCCGTCAGCCGCGGGATACCGGTGGGACAGCGAAAATCCCCGGATTCAGCTGGAGCCGGTCGGTACCAGAGGATATATTGAACTGCTCCCGGTGAAAAATCTGTAAAAACAGGCCGTTCCTCCCGGAATTGGAAGCCCTTTCAAAGTTCTTGACAGACATAAGCCCTCGTGATATGTTTAAGCAGAATATTTCTTATTAACAGAAAGGACCAGGAAATTAATTCCGGGAGGGCCACGTATGGAGCGCCATAAAAAGTCACTGAAACTAGGCGCCAGATTCAGTATTCTGGCTGGTGTCCTGCTGTGTGCGAGCACAGCTTTTGTTATTACTCTCTGTGGAATCATTTTCCACAGGCAGTTCATGGACATGCTGAAGGCGGAGTGTGTGCAGGGAACGAATCTGCTGAATTATGAGCTTTCGAAGGCGGAATACGGGGATCGGGACAGGACGCAGCTTCTCGATGAACTGAAGGCTCAGACCGGTTACGAGTATACGATCTTTCAGGGAGATAAGCGGACAGCCACCACGATCATAAAGGATGGAGAGCGCGTCACCGGAACGACGCTGGATCCGGAAGTTGCAGAGATAGTCCTTTCAGAGGGGAAATCATTTGTCGGAGAGACCTCGATTCTGGGTGTTCCCCATGTCTGCTCCTATGTACCGGTGTATGGAGCGGATGGGACGGCTGAAGGGCTTATTTTTTCGGGAGTCTCGAGTTATGAGGCGAAGTCCACGATGTACCGGGCGCTGTTTGCCATGGGGCTTGCGGGGCTGATCTGCGCGGCGGCGGGCGTTGGACTGATTCTGTTTTTCACAAAGAGAGCCATATCGCTTCCCTTCGCCGTCCTCAGGAAGTTTGCCCGCACGGTGGAACAGGGGGATTTTGGAATTGCTTCTAATGCTCCTGTGGTATCTGGAATTACGTCGGGAGATGAGATCGGAGAGCTGGCAGGAACCTTTGAACTTACCGTAAAACGTCTGAGAGAGTATATCGGAGAGCTGGCATACGTGCTGGAACGGATATCGGCCAATGACTTAACGGTGAGTCCCACACTGGATTACGTCGGAGATTTCAGCTCCATCCGGGAATCTCTGGTTCATATTACGCTGCGGTTAAATCATACGCTGGAAGAGATCGTCCGGTCCTCCGCCCAGGTGGCAGATGGAGCCGGTATGGTGGCAGACGGCGCCATGACGCTGAGTGAGGGAGCCCAGGAGCAGGCCGCTTCGGTGGAGGAACTGGCGGCGACGCTGGAAGCCGCCTCGGATGAGGTTGACAGTACGGCGCGCAACGCGGGCGAGGCCAGTCTCGTCTCCCAGGACGCGGTCCGGGTGCTGGAGGCGGGAAAGGCCCAGATGGAACAGCTGACGGCCGCCATGAATGATATCACACACGCATCCGAAGAGATTGAGCGAATTACAAAGGTGATCGAGGATATTGCCCTGCAGACGAATCTGCTGGCGCTGAACGCCGCCGTCGAAGCCGCGCGGGCCGGGGAGGCGGGCAGAGGCTTTTCCGTGGTCGCGGAGGAAGTGAGGAGTCTGGCGGGAAAGAGCTCGGCGGCTTCCAGGGATACGGCGAAGCTGATTGAGAATGCCAACACGGCGGTCAGAAAGGGCAGAGAGATCGCCGCTGCCACAGCCGAAGCTCTGGAGCAGGGCGTGTCTGCTTCCAATCAGGCGATGGGACTGGTGCGGGAGATATCGGCCGCGTCGGCCCAGCAGGCGGAGCACATCAGGCTCTTGCGCGGCGGCATGGAACAGATTGCCGAGATCGTGCAGTCCAATTCGGCAACCGCCGAGGAGGAAGCGGCGGCCAGCCAGACACTCTCCGCCGAAGCGAGAAGATTAGACGGTATAGTAGCCGCCTTTCAGCTCAAACGCGATAATATGATGGAATAAGGTGGCAGGAGGAAGTTATATGGAAATAAAGCTTTTAAACGACGATTTCTCGGTTTGTAAAATCCGGGACCTGTCAGGAGTCAATCTGACGGATTCGTTTTATTTTATCGGGAAAACGGATGAGGAATTATCACTGGTGTGCAGAACGGAGCATGTTCCGGAGGAGACGACGGACAGAGAGGATGGCTGGAAGGCGTTTCGGATCGAGGGAGTGCTGGATTTTTCCCTGATTGGAATCCTGGCGGATATATCGGCAGTCCTGGCGAAGCATTCGATCGGTATTTTCGTTGTTTCCACGTATAACACCGATTACGTTTTGACGAAGAAAGAAGATTTCCTGCGGGCGGCGGAAGCGCTCGCGGAGAAGGGCTATCTGGTGAAATAGGGAAAGGGGCGGCGGACGCGAGTCTGCCGCCCCTTTCTCACAGGGCAAAATAATATATTAAGACAATGAAAAAGGATCAGCCGGGGGAGCTGGTCCTTTTTTCGGAGAAGGTATTTCGTTTCTTATGGGGTGTAGCAAAAACTATATAATGTATTGGGGGGGTTTACAATTATTAATATACACCATAACCCCTACAAAAGTGTTCACAAACTTCAGGAGAATTCAAAGATAAAATTGTGCGTTTTACCAGTAAAAAAATATTGATTGTCGGAAATAGATAAAAAAACACTGATTTTATTGACTGGGATCCGTCATTTAGACGCTTTGCAGAGGATGGCTGAAAGACAAACCCCCTTTCGGTTCATGAGAAAGTAATCAGTTGTTGCATATAGTGAAACAAGTTCAAGGTTGAGAATTGAAATGGGCAAAAAAGATTGTTATAGTAAACTTGCAAGGGGATAAAAAGCAAAAACGCGAACAACAAAAAGGAGGGAAATGCGATGGATGAAGATTTGATGTTTGAAACAGGAACGAAGATTCTGGAGGACAGACTGAACGAAGCGGATTTCGACAATATATTTGTTCTGTTTGAACAGGTGTGCAACTCGGATGACATTCTTACCTTTACACTGAAAGGATATAGTGAGAGCTTCCAGTTTGTATTTGATGAGTATTCCTACGCGATTGTCTTTGAGAACGGAAGCTGCAGGACTGTGAAGGGCACCATATCTCTTCCGGACGTGACATTCCGGATTCACAAGGCAGTTGCACTGGATATCATAAACGGCCGGGTATATTCGGCGGTAGCCCACATGAACGGGGACGTGGACTACATCGGATACAAGGACGGCGCAATCCGGTTTATCAGCATTCTGGAAAATGTATTGGATGAAATAACAGATTCAGCAAGGAGGTATGGGGCTTGAGAAAGATAAAATTTGGAGTAGTCGGAGGCGGAGGCGCATTTTACTTCCATGCAAACGGCATACGAGGTTCAGAGATTCTGGAATATACGGCCATCTATGATATCAACTATGAAAATGCAAAGAGAATGGCTCAGAAATATAAAAACAACCCGATGACAGCCTATGAGAATCTGGACGACATGCTGGACAGCGACATTGACGCGGTGCTGGTCATGGTGCCCCACGTTTATCACGACAACATTGTCGTGCAGTGTGCTGAAAAAGGAAAACATGTGCTGTGTGAAAAGCCCATGGGTACCACGCTGGAAGGGTGTAAACGTATGATAGACGCCTGCGAGGAGAACCATGTGCTCTTTATGATTGCGGAGAATCACCGTTTCCTTCCGGCACACAACTGTGTGCACGACTTGATTGAACAGGGCGCCATCGGCAGGGTGACGATGATCCGGGCTTATGAGGGAGTCAATGAAATTCCCGGCTTAAGCCAGAGCGGCTTCTGGAAGGGAGACCCCATCAAGGCAGGAGGCGGGTCCCTCATGGACATGGCGGCCCACAAATTTGCCACTATCGAATATATTATGGGAAGCCGCTGCGAGGAAGTGACCGCGGTGCTGGCAAAGCAGATGATTAATCTGCCGGAGAAGGCCGAGGACAACGCGGCGGCCATCGCCAGATATGAAAACGGAGCCATTGCAGACGTTATGGTCAGCTTTACACAGATGACACCACCATTTAACAGCCTGGAGGTCTACGGAACAGAGGGAACGATCTTTGAGAACCATGCGTGGGAAAAGCCGGTACGAGTCTACTCCATGACGTCAAAGGACGAACGGATGCGCCAGAAATGGTATGAACCGGAGTGCGAGCACGCGCCGTTTCCGAAGTACTATCCCATCTCGGTGAAGAGGGAGGACGAGCATTTCGCTCGGTGCATTCTGGATCATACGGTTCCGGAGTTCACGCCGTACCAGGCCATGCATGCCATTGAGGCGATTCTGACCGGTTACCTTTCACATATTGAAAAACGGCCGGTGCGCTGTGAGGAGGTACGGAAGATGGGCGAGGAAGGCAGAACCCATGAAATACTGGAAAAGCTGGCGCCTTCTATTCCGATCAATAAGAATTTAAAGGAGATTAAGATGGCGGATCCCATTGGTTACGATAAGAAAAAGGCTGCGGGAGTGATGAAGAAATACGGACTGGATTTGCTGCTGGCCACCTCACCTATCCATGTATACTACACGACGGGGCTGCCGGTGCTTCACAGTGCGGCGAATCCGATCCTGGCTTCCCTGGCCAACCAGTATCCCTATATGGGGCTGATACGAAAAGCGGGAGAGAACACCGTATTTCACTGGAACGTCTTTAAGAGCGCGGAGACCATGTGCTGGGCCGCGGACAGTGTGGGAATCGAGAGTCCCCGCGATGTACAGAAGGCCCTCAAATGGAAGCTGAAACAGTGGGGAATGGAAGGGAAACGGGTGGGTGTGGAATCCACCGCTCCCAAATACGTGATGGATGTGCTGAACGATCCGAAGCTTGCCATAGAAGTGGTGGAGGCCGATCAGGCATTCCGCGACATGAGACTGGTCAAATCAGAGAAGGAGATGGAATACATCCTAAAGGCTACCGAGATCACGGAGACGGCGCTGAGGGCGTGCATCGACGCCTGTGCCGTGGGCGTGACGGACAACGAGCTCCTTGCAATCGGCAAGAAGGCCATGCTGGATGCGGGCGCCTCCGACTGGGATCATCTGACCATGACCATCGGGGATTCCGATCCGGAGGCGCCGGGAACCGGCCGGGAGGTTCAGGCGGGAGAGATCATCCGCCTCGACTTCGGCGCCAGCTACAAAGGGTATGTGGCGGATATCAACTGCCATGTGATCATCGGAAAGACCCCGGAAGCGGCAAAGGCCCATATCGACGCGCTGCTGGAATTCCAGCATTATATTGAGGAGCGGGTGAAGCCGGGAACTAATATGAAGGAGCTGGGAGAGGAAGCCAAAGCATGGTATCAGAACAAGTATCCGAACAGCCTGGCATTTTCCATCGGACACAGCATGGGCATGGAGTGCGAGGACGTACATATCCTGGGAACCCTGGGTAATATAGACGGCCCGTTTGAAGAGAACATGGTGTTCGAGATCGAGGCATGGGAGGAATTCGGGGGCGCCCTGATCGGCGTGGAAGATACGTATGTGGTGACAGGGGATGGCTGTAAGAAGGTCACGACCATTCCAAAACAAATTATAGAAAAATGAGAGGGGATACGAACATGAGGAAGGAAAAACCATTGGTGATCGTAGCGACACCAAACATCTGCTGGCTGCATCCGGAGGTGGCATATCCGGGAAACGCTGTGGAAATCGGAGAGGAAGCGGCACTCTGCCGGGAAGCCGGAGCCGCTGTACTGCATACCCATGCCGAGGGGCAGTGGAAGGAAGTTTATGACGAGGTAAAGAAACGCTCTGATATTATCCTCCAGGGCGGCATGTCAAGCATTCCGCTTCAGGAGAGAATCGAGCTGTTTGAGCTGAAGTATGACATGGTTTCAATCATTGCCAACCATCATGCGGAGGCATTTAAAGAGGTGAACTGTGATGTGCTTCACCCGTTATCAGAGCTGGAAGAATACGCGGCGGCCTGCAGGAAGTACGGTGTAAAACCCGAATTTGAAATCTGGCATACAGGCTCCATCTGGAATTTGAACCAGCTGATAGAGAAAGGTCTTTTAGACGCTCCATACATTACGACACTGTTCTTCGGATGGCCGGGCGGCACATGGTCACCGGCCACCGTGGAAGAGTATTTGTACAGACGCAGGCTGATGCCTGAAAACTGCGCCTGCACCGTAACGATTATGTGTGAGGAGCAGATGGATATACTTGCGGCGGCAATCTTAAATGGAGACCATGTGCGCGTGGGAACCGAGGATTATCCGTTTAACCAGCAGGGAAAGGTTTGCACGACCCATGAGCTGGTACAGGAGATTGCAGACGTTTCCAGGAGTCTGGGGCGGGAAGTGGCAACGGCGGCCCAGGCCCGGGAGATGCTGGGATTATAAAGGAAAAGGGAAGGATAAGACTATGGGGAAGAAAGTTGCGGTTGTAACGGGCGCGGCCAATGGAATCGGTCAGGCATCGGCTTTAAAATTTGCCAGGGAAGGGTATGCGGTTGCTATGATCGACATCAGTCCGGCGCTCAGCAGGACGGAAGAAATGGTGACTGAAATGGGGGGAGAATTCCTCTCCTGCGTGGGCGATGTCCAGGATGAGACGACCATGGAGAATTTCATCAATACTGTGATCGAAGTCTATGGCAGAATCGACGTGCTCAACAATAATGCGGGAATTGTGGTCGTAAAGCCTTTGGAGGACACGAAATTCGAGGAATTCGAGCGTGTGGCCAAGGTCAATATCGGCGGAACCTTTGTCCTGACGAAGCTGGTGCTTCCGATGATGAAACAGCAAAAGGAGGGGGCCATCGTCAATCTGGGGTCCATATCCGGCCACGTGGGTCAGACGGAACATGCCATTTACGGGGCGACCAAGGGGGCGGTCATCGCGTTTACGAGGGCGGTTGCCTGGGAGGTGGCGGATTACAACATCAGAGTTAACTCCGTGAGCCCGGGATCTGTGGATACTCCCATGCTGCGTTCGGATATACAGCTGGAGGCGACCCGCACCGGACTTCCGTTTGAAGATGTAAAGAAGGTAAGGGAAGCGGAGCAGGCCTTTAAACGCTGGGCGGAGCCATCCGAGATCGCTGAAGCCATCTATTTTCTGGCCAGCGACGGGGCGTCCTTCATTACGGGATCTGACTTACTGGTAGACTGCGGCTGGGCGGCAAAATAGGAGGAGCTTACATGGGAAAACGTTATTTTATTACAGGCGCCACCGGCTGTATCGGCGGCTGGGTGGTGAAAAATCTGATTGAATCAGGCCGGGAGGTTTATGCGCTGGTGCGCAGCCCGGAGAAGCTGTCTGTGCTGGAGCTGATTATGGAAAAGGAGGAAATCGGGAAGATCCATGTGGTAAAGGGAGATATTACCGATTACCAGCTGCTTCTTCATACTCTGAAGGACGATGAGATCGACACGGTCATTCACATGGCTGCGATGCAGATGCCGTTCTGCCAGGCGGACCCGGTTCTGGGCGCCAGGGTAAACGTGGAAGGCACCGTCAATATGTTCGAGGCGGTAAAGGCCTGCGGATTAAAGAAGCTGGTGTACGCCAGCAGCACGGCGGTTTACGGCCTGACGGAAGAGTATGAGGGCGGTGTCTACGACAACAGTTCGCCGTTCCATCCTCACGCCCACTACGGTGTGTACAAGCAGGCCAATGAGTGGAGCGCCAGGATTTACTACGAAAAGGAGTGCATTTCCAGTATCGGTTTAAGACCTTACGTGGCCTATGGACCACTGAGAGACCAGGGGATGACGTCTACCCCGACGACCGCCATGAAGGCCGCCGTCAAGGGAGAAGCATACGAGATTTCGTACGGAGGGGATTTCGATTTCCAGTATGTGGACGATGTGGCGAAGGCATTTATCATGGCGGCAGAGGCAGAGTACGAGGGGGCTCACTGCTTTAATTTCGCCGGAAATTCCGTAAATATGACGGAAGTGGTGAAGGCCATCGAGGAGGCGTGTCCTCAGGCGAAGGGGCTGATTACATTTAAAGACGAACCGCTGCCATTTCCAAAGAATATCAGCGGAAATGAACTGGACCGGCTGATAGGGGAAGTGCCGGTGACGCCTCTGGCTGAAGGGGTCAGGCAGAGCGTGGAAATATTCAAAAGTCGCATGTAAGCGTCTGAGAGACAGACGCTGAGTGCTCATAACAAGGAGGAGAAGATATGAAGTTAGGACGTATGGTTACGGTTATCTTGGCAGCAGCATGTGTGGTATCGATGGCGGGATGCGGACAGAAACAGGCTCCGGCGGGAACGGCGGAAGCTCCGAAGACGACGGAGGCGGCCAAAGAGGCGGCTGCCGAACCGGCCGCTGCGGAGAATAAAGAGACAGGAGAGAAGATAAAGATCGGCATTTCCATGCAGGGAAATCAGAGCGGGTTTGTTCAGTATTTTACATCGGCCATGTATGAGTATCAGGCGACGAAGGCACAGGATATCGACATGGAAGTGGTATTTGCAGATGACGATCCGGCGAAGCAGTTCAGCCAGGTGGAAACCTTTGTGAGTAAAAAAGTAGACGCCATCATTATTCAGCCGGTAGACAAGACTCAGTGTGCGGCAGCCGTGGATCTGGCGGCGGATGCAGGCGTTCCGATCATCACGTTAAACACCGTCACGGACAGCACGAGAAACACGGCCCATGTGGGCTGTGACGACGAGCAGGCCGGTGAACTCCAGATGGAGAGAATCATCTCCGTATGCGGTCCCGATGCGAAGCTGGCTTACGTGGATGCGGTTCTGGGGCATTCCGCACAGGTGTTAAGGGCACAGGGGTATGAGGCGGTGCTGGCCAAGAATCCGGGTGTGGAGCTGGTCGTACACGATACGGGAAACTGGTCTCCGGAGGAATCCATGAGACTTGTGGAGAACTGGCTGCAGGCAGGAAAGGACGTAGACGCCATCCTGTGTATGGCAGACTGTCAGCTTACCGGTGTCATTACAGCTGTTGAAAACGCGGGCAAGATGGGGGAAATCAAGCTGGCGGGAATGGACTGTGATCCGGTGATCTTAAAAGCAATCAAGGACGGAAAAGTGGACTGTTCCATCTGGCAGGATGGTCTGGCACAGGGAGAAAATGCGCTGCGCCTTGCCATTTTAGCGGCCCAGGGCGAGGAAATATCCGATTATATTATTCCTTACGAGGTTTGTACGAAGGATAATATCGAAGAGTACGAGAAGAAAGCGGCTGAACGTGACGAGCTGGCGAAGAAATATTTCTAATCAGCAGAAACGGCGAGGTATATGCGGGGAGCGCTGCGCGGGGGTGCGCGCAGGCTCCCCATTTAAACAAGGAGGGGGCAGCATGGCTAATCAGACGGAAGAGAAGAATCATGAAATCATAGTGGAAATGAAAAATATAGACATGCGTTTCCAGGGCGTGCACGCACTTGATGATGTGTCCATCACCTTAAGACGGGGTGAGGTGCATGCGCTGATGGGGGAAAACGGTGCCGGAAAATCCACACTGATGAAGATTCTGGTTGGGCTCTATGTGCCGACAAAAGGGGAAATTTACTACAAGGGGAAACAGGTGCATTTTAAATCGGTCATGGACACGAAGAAGGCCGGAATCAGTATGATATTTCAGGAATTCAACCAGGTAAAGTACATGATGGTAATGGAAAACATCTATCTGGGCCGGGAGCCGATGACCAGGACAGGCTGTGTGGACTATCAGAAAATGTACGAGGATTCCAAGCGCCTGCTGGAGGGGCTGGGAGTAGACTTAGACCCGAAAGCGAGGATGGCGGATTTAACGGTGGCAAAGTTTCAGCTGGTGGAGATTGTAAAGGCAATTTCCTACGATGCGGATGTCATCATCATGGACGAGCCGACTTCGGCGCTGAGCCAGACGGAGATTGAATATCTGCTGAAGACGGTGAGACGGTTATGCGACCAGGGAAAGGCGATCGTATTTATCTCCCATAAGCTGGAAGAGGTATACGGGGTCTGCAACCGTGTGACGATTCTGAGAGACGGACGCTTTATCCATACCGGTCTGGTGAAGGATATTACGGAAGCCGAGATGATCAAATATATGGTGGACCGTGAGATTTCCGAAATGTATCCGAAGCAGCAGGCGAAGATCGGGGACGTCGTTCTGGAAGTGAAGAATTTAACCAGGGCGAAGGAATTTGAAAATGTGAGCTTTACTCTGAGAAAGGGAGAAATCCTGGGACTGGCAGGGCTCATGGGCGCCGGAAGAACGGAGGTCGTAGAGACGATCATGGGTGTCCGGAGGCCGGACAGCGGAGAAATCTATTTAAACGGAGAAAAAATTGTGAACCGAATCCCGGAGGACGCCATCCGGCGGGGGATTATCATGGTTCCTGAAGATAGAAAGAAAAACGGTCTGGTGCTGAAGCTGGGGATCAGAGACAATCTCCTCATGTCGGCACTGCGCAAGTGTCTGAAAAACGGGGCGCTTAACAAGTCTTTAGAGACAAAGTACTGCAAGGAATTCGGGGATAAACTGGAGATCAAGAGAAGCGGCGATGACCAGCTCTGCGCGAATCTTTCCGGGGGAAATCAGCAGAAGGTGGTCGTGGCACGCGTGCTGAACGCGGATCCGGATATTATTATCCTGGATGAGCCGACGAGAGGAATCGACATTAAGACGAAGTCTGACATTCACCGGCTGATGTCCACGCTGGCCTGCGAAGGGAAGTCCATCATTATGGTTTCCTCGGAGCTGCCGGAGGTGCTGGGGATCAGTGACCGGATTCTGGTGCTGAATGAGGGGCATGTGACCGGAATCTTAAACAGGGACGAGGCCGATCCGAGTATAGTGATGAAGTACGCGGTCAAGAAGGAGATTGGGGGAGAAGAACATGGCAGAGAAAACAGCTGAAAAACAGAGTGTAAAAGAGTTTGTCAATAATCATGGTATCGTCATTGGGTTTGTCATAATATTTTTGTATTTATCCATATTTGCTCCGAATTTCTTAAGCGCCAGCAATATGATTAATATACTGAAGCAGATTTCCTGTATCGGCATCGCCACCATCGGCGTAGGTGTGCTGATTATCATGAACTGCATCGACTTGTCGATCGGCTCTATGTTCGCGCTGTCCGGCGTGACGGCGGGAATCATGGTATCGAGCAGTGTGGCGGGATACGGACTTCCGGCTTTTGTCGGATATGCGGTAGGAATCGCCACCGGCGTTCTGTTCGGCGCGTTTAACGGAATCATCGTGGCAAAGGGCAAAATCCCGGCATTTATCGTTACCATGGGCACCCAATCCATCGCCAGGGGCCTTGCACTTATTCTGGCTCATGGAATGCCTATCGGCAGTTTTTCGGATTCCTTCAACTATCTGGGTTCTACCTCCATCGGAGGTGTTCTGCCGTGGTCAGTCATCGTGTTTGTTATTGTGGTCATCGTGATGAATTTCGTCATGAAGAAACGTCCCATAGGCCGCTATGTTTATGCGGTAGGCGGCAATGAGGACGCCGCCCGAGTGGCCGGCATTAATGTGGATAAGATCAAGATCCAGGCGTATTTAATAGAGGGCGCGCTGCTGGGACTGGCCAGTACGCTCATGGCCTCCAGGCTGAAATCGGCTTCCCCCAACCTGGGGGTGGGCTATGAACTGGACGCCATCGCAGGCTGTATCATCGGCGGTGTCAGCTTCACAGGCGGCATCGGCAAGGTATTTGATATGGTTTTGGGCGCGCTGATTATCGGTGTGATCAACAACGGTATGGATTTGCTGGGCGTTGAGGCGTTCTATAAACAGGTGGTGAAAGGATCGATCATCGTCGTCGCGGTACTAATCGACAGAAAGCGGTCCGGACGAAGTTAAGACTACGGCTGAAAAACGGTTACAGACTGGAAAAATGCTGGAGTGGTGTGGTATACTGGTATTAATTTTTAATCACACGCGAGTACAGCTTTGCATTATGAACGCAGTACTGGATAAAGGAGGGCGAAGGGGATGGTATTACAGTCATTGGACCGTGGGCTGGATGCGTTAAACATTCTGGCAAAGCATGATCTGGTGTCGGTTACGGAACTGGCTAAGGAGCTGGGGGTGGATAAGAGCACGGCTTCCAGGATCATGGAAACGCTGCGCCAGCACGACATGGTTCAGCTGGATAAAAAAACGAGGAAATACAAGCTTGGATTCCGGGTGCTGCATCTGGCCGAACGGTTCCGCAGCAGACTGCAGATCATCGATATCGCGCGGCCGGTTCTGCTGGAAGTCAGCCGGGAACTGGGGCAGAGCGTTCATTTATGCGCCTATAATAAGGGGATGGTCTATGTGATTGACCAGGTGGTCAGCGACCTGCCTTACTCCATGTCGGCTATGGTAGGGCTGATCGAGCCGATCCATTCCTCATCTGTGGGAAAATGCATTTTCGCCTACCGCACACCGGAGCGGATGGAGGAGATTCTGGAGGATTATGAGTTTACCAGCTACACAGTCCATACGATCACAGAGAAAGCGAAGCTTCTGGAGGAATTTGAGAAGATCCGGAGCCAGGGGTATGCAGTGGATGACGAGGAGATGTTTATCGGTGTCCGTTGTATTGCCGTTCCCGTATTCGGCTACTTAAACAGTGTCCGCTACGGAATCGGTATCTCCGGTCCTATCGATTTGATGTCGCCGGAAAAACTGGAGATATACAGAAAAAGGCTGATGGTGGCCGCGAAGAAGATCAGGCGGGAAGTGGAACTGCTCTGATGATCGAAAGATAACAGGAAGTTTTTATGAGAGAGTAAGACGGAGAAGCAGGAAATTCTGTTTCTCCGTCTTATGGTTTTGTGGGGGGTAGATTTACGGGATACTCAGCATTTCAAGTAACCGTGGAAGAAAGAAACGTTTCTATTTCTGTACGTGCCAGATTAAAGCCGCCGACCTGGCAGTGCTGTTCTCCGCCTTCCGAAGCCGTAAATATCCGGCTGGTGACAGAGGAGGCGTGGGTCAATTTTCGCTCGATCTGCCGCATTCTCTTAACCGGCACATACTGGTCGCATGCTCCGGCAAGAAGAAGGACATCCTGGGTAACCAGACTGATACAGTCTGTAAGCCTGTGGCATTCTATATTTTTCAGAAAATCATAAGGCGCTGTGGTACCGGTAATATACATTCCATGCGTTATTTTCCAGTTTAAGTCCAGGTCAGACTCCATTTTCCGCCGTATCAGGGAATTGATAAGCTCTCTCCTCCCGGTTAATAAAAGCAGCCGGAGAACAGTTCCTTTTAACGGTGAGAGACGGCTTAAAATAAGATCGAGCCCCCAGTAAAAGATGTCACAGCAGATTACGTAATGAATTCTTTTGTCAAATGCCGCCGCCCGCGGCGCCAGATAGCCGCCCCAGGATATTCCCAGAATTGTGACACTGCTGAGATGAAAGTAATCGAGAATGGCCTTTACCGGTTTTTCCCACTCGTAAGTAAAGACGAGGCCATTTTTTCTCGCCTGTCCCTGACCCGGCCCTTCAAATAATAAGATGGTATAGCCCTTATCCGGATATTCTTTTAGGAGCGGATAGAATTCTTCCATAAAGGAATCGTAGCCGCCGTGAATCAGGATAACACCCCGCTCATTTTCTGCCGAACGGAGGTTAGGAGGACTTACAATGTCTGACGAACAGAGATGAGGGGCACTTCCCGGTCTGGCTTTTAAGCGGATTGCAGGCAAATATGTATTCTGATAGGGAACTTCGAACCTCTCCATGGAATCTTCCCTATATGCCAGGTCAAAGCACTCCCGGAAAAGCCTGTAACACTCTTCTTTTCGGACTGATGTATCGGGGAGGTAAAATTCTGCCATGCGGTAATAAGCGGCTGCATGTTTGAAACGCTGCTCCGTGCGGGCTTTTTCAGCTGCGGCCCACCAGGTGGCCGACCAGCTTGCCATATCGGTGATTTTGGAAGCGGCTGCCGTTATCTCTGCCAGTGTCCGGGCGTTTTGATCGGCCAGCGTCCGGGCGTTTTCGTCTGTCTGTGGCGGCAGTGCAGGCTCGGAGAGGACGGACATCAGCGCGCGGTTGATCTGAAAATTCATCTGCTCATCATTGGAAAAATGAAGAAACATAGTTTGTAAACACCTCCCCGCATCGATGAAGCAGTTTCATATTGACTGCAGCCACTACGGTTCCGGCGGCCACGGACAGAATCAGTTTCCAGACTGGATATTGAAGCAGATGCAGGGCATCCAGAAAGATCAGACAGCAGGGAATCATTGTGAGCAGCGCGGTAATGGCACCCGGAACGTAACTTCTGTATACAAGAGCCGTTCCAATGAGGTGTATGAGAATGAGGTGCAGGATATTGGCGGCCAGGAAGCCGAGCCACAATTCATAGTGTCCCGTAAAGTAACCGAACGCCGATACAAGGGTCAGAAGCAGCAGCTCCTCGCAGACAGCGATCGAGAAGCTTTCCGTATTGAAAAATGTGCCGAATGGGACGAAGCGTACCCGAATAAATCGTTTTTTGGGAGCCTCACTGTTTTTCCATGGGATGGCGAGAATGATCTCTTCCATATCGTGGAGGATAAACAGGAGCGGCAGCAGCCATACAATTGCTTTCATAAATCATCATCTCCTTTCCCTCCGATTGTAAGGAGTCCGGAAAAAAGTTTCAATCACCAGATGGAACGGAACTGATTGGATAAGCAATAAAATGCGACAATTAGTTGCTTATCCATATAGAATGTGCTATTCTGCTCGTATCAGGCTGCTATTCTTGCACGTAAGCGGTCAAAAGACGCCCGCTAAGTGCTCATAGCGAGCCACTCCACTAGGTTCGTGAGAGACCTCACCAAGTGGAGATGACATGCATCGCACGTAAGCGGCCAAAAGACGCCCGCCAAGTGCTCATAGCGAGCCACTCCACTAGGTTCGTGAGGGACCTCACCAAGTGGAGATGACATGCATCGCACGTAAGCGGTCAAAAGACGCCCGCTAAGTGCTCATAGCGAGGAGGAAATGGCATGAATCAGCAGGATTTGCGTGTGATTAAAACGAAGAAGAATATAGAAGAGTCATTTCTGCGGCTGCTGGAAAAGAAGTCCTTTTCCGAGATCACGGTGCAGAATATACTGGATGAGGCGCTGATCAACCGATCCACCTTTTACAAACACTATTCGGACAAATACGATCTGGCCAGACTGCTGTCGGACCGGATGTTTCAGGAGTTTCAGGATATGCTGGAAAATCGTTTCCTGGCATCGCAGAACAGGGAAGTATATGAGACTATCGATGTGATTTACGAGGTGCTGTATAATAAAAGGGAGGCATTTCTGAATCTGTGGAAAATACATACGGATGAGGTTCAGCTGGAGAACGAGATGGCGGATTATTTAAAGCACCGGTTTATTGCTGCCTACAGTTCAGGCTTTATCGGCAACGCCAGCCAGATGGATTATTTGTCCGGAACCTACGCGGCCCTGACCATGTCGTCCTTAAAATGGTGCCTGAATCATGACTATGATACGGTGCGGGAGGTAGTTCCGCCTTTTGTCCGCAATATCCTTCTGGCAATGCAGGAGTTCCAGCAGCCATAACATAAAGCAAAGAACATGGGGAGAAGCTATGAAATATTTTGGAGCAGGACTGGGGGAAATGCATAAGGAACTGGGAACGATGATACGGAAGGCGGATCGTCTGGAGGATGCCAGGCGTCTGTTTTCAGAGCTTCATGGCGCCCTGCATCTTTCGGAGGTGTCGGGTGGCGAGGAGAATGAGCTGGACCGGCTGACCGGAGACCTGGAGGACCCGGAGTATGCGGTGATGGTGACATCAAAGGATGAGACGATCGCCTGGGCCCTCTGGCATATTGCCAGGCTGGAGGATTTGACCATGAATCTTCTGGTCTCCGGAGGGGAGCAGGTATGGAACCGGGAGTGGGCCAGGCGTCTGGGAACAGCAGTTGCAGATACCGGCAACGCGATGAGTGACGATCAGATCATGGAGCTCAGCAAGGCGCTGCGCCCCGCCGAACTGCTGCAATACAGGAGCGCGGTCGGCAGAAGGACGAGACAGATCGTGGAAGGACTGACGGCCGATGATATGAAGCGGGAGGTCCGAAAAGAAGACTTAAAACGGATACGGGAGGAAGGCGGCGTCACAGCACAGGAGGACTCGGTCTGGCTTCTGGATTATTGGGAAAAGAAGGACGTGGCAGGGCTTTTGCTCATGCCGCCGACACGGGACCCCATGCTGCATTTAAACGACTGCTGTAAATGGAAACAGCAGATACGTTCGAAGAAAAAGTTTTATAGAAGCTAAATGAAAAAAATTGTAACCGGCCTGTAACGAATCGGGTTTCTGCAACACTAATTAACAGAGAGGAGGAAACACATATATGGATTCCATGGAACAGATCTATTTATCACACGCCAAAACAGTATATGCCTTTCTCCTGACGAAGACACAGAACCCGGATCTGGCGGAGGAACTGACCCAGGAAACATTCTATCAGGCGGTGAAAAGCATCCACAAATTCAAAGAGCAGAGCCGTGTATCTACCTGGCTCTGCGGCATTGCGCGGAACGTATGGTTCGATCATCTGCGGAAGCAGAAGGGCAGGGCCGATTTCGAGGAAGCGGAAGAGATTGCAGTCCCTTCCGCGGAGGAGGAAGTGTTCTGTTCCTGGGATCAGCTTTCGGTCATGAAGCTGCTTCATCATCTGGAGGACCCCATGCGGGAGGTGATGTATCTGCGCCTGACCGGCAGTCTGACCTTTGGCCAGATCGGAGAGATCATGGGGAAGAGCGAGAACTGGGCGAGAGTGACTTTCTATCGGGGAAAGGAAAGAATTGTAAAGGAGGCGAAGGAAAATGAAACAGAACATACCCTGTGAAATGATCCGCGATCTTCTTCCGCTGTATGTGGAAGGGCTGACGTCCGAGGAGAGCAGCAGGCAGATCGAGGCGCATATGGAGACCTGTGAGGACTGCCGCGGCCGGTATCTGCGGATGAAAGAGGACCTTGGACGTGAAACGGATGTAAAACGAAAAGAAAATGAACGGGAAATTGATTATTTGAAAAAAATCAGGAAGAGCAATCTGCGAAAAGTACTTTTAGGCATTGGCTCCGCATTTGCCGTAGTCCTGCTGGCCCTGTTTTTAAAGCTGTTTGTCATCGGGTACCCGGTGGATTCCTATCTGGTGACGTATGCAAATGTGAACGAACACATGCTGGCGGTCGGAGGTGTCTTTTACGATTCCGCCTCTGTGTACCGGAGGTATAAACTGGCTGGAGAGGATGATGGAAATACAAAAATGGTGATCTATGCGTGTCTGCCGTCTGTCTGGAACAGGAGTGGAGTATTTAACCTGAACATTGATCTGACGGAGGTGGGAACGGATCTTTCCATCAATGGAATGACCGTGAAGCAGGACGGAACCATTGTAAGCAGGCAGGCAAATGAATTGTTCGCCGCGAAGCATCCGTATGTGGGAGATATGTCCGCCAACGGCAAAGTCGCACAGCTGCTCGGAATCGGCAGGGCGCTTGGCAGCTTTAAAAATGAGCTTCAGACTTCGGAGGAACCGTATGGCTGGACATTGAACTTTGAGAACAGCGCGGCGAATTCGGCTGTGTTTGAAGAGCAAATGAAGGGATACGCCTGTGTCCTGATGGCTCTGACCGGAAATCTGGGAGAGGTCAATTGGACGTACACGGTCGAACTGGAAGACGGGCCCCAGGTAAGACAGGGGACCATGACCAGGGAGGCCTGTTCTGAGTGGGCGGGAGAACCCATTGAGACATTTGCAGAGAGTCCGGAAGCGGTTCAGAGGCTGCTTGATCTGACTGGTGTGACGAAGGAGTAAATATGGAATTAAAGAAAAATTATTATGGCAGTTTGTGTACGGAAATGTACGAGATTTTGCATGAAAAGGCGCCGCAGGATGAGTTGGAATTTTATCTTTCATACGCCGAAAAAGAAATGTCAATTTTAGAGCCCTTATGCGGAAGCGGGAGATTCCTGATCCCGTTTCTGGAAAAAGGGTATCAGATCAAAGGTGTCGATAATTCCAGGGAAATGCTTGAAAAACTGAAGCAAAAAGCACCGGATTCCATGGTAGAACAGAGCGATATAGAGAAATATCAGACGCAGGAGAGCTTTGATTACATTTTTATCTCATCAGGTTCCGTATCCCTGTTTACGGATATGGAGTCCTGTAAAAGCATTTTAAGCAAGATGAAGACCCTGTTAAAAAAAGGCGGAAAATTTGTTTTCGCAGTCGATACGACGGCAAACCGCTGCCCCGATACCGATGAGTATAAAGAGTCAATATCGGTCAGAACCAAAGAAAATTACGAGTTAGTTCTTAAAACAAAGAGTTATTTCGATGAGACAAGCCATACACAGTTTGGACCGGGACTTTATGAATTATATTGCGGTACGGAATTATTGCAGGAGGAGCGGATGGATTTTCAGACGCATCTCTATGAATTGGGAGAAATGGAGTCGATTCTGAAAGAAATCGGATTTACAACGGTTCTCGTATATTCTTCCTTTGAAAAAGAGATAGCTGAAGATAACTGCCCGGAAATGTTTTTGTATGAGTGCAGCTTCTGATAATTTAAAATGACTTAGTGAAAACTCTCAGTAAGAACAGGAGGAACCAGGATGGCTGTCTGGAATCCGTGGCGTGGGTGCCACCGGCACAGCGAGGGCTGCAAATACTGCTATATTCACAAAGGCGATGCTAGTACTGCTTTGCATAAATTCCTAAGTAATAGCACCCGCTATCTACGCCAGGAGCACGCCTGCGAAGCTAGCCGTAGGGTCCACTACGCCGTCGCTTCGCAGACGCACACCTGACGCAGATATCAGGCACTATTACTCAGTTATTTATGCAAAGCAGTACTAGAAAAGGGCTCAATACGGCCGAGGTGATCCGTACGGATAAATTCTTTGCGCCCATCGAGAAAAAGAAGAACGGTGAATACAAAATAAAGCCGGGCCAGGTGGTATATCTCTGCTTCCAGTCCGATTTTCTGGTTGACGAGGCTGATGCGTGGCGGGAAGAGTGCTGGAAGATGATTCGTCAGAGAACGGACCTGCATTTTCTCTTTCTGACGAAACGTATTGAACGGTTTATGCAGTGTATTCCCCCCGACTGGGAAAATGGATATGACAATGTGACGGTCTGCTGTACAGTAGAAAATCAGGCCAGGGCCGATGAACGGCTTTCCATCTTTTCCGGTCTTCCGATCAGGCATAAAAATATCATCTGCCAGCCGCTGATTGAAAGGATCGATATACGTCCGTATTTATCCGGGGTTGAACTGGTGGTGGCCGGCGGCGAATCCGACCGGAATGCGCGGCCCCTGGATTATGAGTGGGTGCTCTGGCTGAGGCAGCAGTGTATGGAAAACGGGATTCATTTTGAATTCAGGCAGTGCGGGACTCATTTTATCAAGGACGGCAAACGGTACACGCTGGCGGTGAAGGACTTGGGAAGCCAGGCGCACAAGGCAGGGATCGATATCTAGTGCCGGCCGATGAAGCTATGGAAGGATTGGAGGAATGACGAATGCCACGGATATTTTTGGTAGAGGATGACAGGGAGATTGCGAAAAACCTTACGCTTCTGCTGCGCTCGGAGGGATTTACGGTCACCCACGCCCCCACGCGGGAGGAAGCATTTGCCGCAGCAGACGGCAATAAATTTGATCTGGCGCTGATTGATATTGCGCTGCCCGATGGAAATGGTTTTACGGTATATACTAAGATCAAGGAGACCCAGGATATTCCAGTGATCTTTCTGACTGCCTCGGGCGATGAGACGAGTGTTGTCACAGGGCTTAATATGGGGGCTGACGACTATATTACCAAGCCTTTCCGCCCGCGGGAGCTGATCGCGCGGATCGGGACAGCGCTGCGAAAAAATGGGCGCAGCGGGGCGGCATTTGAAATCTGCGGGCTTTCCGTCGATATGGCGGGCGGCGTTGTGAAAAAATATGGCCGCGAGGTTTTCCTCTCTGCGCTGGAGTACCGTTTACTGCTGGTGTTTGTTAATAATCCCAGGAGTATTATCACGAGAAGCAGGCTGCTTGATGAATTGTGGGATGCGGCGGGCGAATTTGTCAATGATAATACATTGACTGTGTATATCAAGCGGCTGCGGGAGAAGATAGAGGATGATCCTGCAAATCCGCAGATTATTTTGACTGTCCGCGGAACCGGGTATCGATTGGGGGGCGGAAATGTTTCGGAATAAGGAGTTTCGGCAGTTTGCCATGGTGTTCGTCCTGACGGCAGCCGTCACGGTAGCACTTGGATTTACCATCAATACGGCGGCCGGAATTCTTACCGCCGTTTCAACTTCTGTCTTCGGCATCGCCTTTTTCCTGTTTACGAAAGCCCGATACAGGAGTATCGCACGGCTTTCCAATCAGATCGATCTCGTGCTGCACAATGCCGACCGTCTGGATCTCGACGAACTGGAAGAGGGCGAGCTGTCTATTCTCCACAGCGAAATAACGAAAATGCTGCTGCGCATTCGGGAGCAGAACGAGGCACTGAAAAATGAAAAAATGCATCTTGCCGATTCGCTGGCCGATATCGCCCATCAGCTCCGCACACCTCTTACGTCTGCAAACTTAACGCTTTCCCTGCTGGAGAAAAATCCGGATGAAAACGAACGGAGGGCCTTTATTCGGGAAACAGAGGAACTGCTGGTGCGCATGGACTGGCTGATCACGTCTTTGCTTAAATTGTCCCGTCTGGACGCGGGCGTTGTGGTATTTCAACGAGAGCCGGTTGACGTAAACGACCTCATAAGCGCGGCTCTCCGGCCGCTGCTGATCCCTATGGAACTGCATGGGATTGTGGTGCAGAGAGAGGTGCATGCAGATGCAAAGACGGCATTCCCCGTAATCGTTCAGGGCGACCCGGGCTGGCTGGCGGAGGCAGTACAGAACATCCTTAAAAACTGTATGGAAAGCGCGGGGGATCACGGAACGATTGCGATTGTCTGTACGGATACGGTTCTGTTCACTGAAATTACGATTCATGACAGCGGCGCGGGATTTGAAAAAGAAGCTCTGCCTCACATATTTGAACGGTTTTACAGCGGAAAAAGCGCAAACAGGGCGGGATATGGGATCGGGCTGGCTCTCTGCAGGATGATTATCATCCGGCAGGGAGGGACGATTACTGCAAAGAATCATCCGCAGGGAGGCGCGGTATTTACCATCCGTTTTCCAAAGTGACGGATCTCTCACTGAAAAGTCACAGAGATGTAAGGTGAATTCTCTATTATATGAGTATACCATGAGGAAGGAGGCTCACATAATGGAGCTTTTAAAAATTGATAATCTATGCAAGGTCTACGGCAGGGGTGAAAATCAGGTTACTGCCCTTGACCACGTTTCACTCACAATCGAAAAGGGCGAGTTTGCCGCGATCATCGGCCCCTCCGGCTCCGGCAAATCGACACTGCTCCACATCATTGGCGGCGTGGACGTGCCGACCAGCGGAAAGGTGTATTTAGACGGGCAGGATGTGTATGCGGGAAATAGTGAAAAGCTGGCCATTTTCCGCAGGCGGCAGGTGGGGCTGATCTACCAGTTTCACAACCTCATTCCCACCCTGAATGTGGTGGAGAATATTACCTTGCCCATCCTGATGGACAAAAGGAAGGTCAACGAGGAACGACTGGAGGAATTGCTGGAAATGCTCGGTCTGAAAGACCGGAGAACGCATTTGCCTAATCAGCTGTCCGGGGGGCAGCAGCAGCGGGTCTCCGTTGGGCGCGCGCTGATGAATGCGCCGTCTGTCTGCCTGGCCGACGAACCGACAGGCAGTTTGGACAGCCACAACGGCCATGAGATCATCAATCTGCTGAAATTAAGCAACAAAAAATACCGGCAGACCCTCATCGTCGTCACGCACGATGAAAATATCGCCCTGCAGGCAGACCGCATCATCGGTATCTCGGATGGTAAGGTAGTGCGGGATGAGAGGATGGTGTGATGATGAATATCTTTCACAAGGTCACCCTGCAGAGTATGAAAAAGAGCCGCACGCGGACAATTGTCACCGTGATCGGGGTAATTCTGTCCGCGGCTATGATCACGGCTGTCACGACGTTCTCCGTTTCTTTGCTGAACTACATGATTAAGGGCGCAACAGTGAAATATGGCGGATGGCACGTCGAGTTTTTGGATGTCGATTCCTCATTCGGGGAGGCGCGGGCCCGGGACGCCGGTGTGGCTGGCACAGCGATATCCGAAAATATTGGCTATGCGGAGCTGAAAGGCGGGAAAAATCCCAACAAGCCCTATCTCTTTATTGCGGGATTCAGCAAAGAGGCTTTTGACACGGTTCCGATTGAGTTAGTCTCCGGCAGACTGCCTGAGAACAGCGGGGAGATTCTGGTTCCGGCCCATGTCGCGGCAAACGGCGGCGTTACTTATGCAGTGGGGGACACACTTTCGCTTGCCATCGGAAGCCGTATGGCTGGGGAAGGCCGTCTCGGCCAGCATGATCCCTTTCCTGCCAGAAATGAGCCGGGGAAGGAAAACGAAACCTTTGTGCCTCAGGAAGAAAGAACCTATACGGTTGTCGGCATCTGCGAAAGACCGGCTTTCGAGGAATTTACTGCGCCGGGTTATACCTTGATAACGACAGAAGACACAGCAGCAGGTCTGACGGCAGGCTCGACAGGTCAGACGGCCAGCTTAAGCATCTTTGTCACACTTAAAAATCCGGGAAAAGTCCAGGCTTATATTGAAAGGACTGCCGGGCAAAGCGCATATGTTCTGAATGACAATGTGCTGCGTTTTCTGGGGGTGTCCAGCGATCACCTGTTTAATATGCTTTTATATTCCGTCGGCGGAATTTTGATGGCCTTGATCATGACAGGTTCGATTTTTCTGATTTACAATTCCTTTACCATCTCGCTGAACGAACGGACGCGCCAGTTCGGGATTCTGGCATCCGTGGGGGCTACGGCCGGACAGCTGCGGAATTCGGTGCTGTTTGAGGGGCTCTGTATCGGTGCGGCTGGTATTCCCATCGGTATCCTTGTGGGCCTTGGCAGCATTGGCCTTGTAATATCCTTTGTGGCGGAGAAGTTCAAAAACTTCGGCTACAGTGCCGTGTCTCTTTCGCTGACTGTGTCCGGTACAGCCATAGCGGGGGCGGCGGTGATCAGTCTGGTCACAATTCTGTTTGCCGCCTATATTCCGGCCAGGAAGGCCGCGGCCAGACCTGTGATGGAAAGCATTCGCCAGACCAATGAGATCAAAATCGAATCGGGAGCCGTGAGAACATCAAAACTGACGCAGCGCCTCTGCGGCCTGGAGGGAACGCTGGCTCTGAAAAATTTTAAAAGAAATAAGAAGCGCTGCCGCAGCATCGTGCTTTCCCTCTCTTTAAGCGTTATTTTGTTTGTCTCGGCCAATGCTTTTGGAAGCTGCCTGAATCAGGGAGCGAAGCGGTCCGTGGTAAATACGGATTTTGACATCTGTTTTTCGTCCCCGAAAATCGATGAAAATGAATTATTCCGTCTTTACGGCAGGCTTAAAACTGCGGAGGGGATCAAAGAAAGCTCTTATCAGGCGCTTATGTCATATTCCTGCGCGGTCAGGGCCGGCGACTTATCAGACGAATACCGGAAATACATGGGGTATGAGAATCCGGATGAGACAGTCACACTGCCGATGGATATCCAGTTCATTGAGGACAGAGAATTCCGTAATTTTATCGAAAGCCAGGGATTGTCTCCGGAAGAATATACCGGCCAGAATGCGAAAATGATTGCCGTAGCGAAGCAAAAATCAGATGAGACGAAAAGCGGCCGGAGCGGGCTGGTTAATATGTTTGTGGGTGATTCCGTGAGCGGATCGGTCACTCCCAGAGCCGAACTGCCCGGGGAGGTGAAAGGGAATCCATCGGCAGACAAAGAGAATCAGATAAGTATCACCTTCGTCGATACCATACCTCTCGATACACTTCCAAAGAACTCTTCCGATGTGAAGCCGTTTATCTTTATGATCGTCGCACCATGGCAGCTAAGAGAACAGTTTGTATCTCCGGATGCGGGGGAGATAATGGGACTGACCTTTCTGGCAGATAAGCCCTCCCAGGTGACGGCGGAGATGTCGGAAATGATTCAGGAAGCGGGAATAGGAACCGATTACACCCTGTATAATGTGAACCGGATGTTTGAAGAAAACCGCAGCATTCTGTTTGTCATTCATGTGTTTACGTATGTTTTTGTGATGATGATTTCGCTGATTGCGGCGGCCAATGTGTTCAATACCATTTCCACCAATATCAAGCTGCGCAGGCGGGAACTCGCCATGCTCCGGTCGATAGGAATGTCTGACCGTGATTTCAATAAGATGATGAATTTTGAGTGTGCCTTCTACGGTATGCGGACGCTGCTGTTTGGGCTGCCGGCGGCGGGAATCTGCTCCTGGCTGATCTACTGCGGCATGGCTGCCGGGGGAGCGGACGTAAGCTTCGTATTTCCATGGGCGAGTATGGCAGTCAGCGCGTTCAGTGTGTACTTTATCGTGTTTATCACAATGGTGTTTGCAGTCGGAAAATTAAAGAAAGAGAATATCATTGATGCGCTTCGAGATGATATGGCTTAACAAAAGATCAGGGCCTGGCGGAAAAAGCCAGGCCCTGTTTTGAATAAATTACGGTTGTTCCGCTTCTGCAGTACAGTATGTCGTGCTACAGATCCAGTTTTAAATCCCCTTCCCTGATCCAGCCGGCTTTCCTTAAAAATTCTCCGAAGACCAGCGTCAGAACGGCGGGAAGCAGGAAGCAGACCAGCAGAATTCCGATCCACATTCTGGCGCCGCCGCCCATCGCGGTATAGACGCCAATTGGACCAACTAGCCCGCAGGTTCCCATGCCGGAGGCCGTCTCGATGTTTTTCATCTGGAAGATCACAGTGGCGACCGGACCGGTTACGAGGGAGGCCAGCGTGGGCGCAATCCAGATTTTCGGATTCTTTACGATGTTGCCCATCTGGAGCATGGAGGTGCCGAGCCCCTGGGCCAGCAAACCGCCCCAGCCATTTTCCCGGAAGCTTAAAACGGCAAACCCGATCATCTGGGAACAGCAGCCGGCCGTGGCCGCGCCGCCTGCCAGACCGTCGAGCGCCAGCATAATACAGATAGCGGCGCTGCTGATCGGCAGCGTCAAGGCGATCCCGATGAGGCCGGATACCAGGATTCCCATGAAGAAGGGCTGCATCTCCGTGGCTGTTTTTACCAGATTTCCGAAGGCGGCCATAAAGGCAGCCACACCCGGCCCTACAAACTGAGCGATCAGGACGCCGGAGATGATGGTGACGCCGGGGGTGACGATGATGTCGACCCGGGTTTCCTTCGATACGATTTTTCCGAGTTCCGCTGCCACGACGGTGGCCACCAGTGCACCGACCGGTCCGCCCAGCTCGTTGCCGGCGATCCCGACGGTAGCGGCGGAGAATAAGACCAGCTGCGGCGCCTTCAGCGCGTAAGCGATCGATACTCCCAGAGCTGCGCCGGTCGCACTTTTTGCGTAGCCCGCAATGGTGCCAAATAACGCGACACCTGTCTTGTCACCCAGCGTTGCAAAGATGGTGCCGATCAGCAGCGAGGCAAATAAGCCAAATGCCATGGCACCCAATGCATCAATGAGATAGGTCTGGACGGTGATGTTGACGTTTTTACGTTTCAAAAACTCTTTCACGCCTGTTTTTTCCATGTTAGAAATCTCCTTTATGTATTTGTCTGTTACAGGTGCACACATTTGGCGAAAATGCCAAAGCAGTTAGTTATGTATTTTACCATAGAATTGGAAAATTGCAAGAATAACATGAAAAAGGACCAGCCGGGGGAGCTGATCCTTTTTTCGGAGAAGGTATTTCGTTTCTTATGGGGTGTAGCAAAAACTATATAATGTATTGGGGGGGTTTACGATTATTAATATAACTCATTCCCACAAAAAAGTGTTCACAAACTTTGGAAAAATCAAAATAAAAAATTGTGCGTTTTACCAGTATAAAAATATTGGTTATAAAAATTAGATAAAAACAGTGTGTGAAGCGGTGGGGATAGGTCATAATTTACATAATGGAGTGTGGCTCTGCCAGTACTGCATTTTATTCACATTTAATGGCGCAGTGCAGTACAAGGTTCTATATCAGGGCTTTTTCTCATAAAGATTACTTAACTACTTTATCAGATCTTTTGAGGAAGCTATTTTATGAACAATACTCCGTATAGTATCCATGCGAATCCGGACTCCATACCGGTTATCCATTCGAACTGGTATCCTCCGGTCGCCGTTACCGAAAAAAATCTTCAGTACGCGCAGATCCTCATGCCGGACTTAGCCGCAGCGGCCAGCGAAATGACCACGGTACACCAATATCTGTATCAGTCCTGGACTGCCGGCAGCAATTATAATAACGAGTCCTGCAAGCCGGATTCCCGCGCCTTACATAAAAACATACGCCGTGTGATCCAGCGCATCGCTGTGGTTGAACAACACCATTTTACCATTATCGGACAGCTCATTACTCTTCTTGGCGGCCAGCCGGAATGCCGTTCGGCGGAGCCGTGTTCGTACTGGCGCGGAAATATGGTAGATTACAGCTGCGATATCCGTACCGTGCTGGCGACAGACGCCGAGTCCGAGAAGTTCGCCGCCCAGGCATATGCCGATCAGTCTCAAAAGATCAAGGACCCTCAGGTATCCAAAATGCTCGCGCGTCTGTCTCTGGACGAGAAGCTGCATTATAAAATATTCAGTGATTTTTTATCGCAAATCTAATCAGAATTGTAGTATATATCGCATTTGAATGTATTGACGTTGTTAACACGTTGTGCTTTGATTTTTTTAAAGGAGATGATAACAATGGCAAAGACATCAAACATAAATATTCGGATTGACCCTGACATTAAAGAGCAGGCCGAGCATTTGTTTTCAAAGTTTGGAATAACGATTACAGATGCAATAAATATGTTTCTTCATCAAAGTATTAACGTTGGCGGAATTCCATTTGAGTTAAAAGTTGAGAAGACAAATGCGGTTACTTCAGCAGCTATGGATGATGCCGCTAATGGAAAAGATATACATGGTCCCTTTGACAGTGTGGAAGCTTTGATGGAGGATCTCAATGCTTAAAGTCGAGTATCAGGGGCAATTTAAAAAGGATTATAAGCTGGCAGTTAAAAGAGGCTGTAACCTGAAGCTTCTGGCCGATGTAATTACCATGCTGGTAAATGAGAAGCCGCTGCCGCCAAAGTACAAAGACCATAGCTTGGCAGATTCCCGGAATTATAAAAGAATGAGGGCGTGCCGCATACAGCCTGACTGGCTGCTGGTATGGCGCCCTGAACCATTCTGGTTTAGGGCGCTATTGCTTTTTCTGCTAAGTCTGAAGCATTCTCTGCGAGCCTCTGCGGCAGGAAGCTGCTTTTTGCACAATATGTATATTCAATGAGTTGTTTAAGTTGGCGTTTTGTTTTTTTCATATCTTATTCTTAATTCTGGAAACACTGTCGTTCTTTATTGCTAAAATGTGTAATGAACATTGTCCTCTCCGGACTGGTGCACCTTCCCGAAATCCCCCCACCCATTTATTGCAAATCACTATTTTTCCGATCACAGTCGTTGCAAAGAGGACTTGTGTCCTTTTTGTATCTACTTTTTGCCTAAAAAATGGTTCGTAAAAATGTGATATTTTCACAAAGTGGATAATATTTCCTCGTAAAGGGACATAAGTCCTTTTAAAAAGAAAAAACCATTGCTACAATGTGATTATTCCAAAACAAAAAGAGACATAAGCTCCATTGAAAAAGAAAGAGGTGGAATGCATGAATAAGGTTTTAGACATTGTGACATCGAAGGGACTGACGTATGAACAGAAGGTGGTGGCCCTGGCCCATGCGGCGGAGAACAGTCTGGAGGTACTGGAGATACCGGAGAAGACCCGTCACTATATGGAGACCGGAGCTATCTGTGACCTGGACGAAGGCCATGCGCCGTACCGGCCAAGATATATCATGCCGGATTACGAAGCGGCGGTGAAAAAAGGGTGTGAATTTCTGCAGCTTTACCCGCCGAAGGATCTTGACGAGGTGATTCAGTTCCTGGAGATTTTGTACCGCCATGTGCCCTCCATCACCAGTTATCCCGTTTATCTTGGCAGCATCGACCGCCTGATCGAACCGTTTCTCGAAGGTGTGAGCGACGAGGAAGCGGAGAAAAAGCTGAGATTGTTCCTGATTTATCTGGACCGGACCATTACTGACGGGTTCTGCCATGCAAATCTGGGCCCGGAGGAGACGAGAACCGGACGGATCATCCTGAAGCTGGAAAAAGAGCTTCAAAATGCGGTTCCGAACCTGACACTGAAATATGATCCGGATATTACGCCGGACTCCTATGGGGAGCTGGCGCTCTATACCTCCCTTTACTGCGCGAATCCGGCCATCTGCAACCACCGGATGCACAAGGATACGTATGGGGACTACGGCATTTCCAGCTGTTACAACATTCTGCCCATTGGAGGCGGTTCCTACACACTGACGAGAATCGTCCTTCCGAAGCTGGTTCCTGAGGCAGAGAGCAGAGAACAGTTTCTGACGGAGACCCTTCCGGACTGTCTGCAGCGCATGGGGGACTATATGAACGAGAGAATCCGGTTCCTCGTGGAAGAATCGAATTTCTTCGAGACCTCGTTCCTTTCCAGAGAGGGTTTTATTTCCAGGGATAAATTCCTTGCCATGTTCGGAGTCGTGGGGCTGGCGGAATGCACCAATCTGCTGATGGATGACCCGGACAAGATCTACGGAAGCGATCAGGAAGCGGACCAGCTGGCAGACCAGATCATGCAGGTTATCGCGGAATATGCGGAGACATCGAAGGCGCTTTACTCGGAGGTATTTCATGACCATTTTGCACTCCACGCGCAGGTCGGCATCGACTCGGACCACGGAATTACGTCGGGAGTGAGGATTCCGGTCGGAATGGAACCGGAACGCATGTATGACCACCTTCGCCACAGCGCACGTTTCCATCGCTTTTTCCCGACCGGATGCGCGGATATCTTTTCCTTTGACCCAACTGGCAGAAATAATCCGGCGGCCATGCTGGATATCGTAAAGGGGGCATTTTCCCTGGGTGATAAATACATAAGCTTTTATGCGTCGGACAGCGATTTAGTCCGGATTACCGGCTATCTGGTGAAACGGAGCGAGATGGAAAAGTATTACAAGGGCGAGGCGGTGCTTCAGAATACGGTGTATCTCGGAGGAGATAATTACCGGAACGCACATCTGGAAAACAGGAAGGTGAGGGCGCTATGAGCATGGTCCCTTCCGAGGCCGTGATTAATAAGATTATTCCGTTGAGCGTTGTGGATGGCCCGGGCTGCCGTACTTCCGTATTCGTCCAGGGCTGCAATATCGCCTGCGCCTATTGCCACAACCCTGAGACACAGCAGTTGTGCAGCGGCTGCGGCCTCTGTGTCAGCCAGTGTCCGGCGGGAGCGCTGTCGATACAGGAAAATGGCGGAGAAACGCCGAAGGAAAATAAGCATGACCGCGTAATCTGGGAAGAGAGCCTGTGCGTGCAGTGCGATACCTGTATTCGCGTCTGTCCCAGCCACGCGTCTCCCAAGGTACGCCGGATGAGCGCAGAAGACGTGTGGAAGGAAATTGAAAAAAACATGCCGTTTATCCAGGGGATCACCGTTTCCGGAGGTGAATGTACCCTGTATCCGGAGTTCCTCACAGAGCTGTTTCGGCGGGCAGGGAAATCGGGGCTTACCTGTTTCCTGGACAGCAACGGCTGTGTGGATTTGTCCCAATATCCACGGCTGATGCAGGTGACGGATCAGGTGATGTTAGATGTAAAGGCGTGGGATCACGACGTCTTTGGACGGCTGACAGGCGGAGATGTCTCTATAGTAAAGAAGAATCTCAAATATCTGGCGGAACACGGAAAATTATTCGAAGTGCGGCTGGTCTGTCTGGATTCGGAGCACGAGGGGGAAAAACGGCAGGAAGGGGTTCCCGAAGTGGATATGGAGGCGGTCATCGCAGGCGTATCCCGGGAAGCGGCTCCCTATTTAAAGGAATTCCGGCTGAAGCTGATTACCTTCCGCCAATATGGAGTGACCGGAAGTCTTAAGGATGCGAAAAGTCCGTCCCGGGAACGCATGGAAGAGCTTAAGCGTTTGGCTGTCAGATACGGGTTTCAGGATATCCAGGTGGTATAGGAAATGAGAGAGAGAATAAAGAAGAGACAGATAAAAAAGTAAAACGGATAAAAGCAGAACAAACATAGCAGAACAAACATAGTAAACAAACATAGAAAAACAGATAAAACAATAAATAAAAAAGCAAAAAACGTAAAAGCAAAAAACGAAAAGTCAAAAATGTAAAAGTCAAAAATGTAAAAGTCAAAAATGTAAAAGTCAAAAACGTAAAAGTCAAAAACGTAAAAGTCAAAAACGTAAAAGTCAAAAATGTAAAAACAAAAAAACAAAACGGAGGATCAGATTTATGAAGCTCAGAAGAGGAATTGTATTCGGTTTAACGGCGGCAATGGCACTGTCTCTTACAGCATGCGGAGGCGCAAAGACGGAGAGCACAAAGGGAGAAAGTGCAAAGGCAGAGAGCGCGAACACGGAAGGCGGTACATCAGAGGGAAAGAGCAGCTTCTCGATTGCGATGATCACCGATACGGGCGGAATCAATGACCAGTCGTTCAACCAGTCCGCATGGGAAGGTCTGACGGAGTTAAAGAACGAAAAGGGCGTGGAGGTCAACTACATCGAGTCGAAGCAGGCTTCCGATTTCGTTACGAATCTGGAAAGGCTGGGAGACAGCGGCGCCAATCTCTTATGGGGCGTAGGCTATGCCTGTGCGGACGCGGTTTTAGAGGCCGCGGACAGCAACCCGGATATCCAGTATGCAATCATCGACAATGCTTACGACGATACGCCGGACAATGTGACGGGCGTGATGTTCCGGGCGCAGGAGCCGTCCTTCATGGTTGGATATGTGGCCGGACGTATGACTGAGACTAATAAGGTAGGCTTTGTCGGAGGCATTTCCTCAGGTCTGATCGATCAGTTCCAGTACGGGTATGAGGCAGGCGTCAAGTATGCAGCAAAGGAGCTGGGCAAGGACATTGACATTTCCGTACAGTATGCGGAGAGCTTCAGCGATGCGGCAAAGGGAAAAGCCATCGCCACGAAGATGTATTCCGACGGATGTGACGTGATCTATCACGCGGCAGGCGGAAGCGGAACAGGCGTCATCGAAGCGGCCAAGGAAGCGGACAAATGGGTGATCGGCGTGGACAGAGACCAGGCTTACTTAGCACCGGAGCACGTTCTGACCTCAGCACTCAAGCTGGTAGGAAAAGCCGTCAAGGAAGTTTCCATCGAAGCCATGGACGGAGGAACAATCGGCGGCCAGACGCTCACCTTCGGATTAAAGGAAGAGTGTGTGGGAATACCGGAGGAGCATGGTAATATGGCAGACGGTGTTTATGAGGATACGCTGAAGGTAGCGGATTCGATCCGAAACGGGGAACTGGTACCGCCGACCACAAAAGAAGAATACGAAGCGTTTATCCTCGCGAAGGCAACGAGCCAAGGTTAAGCTCGCTTGACTTTGGCGACTGCCCGCGGGGCAAAGATTCCGCGGCAGTATGCGGAATCTTTGACAGAAGAATAGGATAAATGAATTTACACCGCAGAGTTAAGAAACAGAATTTAACCTGCGGTGTAAACAATGAAAGGAGAAATCGAGATGGCCACGGTGAGCAGCGACTATGCGGTTCAGATGCACGGGATCACAAAGCGGTTTGGGGCGTTTTACGCTTTAAAGGACATGAATCTGGACGTAAAGAAGGGCAGCATCCATTCCCTTCTGGGTGAAAATGGGGCGGGAAAAAGTACACTGATGAATGTGTTGTACGGTCTGTATCAGGCCGATGAAGGCGAGATATACGTAGGCGGTAAAAAGACAGATATCAAGAATCCCAATGTAGCAATTGCTAACGGGATCGGCATGGTTCATCAGCATTTCATGCTGGTGGAGGATTTCACGGTAACACAGAATATCATTCTGGGCAATGAGACGACCTCCCACGCGGGAGTTGTGGACATGAAGAGGGCCAGAAAACAGATTCTGGAAATCGTGGAGAAATACGGGCTGGAAGTCGATCCGGATGCGAAAGTAAACGATATATCCGTGGGAATGCAGCAGCGCGTGGAGATATTAAAGGCCCTGTACCGCGGGGCAGAGCTGCTGATTCTCGATGAGCCCACCGCAGTTCTGACTCCCCAGGAAATCGAGGATCTTCTCTCCATCATGCACAATCTGGTAAATGACGGAAAAGCCATCATCATCATCACCCATAAGCTGAAGGAAATCAAGGCCTCCTCCGACACCTGCACCATCATCCGCCGCGGAGAGTACATCGATACGATTTCGGTAAAAGAGGTTTCAGAGCAGGAACTGGCCACGCTCATGGTGGGCCATGAGGTAAAGCTGGTGGTGGACAAGACACCGGCAAAACCGGGAGAAACCGCTCTGGAGATCAAGGATCTGGTCGTGAAAAACGAGCGGAAGCTGGACGCGGTGAAGGGGCTGAACTTAAAGGTTCGGAAAGGTGAGATCTTGGGAATTGCCGGGATCGACGGCAACGGTCAGAAAGAACTGGTGGAGGCGATCGGATGCCTGATTCCGGCAGAAAAGGGGACCATCACAGTCTGCGGAAAACCCATTACCAACACGGACCCGCGCACGGTCATCGACAGCGGCGTCAGCACGATTCCGGAGGACAGGCAGAAACGCGGTCTCGTTCTGGATTTCTCTGTCAATGAAAATGCAGTGCTGGAGCGGTACCGCCAGGAACCATTTTCCAGAAAAGGGATCTTAAATAAAAAAGAGATGGAACAGTTTACAAAGAAGCTGATCGAGGAGTTTGATGTCCGCCCGGAGGACTGCGGTTCCAAGCGGGCAGGCGGCCTTTCCGGAGGAAATCAGCAGAAAGTCATCATCGGACGGGAAATTGCCATGAATCCGGATGTGCTGATTGCGGTTCAGCCCACCCGCGGATTGGACGTGGGCGCCATTGAGACGGTACATAAGACGCTGATCCGTGAGAGGGACAAGGGAAAAGCGGTGCTCCTCATCTCCTTCGAACTGGATGAAGTGATGAATGTATCCGATACGATCGCGGTGATCTACGATGGAAAGATCCAGGATACATTTCCGCAGGGAACCGTGGATGAAAATACGATTGGCCTGTTGATGGCAGGAGGAAAGAATCATGGATAGAACTGTAAATATTTTGAAGAAGCCGCTCACGATGACTCTGATCGCCATCTTCTTCGGCTTTGTGGTTGCCGGGATTATCCTTGCGGCGGCCGGATATCCTCCGGTCCACTCACTGGGCGTCCTGTTTAACGGTGTGTTTTCCAGCCCCAAGCACGTATCCAACGTCATTATTAAGAGTACTCCGCTGATTCTGACAGGACTCGGCGTGGCATTTGCATTTAAGACCGGACTCTTTAATATCGGCGCTGAGGGACAGTTTATCATGGGTTCCGTGGCGGCTACCGTGGTCGGTATTCTCTTTGATTTCCCGCCGGTGATCCAGATTCCACTGGTTCTGTCAGCCGGTGTGGCAGCGGGAGCGGTATACGGAGGCATCGCCGGATTCTTAAAGGCTAAATTCGGTATCCACGAGGTTCTCACCAGCATCATGCTTAACTGGATCGCACTCTATTTCTCCAATTACGTCTGCGGTCTGAACCGGTTTCATAAGCCGGATACCATCGGAACGTACGCAATCAACCGGTCCGGTTATACGATGATTCTGGGAAATTATAAGGCGACGGAGGAAGGCAAGGCCGCTCTGGCCCAGAATGAATTTCTGCGCAGCACGATCCTGAAAACGGATGTAAACGCGGGATTTATCATTGCCATCGTCCTCGCAGTCCTGATCTCCTTCCTTCTATATAAAACTGCAAAGGGCTTCGAACTGAGGGCCGTTGGCTCCAACCGGTTTGCGGCTGAATTTTCGGGGATTTATGTGAATCGGAATATCCTGCATTCCATGCTGATCTCCGGCGCCATCTGCGGGCTGGCGGCAGCGCTTTACATAACCGGCAACTCGCCCCATGGAATTGCCACGCTGGCGGCATTTGAAAATACCGGTTTTAACGGGCTGGCGGTCTGTCTGATCGCGGCCAGTTCTCCTATTGGCTGTATTTTCGCAGGACTTCTGTTCGGCGGCCTGATCTACGGCGGCCAGACGCTGCAGTACGAGGTAGGCGCACCGTCGGAGATCATCAACATTGTCATCGGAGTCATCGTGTTCTTCGTTGCGCTGACCCATATCATTCCGCCGCTGGTGGAACGCTTAAGGAAAGTCCCCCTGGGAAAACCTGGGCGGAATGTCTCGAAGGGAGGAAAATAACATGCTTAGCAGTCTGACGCTGTTTATCGGCATTACACTCATGTATTCTACCCCTCTGGTTTTCGCCGCCCTGGGCGGAGTGGTGTCAGAGCGGTCCGGTGTTACCAATATTGGAATCGAGGGAATGATGACCATCGGAGCGGTGACAGGAGCTACGGTGGGCTACTACTCCGGAAGCGCCTGGGCGGGATTTTTCGCTGCGGGGCTGGCCGGCGGTCTCATCGCGCTGCTTCATGCGTTTGCGGCCATCACATGCAAGGCGGACCAGACGATATCCGGTATCGCCATCAATTTAATCGGACCGGGCGTCGCCCTGTTCGTCTGCCGCCTGTTATTTGACGGGGCGACCATGTCGCAGCCGGTTCCGAACAAGATTCCGAAGCTGTTCGGCGGCCTGAATGTAAAAGGCGCGCTCCAGAATTTAAATGTGGACGTGACGGTGGTTATCGCCCTCCTGCTGGCTGCGTTCCTGTGGTTCTTCCTGTATAAGACGAAGTGGGGCCTTCACATCAGGGCTGTGGGCGAGCATCCGGCGGCTGCGGACACCATGGGTATTAATGTCTACGTGATCCGTTACCTCTGCGTGCTGGTATCGGGAATTTTCGCCGGTTTTGGCGGCGCTTCCATGACGCTTGCCATCATCCCGCAGTTTACGCCCACCGCCATCAGTGGTCAGGGATTTATCGCACTGGCGGCCGTAATCTTTGGAAAATGGACGCCCCACGGCGCATACGGCGCGTGCCTGCTGTTCGGTGCGGCCCAGGCGCTTACGGTTACGCTGGGAGGCGGAGATTTCGCGGTTCCGTCACAGATTCTGGCTATGCTGCCCTATATGATTACCATTGCAATCCTGATTCTGTTTGTCGGAAAGTCCTCTGCGCCGAAGGCCAGCGGCCAGCCGTACGAGAAGGGCGCCAGATAAAATTGAAGGGGACGCCTGCCGCCAGTCCAATCCGCCAGTCTGCTCCGCCTGGGACGGGAAGGGGACTTTGGCGGCGGTGTGAGGAAAAAGCCGGAAGCCGGCGGGCAGAAGACGGCTCATGTTTCCAGAGTGGGCGGGACTAAGGGCCGACAGGGGGCAAACGGGGGTACCGGGCAATTCGACCGAACTCTTGATGAGTTCGCTCTCAGTGCCCTCAGATTTTCGTCCTGTAAACGAAAATCTGCCCCCCGTTTGCCCCCTGCCTGCCCTAAGTCCCGCCACACTCCGGAAAAAATCGCCGTCTTCTGCCCCCCGTCTTCCGCCTTTTTCCGGCCAGGGTACGGAAAAGTCCCCTTCCCGTCCCGGGCAGAGCAGACTGGCGGATTGGACTGGCGGCAGGCTGGGGCTGGTAAGTCATAGAGGGAAAAATATTAGAAAAATTTGTGGGGAACAGTAGACTTTTTTTGTGAAATGATGCAAACTAGAGGGAGAGGACGGCGAGGATGGATGAAGGAGGAAGACCATGAATGATGTTGTATCTTTGATCAACGAGCTGCGCAGCGAAGAACGCGAGTATCTGAATAATTATCTGGCAAACGCGCCCAAGTGGCTGTTGGAAGCATTTCAGATCGTGCGTCTGAAGAAGGGAACCACGTTCATCCATGAAAATGCGCATGTGGACACTGTATACATTCTGGTAGAGGGAATTGTGAAGGCGACGGACTACCGCATTCAGGAGGTGGCGTACGATTACACGCGATTTTATCCCATCGAGGTGTTCGGGGCCATGGAATTTCTCATGGGATACGATTTATATAAGACGACCTTAATGACGGAGACGGACTGCCGCTTCCTCTGCGTGTCCAAGGACCAGTTCAGCCGGTGGATGCTGACGGATATCCACGCGGTGCTGGAACAGGTGAAGGCCATGAGCGTTTATCTCGTGGAGCAGGTGAGGAAGGAGCGTCTCTTTCTCTTCCTTCAGGGAATCGACCGGCTTTTTCTTCTGTTTATGCAGATCTACCGGGATTCAGCCAGACGGGGGGGCTGCCGGATTCATTTGACGAGAAAGGATTTGTCCAACAGCACGGGGCTGTGTGTGAAGACGGTAAACCGATGCGTAAGCCAGATGGAGGAAGAGGGATACATTTCCCGGGAGGGAAGGGGAATCTTAATCAGTGAAGAACAGTACCAGAGAATTAAATCGGCTATGGCGGATAAGATAGATGAGAACGATATCTAGTGCATCATGGCGTATTTACGCCGGGAGGAACTAGTTCCACAGAGAGAAAGGGAGGTTATTTATGACAAATTATTCGGAAAATGAAGGGAAACAGTATCATATCCAGGTGGGAAGAGGTGATGTGGGCCGGTACGTTATTATGCCGGGCGACCCGAAGCGGTGCGCGCTTATTGCGAAATATTTTGACGATCCGAAGCTGATCGCGGACAACCGGGAGTATGTGACGTATACCGGAACGCTTGACGGAACGCCTGTCAGCGTTACCTCCACTGGAATCGGCGGACCGTCGGCTTCGATCGCCATGGAAGAACTGGTGATGTCGGGGGCGGATACCTTTATCCGTATCGGCACCTGCGGCGGGATGGATATCAATGTTAAGAGCGGGGACCTGGTGATTGCCAACGGAGCTATCCGTATGGAGGGCACCAGCCGCGAATATGCGCCTATCGAATTTCCGGCGGTTCCCGATTTTGATGTGACGAACGCCCTGGCAGCGGCGGCGAAGAAGCTGGAAAAACCGTATCACGTCGGCGTCGTCCAGTGCAAGGATTCTTTCTATGGCCAGCATTCACCGGAGACGAAGCCGGTATCGTATGAGCTGATGAATAAGTGGAACGCATGGCTGCGTCTGGGCTGCAAGGCTTCTGAGATGGAGTCGGCGGCGCTGTTTATCGTGGCCAGCGCGCTGAAGGTGAGAGCGGGATCGGTATTTCTCGTTATGGCCAACCAGGAGAGGGCGAAGGAAGGGCTTGAGAACCCGATCGTCCATGACACAGATGCGGCCATCCGGACAGCTGTCGAGGCCATCCGGATGATGATTCAGGAAGAAAACAGCAAAAATTGAGAAGGAGACAGGCAAATGAGTATGACACCAACAGCCCACAACGGGGCGAAACAGGGAGAGATAGCGAAGACAGTACTGATGCCGGGCGACCCGCTGCGGGCAAAATATATCGCGGAGACGTATCTGGAAAATCCGGTACTGGTGACATCGGTGCGCAACATGTTCGGTTATACCGGAACGTATAAGGGAAGAGAGATTTCCGTCATGGGAGGCGGAATGGGAATGCCGTCTGTGGGCATTTACACGTATGAGCTGTTCCATTTCTATGGCGTGGAGCAGATTATCCGCATCGGTTCCGCAGGAGCCTTACAGGACGGGGTAAAGCTTATGGACGTGGTAATCGGCATGGGAGCCTGCACGGATTCCAACTATGCTTATCAGTACGGCCTTCCCGGGACATTTGCCCCTATTGCTGACTACGGTCTGCTGGCGAAAGCGGTGGATACGGCGAAAGCACAGGGGACCCATGTGGTGGTAGGCAATATCCTTTCTTCCGACATTTTCTATAACGCGGACACTACCGTAAATGACAAGTGGCGCAGTATGGGCGTGCTGGCCGTGGAGATGGAAGCGGCCGCGCTGTATATGAACGCCGCGGCTGCGGGAAAGAAAGCGCTTTGTATGCTGACAATCTCGGATCTGATCTACGGCGAGGAGAAATTAAGCGCCGAGGAACGCCAGCTGGGATTCGGTAAGATGATGGAGATCGCTCTGGAACTGTAAGGAGGCACAGGAGGAAATTATGGACGGAAAAGAAACGTTGAAGTATGTGGATCATACGCTGCTGACCCAGACAGCAACCTGGGAAGAAATCAGGAAGATCTGTGACGAGGCCATGGAATTTGGGACCGCGTCGGTCTGCATTCCCCCTTCCTATGTGAAGGCGGCGAAGGAATATATGAAGGACCACATGGCGGTCTGCACGGTGATCGGTTTTCCGAACGGTTATTCCACGACCGCGGTAAAAGCGTATGAGACAAAGGACGCGATTGCGAACGGAGCCGATGAGATTGACATGGTCATCAACATCGGCTGGGTGAAGGACGGCAGATACGACCGAGTGGAGGAGGAGATCCGCACGTTAAAGGAATGCTGCAAAGATAAGATATTAAAGGTCATCATCGAGACCTGCCTTCTCACCGATGAGGAGAAGATCCGTATGTGCGAGGTCGTAACCCGTTCCGGCGCGGACTTTATCAAGACATCCACCGGATTTTCCAAAGCGGGAGCAACCTTTGACGATGTGGCTCTTTTCAAGGCGCATGTGGGAAAAGAGGTAAAGATCAAAGCCGCAGGCGGCATCTCGTCGCTCTCAGATGCGGAAAAGTTCCTGGAGCTGGGCGCGGAGCGCCTGGGAACCAGCCGGATGATCAAGCTGGTAAAGCAGGAGAAGAGTGACGGCGGATATTAAGCTCTGTTACTGCGGTATTTATGCAATACAGTCTAGACTGTTTGGTAAAGGAAAGGAGGCCGTTATGGATTGTACGGAGAAAATGGCTGCGCTTAGGGCAAAGCTTCCCGCTGAGGAGATGATATCCCAGGCATTTTCGGCCATGGCGAAGGCCTACGCCCCTTATTCCGGATTTAAAGTCGGAGCAGCGCTGCTCACGGCTGACGGAATAATCTATCAGGGCTGCAACATTGAAAACGCGGCGTATACCCCCAGCAACTGTGCGGAGCGGACGGCGTTCTTCAAGGCGGTCAGCGAAGGGGTGAGAGAGTTTACTGCGATCTGTATCGTCGGCGGGAAGGATGGTGTCCCGGAAGGATTGACGGCTCCCTGCGGCGTCTGCCGCCAGGTGATGATGGAATTCTGCGACCCGGAGACATTTCAGATTATTCTGCCTTCCAGCAGGGAGGAGTATGAAATCTTTACGCTGAAGGAATTGCTGCCGATCGGGTTCGGACCAAAGAATTTGCTGTAGAGATGGAAAGAGCGGTAATTAAAAGCTGGTAAAAAAGAAAAATAACGAATAATAATGAGTAACAAAAAATAGAAGAAGCGCTTTTCCGGTCATGGTTGCACCGGAAAAGCGCTTCTTTTTAAAATCCTAAAGTTTCTCCAACGAGAATGACTTTGATACGGCCTTTGACTCTCTGGCGTCCGAGCACCAGATAATTGCAGCAGCGCCTTGCATCACACATGCATCCGGAAGCCATGTTCTTCTGGTCGGCCGCGATGCAGCTTCCCAAACGGGCGCAGGGCGCATCCAGGCCTCTTCTTTTTACAATGGCAGGTACGGTGACGGTTTTGACACGATAGACGGCGGCCTCGATATCCGCCGCTATTTTGTTGATACCGGCTACGATAATAACGCTGTCGGGACCGAATACGAGCGGCGCAATCCGGTTGCTTAATCCGTCAACCTGGTAGATCTCCCCGTTCTTTGTAATCGCATTAGCAGAGCAGAGAAACACGTCGGAACGAAATGCTTCTGTCAGACGGTCCTTCCTTTCCCGGTCCGATAGTCCGTCTTCATAGCGGTCGATAAAATGGTAGCGCCCGTTCTGTACCAGCTCCAGCACGCCGGTCTCTTCCAGCGTGACCGATCCGCCGACGGCAATGGTATCCCCCTCTTTTAACAGGGAGGCAACCGCAGCGGCGGCCTCTTCCTTGTGAGGAACATACTGCACGTCCATATTATTTTTCCGCAGACCGTCCATGACGGTCTGAATACAATCAGATGAAATATCTGTAAGGGAATTCTGCATTCTATCTCCTAACGTTTAATATAGGTCAGCTGATACTTGGGTGAGTTCAGGATCAGCTCCGTGTAATCCATAATCTGCCCATTCTCCAGATGTGTCACATTAGCCGCCTTGATGATGGGGGTGTTCTGCGCGATTCCAAAAAGCTCCGCCACCTCCTTCGAGGGGTGAATCGGAGTCACGGCGTGGTGGCTGTAGGCGATCTTGATCCCCTTGACCTTTTCAAAATACTGGTATTTGGAGGATTCCAAAATCTGAATGGAGATGTCAGGATACAGCCTGGCGGACATATAGGTGGTCTCCAGCTGAAGCAGCTCCCCGTCGCCATAGCGCTGGCGGTGAATGTAGTAAATCGGGTCTTCCTTTTCGATTCCCAATATGGAGGCGATATTGGCGGGGGACTTCTGTAATGTAAATACATCGACCTTCGTCGTCGGCTCCAGCCCCTGTTCTCTCATTAAGTCCGTAAAGCCCTGGATCGGCGGCGGGTTCTGCGTGACGGCGGACCGGCTCACGAAGGTTCCGACACCAGCCACTCTCTGGAGAATGCCTTTGGCCACCAGATTGTCCGTGGCCTTGCGTACCGTAACTCTGGAAACATGGTAGGTGGCCGACAATTCCAGCTCCGTGGGAATCAAGTCTCCCTTTTTGTAGTATCCAAGATTAATCTGCTCCAGCAAATCATTTTCTATCTGTCTGTATTGGGCAATTCTTTTTTCTGCCATATTATCACCTGCCAAAATGTACTGCAATCATTATAATACATAACCGGAGAAAAGGCAATTTGCTTTTTTATATAATGTATACATATATAACACGTGAATTCAATACAAATAACCGACATAATAGCAATACAAATAAAATTAAATGTATTGACATTTGGGGCATAAGGTTGTATATTTTACCTATGAGTGTTGGAAAATATGTAAAAATAGACAATAGAGAGGAGGCGCAGTCTTTGAATATCTTGTATATACATACCCATGACTCGGGCAGAGTGCTGGGCCCGTACGGTTATGCGGTCCCCACACCGAATCTGGAGGCATTTGCGAAACAGGCGGCGGTATTTCGAAACTGCTACTGTGCGGGACCGACCTGTTCTCCCAGCCGGGCGGCGATGCTGAGCGGGACGTATCCGCATCAGAACGGGATGCTGGGACTTGCACAGAGAGGATTTTCCATGGATTATGAGAAACATCTGGTCCGTTTTTTAAATCGGAACGGCTACCGGACCGTTTTAGACGGAATCCAGCATGAGGCGGGCTGGTACTTAGATACAAAGCAGGGGGCTGAAACCATTGGATACCAGGAGGAGATCAGCTGTCTGAGTGATGGATACAGGCAGGAGGATTTGACGGAATGGGATAAGAAGAACGCGGACCGTGCAGCGGAATGGATCGGGAACTACGACGGGAAAAAGCCGTTCTTCCTGTCCTATGGAATGTACGCCACACACAGGAGATTTCCGGATGTCATTGATCGCGATATTAACGAGGACTTTGTCCTGCCGCCCGGCCCTATACCGGACAGCAGGGAGACGAGAAAGGATTTTGCCAGATACATGACGAGTGCGAAATCAGCAGATCTCTGCGTGGGCAGGGTGCTTGACGCCCTGAAGGAAAAGGGGCTTATGGAGGAGACTGTTATACTGGTTACGACGGACCATGGCCTAGCGGAACCGTTCTGCAAATGTACACTATTTGACAGCGGCATCGGGGTAGCGCTTCTTATAAGGGCTCCGGGAAAGCGGGCTAACGGCCATGTGATCGATGGGCTGGTATCCCATCTGGATGTATTTCCGACGCTCTGCGATCTGCTGGGAATTGAAAAACCCGGTTACCTGGAGGGCGTGTCGGCGGTTCCCATGCTGGACGACCCGGAAGCGAAGATCCGGGATGAGATCTTTGCAGAGGTGAATTTCCACACCTCCTATGAGCCCATCCGCTGTATCCGTACAGAACGGTACAAGTATATCCGGTATTATGACGCATCGTATCTGCGAATCAATCAGTCTAATATAGACGAGTCGCTTACGAAAGATTACTTTAACGAAAGGGGGCTAAAGGAGCAGCATAAATACGAGGAAGCGCTCTACGATCTTGTATTCGATGTGGGGGAGCGCAGAAACTTAGCGGGGCTTCCGGAGTTCGGAACAGTGGAGAAAGCACTTGCAGCCCGGCTGGACCGCCATTTGCGGGAAACGGACGATCCCATAAGGAATGGGGGGATTTCTGTTTTGCCGGAGTGGAAGGTCAACCGGAAGGAATGCCTTACGGCAAGCTCGAAGAATCCGGAGGACTATGTGTCGGCGGTAAACAGCAACAGAAAAAAGTCATGAGCATACCGGAGAATACAGAATTTCCGGAAGTGCTTGCAGAAAGGGGAATGGTATGATAGGAATCATTGTCACGGGTCATGGTTCTTTTGCCACCGGAATTACCAGCGGGTTAAAGCTGCTGGCAGGAGAGACGGAGTATTATGAAGCAGTGGATTTCCTGCCGGAGGATTCGGTGGAAGCCCTGACAGAGAAGCTGCTGCGGGCGGTGGAGGCCTTAAGCGGGCTGGAAGGAATTTTAATCCTCACGGACATCGCGGGAGGATCTCCGTTTAACGTATCGCTGAAGCTGAAGCTTACGAGGACGGAAGCAATCGAAGTAATCGGCGGAACGAATCTGCCGGTGCTTTTAGAAGCGTATCTGTCGCGCGCCATGTATGAGGGGGCTGGGACGCCCTCCGGACAGCACGCCGCAGAGAAGGACGAATCACCGGGTGGATTGCGGAAGGGAAATGTGACGGGACTGGCCAATGCGGCCTGCGAAGCAGGAAAAGGCCAGCTGGTTGTCTATGTGCCTTCCGTGGATGATGGGGAAGACGAATTTGAAGAGTAAAAGACAGGAGGAAAAGGTATGAGTTTATTTCAGGCAATACTAATCGGTATTTTTGCTTATCTCGGCTCTAAGCGAACCCCGTGGTTCTTTGGCGTGACGGGCGGATGGAACATGATAGGAAGGCCCCTCGTGGCAGGTCTGATCATCGGGCTGATTCTGGGGGATGTGAGAAGCGGCGTAATTGCGGGCGCCATGGTTCAGGCGCTGTTTATCGGTCAGATTACTCCGGGCGGCGCGATGCCGGCCGATGTGAACTGGGCGGCCTATATCGGCATTCCGCTGGCACTGGCGGCTGGCGGTACCGGAGAACAGGCGGTGGCACTGGCAGTTCCGCTCAGCATGCTGGGACTGGGACTCTTTAACTTTATCATGACCATCAATGCATACTTCCCTCATATGGGAGACAAGGCCGCGGAAAGAGGAGACGGAGCCGGCATTCATCGCGCCACCTATCTGGCGGCAGTGCCGAGCTTCATTCTGCGAGCCGGTTCGGCCATGCTGATCTGTTATCTCGGAACTCCGCTCACCGAGGTACTGCTCAACAACATGCCTGACCTGATGCTTCATTTCTTCGAGGTGGCCGGCAAACTGCTTCCGGCAATCGGATTTGCCATGCTGTTAAAGCAGTCGCTGTCCAGGTCGTGGATGATCGTATTGTTCCTTATGGGATGGGTGCTGATCGGATCTACCAGCATGTCTGTTACGGCTCTTGCGATATTCGCAACCGCCCTGGCATTTATTTTTGTCATGGCACAGGGACAGCCTGCAGTACAGGCAGCGGCTCAGCCGGCTAAAGGAATAGAGGAGGATGACTGCTATGAAGAATAAGAATACATCAGACGGACTGTTAACCAAAAAAGATATTGACCGTGCGGCGTGGAGTTATATTTTCTTTTCGCAGGCGACGCAGAACTTTGAACGTATGATGGGTCTGGCATTCTGCCACGTGGTGGAGCCAATTCTGCGCAAGCTCTATAAGAATAACGATGAGGAATACAAAAATGCATTAAAACGCCATATGCAGTTCTATAACACGGAACCGCAGTTAGGCTCCCTGATTCCTGGCATCACCATCGCCATGGAGGAGGCCAGAGCCAAGGGAGACGACGTCAGCGAGGAGCTGATCGTAAATACCAAAAACGCCCTGATGGGCCCATTTGCCGGAATCGGTGACTCTCTTCTGATTGGTACATACAGCCCGATCTTACTCAGTATTGCCATGAGCATGTGTATTGACGATGGAAACCCTGTCGGCCCGCTCTTTTTCTGCGCGGTATGGCTGGTAACGATCGTGGGCCTGCAGTGGTTCCTGTTCCACAAGGGATATTCCATGGGACTGGATGCGGCTAACACATTTTTCAAAAATAAGGACATCACAAATAAAATTACAACTGGCCTTACGATGATGGGGCTGATCGTAATCGGCGGTGTAGCTTCTACAACCGTTAAGGCGAACTTTATCTATAAGTTTGTCAGCGGGGATATGGCGATCTCCATCCAGGAGCAGGTATTTGACAAGATTATGCCGGCCATCGTGCCGCTCTGTCTGACGCTTGCAGTCTGGTATCTGATGGATAAGAAAAAATGGTCGGCAAATAAAATTATTCTCGGCATCGTTATCTTTTCCGCTGTCATGGTGGTTCTTGGGATCATGTGATTCGTGAAAGTAAATTCGTGAAAGGGAAATCCATGAAGGAGAAATCCATGAAAGATATCATGCTCATCATGTCGGATCAGCATGGCGGGGCGTATACCGGCATGGAAGACGACAGAGTGAGGACGCCCGCGCTTATGCGGATTGCAGGGGAGGGGCTGTATTTTGAACGCTGCTACTGCAGCGCCCCTCTCTGCGTGCCCTCACGCATGTCCTTTTTAAGCGGAAAGCTTCCGTCTGACTTAAACATTTTCAATAACGATACGGTGCTGCCGGCGGATGTGCCGACAATCGCCCATGCTCTGGGAGCCGCCGGTTATAACACGGTACTGATCGGGCGGATGCATTTTAAGGGGGACGAACAGAAACATGGCTTTGACGAAAGACTGGTGGGGGATATCACCTCCCAGTACTGGGGAACAGGCGGAAAAGAACGGGTGGATTTCGGCGCCTATACCGGGACGACGAACCGGAAACACTGTCTGGAGGCTGTTGGAGGCGGAATTTCACCGGTTATGGCCTATGACAGAGAAGTATATGAGTGTGCGCTCCGGTACCTGGAGCGGGAACATGAAGAACCGCTGTTTTTGGTGGTGGGATTTTACTCCCCGCATTTTCCATTTGTTGCGGAACCGGATACGTATCAGTTGTACAAAAAGCAGTTCGCAGGGGAGATGCGCCCTGCGGCAGCGCCTCTCCGGTTCTATGAGGATTACGTCATGGAGTGCAGCGAGGAGAAGGCCGTGTGCTGTAAGGCTGCCTACTGCGGAGCCGTGGAAGAGACAGACCGGTATATTGGGCGTCTGTATGACGCCTTTCAGGGCAGAAAAGGCCGGAAACTCTTCCTTTACGTGTCAGATCACGGGGAGCAGCTGGGAAAGAGAGGCATTTTCGGAAAGCAGACCCTGTATGAGGACGCCGTCCGTGTCCCCTTCGTGGCGGCCGGAACAGGTGTGCCTGTGGGAAGAAGGCGTGAATGCGTCAGCCTTCTGGACATTTCGAAAACAATTCTGGCTCAGGCCGGAGTTTCTGCAGACTGGCACGACGGCCGTGAGATCGATTTATCAGGGCTTCCCGATGCGGGTGAGCAGGTATTCGACGGGCCTGCGGTGATTCAGCAGATTCTGGATTACCGGTCAGAGCCCATGATGGCGGAAGCCGTGGTGTGGAGACGGTATAAGGCCGTGAGATACGGTGGTACGGCCTGCTTCCTGTATGATCTGGAGGACGACCCGCTGGAGGAACGGAACATCGCAGGAGAATACCCGGAATGGATGGAAGCGGCAGAAACGTATTTCCTGACATTACCGGAGATTTCCTCCTGCATTGATACGGAAATAACACAGAGAGAACGGGTAAAACAGCTGAAGGAATGGGGAAAGAGAAAGAAGCCTCATGAATGGGCGGTTATGCCGGTCCCGGAATGGGCGCGTCACAAACCTGTGGAATAAGGTGGTAGAAAGAATGGAATATAAAAAACTTTGGACAGATATGCACAGTAATATCCATCATGAACAGATGGAGCTGCTGCCTGAATGGTTTGGGCAGGTAAAGAAAATCATGGATTTTTGGCCGGTCGCCTATTATCCCTTTTATATGAGACCGACAGAGTCAGGACTTAAGGTGGAAGACCGGTACGAGGATGGACTGATCAAAATAGACTGGGAGCAGATTCGTGAATTTACGAATCAGGCAAACAAAGAGGGCTATCCCATGTTCATGGGCTATGAGTGGCAGGGAACGGGAAAAGACGGAGATCACAACGTGTTCTTTTTAAATAATGACGGAGAGCAGAGGCATCCGGATACCTACCGGGAACTGGCGGCCGCCTATAAGGGGGAGCCGGTAATTGGAATCCCGCATCACGTGGCGTATCAGCCCGGATCGAGAGGAAAAAACTGGGATACTCACGATGAAGTATTTTCTCCGTTTGCGGAAATTTATTCCTGCCACGGATGCAGCGAGACGGATGACGGTCCGCTTCTCATGAAGCGCCATGTCCACATGGGGCCGAGGACGGGAGAGACGGTATTCGAGCGGGCGATCGAGAAGGGATACCGGATCGGAATGATCGCGGCAGGCGATAATCACAGCGTGCCTGCGGTCTTTGAACATGGCAGCATGTGCGCTCTGGCCGCAGACTGTACGAAGGAAGCGATCTGGGAGGCTTTTGTGAACCGCAGGGTATACGGGGTATCCCAGAGCCGGATCGAGGTGGATTTCTCCGTCGATGGAGCCGAAATGGGAAGCGAGATCACGACCGGTGGGGAGGCGGAGCTTTCGTTCCGGATTAAGGGAACGGCTGCGGTCGACCGTGTGGAGATACTGAGAGATAACATTCTGGAAAAAATGGTGGTGCACTCAGGAACCTGGGAAAGAAAAGAACAGTCTGGCGTGATCCGGTTTAAATTCCGCCTGGAATTTGGCTGGGGACCGGATATCCGTGTCTATCCGGATGCAATCTGCCGGGTCTGGAACGGGCTGCTGAAAGTGGACGGAAAGCTGCTGGGAGTGGAAAAATGCTGGAATAATTTCGGACAGGAGCTGACCTCCCAAACGGAGGATTCCTGTGAATTCTCACTTACCACCTATCAGTCCACGGCTACCGGCAAATGGATGGGGCCCAGCAATGTGACAACAGAAGGCTTTATCTTCGAGGTGGAAGCGGATGCAGACAGTTCCATTCATCTGACTGTGGAAGGAAAAGAGTACGCATTTCTGGTGAGAGATATGCTGAAAAGCTCCAGCGTAACGGCGCTGTGGGACGAAGTGGAAAAACTGACGGAGGATACCTGGGGGGAAATCACCCATTACAGAGATGACCCGTGGTGGCACAATGCATACAAGTTTAAAGTAGGCCGTGCATATCCGGAGGACAGCTACTTACTGGAGCACCATGAGACGATAAACGTGGAAGAGGACTGCTGTTACCGCCTGCGCGTATGGCAGAAAAATAATGACGCCGCGTGGACTTCCCCTGTATTTTTAAGAACCGGCCAGGGGCTGGCAGAGAAGAAGGAGGATTAACCGGATGCAGGAAATTGTGAATGTAAGAATCGATGACCGCCTGATTCACGGTCAGGTGGCTGCGGTATGGAGCCAGTATACGAAGGCAACCAGAATTATGGTGGTGGACGACCAGGTCGTGCATGACGTGGTCAATAAAGAGGCGCTGAAGATGGCCTGCCCGCAGCAGTGCAAGCTGTCTATTCTGACAGCGGAAAAAGCAGCGGCTAATTTATGCGCGGGTAAATACGATGGAGAAAAGGTATTTATTGTGGCGAAGAATCCGAAGACGATCCGTTCCATTCTGGATCATGGGTTTGTGATGGATTCCGTCAATGTGGGCAATATGGGCGGTAAGCAGAATACCAGAATGCTGAAAAAGGCCGTCAGTGTGTCGGAGGAGGATATCGAAAACTTCCTGTATCTGGCCGGGCACGGTGTGAAGGTTACGGCCCGCATGGTACCGACGGAGGAAGCGGCAGACTTTATAAAGCTGATTGAGGAAGCGAAATAGAGAGAAAAAGAGGATTCCGGGAAAGAACCTGCCGGAGTCCTCTTTTTCTCTCTACTTTTCGCGATTATAACAGAAGCAGGAGGTCATATGATCGTTGACCAGCCCGACCGACTGCATGTAGGCATAAATAATGGTAGGGCCTACAAATTTAAAACCCAGGTTCTTTAAATCCTTACTGATTTTTTCTGCTAACGGAGTGCTGGCAGGAACGTCAGACATGGTTTCCCAGGCATTTTTGATGGGTTTGTTATCCACATAGGACCATAAGAACTGATCCAGGGAACCGTATTTTTCACACAACACGAAGTAAGCCCTGGCGTTGGTAATGGCCGCGTTGATCTTTAAACGGTTTCGGATGATTCCGGCGTTATGCATCAGCTCTTCGATCTTCTCGTCGCCGTATGTACTGATGATGGCCGGATCGAAATCATCGAAGGCCTTTATGAAGGCATCCCGCTTCTTCAGGATGGTAATCCAGCTTAAACCTGCCTGCATACCCTCCAGAATCAGCATTTTAAATAGTGTTCTGTCATCGTGAACGGGTTTCCCCCATTCGTTATCGTGATACTCCTGGTTCAGTATATCGTGGGCGGCCCAGTCACACCGTGTGAGTTTGTCTGACATTGGTTCTCCTCTTTCTGCGCATATGTTGAAATCTGCCTTTTTGTGTGCTCTTGCCAGTGGTTCCATATTCTTCAGCCTATTATAATAAAAATTTCTGCTCACATCAATACTTGAGAGTAAAAAGTTTATACCTGGCTGTGATGGCGAACCGAAAGCTATTGAAATAGCCATTCCCAAGCATACGCCGCATAGAGACGGCAGCCATTTAGTAAAGCTGATTCGTCCAGATCAAAACACTCGTGGTGGAGCGGCCAGGAGGTTTTCTGGGTTCCGTCACTCGTTCCTAAGAATACCATGGCGCCGGGGACAGCCTCTAAATATCGGGAGAAATCTTCAGAGGTCATGCTGGCTGGACGTTTTATTAAGTTGTCTTCCCCCCACACGGTCATGGCCGCGTTTTTTGCCGTGCCGCAGCAGGCGGCATCATTGACAGTCGGGAGCAGGGACGGCGTGTAGGTGACTTCAGAGGAGCAGCGGTACATCGCGGCTGTGTGTTCACTGTAACGGGTAAGGGCTTCCTTAAAATAACCGCTGAGCTCCTTGTCAAAGAAACGGATATTTCCGGATAATACAGCTTCCTGAGCCAGCAGATTGACCTTTGTGCCGGCCTGGAAGATTCCGATGGTAAGGACAGCCGGTTTCTGCGGGTCAATTTCTCTGCTGACGATTTGCTGAAGATTGACAGCCAGATGGGCGCCGGCAAGGAGCGTATCCGATCCGAGATGGGGCGTCGCGCCGTGGCCTCCGGGGCTGGTAAGGCGGATGGAAAAGTCATCTACACCTGCCATGCAGGGGCCGGGCAGAATACAGATTTTTCCCGTTGGAAGATCGGGCGCCACATGGATCGCGAATACGGTATCCACTCCGTCAAGCATCCCGCGATCGATCAGCGTTCTGGTTTCTCTGCCGGTTTCCTCCGCCGGCTGAAACATGAGCCGCACGGTGCCGGAAAAATGGTCACGGCTGTCCCAAAGAAGCTTTGCCGCCCCCAGCAGCATGGCCGTATGGGAGTCGTGTCCGCAGGCATGCATGACGCCGGGAGACTGTGAGACATAGGGCGCGTCTGAATTTTCCGTAATAGGCAGGGCATCCAGATCTGCGCGCAGCAGAACTGTTTTACTGTGCTTTTCAGACGGTAAGGCAGCGGTTTCCTCCGGGTGCGTCTGCAAACCGGCAATCTCAGCCAGAATATCGGTTTCATGCAGTGTACGGTGTGGAATCCCCAGTTTGTCCAGTTCACTTCTGATTAACTGCTGGGTCTGAAATTCCTGGCCGCTCAGCTCCGGATGCTTGTGAAGCGTTCTCCGTATGCCAATGATATAGTCGGACAACATTGAAAAATCGGTCATATTAATAATCCTCCTGTCGGTGTGTCTCTTCTTTGTACTGTGCCGGTGTCATATTTGTATATTTTTTAAACAGCTTCGAAAAATAGTTGGGGTCGCTGATGCCGACCGATTCTGCAATTTCGTAAATCCGGAGATTGCCGGTCTGAAGCAGTCTCTTCGCTTTCTCAATCCGCAGGCTCGCTAGGTAGTCTACAAAATTCATCTGCGTGACTTCCTTGAAAATCCGGCTTAGATAGGACGGATTGACGTAATTGATCTCCGCGATTTTTTTCAGCGTCAGAGTCGACGTGGACAGATTTTCGTTGAGATACTGCAAAATCGTGTGGATGAGCTTGTTTCCCTTGGCATCGGTATATAGATTTACCTGGTAAAGCGTGAAGCGCACCATCTGAAGGACGTATTGCCGGATGTCTTTTTCATCGGTCAGCTTCAGGATATGCGTGTAGGGCAGGTGATCCGTATTGTAAATTTCATTGTAGGAGATTCCCTTGTCTCTCAGTGTTGCGAGCACGATGTTTACGATGGAGAGCGACAGCACCATGACATCGGAGAGAACATGGCTGGGGATTCGTTCCAGCGAATCATAGGCCGCATCAACGCGCCGCAGAGCGGTATCCTCCTGGGGAAGCTGCATATACAAGGGAAGCTCTTCCGTCACCGTATTGATTAAATTCTGTAATTCCTGCTGATTCTGTTCCTGGGGCGGATTGGCCAGAAATGACTTGTTATGGCTGTATTTGGCGACCTGGGAGTTCTGGTAGGCCTGACGGTAGGAGCTGCGGATATCCTCGAGGCGCTCCACCGGCGTCCCGACGCCCACATACGATTTGATCCCCAGCTTGTCCTTCAGCAGGGTAGAAAAATGGAAGCCGTAATTGTATAAGTTGATTTTTCTGTTTTCGGTCAGCAGGACCAGGTTCATATGAATATCCTGAAAGACCAGGAGGCCGCTTAGCCGCTCCGCTGCCGTTTGGATGATTTCCCGGCACTGGAACTGCTGCATGATGCTTTCTTCAATGTCCTGGCTGACATTCAGCGTCAGGAGAAGGATATTATAGAAACCGGAGTCACGATGCAGCGGTATCTGGTAATAGCTCAAATTTTCCCAAAGGTAATCGGAGGGGAGGCTGCTGACCATCATGTTGCTGAAAAAATTCTGGATTATGTAGTCACGGTTTTCGTTCAGCTTCTTTTGAAGGAGTTCGTGCTGATAGAGCTTCTTTTGCTCTTCCCGGATGGAGCTGCGGATATCGGTCACGGTCCGGATCAGTTCCTCACGTTTAATGGGTTTTAAAAGAAAACTCGATATTCCGATTTCCAGCCCCTGCTTGGCGTAGTCGAATTCATCGTGGGCGGTAAGAATGATGATTTTAATGTGCGGATATTCTTCCAGAACCATTTCTGCAAAGTCCAGGCCGTTGATAAACGGCATTTCAATATCGGTGATGATGACATCCGGTTTTCGTTCGGCAATCAGCTCCAATGCCTGGTTTGCGCTGGATACATCATCCGTAATGACATAGTCCAGTTCCTCCCATGGGATGCAGATCCGCAGCAGTCCCCTCATTTTATCTTCATCGTCTACAAGCATCACTTTTATGGGCTGTGGCTGATACATATCGGCAGACCTCCTAAAACGGTATTTTAATGATGACAGAAGTTCCCTTTCCTTTTTGGCTGAGCAGCTCCACGGCGCCCTTTTCCGGGTAAGAAATATGGACCCGCTCAATCGTGCCTGCCAGACCGAAGCTGTCTCTGGGCGAGGGGCTTAAGGAGCGCAGGCTTTGCAGCAATTGATCGTCCATTCCGACCCCGTTGTCGGTAACAGTGAGACAGATCTGGGTCTCCTGGCGTTTGACGGATATCAGGATGGTGCCGGGTTCCCCGAGCGGTTTGATTCCGTGGTAGACCGAATTTTCGACCAGGGGCTGAAGCAGGAGTTTTATGATCTCGTGCTGGTACAGCGTTTCATCCACATCATAGTTTACGGTAAATAAATCCTCATAACGCAGGGAGAGAAGGGAGGTGTAATCCTTTATGATCTGCAGTTCCTGCTCCAGGGTGATGTACTGTTTCCCCTTACTCAGACTCTGTCGGTAAAAACTGCCCAGCGCGGTGATGGCGTCATAGGCCTGATTGGTGTCTCCGGTGAGCACGATGTATCCGATGGTATCCAGCGTGTTATACAGAAAATGCGGTTTCATTTGTTCCTGAAGCGCGCGGAGCTCCGTCTTTCTTTTCAGCTTCTGTTCCTGCACCAGCCGTTCCATGAGAAACTGAAGCCTGTCGATTAATTGGTTGTAATGAATCTCCAGAAGACCCAGTTCGCTGTTCGGATGGCGGACGGCCACCGGTTCGAAATTCCCGTTTTCCGCGCGGCCCATGGCCTGAATCATCTGGGAGACAGGCGTCTGAATCGATTTTGCAATAACGATGACACAGATCAGCATGAGCACCATATTGATGAAGAAAATCCAGAAGGAGATCTGGAGCAGGGAGGTGCTCAGTGTGGACTCGTATTTCAGAGGGAAGGTGGCGGTTAATTTCCACTGGTATTCTGGAATATAGATTCCGGCCGACAGCGAATTCTTGCCGCTGGCACTGTAGTAAGCAGACGCGGGACCGATGAAGGGGCTGATATTGTGGTGATTTTCCCCTTCCTTTGTACTGCCGTAGGTGCTGATGATCTCCCCGGAATCGTCATACAGGGTAATCTCGATATCGGATGGCTGAAAGACGTGCTCAAATATCTGGTTGATGGAGCGCGTCGGTATGTTCATAATAGAGAAGCCGATCGGTTTCTGGGTTTCTAAATCATTGATGACCCGGACTGCCGACAGAAAATCTTCGGAGTAGTCGGGAAGAAAAATATTGCCGGCATGAAGCGAAAGAATACAGCTCCCCTTGGCATCCATGGCGCTTTGATACCAGGGGGCCTCTGTGACAGAGTGAATCACCGGCGTCTTGATGCCGAACTTATCGACTCCATAGAGCTGCCCCTTTAGATTCATAATATAGATAGAATCGAGATGATTGTAGCTGTCGATGATGGTAAAAAGATAATTGTCATAAAATTTCCGGTCAGTTGGTTTCAGTGGAAGCTTTGTGAGATCAGAGATACCGCTTTTCAGCAGAAGGCTGTAGCTGTTATTGGTATTTTCCACCATTTCCACGATGTTGGAGCGGATCGAAGTGAGCGTCTGTCTGGAATGCTGTTCCATGTTGGACAGGACGTATTCTTTCGATACATAGCGGTATGAAAAGTAAGTCAGAATAACACTGAGCAGCAGAAAACCAAAAAAGACCGTGCTGATTTTTCTCGATATTTTACTGTGAAACGCCCAGTTCCACAGATTTAAAGCGCTCACTTTCCGTTTCCCCATAAATGCATCCCCCCTGCTATTATGTCATCATATCACGGTGAATTTTAAAAGTAAACAAAGCGGAAAATGAAGTAAAAAATCTACTAGAGAAAGTAAGCGATTTACTATACGGCTAATGGCAAAGCCGGAAAATAAGACGTGAACCACCAGGAAAATAGTAAGTTAATCACCAGAAACAGTAAAATCTCTCTCTTCCGTGAAAACGCTGAACTGTGTAAAATAGAGTTACATTCACAAGCGCTTTTGAATCAGACAACTTAATCATATTGGAGGAGCGGAATCATGAAAAAGAAAACATGGAGAACCGTCATGGCACTTGCACTTGCGGGTACTATGGCGATGGGACTGACTGCCTGCGGATCGGGTGCAGTAAACAGTACAGCCGGAGGAGATACCAGTGCTGCACAGACGGCTAAGGAAACCACACAGGAGGCCAGTGGTGATACAGGGGAAGTGCCTGTGATCAAGCTGTGGCATATATTCGGAGGGGATACCGATCCAAATAAGGCAATTATCGATCAGGTCGTAAAAGATGCGGAAGAAAAGTTCCATGTAAAGATAGAATCCGACACGGCTGAAAATGAGGCGTATAAGATGAAATTAAAGGCGGCCATCGCGGCCAATGAAACGCCGGACATCTTCTATACCTGGGGCCATGGCTTCATCAAGCCGTTTGTCGAAGCGGGAAAGGTAGAGGCGCTGGACGATTATCTGACCGATGATTTCAAGTCACATCTGGGGCCGTCAACCCTGACCGGCTTCCAGTTCGATGAAAAAACGTATGCGCTTACGACAGACCAGTCGGTAGCCTGCATGTTTTATAATAAAGAGATGTTTGAAAAACTGAATCTGGAAGTCCCGGAGACCTTTGATGACTTCCTGACAGTATGCCAGACCTTCCTCGACAACGGAATCACACCGTTGACCGTAGGCGGAAAGGAACCGTGGACGATTGCCATGTATCACGATCTTCTGGCCTTAAGGGCTGTTGGAAGCGAGGGCGTAAAGGCTGCCACCGGAAAAGAGACTGGATATGACGATCCTGGATTCTTAGAGGCGGCCCAGTGCCTGAAGAAGCTGGTGGATATGGGCGCATTTCCGGATGGCTCCGCCGGTATCTCAAGAGAAGAATCGGAGGTTCCGTTCCTTCAGGGACAGATTCCGATGTACTTAAACGGAAGCTGGACGGCGACGAGAGTGTATAAGGACTCTTCCCTGGTACAGGGGAAAATCGGAGTATTCCCATTCCCGGTATTAAAGGATGGAAAATCAGGAGTGACAGACTTTACCGGCGGACCGGATACGGCCTTTGCGGTCAGCGCAGCCACCAGGGATCCGAAGCTTACAACCGAAGTTGCTCAGTATATTGCCTATGAACTGGCGATCGGAAAGTACAAGATCGGTTCCAGCATCCTTCCGTATGTGAACGTGGACGTAGATAAATCGGAAATCAATCCGCTCTTAATGGAGATCTATGATTTCACAAAAGACGCCACAAGCTATACAATCTGGTGGGATAATCTGATGGAAGGAAAAGATGCAACCGTATATTTAAACAAGCTTCAGGAGCTGTTTGTCGGCAGTATTACGCCGGAACAGTATGTGGCTGAACTGCAGAAATTAAATCAGTAAACGAGGAGCGCTCCCGGAAACGGTTTTTTGAGAGCGCCTCCAAACCAAAAGGGGGCTGGAGACAGTCCCCTTCATAAAAAGATAGGAGGTTTTTTGTGAACCGGGTACTGTCAAATAAAAAAGCCGTGTTTATTTTCCTGCTTCCGGCGCTGGTCCTGTTTTTGACCATTATTATCGTGCCGATCTTTATGTCCGTGACTTACAGCCTCACAGAGTGGGATGGGATCGGGAAAAAGGTATTTACGGGGTTTGATAACTATAAGGAGCTGTTCCTCACCAACAGTGATGGATTCTGGAGGGCAGTTAAGAATTCTTTGATTTTTGCAGCGGGATCTGTCTTTGTGCAGCTGCCGATTTCTCTCATCCTGGCGCTGATTCTGGCAAGAGGAGTAAAGGGGGAACGTTTTTACGTCAGCGTCTATTTCATCCCGGTTCTGATTTCTACCGTGGTGATCGGACAGCTCTGGATGAAGATTTACAATCCGCAGTACGGGCTTCTGAATACGGTCTTAAGATCCATGGGCTTAGAACAGCTTACGGGGAACTGGCTCGGAGACACAAAAAAGGTGATCTTTGCCGTGATCGTGCCGGTGCTGTGGCAATACATCGGTTACCACATGCTGCTGATGTACGCCTCGGTGCGCTCCATCTCAGAGGAGATTTTTGAAGCGGCCCGTATCGACGGCGCCAATGGGATTCAGACTGCATTACATATTACCATTCCGCTTATGAAGCCGATTCTGAAGGTCTGCGTGACCTTTGCGGTGGTTGGATCCTTAAAGAACTTCGATCTTGTGTACGTTATGACGGGCGGCGGACCGGCGGGAGCGAGCCAGCTTCCGAGTACGCTGATGGTTGAGACTATTTTCTCCAGAAATATGTATGGTTATGGAAGCTCGATGGCAATTTTCATTATTCTGGAATGCTTCCTTTTTGCATGGCTGATTCGTGGGGCATTTCGTGACAATGAGTAAGGGAGGACATATGAAAAAATTAAATTTATCCCGGGCAGTCATTCAGGCGTGTCTGATCTTTTGGGCCGCGCTTCAGATATTCCCCTTATACTGGCTTTTGACGTTTTCACTGAAGGACAACACAGAGATATTTCAGGGAAATATGGTTGGCCTCCCCTCGGTCTGGCGCTTTGAGAATTACACCCATGCCTTTATGGGCGGAAATGTGGGGCGCTATCTGGCCAACAGTATTATTGTTACGGCGGCCACCATTCTGATCGTCTGTATTGCATCTCTGATGGCTTCCTACGCCCTGATCCGGATGAAATGGAAGCTTCAGAAGACCTTTCAGCTGATTTTTATCATGGGAATCACCATACCGATCCACGCAGCGCTGCTGCCCGTATTTATCATGATGCGGCAGGTACATTTAATCAATACTTACTGGTGTCTGATTATTCCGTACTCGGCCTTCGCAGTGCCGATGGCGATTATGATCAGCTCCGGTTTTATCTCTTCCATTCCGGTGGAGCTGGAGGAAGCCGCGTGTATCGATGGATGCAATATATATAAAATCTTTATTCAGATTATACTCCCGCTGATGAAGCCGTCGCTGGCCACGATTGCCATTTTTACGTTTTTGCAGTCCTGGAATGAGCTGATGTTTGCGGTCGTGTTCATCAGCAAGCCGGCATACCGGACGCTGACGGTTGGAATACAGTCCCTGGTAGGGCAGTATACGACAGACTGGGGCCCCATCGGGGCCGGGCTGGTGGTCGCCACGTTCCCCATTATCATTATCTATGTGATATTGAGCAGGCAGGTGCAGCAGAGCCTGATTGCCGGTTCCGTAAAAGGGTAGGTGAGCGGAGATGAATACAGGCTGTTTTGATGAGGTGATCAGCAGAAGAGGTACCAACTGCGCGAAATACGATGAAATGGATGAAAAGTACGGGGAAGACATCCTGCACTGCGGTGTGGCCGATATGGATTTTCACGCGCCGGAACCCATACGGGAGGCGTGCCGGAAGGTGACAGATCACGGAATATATGGCTATACCAATCTTCCGTCCTGTTATCCCGCTGTTGTGGGGGAGTGGATCCGCAGAGAATACGGATGCAGGGTCGAAGATGAGTGGATCCTGTTTTCCCCGCGAATCAATATTGGGCTAAACATGGCCGTGGAGACGTTTACAAAGCCGGGAGACAGGATCATTGTTCACACGCCGGCTTACCCGGCCCTTACGGATGCGGTGAATAAGCATGGCAGAATCATGATCGGGAGTCCGCTGGAGTGGGACGGAACACGCTGGAGTATGAATTTTGACGCATTGGAATCGAAGATGGATGCTTCTGTGAAAATGATGATTCTCTGCAATCCCCACAATCCGACGGGCAGGGTCTGGGAAGCGGAGGATTTAAAGGCGGTGGAGTCCTTCTGCCTGCGCCATGAACTGTTTCTTTTATCCGATGAGATTCACGCCGATATAATAAGGGAAGGCAGACGGTTTTGCAGCATACTGTCACTCTCCGAACCGATGAGGAAGAGGATGATCGTATACCAGTCCGTGACGAAGACGTTCAACATTCCGGGAATTATGTTTTCCAATATGATTATACCCGATGATTCCATGCGTCAGGCGATGAAGGCGACGGTAGACCGGGAGGGATTCCATAATCCAAACATATTTGCGGCGGCAGTGATAAAACCAGCATATCAGGAGTGCGGACCGTGGAAAGAGGAATTAAATCGCTGTCTGGACGAAAATATGAGCCTTCTGGCCGGATATTTAAAGGAACACATGCCGCTGTTTGAACTGAGGGAACCGGAAGGAACCTTCCTGGCATGGATTGATTACAGAAAGACAGGGATGACGGAAGCGCAGATTGTTAAGTTCTTTCTGGAGGAGGCGAAGGTATCCGTCTATGAAGGCAGCCATTTTGGGGAAGCCGGGCTGGGCTTTATCCGGCTGAATGCGGCGGTGCCGAAACGTGTGCTGGAGGAGATTCTGGACAGGACGGGAAACGCGTATTCTTTGAGATTCAGCGGTAAAGAATAGAAGATTCATACCTGCTCAAAAGCGAATGAGGTCTTCCACGAGTATCGTGTTTGTGGTACAATGAGACACAGCCGACAGTGTCCGGTGAGAGATTAAATTTGATTTTGGAGACAGAGATATGATAAACCGGATTATTATGATCATTATGGCGCTGGGCGCCGTGGCTGGGGGAATTGACCGTATCCTGGGGAACCGTTTTGGGTATGGGAAGAAATTTGAGGAAGGCTTTCAGTATCTGGGGCCGACCGCGCTGTCCATGGTGGGGATCATCTGCCTGGCCCCGCTGGTATCGGGGACGCTGGGAAGGCTTATCATTCCGGTTTACCGGTTCCTTGGGGTGGACCCCGCCATGTTTGGAAGCCTTCTGGCCATCGATATGGGCGGATATCAGCTTTCCATGGAGCTGGCGGAGAATCCGCTGATCGGAAGGTACGCGGGAATCGTGGCGGCCTCCGTGTTTGGCTGTACGATTGTCTTTACCATTCCGGTAGGGATGGGGCTGATCGAAGAGGGCGACCGCCCTGTATTTGCAAAGGGGATTATGCTGGGACTGGCTGCCATGCCGGCGGCGCTGATCACCGGAGGGGCTGTGTGCGGCCTGGGGATCGGGGAGATTCTGCATCAGAATCTTCCTGTTCTGGTTCTGGCCCTTCTGCTGGGAATCGGTCTGTTCCGCATTCCGGATGGCATGGTGAAAGGCTTTGAGGTGTTCGCTGTTCTTATCCGTACCGTGATAACCGCCGGGCTTGTGCTGGCGGCGGTTACATATATGACAGGATTTGTGGTGATTCCCGGAATGGCTCCCATCGAGGAGGCCATGGCGGTGGTTTCATCCATTGGTGTGGTGCTTCTGGGCAGCCTTCCCGTGACGGAATTTTTACAGCGCCGGCTGAAACGGCCCTGTACCGCGCTGGGCGCCAGAATGGGGCTGGACAGCATCAGTGTCCTGGGGCTGCTGGTCAGTATCGTGAGTCCCATACCGGCGCTCGTCATGATGAAGGACATGAACACGTTTGGCAAGCTTGTCAATGTGGCGTATATGGTGAGCTCCGCCTCCATGCTGGCCGCCCATCTGGGATTTACCGTGAGCACCGAGCCGGACATGCTGCCTGCGCTGCTGGTGTCCAAACTGGCCGGGTGCGCAGCTGCGATTGCGCTGGGATTCATAACGTCAAAAACAAAGAAGAGATTATAGGTTACTGTTTATAGCCAGGAATTTTAAATTCAAATTTTAAGTTCCTGGCTATTGAACTGTTCAAATAATGAAATATATGGTATGATATGTACTATATAAGCATTTGGCGGGGAATACCGGACTGAAACACCGCAGATATTTGCTATAACGTTCGATAAAACGTTCTAAACGAATCCTTTTTCATCAAAAAACGTTCGCGAAGTGCGATGCGTCTGAATGAAACGATCAGGAAAATGTATTTTAAGTGAAAATGTCTTCTGCGGAAGGCGGGAAACGAAACTATAACAGGATATAAGAGGTTGTCGAAGTGAAAAACAAAAAGGGTGTCATTGTAAAAAGGCAGCAGACGATTTTACAGAGACTGCAGAAAGAGAAAGAAGTATCGGTCGATCAATTAGCCAATGAACTGGGAGTCTCATCGCTTACCATAAGACGGGATTTGATTGAATTTGAAAATCAGGGATTTGTGAAACGCCATTACGGCGGTGCAAAATTGATAGAAGGCACCCTTTTTGAAGATCCGACGCTGGATGTCCCGCCTGCCACCGGTCAGGACGGAACGACGGATTACAGAAGAGTCGTTGCAAAGAAGGCTGCAGAACTGATTGAGGAGGGCGATATAATATTCGTCAACAGCAGTAAGACGGCTCTTTTAATGCTGGACTATATATCCGGCAAGCGGGTCAGCGTGATAACGAATAATGGAAATGCCATTACCAGCAGTCACGATCCGCTGGTCAGCATTATTCTGACCGGCGGAGAGCTGCACGGAACGAAATGTTCCCTGGTAGGGGATTTTGCACTCGCCACCATACGGAAGATCCGGGCGAACAAGTGCTTCATCGGAGTCAGCGGGATCACGGCAGAAGGCGAGATCAGCACGGCGGTGCTTCAGGAAACCATGGTAAACAGCCTGATGATCGAGCGGGCAAAGGATATGGTCGTCATACTGGCGGATCATAAGCGGATCGGCAAGCTGCATAATTTTATCATCGCAGATACCCATCAGATTACCCATATCGTTACGGACGAGCTGGCCGACGAGGCGGTTACGTCAAGGCTGGAAAAAGATAACGTGACCATATTGAAGGGCCACGTTACCGATTGACAGGTAAGGACAGATAACAGAATATTTAAGTGTAAGGATACAGTCTGGAATAAGATTCCTGATACAGACTGTATCCTTTTTTGTAGTTGTCCCTGTTTTCCGGGAGTGTCTGTGTAACGGCATCGGAGGCCCGGGCGGCCCGAAAGGCTTCTTCCCAGCCGGGATACAGCCCGGTGGCTACGGCGGCGGACATCCATGCGCCTAAGGCAGTGGACTCCGGATTGCTGTACTGGGTGACCGGCGTACCCAGGATTCCGGCCAGGGATGGCGCCAGGGACGGGCATTTCGTAAGGCCGCCGCTTAAGACAATGGACGAGGGGGCAGGAAGATACCGTGCCATGCACTCCATATTGACCTTTATCTCATAGCAGATCCCTTCTAAGATGGCTCTGGCCATATCCCCTCTTGAGGAGGACAGCGTGAGACCCAGGAGGGAGGCCGTGGCCATGCTGTTCCAGTCTGGCGTCCCCTGCCCCTGAAAATAAGGCAGAGCGATGATGCCGCCTGCCGCAGGAGGCGAATCCAGGATTTCCCGGTTGATCGAATCAAAGCCGTGGTCGCTGTCAGGATAAAAGGCGTTATGAAACCAGTTAAAGGCGGAACAGCAGGCCAGAATACTGCTCTCTAAAACGTATTTCCCCGGTATTGCACTGACGCCCGCGATGACTTCGCTGCCTTTAACCACAGGCAGTTCATCGCAGCCGCTGATGATGTAAGCGCCGGTACCTGTCGTGATCTGGGCGTCTCCATGATGGATCACCCCCTGGCCCAGCGCGGAGCACTGCTGATCGCCTCCGGCCGATATGAGCGGCGTCCCTTCCAAAAGTCCGGTGAGCCGCGAAAATGGGCCGGATATGTGTCCCGCCACAGTGCCGGGAGATATGAGATCACAGAGCTTGGAGCGGGGGAGTTCAAAGAGCCGCAGAAGCTCCTCATCCCACTCTCGGGTTCCCAGATTCATGAGAAGAGAGCGGCTCCCGTAGGTATGGTCGGTGACCAGAGTACCCGTCATAAACCATACCAGATAATCGGGAATGACCGCCAGTTTTGCCGCATGTTCAAACAGCTCCGGCTGATTCCTGCGGATCCAGGCCATTTTACTGCCGGAGTAAACCGGATTAATCCGGCTTCCTGCCTTTTGGATTATGACAGGATCAGACTTCTTTAAATCATGGCAGAGAGACATTGTGCGTTTGTCCTGCCACATGATTGCCGGAGACAGCGGTTCCATATCCTTCGACAGAGGAAGCACGGAGGATCGCTGTGAGGTGAGAGACAGCACATCAATCTTCCTGTTTTCTTCTTTGGCGGCCTGCGCCAATCCGGAACAGATCCGGATCAGTGCCGAGGTCCAGTCAGAAGCATTCTGCTCTACACAAATCTGATCAATATAGAACGGGGAATAGGAAATTTGAATCTTTTTCAGTTCTGCTGCGTGCACATCGTATAAAATCCCCCTCATGCTGGAAGTACCAACATCAATCACTAAAACGTTCATATAATCCTCCCGAATGAACGAAAAAATTGAAATAACTTGAGAATACAGGGACAGCATACCAAAAAATGTACAATAAATCAATAGAAGATCGCACGTATCGCAATAAAAAATAAAAATATAATTCATAAAAGCACTTAAATGAACAATATAAGGCGAAAAAACGCATAAAAACAACAAGAAACGAAAAAGATTTCTTAACACTATTGACATAACGTACATAAAAGAATACAATGAACGTACAAAACAATCGCAAAACCAATAAATGATCGTAAAAGTGATTGGCGGTTTTTATTGGCATTCAAAATGGAGGGATTATTCACATGAAGAAAAGAAACGTAAGTGTAATGCTGGCAGCCGCAGCCGCAGTGGCAGTTCTTGCAGGATGCAGCGGTACCGGAACGAAGACAGAGACCACAACAGCAGCTCCGGTGACTGAGTCTGCGGCAGCAGCGGCGGGAGAAAGCAAAGAGGTGTCAGGAGAAAAGACGAAGTTAAAGCTGGCTCTTTGGGACTATGACGTGGAGGGCTCTGTATACCCGGCCATGATGGAGGCATTTAACCAGAAATATCCCAATATTGAAGTGGAAGTCATCAACGCGCCGGCCAACGATTACGAGACAAAGCTTACCACGATGCTGGCTTCCGGCGATGACATTGACGTATATTTTGCAAAATCCAATACTTCTTATCCGACGCTGGTGCAGAAGAATTTTGCCCTCGACTTAAATGCCGCAGCAAAAGAAAAGGGATTTGATCTCACCCCTTACGGAACCGTTCTGGAGCAGCATTATGTGATTGACGGCGGCCTCTATGCCCTTCCGTTCCGGACCAATGACTGGGTGATCTATTATAATAAGAAGATTTTTGATGATGCAGGAGTTGCATATCCCACCAATGATATGACATGGGAGCAGTTCTTTGAACTCGGAAAGCAGTTAAGCCATGACGATGTCTATGGATGTGCGTTCTATCCAAAACCAGGATTTATCGCACCGTGTCTCGTCGGAGCCGTAAACGGGTTTGATATTACCTCCAGCGATTTCAATGAGCTGGTGCCGGCAGCTTCAAAGGTTATGGCAGCGATGAAAGACGGCGTCTGGGAAGACTATGCGGAGTCTGTCTCCATGTCGAAGGATCAGACCTACTTCTACCAGGGAAAATGGGGCATGCTGTATAACGGTTCCTGGATGACGCAGCTTCTGGAAGCACAGGAGCTTGGATTTGAATACGGCATTGTGAAATCTCCTTATTGGGAAGGAACCGAGAAGAAGGGCTTCGCAACCTCTACGCCGGTACTGATCAATCCTAAGACGGAAAAATTAGATGCGGCATGGGATTTGATGACGTTTCTCTGCGGAGAAGAGGGCGCAAAGATCGTTGCAGAATCCATGCTGGTTCCGGGATACATGTCAGATGAGATTATGACCACATTTAAAGAGAGCACAGGGCTTGACGAATCATCCATGGAAGCGCTGACGGACAATATCAGCTACGGCCTTGGAGAGGCAAGCGTGAATTTAGGCCAGATGTCAAGTGCGGTAAACGAAGAACTTGAGCTTGTTCTTACAGACAACCAGTCTCCGGAAGAGATGGCTGATAATTTAAATACCCGCCGCGAAGAGATTCTGTCTCAGAACTAAGGGGTGGTTCCTGAGCCGGTACGATATTTTGAGCACTGCACTGCGCCGTTTATTACGCAGTGCAGCATTCAAGTCTGCCGGCTCAGACTTTAAAAAGCGTCACGCGCTGAGCGAGATGACATGTATTGCACGTAAACGGCCAGGGAACGCCGCGAAGTGCTTATAACAAGGAGGGACGATATGGCAAAAACGACAGCAGTATACAAGTCGAACCAGGTAGTGGTCAACCGGAACAGGAAGATGGCGTTCTGTTTTTTGCTGCCAAATATCATCGGGTTTGCAGTTTTTACCTTAATACCGGCTGTTTGGGCAATCGGTTTAAGCTTTACGAATTGGGACGGATCCGGTGCGGCTAAGTTTGTGGGAATTAAAAACTATATCAATCTGTTTCGCGATTCAAACTTTACGATATCCCTTTGGAATACCATTATTTATACGGTGGGGACCGTGCCGTTTATCATCATGCTGTCGCTGGTTATGGCATTTATTCTGGATTCCGGCATTAAGTTTTCTTCTGCAATCCGTGCGGCGCATTTCTTTCCGCATATTTCCTCTATTGTTGCGATTTCGGTTGTATGGCAGTTTCTTTATTCCAAGAATGGCCCCTTAAATCAGATCCTGCACAGCATTGGCCTTCAAAATGTTCCCGCGTGGCTGTCGGATAAGGACTGGGCGCTGCTGGCTGTGATGATCATGATTATCTGGAAAGGAATCGGATACTATATGATCATTTATCTGGCGGGCTTAAAGGGGATTGATAACTCGCTGTATGAGGCGGCTACCGTAGACGGGGCCAATTCGTTCCAGCGCTTCCGGTTTATTACGATTCCACAGCTTAAACCGGTTACCTTTTACATAACCATCATGTGCATCATCAACTCGTTCCAGGTATTTACGCCGATTTTCATCATGACAAAGGGCGGCCCGGGACGCGCTACATCCGTTCTGGTGCTTCAGATTTACAAAGAGGCATTCCAGAATTACAAGTTTGGCTACGCATCGGCAGAGGCTATGGTACTGTTTGCCTGTATCTTAGTGGTGACGCTGATTCAGTTCAAACGTCAAAAACAGGATTAGGAGGGAGAGAGCATGGCAGAAAAAAAGAAAAAAACCGGACTTGCGCTGTTCTTATCGATTGTCAAGTATACGGTCGTCATCGCATCGTCTTTAACTATGATTCTTCCGTTCCTCTGGATGCTGTCTTCTTCCTTTAAAGACAGTCTGGAAGTCTTCAATTTCCCCATCCAGTGGATCCCTCAGAATCTGAAACTGAAAAATTACTCCTATATCTGGAATAAGGCCAATTATCCGCAGCTGTTTTTTAACACACTGAAGCTGACGGTGGTGATTACCATTCTGCAGATCGTGACGTGCAGCCTGGCGGCTTACGCATTCAGCAAGCTGGTATTTCCGGAGAGAGATAAGATCTTCATCCTGTACCTGGCAACCCTGATGCTTCCCTACCAGGTGGTTATGATTCCTCAGTTTTCCGTTATCAAGATATTCGGACTTACCAATACCCATATGGCGCTGATCCTGATTCAGGCGTTTAACCCCATGGGCGTATTCCTGATGAAGCAGTTCTTCGATGGAATTCCCAATGAACTGAGCGAGGCGGCGCGGATTGACGGCCTGAATGAGTTCGGCATCTATTCCAAGATCATCATGCCTCTTTCCAAATCGGTAATCGGAACGCTGGTGATCCTGACCTCTGTGTCCGTATGGAACGATTTTCTGGCTCCGCTTATCTACATCAACTCCAGGGAACTGTATACGATTCAGCTGGGACTGCGCAACATGATCAGCGAGTTTACGGCAGAGTACGGGCCGATCATGGCGGCATCGGTCATCTCGATTATACCGATCCTGATCGTATTCCTGTGTTTCCAGAGTTTCTTCGAGCAGAGTCTGGCATCCTCCGGTGTCAAGGGATAAGAAAGGAGCGTACGGTATGAACGTGGATTTTAAGGCAAAGCCATTCTTCCTGGATGAGAGTGATATTGCATGGGTACAGGATTGTATGAAGAAGATGACCGTGGAAGAGAAGGTCAGCCATCTGTTCTGTATTTTAATCAAGGATAAACCGGTGGAAGAGATGGCCGCGGAAATGGATGCCCTGGGCTTTTATCCGGGCGGCTATATGACCGATGTTTTTCCGGCGGGGAAAGTAAAAGAAAATTTCAAAAAGCTTCAGGCCAGAACCGGGATTCCTCTGCTGTTCGCGTCCAATCTCGAGCGGGGAGCGGATGGGATCTGCAAAGAAGGCACTTTATTCGGGACGCAGATGCAGATCGCGGCAGCCGGAGATAAGAGATGGGCGTATGAGCTGGGGCGGGTCTGTGGGGAGGAGGCGGCGGCAACCGGAGCCAATTGGAACTTTGGGCCGATTCTGGATATTGACACGAATTATCACAATCCCATTACGAATACGAGAGTGTTCAGTTCCGACCAGGAAACGGTCCTTCAGATGTCCAGGGAGTTTGTCAGAGGACAGATGGAAAACGGTATGGCCGTATGCTTGAAGCACTGGCCCGGAGACGGGCGGGATGAACGGGACCAGCATATGGTAACCACCATCAACGACTGCACGGCCAGGGAGTGGGATGCCTCCTATGGAAAGATTTATAAAGCATTGATAGAGGACGGCGCGGAAACCGTCATGGCCGCCCATATCATGCTGCCGGCATACTCCAGAAAGATGAATCCGGATATCCGGGATGAGGAGATTCTTCCCGGCTCCCTGTCCTGCGATCTGACCACAAAGCTCCTGCGGGAGCAGCTGGGATTTAACGGGCTGGTGGTGACGGATGCTACGACGATGACCGGATTCATGCAGACCATGGCCAGAAGAGATGCCCTGCCCCTTGCGGTGGCGGCAGGCTGTGATATGATCCTGTTTACCCTGGATTTAAAAGAAGATTACCAGTACGTGCTGGACGCGGCAGCAGACGGGACCATCAGCAGGGAACGTCTGGACGAAGCGGTTGCACGGATTCTGGCATTGAAGGCTCATCTAAAGCTTCATAAAAAGATGGAGGAGGGAACCCTGTTTCCGGGAGATGAGGCGCTGAAGGTGTTTGAACGCGAGGATAACCGCAATCTGGCCAGGGAGTGTGCGGACCGGTCGGTTACCCTGGTTAAGGACACCCAGAACCTGCTCCCCATAAGCCCCAAAACGCAGAGACGGATCCTGCTCCATGTCCTGGGCGACAAGGGCGGTTACCACGATCCCATCTGCAATCAGGCGGAGTATCTGGCCGGGCTGCTGGAGAGAGAAGGGTTTGAAGTGACCGTCTACGATGCTTCCAGAAAAGATCTGCTTCCAATTGGGAACAGCATAGAGAGCATGACGAAGCGGTTTGACCTGATTCTGTATTACTGCAGCGTGAAAACTTCCGGCAGTGACAATGTTTCCAGAATTTCCTGGACCGCGCCGGGCGGATGCAACACACCCAGATACATTTATGAAATCCCGACACTCTTTATATCTGTGGATAACCCTTATATGCTCCTGGATGTGCCAAAGGTCAGGACGTACATCAATGGTTATACACCCAGCAGATACGTAATCGATGCCATAGTCGAAAAAATAATGGGGAGAAGCCGGTTTACAGGGAAAAATCCGGTGGATCCGTTTTGCGGGCTGTTCCATACCCGGCTTTAAAGACTGCTTGACATCAGAAAGTGAGAATGAGATGGACTGGACCTGCGAGGCAGAACGAAAAATTATTGAAAAAATGGACTGGGTTTCAGAAAAATCCAGATTTAAAATCCCGTATACGACGGTATCGGGAACTCATGACAACAAGATTGACGAGGACCGGCAGTTTGGCTGGGATGATGGCGTTTCCTGGTGGACCAACGGCTTCTGGCCGGGAATCATGTGGCTTCTCTATCTGCGTACCGGGGAGCAAAGGTATGTGGATATCGCCCGGTATGCGGAAAAAAAGCTGGATCAGGCATTTGCCGATTTCTATGGACTGCATCACGATATGGGCTTTGTATGGCTTCCGTCTGCGGTGGCCGATTACAGGATCACGGGAAATCCGGAGTCGAGAAAACGCGGCCTGATGGCAGCCACCATCCTTTCCGGCCGCTTCAATCCGGCGGCCCGGATCTTCCGGGCATGGGATCAGTGGAGCGGCGCGCCGGATGAGGACACGGCGGGATGGGCCATTATTGACTGCATGATGAACATCAATCTGCTCTACTGGGCCTCCGATGAAACCGGTGATCCCAGATTCCGGGAGCAGGCGGTGATGTATGCCGACCAGGTGATGAAATACTATATCAGGCCGGATGGCTCCTCCAATCATATCATGAGGTTCGATCCGGTGACCGGGGAGCTCACAGGGTCTCTGGGCGGCCAGGGATATGCGGAGGGCTCCAGCTGGACCAGAGGCCAGGCCTGGGCCATGTATGGATTTGCGTCGAGCTATATCCATACGAAGGATGAACGTTATTTAGACACCGCCAAACGGACGGCGCATTACTTTATAGCCAATATACCGGAAAACGGCCTGATCCCGGTTGATTTCCGGGCGCCGAAGCAGCCGTATTATGAGGATTCCTCGGCGGCGGCAGCAGCAGCCAGCGCGCTTCTGGAGCTTGCGCGGCTGACCGCAGCGTGTGAATCGGAGGTCTATCGGCGCGCAGCAGAAAAGCTATTGAAGGCACTGTACGAGAAACGGTGCAATTTCTCAAAAGACAGCGACTGTATCCTGGAAAAGTGTACAGCGGCATATCACCATAAAAATCATGAGTTTCACATCATTTATGGAGATTACTATTTTATCGAAGCAATCTTTAAGCTTCGGGGTGAAACTTATCAAATGTGGTAACGGGCACTCACAGAAACCGGACAGAAAGCGTTTCCGAGGGCACTCGGTAGAAAATGGAGGAAGCAAATATGAGCAAAGTAACAGAACTGACGAGAGAAAAATGGATTTTAGGCGCGTTTCCGGAATGGGGGACATGGCTGAATGAAGAGATCGACCAGGAGGAGGTAAAGCCGGGAACCTTTGCGATGTGGTGGATCGGCTGTACCGGACTCTGGATCAAAACAGAAAATAAAACAAATATTGCCATCGATCTGTGGTTTGGCAATGGAAAACGGTCTCAGAAAACGAAGGAGATGGACCCGTTTCATCAGATGCGGAATATGACCGGCGGCCGTGCGACACAGCCGAATCTCCGGGCTGCGCCCATCGTCTACGACCCGTTTGCTGTTACAGCCGTTGACGCGGTACTGTCCACCCATTACCACAATGACCATATTGATCCGTTCTTTGCGGCGGCTGTGATGCAGAACTGCGGCGGTGAGGTGCCCTTTATCGGTCCGCTAAAGAGCGTGGAAAAGTGGCTGAGCTACGGCGTTCCGAAATCGAGATGCAGAGTGGTCAAACCGGGAGATACGATTAAAATAAAGGATGTGGAAATCATGGTCACGGATTCCTTTGACAGAACGTGTCTCGTCACGGCGGATGAGGACATCCGGGGCGTGCTGCCGGACGATATGGACGACAAGGCTGTGAACTATGTGATCAAGACACCGGCCGGAACCGTGTACCATTCCGGGGATTCCCATTACAGTACATACTATGCCAAACACGGAAAGGATTTCGACATTGATATTGCCTTTGGTTCCTACGGAGAGAATCCGGCGGGCAATCAGGATAAGATGACATCCGTGGATATTCTTCGTATGGCGGAGGCATTAAAGTGCAGGGTGGTGATTCCGATCCATTACGACGTATGGACCAACTTTAAGGCAGATCCCCTTGAGATTCTCATGCTTTACAACTATAAGAAAGACGTTTTACAGTACCAGTTCCATCCGTTTATCTGGGACGTGGGCGGCAAATACGTCTGGCCGGTGGACCGGGATAAGATCCAGTACCATTACAGACGCGGCTTTGAAGACTGCTTTACGGATGAGCCTAACGTACCGTTCCGTTCCCTGCTGTAAGACCGGGGCAAAGGAGTAACGATGAAATTATATACCTTGGGACTTTATGAGAAATCCATGCCAAATGAGTTAAGCTTTCGGGAAAAGCTCACGTATGCCAGAGAGGCGGGGTATGATTTCCTGGAAATGAGTATCGATGAAACCGAAGAAAAACTGGCGCGGCTGGACTGGAGCGTGGAAAAGCGGGCCTCTCTCGTACAGGATATGTACGAGGCGGGGCTTCCGATCCGGACCATGTGTTTAAGCGGCCACCGGAAATACCCGTTGGGAAGCAGTGAGGAATCCGTTCGGATCCGCGGCATGGAAATCATGGAAAAGGCCATCAATCTGGCGGATGACCTGGGAATCAGAATTATCATGCTGGCGGGATATGACGTGTATTATGAGGAGTCCAGCGAATTCACAAAAAAGATGTTTGAAATGAATTTGAGAAAAGCGGTGGATATGGCCGCGAGCAGGAGCATACTGCTGGGCTTCGAGACCATGGAAACCGAGTTCATGAATACGGTTGGAAAGGCCATGAAATATGTGCAGCTGATGGGATCGGATTATCTGGGAGTATATCCCGACATCGGCAATATCACCAATGCGGCGAAGCAGTATAAGACCGATGTGATCGAGGATTTAAAGTCGGGGAGCGGCCGTTTGCTGGCCATGCATTTAAAAGAGACGGTGCCGGGGAAATTCCGGGAGATTCCGTACGGAAGCGGCCATGTGAATTTTGAGGAGGCGATCAGAGAGGCGTGGCGGCTGGGTATCCGAAGATATGTGACGGAATTCTGGTATACAGGAGGCGGCGACTGGAAGGATGAACTCCGGAAGGCGAATCGGATGATGACCGACATACTTGGCAGACAGGCGAAGGAGGATGAACATGCAAGTTGAAAAAAAGGTGCTGGCCAATTTAACAAAGTGCTATTCCATCGCCCCCCTGACGTATCAGGGAAGGTTTCATTTTCTGGTGGCGGCAGAGAAGACAGACCGCTGTATCCTGTTCGATGAGACGGGAAAGGAGGTGGATACCGTATGGGAGGGGCCGGGCGGAGTCATGACGATGGTCCAGGTGCCGGGAAGTGACGGCCAGTTTCTGGCGACCCATAAGTTCTATTCCCCCAATGATTCCAAAGAAGCAAAGCTTGTAACCGTAACGCCTGCAGACGGAGTCTGGGAGGTGAAAACCCTGGCGGAGCTTCCGTTTGTGCACCGGTTCGATATTCTCGTCAGAAACGGTGTAAAGTACTTGATCGCCTGTACGCTGAAGTCCGGCCATGCATATAAGGATGACTGGAGCTGCCCCGGAAAGGTTTACTGCGCCGTGCTTCCGGATGATTTGAGCACTTTTGACGAGGCCCATCCGCTGCCGCTTACGGTCTTAAAGGAAGGCCTGACGAAAAACCATGGCTACGCCAGGACAGAAGACGGCGGCATGAATACGGCGGTGATCTCCTGTGAAAACGGTATATTTCAGTTCCTTCCGCCGGAACAGAAGAACGGGGAGTGGGAGATCCGGGAACTCCTCGATGTACCGGCTTCCGATGCGGTGCTGCTGGATCTGGACGGGGACGGCAGAAAGGAACTGGCGGTGCTGTCGCCGTTTCATGGAGATACGTTTTCGATCTATCAGGACCGGGGAGAAGGCTTTTTTAAGGTATATGAATGCCCGGATAAAATGGAATTCTTACATGCCGTTTATGGCGGCCCGCTGTGCCGGATTCCCCGGGTCGTAATCGGTTTCCGGAAGGGCGAACGAAATCTCGTATCATTTTCTTATTGCAGGGAGAGCGGGACGTATGAGCGCGAAATCATTGACAGGGACTGTGGTCCGGCCAATGTCTGTCATTACATGGTGAATCAGAACGATGTGATCATATCCGCCAACCGGGAAACCGACGAAATCGCCATGTATACGGTGACGCTGTCTTCTGACGAACTGGCGCCTATTACGGTCAGAAAGATGAGTAAAGAAACGGAAGGTCTATAATAAGTCTTTCAGGTAATTGCGAAATACGCCCACAAGCGTGATTCGCAATTACCATTTGCATCATGACGAATCTGTATGGAGGCAAGGATCACGTTGTACCTTCTGACTTCTTCGAGCTTACCGTAGATAGGTAATGTAAATCTGGAATCATATCGACCACCCATTTTTCTCTGTTTTTTTATGTATGTTCTTACATCATCCCATTTTATAGATTGTTCACCCTGAAAAATAATATCATTGATCATTACAATCCTTTTACCATTTTAGAGCCTGTATCGTTGAAACATTTCTACTCATTCTTTTCTTGCCAGATAATAATTTAATTGGGGGATATTTGTCAGATGCCAATCGAAAATCAGATATTAGGTTTATTGCACTGCCAGATGGCACAGGCTGAGAAATCTCGATAAAAGAAAAGGGACTGATTTTATGCTCAAAGATAAGGTTTAAGGCAGTATCAAGATTGTTGCCGCATGCGGCAACAATTCAAAAATAAGACAGTTATGAAACAAATACGTAACTTGGGAGATGATATTATGGGAGAAATGAAAAACATCAATCAGACGTTTTACACCGATATACGAGAGATAATTATCAGTGCTCGCGAGAATGCCATTCGTGGCGTAGAGTATATGCGGCTGATGATGTACTGGCGTCTTGGAGAACGAATATTCATTGAGGAACAGCGTGGACAAGACCGCGCTGCCTATGGCGGATATCTCATTAAGAATCTTGCTGCGAAAATCGAAGCGGAGTTTGGGAGCGGTTTTTCGTATACGCAGTTGACACGGGCGCGGAAGTTTTATCGTCTGTACCCGACAGTCAGCAAGGTGCATCCGCAACTAAACTGGTCACAGTATCGTCAGCTCATCAGCATAGACGACGATTACAAACGTGAATATTATGAACTGGAAGCGACTGGCAATGGGTGGAATGGGCGTGAGCTTGAGCGGCAGATTAACTCTCAGCTTTATGAAAGGCTGCTGCTTTCAAACGACAAGGAATCTGTTCTCGCCGTTGCCCGTAAAGACTGCATACCGACAAAGCCTGCGGAGATTATCAAAGATCCGATGTTCTTAGAGTTTCTTGGGCTAAAGCGAGAGGCCCGTTACTACGAGCAGGACTTGGAATCCGCGCTGATCACGCACTTACAGGAGTTTTTGCTCGAATTGGGCAACGGCTTTTCATTCGTTGCCAGACAACGCCGAATCCTGCTTGAAGATGACGAATTTTTTGCCGATTTAGTCTTATATAACAGACTGCTGCGGTGTTTCGCAGTTATTGAAATCAAGACTCATAAGTTGACGCATGAGGATTTAGGCCAACTTCAAATGTATGTCAATTATTACGACAGATACGAGAAACTACCGGACGAGACACCGACCATTGGCATATTGCTTTGTACAGCGAAAAACGACCTGCTTGCGAAAATTACGCTGCCGGAAGACAATACGAATATTCTTACAAGCAAGTATCAGTTATACCTGCCAAGTGAGGAAGAGTTTATTGAGGAAATAAAAGAGGTTATTGATCTCACGGAGGAACACGAAGAAAACGAATAAGACAGATTACGCTTCACGCCCCCGTCGGCGTAACTAAGACAGCAGTCCATAAAAAACAACTTGTTCACACTATGGTACAAGTGGTACTGTTGTAGTATAATAATATCAGTGATAAGGAGGATTTTTTTATGGAGAGGAAAGCATACAAGTTCTGGTTCGCAACGGGGTCACAGGATCTTTATGGAGATGAGTGTCTGAGAAAGGTGGCAGAGCATTCCGGAATCATTGTAGAGGGGCTTAACCGGTCGGGACTTCTGCCTTATGAAGTGATCTGGAAACCGACTCTGATCGACAATACATCGATCCGCGCATTGTTTCATGAGGCCAACAGTGACGGGGAATGCGCGGGTGTCATCACGTGGATGCATACGTTTTCACCGGCCAAGTCCTGGATTCTCGGCCTTCAGGAGTACAGAAAGCCTCTGCTTCATTTACATACGCAGTTTAATCAGGAGATTCCCTATGACACCATTGACATGGATTTCATGAATGAGAACCAGTCCGCTCACGGAGACCGGGAATTCGGCCACATGGTGACGAGAATGGGCATTGAGAGAAAGGTTATCGTCGGTTTCTGGGATGAGAGTTCGGTGCAGGCGGCGATCGGCTCCTGGATGAGAACCGCGGTGGGCATCATGGAGAGCAGCCATATCCGTGTCGTCCGCGTGGCCGATAATATGAGAAATGTAGCAGTAACCGAGGGCGATAAGGTGGAAGCCCAGATGAAGTTCGGCTGGGAGATCGACGCCTATCCGGTGAACGAGATTGCAGATTATGTAAACGACGTGGCAGCAGGCGATGTAAGCACTCTGGTGGAAGAGTATTACGATAAGTACGATATTCTGTTAGAGGGAAGAGATGCCGGAGAGTTTAAGAAGCACGTGGCAGTACAGGCACAGATCGAGCTGGGATTTGAGAAATTCCTGGTGGAAAAGGATTATCAGGCGATCGTGACTCATTTCGGAGACCTCGGTTCTTTAAAGCAGCTTCCGGGTCTGGCGATTCAGCGTCTGATGGAAAAAGGATACGGCTTCGGAGGCGAGGGCGACTGGAAGACTGCCGCCATGGTGCGTTTGATGAAGATCATGACAGCCGGTATGGAAGGCGCGAAGGGAACTTCCTTTATGGAAGACTACACGTATAACCTGGTTCCGGGAAAGGAAGGCATTCTGCAGGCACATATGCTGGAGGTATGCCCGTCAATCGCGGACAGCAGGATCGCCATCAAGGTATGCCCGCTGTCCATGGGAGACAGGGAGGATCCGGCCCGTCTTGTATTTACCGCAAAGGAAGGAAAGGCAGTGGCCACATCGCTGGTGGACTTAGGCAGCCGGTTCCGCCTCATCATCAATACCGTGAACTGCAAAAAAGTGGAGAAACCGATGCCGAAGCTTCCGGTTGCCACCGCATTCTGGACTCCGGAACCGAACTTAAAGACCGGAGCCGAAGCCTGGATTCTGGCCGGCGGCGCACACCATACGGCATTTTCCTACGATCTGACTGCAGAGCAGATGGGCGACTGGGCCGCTTCCATGGGAATCGAAGCCGTCTACATCGACGAGGACACTACAATCCGCAGCTTTAAGAATGAATTGAGATGGAATTCTGCTGCTTACCGTTAGAGAGGGGGAAAAACTATGACTGATGGTTTAAATGAAAAAAGGGACGCTCTCACGGGGGACGTATATCAAAGCATTTTAGACGGAAGAACGGCTCTGGGTATGGAGCTGGGGTCTACACGCATCAAGGCGGTTCTGGTCGATGAGCACCAGAAGCCGATTGCTTCCGGGAGCCATGACTGGGAAAACCGGTACGTGGACAATATCTGGACATACACGTTAGAGGACATCTGGGAGGGCGTTCAGGACAGCTTTGCAAAGCTGGCGGAGGATGTAAAAGCACGCTACGGTGTGACGCTTACGACCGTCGGCTCCATTGGCATTTCCGCCATGATGCACGGCTATATGGCTTTCGATAAGGCAGGAGAAATCCTGGTGCCGTTCCGTACCTGGAGAAATACCATGACGGAGGAGGCTTCGGAAAAGCTGACGGAGCTGTTCCAGTACCATATCCCGCAGAGATGGAGCATCGCCCATCTGTACCAGGCGATTCTGAAGAAAGAGGCGCATGTGCCGGAGATTGATTACCTGATCACACTGGAGGGGTATGTACACTGGAAACTGACCGGGCGTAAGGTGCTGGGAATCGGCGACTGCGCCGGTATGTTTCCGATCGATACCGATAAGAAGGATTTTCATGAGAGAATGATCGCTCAGTTTGACGAGCTGACGGCCGGAGAGAATCTGCCGTGGAAGCTCCGTGACATTCTTCCTCAGGCGCTGACCGCGGGAGAGGAAGCCGGAGAACTGACGGAAGAGGGCGCGAAGCTTCTTGACCCGACCGGCGCCTTAAGACCCGGTATTTCGCTTTGTCCGCCGGAGGGGGACGCAGGAACCGGTATGGTGGCTACGGGCAGCGTGGCGAAGCGCACCGGCAATGTGTCCGCAGGCACCAGCGTGTTTGCCATGGTAGTTCTGGAACAGGAACTGAAAAAGGTTCACGAGGAGCTGGATCTGGTGACAACGCCGGCCGGTGATCTGGTGGCTATGGTACACTGCAACAACTGTACTTCTGATTTAAACGCATGGGTGGATTTGTTTGAAGAGTTTTCCGCGGCGATGGGGATGAAGGCGGACAGAAACCAGCTGTTTGAAACCTTATATAACCTGGCATTGGAAGGCGACCCGGACTGCGGCGGCCTTCTGGCCTACAATTATTTCTCGGGAGAGCACATCACTCATTTTGAAGAGGGACGTCCGGTGTTCGTGCGTCTGCCGGACAGCCGTTTCAATCTGGCGAACTTCATGCGCGTTCACTTATATACGGCATTAGGAGCGCTCCGCGTGGGCATGGATATCCTGTTTAAGGAAGAAGGCGTGAAGCTGGACAGTCTGCTGGGCCACGGCGGATTATTCAAGACAAAGGGCGTGGGACAGCGGATTATGGCGGCGGCGGCCGGCGTACCGGTGACCGTCATGGAAACTGCCGGAGAAGGCGGCGCATGGGGCGCGGCAATCCTGGCTTCCTATATGCGTTACAGAAAAGACGGAGGCAGCGCCTCTCTCGACAAGTACCTGGCAGACAGCGTATTTGCCGACGAAGAAGGCGTGGTTATGGAGCCGCAGGAAGCGGATGAGCGCGGCTTCGAGGTATTTATGGAGCGGTACATAAGCGGCTTGCCGATCGAGCGCGCCGCAGTCGAGTGTCTGCCGGGGCGTGTCTGAAAAATCGTAACAGTTCAGACGGCTCATTCCTGCCATCTGCATGCACTGAAACAAAAAATAGAAAAGAGGAAATGACACGATGCTGGAAGAATTAAAAAAAGAGGTCTATGAGGCCAACATGGAACTGCCAAGAAGAGGGCTTATCACCTATACATGGGGAAATGTCAGCGGAATTGACAGGGAAAAGGGACTGTTTGTTATCAAACCCAGCGGTGTGGATTACGATAAGTTAAAGCCGGAAGACATGGTGGTCATGGATTTAAATGGAAATAAGGTGGAGGGGGACTTAAATCCCTCCTCCGATACAGCTACTCACTTAGAGCTGTATAAGGCGTTTGAGAAAATCGGCGGGATCGTCCATACCCATTCTCCCATGGCTACGGCCTGGTCCCAGGCGGGCCGCGCGCTGCCGTGTTACGGGACGACTCATGCGGACTATTTCTACGGGGAGATTCCCTGTGCCAGGAATTTAACGCCGGAGGAGATCGAAGAGGGATATGAGAAGAACACCGGTATGGTGATTATCGAGACCTTCCGCGACAGGAATCCGGTTCACGTGCCTGCGGTTCTGTGCAAGAACCACGGCCCCTTTACCTGGGGAAAAGATGCCGCGAACGCGGTCCATAATGCCGTGGTGCTGGAAGAGATTGCAAAGATGAATTTTGTGACTGAGATGTTAAACCGCGGTGTGGAACCCGCGCCGCAGTCCATGCAGGATAAGCATTTTATGCGCAAGCATGGACCAAACGCGTATTATGGACAGAAGTAACGGCAGCCCGTCAGGCCGGGAAGAGGGTGAGAGCGGGAAGACGAAATACTACGTGCTGATGGAGGAACTGAAGAGTGATATCATTGCCGGTCGGCTGAGGCCGGGGGATAAGCTTCCTTCGGAAAATGAACTTTCCGCCTCCCGCCATGTGAGCCGCCATACGGTGCGAAAGGCGCTGTCCATCCTGGCGCAGGAGGGATTTATAGAAGCGGAGCACGGCAGAGGGACCTTTGTCTCCAGAAAAATTAGAAGAGCGAAGTCCCCCTCACTTTCGTTCGGCGGAATGGATTACAGGGGGTCGGGGAATATTGCGGTTATCACCACGTACCTGTCGGACTATATTTTCCCCAGGCTGATCCAGGGCATTGACAGCGTACTGACGGCGGAGGGATACAGCATTATCCTGAAAAATACCGGCAACAGCCGCGTGAAGGAAAGCCGCTGTCTCGAGGAAATCCTGGAGAAAGATATCGACGGTCTGATCGTGGAACCCAGCAAGAGCGAGATTCTCTGCGCCAATATGGCATTGTATGAAAAACTTGATTTTTACCAGATTCCCTATGTCTTCATACAGGGATACTATGCGCAGATGAAAAATAAGCCGCACATCCTGATGGATGACTGTATGGGCGGTTATCTGGTGACAAACTATCTGATCGAATTGGGACACCGGCGGATTCTGGGGATCTTCAAGGCGGACGACAGCCAGGGAAGGGAGCGCCACAAGGGGTATGTGAAGGCGCTGTTTGAGGCCGGTTATCCCTACGATCCCGATATGGTGATCTGGTTCCATACGGAGGACCGGGCGGTGAAGCCGGCGAAGGTGCTGGAAATGATGCTGGAGAGCGGAGCCGCCATGGACGGCATCGTCTGCTATAACGATCAGATTGCGCTGGAGGTTTTAAAGGCGCTTCAAAAGAAGAAAATCCGTGTTCCAGAGGACATCTCCGTAACGGGATACGACAATTCATTTATTGCAGAAAACGGGGCGGTGAAGCTTACAACCATCGCCCATCCGCAGGAAAAGCTGGGCGCTATGGCGGCAGAACTGCTGCTGGAAAAGATAAAGGGCGTGCCGGATGAGGAAAGCCGGGTGGAACGGATCCTGAAGCCGGAGCTGATCGTGAGAGAGTCCTGCATGGAGAGAGGAAAAGGAGAGTAGTTCCGGTTCTTTATTAACCTTAGGTGCAAGACGGCGCAGAGAGGCCTGGTATCCCGCGCCCGTCGGGCTTTCAGCTCACCACAAAGATGACCGGGAGTGTCGAACACAGAATACATGTGATCGGCGCTCCCGGTTATTTTGACTGTTCATATCCGGGTGACGGTGATTTCTATGCGAAAAAGGGGCAAAAAAATAAAAAAAGTACAAGAATATGGTAATATTACATTTTAAAAAAGGCAGAATATTAAAATTTTAATATAATTCAGCAAATTATTTATTTTTGCCAGTTTTTCCCAATGCTATACTTTCCATATATCCTATCATTTACTGCCTTCTGGAATGCAGAAGCAGGTTTCGTTACTGCCGATAATACTAATTATGTCAAGTATTATCGGTATTTTTGTGTTTAAATATTGCATCTGTCTATTCGCGTTCTGACTATTCAGCCTCTTTTATCAAAAGAAATTTTTTCTTCTATGCGTGCGGAAGCCGCTATTCCCCAATACTGAAAAATTAAGTCCACCATAATTAGTATTATACTTTCAAAATCAAAAACTGGTATGACCAGTATAAGATAATTCAAGCGTAAGGAGGTTAAAAAATGAAAAAAAGAAGATAAACGGCGTTTGATTGATTTGAAAAAGAGGCGAAAAAAAAGCAAGGGGGAAATATTGTTATGCAAAAAACAAGTAAACGTTTCAAACGAAAAGCCGCGGGCATGATGGCGGCAGTTATGATGATGAGCGCGCTGCCTGTTAATATGGTTGGATTTGCTGATACCTCAGTGAACAGCCGGGACAGCTATGACACAAATGACCGTACCGCGACAGATTCCAATGCCAGCCTTTCTACCGCATCCAATGCGTTAAAGATGCAGACGGAGGGGACGACCTATTACGTGGATGCCAGAGACGGTAACGACACGGCAGACGGAAAGACAGAGGATACCGCCTGGAAATCCTTTGACCGGGTAAATTCCAAAACCTTTCTACCTGGAGACAAAATTCTCCTGAAGTCAGATTGTATCTGGAACCAGCCGCTGAATCCAAAAGGAAGCGGCCAGGAAGGCGCTCCCATCACCATTGACAGGTACGGCGAAGGAAGCCGCCCTGTAATTAATGGAAACGGCACCTCTGGTCCGTCGATTACCGGAGCCGTCACCATTTACAACGAAGAGTACTGGGAAATCTACAATCTGGAAGTAACGAACCTGGAGAGTACCGATGAGATGGGGGAGGCCATGGACAGCGGTACCAGCGAACGTGCCGGTATCCTGATCTATTCATCCAATCAGAAAGAGATTTATAAGCACATTGTGGTTAAGAACTGTTATGTCCACGATGTAAACTCTAATTTTAAGGGAGGAAAAACCTCCGGCGGTATTATCGTCATGGGACACTATCTCGATAAGGACGGTAACCGGGTTACCATTGACGATAACGGCAATCTGACCCCTAAGGCTATGGGACGCGCGGCCTTCGAGGATGTCCTGATTGAAGGCAACTACGTGAAAAACGTGGCGATTGAAGGTATCCGGAACAAGTGCAACACGGATATCGGAAGCAGCGGATGGGGAAAGAATGAATTCCTCAAAAACTATTCCAACGTGACCATACGAAACAACTATCTGGAAGATGTGGTCGGCGACGGTATTGTACTGACAGAGACGAAAGGCGGCCTGGTGGAAGGAAACATGGTTAATTCCTCCTGCGGCCTGGATCGGGGAACTGTAAACTATGCTCAGTGCTGGACCATGTTCGCGGACGACGTAATCGTGCAGTACAACGAGGCATACGGCAATAAGTATGGCTATGATGACGGAGAAGCCTTTGACTCCGACATGATGAACGTGGACAATATATTCCAGTATAACTTAAGCCACGACTGCGGCGGCGGTGCCATGCTGTTTATGTCCAGCCAGAAAAACACCATTTTCCGTTACAATGTCAGTATCAATGACGGAACGGGTACATATCCGAACGGAAGCAGGATGCAGCAGCAGACCTTCCATTACGACAACACCAGCTCGGCCGGACCGAATGTGGGGAAAATCTACAATAACACGATTGTCGTATTCGGAGAAGGAAAACAGACCTCTCTGTTTGGCGGTAAGAGCAAGAGAACCTGCTTTGTGGACTTTAAGAACAACATCGTGCTGGCAAAAGACGGCGCTGTTATAGACTTTGCGGTCTTGGAACAGGGATCTGCAATCCATGAAGACAGTGTGATTGAAAACAACTGCTTCTACCCGGATACTATTGCCAACACAAACGCGGGCAGCGTCCTGGACAAAGACAGCCTGACCGCAAAAGGCAATATTTTCGCGGATCCGATGCTGAAAGACTATAAGGCGGGAGAAACGTATTCCGCGTATCAGTATCCTTTAGAGGATCTGGAAGACCTGATCGATTCTGATTTTACGAAAGAGAGAATTCAGGAGCTGGCAGAGCCGTACCAGCTGACAGAGGGCTCTCCCTGTATTTTAGCAGGCCAGAGAATAGAAGGTATGCCTACAGAGGATATCATGGGCAATACCATTGCCGGCCGCGTAGACATCGGAGCGCTGGAATACTCAAGCCAGGATGAAGAGGCGGAAGAGGTAGAGGAAGTCAATCTGGTCACAACACTGGGCGTTGTGCCGGAACTGCCCGGGACGTTAAAAGTTGTTCTGGACGGAACCGCGTATCAGTATCCGGTGGAATGGGAGGAGCTGACAAAAGAAGACTGTATGGAGGCGGGCGTCATCGAACTTCCAGGCGTACTTCCCGGACTGTCGAACCAGGTGACTGCGACTATTGTCGTGGCAGATGCACCGGAAAGCTATGAAAGCGTGGACGTTACGACATTTGCAGGCATTTATCCGGAACTCCCGGACAAGGTGAATGCTGTATTCGCCGGCGGACTTACCATGGAGCTGGAGGTTGTATGGGATAAATTAACTCTGGAGCAGTATTCGCGCGAAGGGGAATTTACCGTAGAAGGCCGTGTGTCCGGATTAAAGGAAAAGTGTGCGGCGACAGTCAGGGTAATTGGTGATCTTGGTGACGGAAAGACTGTAAAAGAAACCGGGGCAGTCAAGGACGCATTTACGCAGGAAAAGGATGGCGACGCCGCTTACGGAAAGCTTACTCCGAATGTGATAAAGGTCAAGACGGCCAGCAGTGACCCGGCGTATACGCGAAGAGGTCTGCTCGGATTTGACTTGACAAATGAAAGCGAGATGCTGAAGTCAGCAACAAACATCACCATAAAGCTTCAGATGACCAGACCGGTCAGCGACAGCGACTATAAAAATATCAACAACCATTTTTATTTGAAGGTCTATGAAATCGGGGACGAGTGGCAGGAAGATACTGTGACATGGAATACGACTCCAGCATTTTCCGCTGATAATCTGGTGATAAAAGACAAAAAAATCGTTTATAAAGACATCAGGGACAATCACGAAAACATAGTAGAGCTGGATGTGACGGATTGGGTGAAGAAAGCCTACGCTGAAAATGGCCAGACAAAATTCTCCTTCCTCATGCTGACCGATTATTTCGGAGAGTATGCAAATGGCGACAACGGAGGGATTGACTTTGCTTCCAGGGAAGCGTCCGGAATGATGGAGCCGACGATTGTTTTGAGCAATGTATATGAGATGAAGGTAGATGCTGTATCCGTATCGACATCTGCAGGAAAGAAGCCGGTCCTTCCGGAGACGGTTACTGTTACGTATTCCAATGAGGAAACAAAGAGCGTGACCGTAGAATGGAATTCGATCAACCCTGCAAATTATCAGACGGAAGGAACCTTTGTCGTATACGGAAAAGCAGAAGGCATCAATCTGCCCATTACGTGTACCGTCAATGTTATGGAAGCGCTGCACAAGGTGGTGGCTGTAAAAGATATTCCAGGAATTATTCAGCTGGTGGGAACACCGTGGGAGGAACTGGGACTTCCGGAAATGGCAACCGTGCTGCTGGATAACGGACAGGAGGCGGAGGTCGGTATCCAGTACTGGTTCCCGGACAATGCCTACGATCCGGAAAAGGAATTTTCTTATACCTGTATCGGTTATCTGGATCTGGCGAATCACGATTCCATCGAGAATCCGGAACAGAAGTTTGCAGCCGTTTCAGTCAGCATCATTGAGCCGGAAGATAAGAATGCACTTCTCGTCCTCTATACGGAAGCGGCTGGACTGATTAACAGCGGTGAGGTGGGACAGCTGACAGAAGCAGCAAAGAACCGCTTTATGAAGGCATTTAATAAAGCAGCTGAAGTTCTGGTAAATACAAAGGCCACGGAATTGGAAGTACATACGGCATATACAGAGCTGATGGAAGCAATCTGGAATATGGACTCGGAAGAGAACCAGAAGGCGGATACAGATGCACTTCGTGATCTCGTCCTCATTGCGGAGTCGAAAAAGAAGAAAGATTATACCGAGGAAACGTACGATGCAATGAGAGAGGCATTATCTGAGGCAAAAGCAGTCTTAAGGGATAAGACGCTGACAAAGGCAGACCAGCCAATCGTAGACATGGCATATGAGAACCTGAAGGAGGCCGTTGACGCTCTTGTATTAAGCGGAAAAACAGATCCGGTTACAAAGGTGATGACTGGAATTAAGATTACGGCGCTTCCATCGAAAACAGAATATAAAGTGGGAGAACGTTTCAGCTCATCTGGCCTGATCGTAGCGGCCGTGTACAGTGACGGAAGCACGAAGACGGTAAGCGGATATGAGATCGGAGATGTGAATACCGGAACAGCCGGAACGAAGGATGTCGTGGTTACCTATCGAATCGCAGTCAACGATGCCATTAAAGTATTCACAGATACTTTCCAGATCACTGTGGTGAAGAGATCGTCCTCAGGAGGCAGCTCGGGAAGCAGCTCAGGAGGTGGTTCCAGCTCTGTGAGAGTGAACCGGACGGCTGTCAATGTGAGCGGTGAGTGGCAGGCAGCAGAAAATAATAACTGGAGATTCCAGAAGAGTGATGGAAGCTGCGCGAAGAACGAGTGGGCCAGAATAAACGACAAATGGTACCATTTTGACGGCAGCGGCTATATGCAGACGGGCTGGATTCTGGATGGAGACAAGTGGTATAAATTAGGCAGTGATGGTTCCATGCACACGGGATGGGTAAAAGAGGAAGCCGATGGCCAGTGGTACTATTTAAATGAATCCGGAGCGATGATGACTGGCTGGACCATGGTAAACGGTACGTGGTATTACTTAAATCCGGTTACGCAGGGCAATACCGGATGGCAGAATACAGAAGACGGGAAGTGGAATCGCGGCAGTGCGGAAAGCGGCAGCCGTTCCATGGGCGCTCTCTATACCGGAACTACAACACCTGATGGCTGCCAGGTAGACGAAAACGGAGCCTGGATTCAGTAGGGGGGAAATCTATATGAAATTAAAATGGAAAAAACTGTGCGCAGCGGCGCTGGCAGTGACCATGGCTATGGGGAATTTGACATATGGGGCCCCATTGGAGAATGCACGAGCCTCTGCACGAGCCTTAAGCGCTGCAAAGATCGAAGGGCTTTACCAGGATAATACGGATGAGAGCGGGACGGAGGAGCTGCTGAAAGACGGCCTTGTCATGCACTCCACCTTCGATGAGGGCAGCGTTACAGCAGGACAGATCACGGATGTTACAGGAAACGGAAACAATGGAACCGTGATCGGAGCACCCGCATATGAGAAGGGAATTCGCGGAAATGCTATCTCATTGAACAATGGAGAATCTGCGGGAAAGGGGAATACGAAGGCCGAACAGTACGTAAATTACGGCCGTGCGAAGGACTTGATGTTCGGTACCTCTGATTATTCCCTGTCCTTCTGGATGAAGACAGAGAACCATGGACAGAACAACGGAACCATACTTTCCAATAAAAATTACTTAAGCGGCAGCAACGTGGGCTGGGCATTTGGAAATTACAATAACAGCAGCGATACGGATGTGCGCATGAATTTTTCCGGAATATCCGGAAAGCGGATCGAGATCAAGAAGATATCCGCGAATGATGACCAGTGGCATCACGTAGTCGGCACGTTTGACCGTGATGGAAGCATGACTGTTTACATGGATGGGGAGAAGTATTCCTCCATCTCCATGGCGGAACACAGTGGAAAAACTGTGGATACGGAGCTTGATTTTATCCTGGGAGGTGACGGCAGAGGCTGTTATGGCATGAGCGGCTGCCTGGTGGATGAGCTTCGGGTTTATAACAAGGTGCTTGCGGATACAACCGTAAAAACCATCTATGAGGCAGAAGGGGCTTCGGCCATCGTTGACCAGATGGCGGAGCAGCTGTCTGTGATAAAACCCGGCTCTGAATATCCACAGGACAGAATTGATTCTATGGCAGAAGAGATAAGGCAAACGAAGAGTGCTCTGGAGGGAATGACAACGGCTGCAGCTATGGCTGCAGTCAGAGCACTGAAAGAGAGGTACAATCAGTTTCTGGAAGGCAGCAAGCCTCTGGCCAGCTTTCAGGTCGTGTCGGATGTGCATATAAAATCAGATGACCTCACGGAAACAAACGCAGTCAATATGATTGCGGGGCTGAAGGATATCAGGACCATGGATCCGGACACGCTTGGCATCATGAATCTGGGAGACTTTACCCAGAGCGGCACGAAGGCCCAGTATGACGCGATGTACAGGATAATGGATCAGTATTCTCCTGTTTCGGACGATAAGATCATGATCACATTGGGAAATCACGATGTGAGAGGGACCAGCTCCGCAGACTGGAATAAGGACGAGACCGTGATCAGCAAGTACTGGCCGACGGCAAAGGCACTTTACCTGGAGCGAAATTCCAGATATATGCCGGATACGGACGGAAAGGTGTATTTTGACCGCTGGCTGGGCGGATATCATTTTATCGCCATTAACACAGAAAACGGCATCAAGGATGCGATGTATTTATCAGACGATCAGCTGGAATGGCTGGAAAAAACGCTGGCGGAAAACGCCAGTCCTGACAAACCGATTTTTGTGCTGGGGCATAATGCATTAAAGGATACTCATTGGAGAAGCAATATTCTAAATGACTTTGGCAATCAGGATAAAAGGGTAAAGGAGATATTCTCGAAATACCCTCAGGTAATCTATCTGTCAGGCCATATACATAACGGGTTTGGAGTTGTGGAAGCCATTGACCGCGGATTCGGTACCATGATTGATCTGCCCTCGTATAATGATTCTGAGAATGGGGTGAAGGAAACCGGAACCGGCTATCACGTGAAGATATACGATGACAGTATTGTGTTCAAGGCAAGAAACTTTAAGACCTCAGCCTGGATGCCGGAATATGATATCACGGTAACCCTGCCGAATCTTCCGGCAGTGTATAAAAATGCAAAAGAGCGGAATGCGGCTGATTATACGGCGGCTTCTTATCAAAAACTGGAAACCCTTATGAAAGAAGCGGAAGCCCTTTTTGCAACGGAGTATGATCAGAGTGATTTGACGTATGAAAAGGTGGGGCCGCCCTCTGAGAGCCTATTTACGGAGCCGGTCAGAAAGCGAATCAATGAACTGGCCGCGGAGATGGCCACTGCAATCGCAGAACTGGAATCCAGTGAATCAGCCGTAACGGCGATTCAGGATGTATATCTGCAGGGCGGAACGGATGCCGATAAAGTGAGCACGTCATTCAGCAACTACGATGCGGCGAAGCTGCGGGTAAAGTATTCGGACGGCAATCAGAGCTATACCCGGAAAACACTGCTGAAATTTGATTTGTCATCGGCTGCCGGTGACACAAAGGAGGCAGAGCTGGTCCTCCAGCTGACCGGAGGCATCAGCAATTCCAATCCTGCGAAAGACTTTACGGAGGCTCTCGTACAAAAGATCGGCAGCCAGTGGACCGGAGCCGCCGTCACATGGAATACGATTCCGGAAAAAACAGCGGAAAAAGCGGCAGGAGTTATTACAAAAGCGAATATATCCGGTGAACTGGTGACGGTTGATGTCAGTGAAGCGGTGACAGACGCTCTGGCAAAGGGAGAAACGGAAATATCCTTTGAGATCAGCTGCCCGACAGAGGCCAATGACAACATGATTGATTTCTACTCTACGAGAGCAGAAGGAAAGCAGGCGCCAAAGCTTGTCACACGCACCTCAAAAACGGACAAGCCAGTGGATCCGGAGTTTGTGGAATTGAGAGAAAAATGGCTGAATAACCTGTTAGGCGGCACCCTGGATACTGGAAATCAGGCTGTGGTGACGTACATAACAGGTCTGGATGAGAAGGCCGGAGAGTACTGGAGCTCCATGATTAAGAGCGATGACGCTTCCAGAACCAATCTCTGGAGTGATCTCGATATGAGCTATATAGCAGGGACGGGAGCAAACGCAAAGGTGCATTCCGGAAATGTGGCTCAGACATTCTATCGCCTGAAGGACATGGCGATTGCGTGGGCGACGGAAGGCTGTGTGCTGTATCAAAACGATGAACTGAAAGAAGAGCTGATCCGGGCTCTCGACTTTATGAATGAAAACCATTACAGCAGCAGTGACGATAAGACCCCGTTCTTTGGAAACTGGTGGCACTGGGAGATTGGCGGGCCGATTGCCTTTATGGATACGGCGTTGATTCTTTACGATGATCTTACCCTGAAGCAGATCACCAACTATGCGGCGGCAGTCAACCGGTTTACCAATGTATGTGACAAGCCGTCGGGATATCCCGGATCACCGGCGATGACGGGGGCCAACCTGATCGATAAAGGTATGGTAGTGGCTCAGGCAGGGCTTCTGACGGATAACGGAAGCAAACTGGAGCATGTAAAAAATGCGTACAAGACCGTGTTTGAGTATGTGACTTCGGGAGACGGCTTCTACAAAGATGGTTCCTTTATTCAACATCAGGCGCTGGCCTATATGGGCGGATACGGTTCGCAGCTGTATGAAAAGCTGAGTATCCTGTTCAGCGTGTTTGCCGGATCGGAGTACGAGCTGACTTATGACGACGAAGCGGAGCAGCTCATCTTCGATATGGTATTTGATGGAATTGAACCGTTTATTTACAATGGATTGTGTATGGACATGATTTCAGGAAGAGATATAACGAGAAATACGTCCAATGACAGGCTGAGAGGGGCCAAAATCCTGGATGCAATGATGCTGATCGGGGATGCGATGCCAAAAGAGCAGCAGGAGCGCTTTAACAGCATGATCAAATATTATGTCGGCATTGACGAGGCGTATTATTATAGCCAGAGCAGCCATATCGCATCCTTGATGAAGGCAAATCAGATCATGAATGACGGTTCCATTGAGCCGAGAAGCGAATACGTGCTTCATAAGCTGTTTGCCAGCATGGATAAGCTGGTGCATATAAGGCCGGATTACGGTTTTGCACTGTCGATGCACTCAGACAGAACATATGGACATGAACTGATCAATGATGAAGGAAAACGCACCTGGAACATTTCAGACGGCATGACCTACCTTTATAACGGGGATCAGGATCAATACGGAACCGGTTACTGGGCTACGGTGGATCCGAAGCGTCTGGCAGGAACAACGACAGAGTACGTCACGCGTCCAGACGGAGCAGGAGACCGCACCAGGAATATCTACAGCTGGGTTGGCGGCTCCAGCCTGGGAGATTACGGAACGGCCGGAATGCATTATAAAACACTGGGAAACAGTGGAAGCACAAGAAACGGTACGGATGCGAAAAAGTCCTGGTTCCTGTTTGACGATGAGATCGTTGCAGTCGGAAGCGGAATTACCTCTTCCACAGGAAATTATGTGGAAACAGTGATTGAAAACAGGAAATTAAAGGAAGATGGAAGCAACCAGGTCTTAATCGACGGTGAAGAACGATCGATCAGAGACGACGGTGCTGAAAGCGCAGGAAAAGGAACAAAAATACCGGAGGCATCGTGGCTCTATCTGGAAGGAAATACCGATCATTCCGACATTGGTTATTACTTCCCTGGAAAAGCCGATATCATGGCTTTAAAAGAGAAGAGAACCGGCAACTGGAATACCCAGGGAACCACGGAAGGCGAAGAGACAAACCAGTTTGCGACTTTTTGGTTTGAGCACGGGAAGAAACCAACCGATGCGGATTACTCTTATGTCATTCTGCCGGGGAAGGATGCGCAAGAAACGGAAAATTATGCTGCCAATCCTGATATTGAAATCCTGGAATGCAGCGGGGACGCTCATGCAGTAAGAGAAAACTCACTGGGATTGACCGCTGTGAATTTCTGGAACAGCAAGGGAAAGACGGTGGAAGGGATCACCTCAAACAAGGCCGCTTCCGTGACCATGCAGGTAAGCGATGGACTGGTATCGGTAGGCGTGTCAGACCCGACACAGGAAAATAACGGAACCATCGAAGTCTCAATCCCATACGCCGGAGGAGAGATTGTAGAAAAGGCTGCTAACGTAGAGGTGATTCAGAAGACACCATTTATTAAGCTGTCCGTAAAAACCGCAGGAACGACGGGAAAGACGAGCGAAGTGACTTTGAAAATCGCTGAAACGGATAAGCCTGAGCTTGTCGGGCTTGCCGAAGAGTTTGACAGAATCAAGGTGGCGCCTGGAACAAAATTTGCCGGGATAGCGCTTCCGGAGACCGTTAAGGCCTATGACAACGCGGGAAATACCCATATGCTGGGAATTACCTGGGAGAGAGGCGATTATCAAAAGGACGTTTACGGTGTGTATACACTGACCGGAAGCTTACAGCTGACAGAGGGGCTTTTTAACACCGCAGGAATTACCGCATCGGTAGAGGTACAGGTGGGAGATGAAGCGGCGGCCACGATGGATGACGTCTACGTTCAGGGCGGAACCGATGGAGATAAGAATTTCAGCGGCTCCTCCAGCCTGATTGTAAAATACGATACGGGCGCTCAGAGTTATACGAGAAAGTCCTTAATGAAGTTTGATCTGGAACATGTGCCCGGGGACGCGGAACATATTTATTTGTCATATGAATTAACTGGCATGCCAAGCGCTGATTTCGAGCTGCTTCATATCTACCGGGTGGAGAATGACTGGGAGGGAGCGACAGTAACCTTTAACAGCTTCCCGGAAAGAGTCGATGCAGAACCTGCTGCAGTTATGACAAAGAGCATGGCGTCGGAAAGTCTGATCCAACAGCTTGATGTGACCAAAGCTGTGCGTGATGCGATCCGCGCAGGGGAAGAAGAAATATCCTTTGAGATCAGTATCCCGACAGCAGCTTCAAACAATTATGTAGGAATCCACTCCTCCAGAACTGCAAAGGAGGGAGCGGTAAAACCGGCATTAACGTGGAAATCAGAGTATGAGCCGGAAAAAATAGTGAAAAAGAATCTCAGCTTCATCGTGAATCTGGCAAAGGAGATTCAAACAAGCGAGTTCAGTCATGTAGATGAAGCCAGATTAAAACAGCTTATCGCTGATGCAGAGCGCATACTTGCCGATGCAGATGCTTCTATGGAAGAAATTCACGAAATAGAGAGACTTTTGACACAGGAAATGGTAAAATACAGAAAGAATTAAGAGAGTTATGGCGGGTATGGGCTGAAAACAGCTCATACCCGAATGTGACGGCAGAAATGAGGAGCGGAGGAGATCATGAGGCGAATGGCGTTTCGATTAAAACTTGAGAAGCTTTCCTACCCCAATGCGGTGATGTGCATTTTATTGGGGCTTTTGATGGCGGGAGTGGTGGCATCGGGAATCTGGCTGTATAAAAAGGCGGATAAGCCTGTTATGCGGATCGGAAACTATGCGATCACCCGGGAACATCTGGCGCTGTACCAGGATGATCTCCGGGCAAAGGTCAGCTCCTATTTCTACCAGACCTATCAGCAGGACCCCAACGAAAAGGGATTCTGGGACAGCACGATTGGGGGGGAGACACCTTCCCAGGTTCTGCGGACAGAGGCGGTCAATGCGCTGTTTACGGATACGGTGGAGCGGATTGAGGCAGCCAAGTACGAAATCGAAGTGGACATCACTCTGGATGACATAAAAAAATCCCTGGACAGGGAAAATAAGAGGAGAGCGGAACCTGGACAGACTGCCTATGGGCCGGAAACATACGGTCTGATGGAATACATATCCAGGACGCAGATGGAAGTAAGGGATGCCCTGAAGGAAAAACTCCTGGAGACCAGGCTGAAGCCAACGAAAGAACAGCTTCAGGAGTTATATGAGCAGGCGGACGCCGCTTATTTGGATAAGGGCTGTAAAGCCAGGGTTGGTATCTATATGTATTATGGCATGAAGGTCGGGGAGTATCCTGAAGAATTACAGTCAGTATGGGCCTTTGTGAAGGAGGAACTGGAGAATGGGACGCCCCCGGAGCTGATTACAGAGGCGGCCGGCCAAAGATTTTCGACACCGATTGAATATGAAGAGGTGGAATATGATTCGAACCAGCTGCCGCGCGATAATGAAGAGCTGGCCTGGCTTGCGGAGCAGACCCGAGGCATGTCTGCGGGACAGTACAGCGATTGTCTGGATTACGGAGCTTCCCAGGGAATTTTGAAGGTGCTGGATAAAACAGACTATGGAAAAGCCAGCTTTGAGGAGGCCGAGACTCTTCTTACCAATCTGTGGATCAATGAAAATTATCCGAGATATCTGGATCAGTGCATGGATGCATACCGATAGGAAAAAGGCAGCCGCTAAAGAATAATCTGAAGCGGCTGCCTTTTTCTGCAGCGGGCAAATGTTTATTTTAACCGTCTCATGTATCTCACGCACAGCATAATCAACACTCCGGACAATGCGAAAATCATCTGCATCCCGGACACTTTAAATCCCCCGACTGAAAACTCCGGAAGGATCTTTAACAGGGACGCGCCAAGCAGCGTGGCGAAGAATCCGCATAAGCCTGCGTAGGAGGAGTTGGCGCTGACGTACGTGACCCGCTTGTCGGCCGGGGCGTACTGGTACTGAAGGCTGAAAACCGCGATGGCGATTCCGCCCCACGCGGCCCCGGAGAGAGCCTGGAGTATGGGCTGTAAAATCAGGCAGGTGGCCGGTGTCATAAACAGCCACGACGTATGTACAAGGCCCAGCAGGAGCATGGAGCAGCGCGCCGCATGAAGCCAGGAGGTGGCGTCTGCCAGACGTCCCCAGAAACAGGCCGCCACGACACGGACGGAGGAAGCGATCAGCCCCAGGAAGGTGATATAGGTATAATCCAGCGAGAGGCCGGTAACCATGTACACGCTGAAAAATGGTCCGGCTACCTGCAGGGCCAGGTTCCAGAACATGTAAAGGCCGATGACCTTCCGGTACTCCCTGTCGAGGAGCGGATCGATGACAGCGGCCTTTAAGCTGCGCCGGTGAGTCTCCTGCACCGGTTCCCGGATTGAGGAAAGGCACCAGAAATCCGTGAAGGCGGTGGAAAGTACAATAAGTCCGATGATATAATACCCCAGCAGGTCCTGATGCGCGCCTCTCATCCAGTCCAGAATACGGCCGCAGAGCAGGCTGAGTACCGTGGTAAATGCAAAGGCGAACGCGTCCTTCCGCCCCAGATAGGTTCCGCGGATGTTTTCCGGAACCAGGGAGAGAAGCCAGCTGCCCGTACCGGTGCCGATAAACGCGCCGAAGAAATGGGCGACTACATAGATGGCCACGACCGCCACCAGGCGGCCCGCATTATCTTCGACCACCAGAGGCACAAAAAAGACAGAGGAGAGCAGAAGCCTGTGGATCAGCGCGAAGCAGGCGATTAAAAATTTCTTCTGTCTTAAATTTTCCAGGACGACGGAAGAAAACATCTGCAGGGTGCATAAGAGCACCGGAATAGAACCGATGATTCCGTTTAAAGAATCGTCAGCGCCGAGATAGCCTGCGTAGCCGGACAGAAACGCCCCCGTTGTCAGGGTGACGACGCCGTTGGCGCAGCAGCCTTCGGCGATAAACAGCTTCCGGCCCCTGGAATAATCCGTTTCCGTCATGACAGCATCCCCGAAATAGGCCTGGGACACCATCTGCTTAATTTGTAGAACTGTAACCATAAGCCAATATTTGCGGCTGAATTGCCGCTATCCTCTTTTCATTTATAAAATTTTCTGGTATTCTTGTGTTGGTAAGGCGGGAAATGGACCGGTTTTTTCCGCGTTTATAAGAATTCTTATCTTTCTCTATCTTGCCAGTTTCCGTGGCATTATACAAGAGGAGAAAGGAGAGAATAACTGGAGGATTCCGACTATCGGAAAAGAGAAGGATGGAACATTTTCTGCATTTAAAAGCACTTTTGCCGGTACAGGCGTTAAATGCCGGCTATCTGGTGACAAAGGGACGGGGACGCCATGTGGAGCGTACCATGGATACATTTGAGATTATATACGTCAATTCGGGGACTCTGGGGATATTCGAGGAGGACGTGGAGTACGATGTGGAAAAAGGGGAGGCGCTCATCCTGTTTCCGGGACGCCATCATGGGGGAACCAGGGATTTTGACGAGGACCTTACTTTTTACTGGCTCCATTTTACCATAGAGGAAGAGGCTCTCCGCATGGGCAGCGATATTATGGCCCTTCCGCAGCTGATACGTCTGGCGAAGCCGGAGGCGTTTGAGGAGCTGTTCCGGCGGTTTATCCGGAGGCAGAACGTATGCCGCGATGATAAGACATTTTTGAATCTGGTGCTTCTGGAGCTGCTGTGTGAGCTTTCCGACTCCCTCTCTCCGCTGGAGGTCAGCGGGCAGAAGGTTTATCTGGCCAACCAGGCGGCGCGGTATATCAGGGAGCACTGGAAAGAGCCGCTGTCCGCCTCGTTTCTCGCCGACAGGCTGGAATGCAGCCCGGATCATCTGGGCCGGGTCTATCACGCCGTGTACGGCAGAAACTTAACCGATGCCATCCACGAAGCCAGAATCAACCGGGCCTGCCGCCTGTTGATTGAAACGAGTTTGACGGGCAGTGAGATCGCCTACGAGTGCGGATACACGGATGTCGATTATTTCCGCCGGCTGTTCAAAAAATACATGGGAATCACGGCCAAAGAGTACCGGCAGGCGTACTGCCTGGTGCTGCCGGAGGAGCGTGAGGGGAAATAAAAAGGCTGGCAGATGCGCCAGCCTTTTGCTGAATCTTTACAACAACTGAATCTTCTTCTGATAGATCCTGCGGAATAAGAGGGTCGTAAGTACGACGGATATGATTTCCGCCAGCGGGAATGCGTACCAGACCGCGTGAAGGCCAAACACCGAAGCGAAGAGCCAGGCGGCGGGAAGTATGCATACCAGCTGCCTGGCGGCAGAGGTGATCAGGCTGTAGACGCCGTTGCCGAGCGCCTGGAATACGGAGCCGATCACGATGCAGTACCCTGCGAACAGGAAGCTTAAGCTGATGATGCGGAGAGCCGGAACGCCGATTCCCATCATATGCTCCGAAGCGTCAAACAGATACAGAAGCTGCTCTGGGAAAATCTGGAATATGGCAAGCCCTGCCAGCATGATGGCGACCGCCGCAGTCACGCTGGAGCGGATGGTCTTCATGATACGGTCTTTCCGCGCGGCGCCGTAGTTGTAGGCGACGATCGGCACCATCGCGTTATTTAAGCCGAATACTGGCATGAAGATAAAGCTCTGAAGCTTGAAATAGATTCCGAATACGGATACCGCCGTCTCAGAGAAGAGCAGCAGGATCTTATTGACACCGAAGGTCATGACCGAGCTGATGGACTGCATGATGATGGAAGGCAGCCCAACTCTGTAGATTTCAGCGATAATCGCTGTGTCCGGACGGAAACGGCGCATATTCAGATTCACGTCGCTGTTTTTCCTGATGTTGAAATAGAGCAGCAGGAGCATGGCGATAATCTGGCCGATTACCGTGGCCACCGCGGCGCCCAGAATCCCCATTCGGGGAAATCCGAACAGCCCGAAGATGAGAATCGGGTCCAGAATGATGTTGATGATGGCTCCCAGTCCCTGCGTAATCATATTATAGATTGTCCGCCCGGTGGACTGCATGATCCGCTCCAGCGCAATCTCTAAAAAGATCCCAAAGGAAAAGATGGAGCAGACGGATAAGTAAATGGTACCCTGTTCGATGATCTCCGGGTTCGAGGTCTGAACCGAAAAATACATCCTGGCAAAGAAGAGGCCGAAGACAGCGAACAGCAGATAGCTTAAAAAGAACACAAAGATCCCATTGACGGCCGCCAGGTTGGCGGTTTCCTGGTTCTTTTCTCCCAGAGAGCGGGACAGAAGCGCATTGACGCCGACTCCGGTGCCGACGGACACCGCGATAATTAAGTTCTGCACCGGAAATGCCAGCGATACGGCCGCCAGTGCGGTCTCTCCGATCTGAGCCACAAAGATGCTGTCGACGATGTTGTATAAGGCCTGAACCAGCATGGAAAGTATCATGGGCAGAGACATGGAGAACAGCAGGCGGTTGACGGGCATGACACCCATTTTGTTTTCAGCCGGCGCCTCGGAGATGGTAATATTTGACATGTAAAACCCCCCTATCTTACGTAGTAAACGTGCAGATAATTGTAACCTTTTCGACAATAAAAGTCAACAAGCCCCGATTCTTTTGTGAAAAATAGGTATTGCAAAGAGAAAACCGGTGTGCTATCATAAATGAAATTCATCGTAGTGAAGTGGTGAATTGTTTATAAGACCAAAGGCTGAGAAAGAGACTCTGACTTAAGAAACTTGACAGGAAGAGGGCGTCACCGACTGAGAGCGCCGTCATGAGGGACTGAGTTAAGGGAACACTCTGGAGCCGACATCCCGAAGCGGCCGGAAGTATTCCGGTGTCAGGAGTAGGTATGTCCGTGACACGCGTTAAGTGAAAGAGTGGAGATAGCAAGCAAAGTATCTCAATGCGGGTGGTACCGCGGGATCTTATCATAGAGAGCCCCGTCCCGGAATATGTAACTGTATTCCGGGGCGGGGCTCTTTTTTTTCGCGAAGGCAGAGCATTTGAAAGGTTCCTGCGGACTGGTCAGCCAGGCTGAACAGGCACCCCTCTCCCGGAATCCAACCATTAGTAGCTATGGTAAGGAGAGTGCAGACATGGAATTTATCAAAGGTATCCAAAAGAAAGAAACAACAGAACTGGCCGATTTACTCACTGGTGCTTACACCGGAAAGACCGTAGCCGTAAGCGGGGCGGTCCACACCATACGCGACATGGGAGAAGTGAGCTTTATCATTTTGAGAAAAGCAGAAGGCTTAATCCAGTGTGTCCGCGAGCGGTCCCCCGAGGGCGCGGCACAGCCGTCCGCCGATGACTTAAAAGAAGAATCCACCGTCATCGTCACCGGCACCGTGTCGCCGGAGCCGCGTGCTCCCCACGGCCTGGAAATCCGCGTGTCGGAGATTCGGGTTCTCTCGGTTCCGGCCGAGGTTCTTCCCATCGCCGTCAGCAAGTGGAAGCTGAACACTTCCCTGGAGACGAAGCTTGCCCTTCGCCCCATCACGCTGAGAAACCCCATGGAACGGGCGAAATTCCGTATTCAGGAAGGCATCGTCAGAGGCTTCCGGGATTTCCTTCATTCCCAGCATTTTACGGAAATCCGCACGCCGAAGATCGTGGCCCGCGGCGCAGAAGGCGGCTCCAATGTGTTCCGGCTGGATTACTTTAACAAGAAGGCAGAGCTGGGACAGAGCCCGCAGTTTTACAAGCAGACCATGGTGGGTGTCTATGACCGGGTATTCGAGGCGGCTCCGGTGTTCCGTGCCGAGAAGCACAACACCACCCGTCATTTAAACGAGTACACCAGTTTAGATTTTGAGATGGGGTATATCGACGGCTTTGAAGATGTGATGGCCATGGAGACTGCCATGCTTCAATACGTAATGAAGCTTCTTTCTGAGGAATATGAGAAGGAACTCCTGATGTTAAATGTTACACTTCCGGACGTATCAAAGATTCCCGCTGTAACCTTTAAACGGGCCAAGGAACTCGTTTCAGAGAAATACAGCCGTCCGATCCGCAACCCCTACGATTTAGAGCCGGAGGAAGAAAATCTGATCGGCCGGTATTTTAAAGAGGAGTTCGGCAGCGATTTTGTATTCGTCACACATTACCCGTCAAAGAAGCGGCCGTTTTACGCCATGGACGATCCCCAGGATCCGAAGTATACGCTGAGCTTCGACCTGCTGTTCCGTGGCCTGGAGATCACCACAGGCGGCCAGAGAATCCACGATTACGATGCCATCATAAAGAAGATGGAAGCGAGGGGCATGGACCCGGAGGAACTGGCATCCTACCTGATGATATTCAAATACGGTATGCCGCCTCACGGAGGTCTCGGAATCGGTCTGGAGAGACTGACCATGCGGCTGTTAAACGAGCAGAATGTCCGTGAGACGACGATGTTTCCGCGCGACGTGACCAGACTGGAGCCATAGAAACGGAGGAAAGAACCATGGCAGATATGACAGAAAAGACTTCAAAAGCCGGTCCCATTCACGTTCGTCCGGTGGTAAGTGATGAGATGATCGAATACGTGGGAATTCTGGCAAAGCTTGAGCTGTCCGGGGCCGAAAAAGAGGAAGCCAAAAAGGACATGGAGCGCATGCTTGCCTATATCGACAAGCTGAACGAGCTGGATACAGAGGGCGTAGAACCCATGACTCACCGATTCCCCCTGACCAATGTATTCCGGGAGGATATACCGGGAGAAGAAAGCCTTCCTCATCCTGGTTTGGCGGAGCGCGAGCTCATCAACAGGGAATCCATCCTGAAAAATGCACCAGAGCAGAAAAACGGTGCGTTTAAGGTTCCTAAAACAGTGGAATAAGGAGGAGATCCCATGAAAGAAAAAGAGATATTATCACTGACTGCGGTTCAACTGGGAAAGAAGATTAAAGAGAGAGAAGTAACGTGCAGAGAGGCGCTGGAGGCCGTCTTTGCCCAGATAAGAAGGCGGGAGCCGGAGCTTAACTGCTACGTAACACTGGAAGAGGAAAAGGCGTTTAAGCAGGCCGAGGAGGTACAGAGGGGGATAGACGAAGGCACCCTTACCGGACTGCTGGCCGGGGTCCCGGTCGCAGTAAAAGACAATATGTGTATCGAAGGCATGCGTACCACCTGCAGCTCGAAGATTCTTGAAAACTTCGTGCCTGCCTATACGGCGGAGGCGGTACAACGCTTAAGGAAGGCGGGGGCCGTAATCATCGGCAAGACGAACATGGACGAATTTGCCATGGGCAGTACGACGGAGACGTCCGCCTTCGGAGTCACGAGAAACCCCTGGAACCCGGATCATGTGCCAGGCGGTTCGTCAGGCGGTTCCTGCGCCGCGGTTGCGGCAAATGAATGCTTTTATGCGCTTGGTTCCGATACGGGCGGGTCCATACGGCAGCCCAGCTCATTCTGCGGGGTGACCGGTTTAAAGCCAACCTACGGAACCGTTTCCCGATATGGTCTCATTGCCTACGGATCATCTCTGGATCAGATCGGTCCGGTGGCGAAGGATGTGACGGACTGTGCGGTGATCCTTGAAACGCTGGCAGGCCATGATACAAAAGACAGCACCTCCATGGACCGCGGGGAGTATGACTGGTCAGGCCGTCACGACAGCTCCGGCGAAGTGCAGGAGAGTGCCCGCTTTACGTCGGCTCTGGTGGACGACGTGAAAGGAATGAGAATCGGAATTCCGAGGGATTATATGGGAGACGGCCTCGATCCGGAGGTAAAGGAGGCCATCTTAAAAGCCGCGGCGGTATTGAAAGAAAAGGGCGCTGTCGTGGAGGAATTCGATCTTGGCATGGTGGAATACGCCATTCCTGCCTATTACGTGATCGCTTCCGCGGAAGCCAGCTCCAACTTATCGCGTTTTGACGGCGTAAAATACGGCTTTCGGGCAAAGGAGTATGAAGGGCTTCACGATATGTATAAAAAGAGCCGTTCCCAGGGCTTCGGGCCGGAGGTGAAACGCCGTATCATGCTGGGATCCTTCGTCTTGAGCTCCGGCTACTACGATGCCTACTATCTGAAGGCTCTCCGGGCGAAGGCGCTGATCAAAGAAGCATTTGACCGTGCGTTCGAGAGCTACGATGTGATACTGGGACCCGCTTCTCCGGTTACGGCGCCGAAACTGGGAGAGAGCTTAAGCGATCCCCTGAAAATGTATCTCGGCGACATCTATACGATCTCCGTCAACCTGGCCGGACTTCCGGGGCTTTCCGTTCCCTGCGGGACAGATTCCAAAGGCCTTCCGATTGGCCTGCAGCTAATCGGAGACTGCTTTAAGGAGAATCAGATTATCCGCGCGGGGTATGCGTTTGAGAGGAGCCGTCAGCAGGAAAGGAGGCAGAGCAGATGAGCAGACAGTATGAGACAGTCATCGGACTGGAGGTCCATGTGGAGCTTGCCACGAAAACGAAGATTTTCTGTTCCTGCTCCACGGAGTTTGGCGGAGCGCCCAATACCCACACCTGTCCGGTGTGCACCGGGATGCCGGGGGCGCTTCCTGTCCTTAACAGGCAGGTGGTGGAATACGCGCTGGCGGTGGGGCTGGCAGTGAACTGTGAAATCAACCAGTACTGCCGGTTTGACCGGAAAAACTATTTTTACCCCGACAATCCTCAGAACTACCAGATCTCCCAGCTCTACCTCCCCATCTGCCACGACGGTTTCGTGGAAACCTGGACAGCGGCCGGTAAGAAGAAGGTGGGGATTCACGAGATCCACATGGAGGAGGACGCAGGAAAGCTGATCCATGATGAATGGGAAGACTGTTCCCTGGTGGATTATAACAGAAGCGGCGTTCCGCTCATTGAGATCGTCTCGGAGCCGGATATGCGAAGCGCCGATGAAGTGATCGCGTATCTGGAGAAGCTGCGGCTGATCATCCAGTATCTCGGAGCGTCGGACTGCAAGCTTTTTGAAGGCTCTATGCGGGCGGATGTGAACCTGTCCGTCCGGGAAGCGGGAGCTTTGGAGTTTGGTACCAGGACGGAGATGAAGAACTTAAACTCCTTCAAGGCCATTGCCAGAGCGATCGAGGGCGAGCGGAAGCGCCAGATCGAGCTTCTGGAGGAGGGGAAGAAGGTGGTTCAGGAGACGCGGCGCTGGGATGATAATAAGGAAAGCTCCCGTGCCATGCGTTCCAAAGAGGACGCCAAAGATTACCGCTATTTCCCGGATCCCGATCTGCCGCCGGTGACCATAAGCGACGCCTGGATTCAGGAGATAAAGGACCGCCAGCCGGAGCTAAAGACCGAGAAGATGGCGAGATACCAGGAAGAGTACGGCCTTTCCGCGTATGACGCGGATATCATCACGGGGGCGAAGCACATGGCCGATATCTTCGAAGCCACTGTTTCCCTGTGCGGAAAGCCGAAAGAAGCGGCCAACTGGCTGATGGTCGAGGCCATGAGGCTGTTGAAGGAAGAGGGCCAGGAACCGGAGGCCATAAGATTTTCACCGGAAAATCTTGCAAAATTAATTGTTTTGGTGGATAATGGTACTATTAACCGCACGGTAGCGAAGGAAGTATTTGAAAAAATATTCGCTGAAGATATCGATCCCGAGGCCTACGTAGAAGAGAACGGGCTTAAGGTAGTAAATGACGAGGGAGCGCTCCGCGCCGTGATCCGGGAGGTTATAGCAGCAAATCCACAGTCTGTGACAGATTACCATAATGGGAAAGAGAGAGCCAGAGGCTTTCTGGTAGGACAGACGATGCGGGCGATGAAAGGGAAAGCTGACCCCGCCATGGTAAACAAGGTATTAGAGGAACTGCTGTAACCCGGGCAGATGCCGCCATGGGAGGCAAAAACCCGGAAACGAATGAAGGAGATAATATGAGGAGGAAGAAGAAAGCGATGAAACCGTATGCAGAGATGACGAAGGAAGAGTTACAGGAACTTAGAAAGCAGCTTTCCACCAAGTACAGGGAGTATCAGGGCAAGGATTTACGCCTTGATATGTCCAGAGGAAAGCCAAGTGTGGATCAGCTGGATTTATCCATGGGAATGATGGATGTCTTAAGCAGCGACGACGATTTAACGTGTGAAGACGGTACAGACTGCCGCAACTACGGTGTGCTCGACGGCATCAAGGAAGCGAAAGAACTGCTCGGCGACATGATGGAGGTTCATCCGGACCAGATTATCATCTACGGCAACTCCAGCTTGAATGTCATGTATGACACGGTTTCACGTTCCATGACCCAGGGCGTGATGGGTAACACACCATGGTGCAAATTAGACAAAGTAAAATTCCTCTGCCCGGTTCCGGGATACGACAGACACTTTGCCATTACGGAATATTTTGGTATCGAGATGATCAATGTCCCCATGACGCCAACAGGCCCGGATATGGATATCGTGGAAGAACTGATTGCAAATGACGACTCCATCAAGGGAATCTGGTGTGTGCCGAAGTACTCCAATCCACAGGGTATCTCCTACTCCGACGAGACTGTACGCCGTTTTGCAAGATTAAAACCGGCTGCTCCGGATTTCAGAATCTACTGGGATAATGCCTATACGATCCATCATTTATACGACCACGACCAGGATCACTTAATCGAAATCCTGGCAGAATGCAAGAGAGCGGGAAATCCGGACCTGGTTTACAAGTTCGCTTCTACCTCCAAAGTAAGCTTCCCGGGTTCCGGTATCGCGGCCATCGCCTGCAGCCAGAACAACCTGGTAGACATCAAGAAACAGTTAAAGATCCAGACCATCGGCCATGACAAGGTAAACCAGCTGCGTCACGTGCGTTTCTTCGGAGATATCCACGGCATGGTGGAGCACATGAGAAAGCATGCAGACATCATGAGACCGAAGTTCGAAGCCGTAATCGAGATTCTGGAGAGAGAACTGGGCGGCCTTGGAATCGGTTCCTGGACCAGTCCGAAGGGCGGATACTTCATCTCCTTCGATTCTCTGGACGGATGTGCGAAGTCCATCGTTGGCAGATGTAAAAAAGCAGGTCTCATCATGACCGGCGCCGGCGCTACCTATCCATATGGAAAGGACCCGCACGACAGCAACATCCGTATCGCTCCTTCCTATCCGCCGTTATCTGACCTGATTCTGGCGATGGAATTATTCGCACTTTGTGTGAAGATTGTGAGCATTGATAAGCTGCTGGCTGAGATGAACTGAGGATCGAATTTTATGAATAGATAGGAACAGAAAAGTAAGGTGCAGAAATATAAGTATTCTGTGCCTTATTTTTTTGATACTTGGTTTGCATTCTATAATACGATATGTTACTTTATTTTTGTCGGTATACTGCCGGCAAAGTCATGAATCACAGCCTCAACACACGATGATTAAAACAGTCGAAGTAAAAATGGAGCCGAATTTTATGAAATTTACAAAAATGCTGATGCACTACATAACAAAATACTTTCTGGGTTTTCTGATTGTTTTCCTGAGCAGTATTCTGGTGGCCTTCGTAGCCAGCCGCAGTATTGAGGACTACATAATTGAAAAAGGGGAGATGAAGAACCAGGAGGGAATCAACGGTATTTATGAGATGGTAAATAAAATGGAGCTGATCAATGAAATGATGGCGAAGAATCAGACCTTCAGCACTATTGTCTACCAGCAGGGGAAGATTCCAAAGGAGGATGTGCTCAAGCTAAAGGAGGCCAATAAAATGTTCAGTGAGATTGGCTTTGTGGCGGACTACACCCCCTATGTATTTATGCTGTTTAAAAATAATGACCTGTACTTATCCACCAGCCAGTGCAGCTTCAATTTCCAGGACTACTACAATAAATTTCTCCGGATCCAGCGGGAAGGCGTGGACTTTTCTGACTCGGATGCCGTGCGTGACGAACTGTTTGGCCGGTATGCGAAACACAGCCAGTTCGTCCGCCTGGATCAGATAAAGTTTATCTATAATGAGAAGGAACGAAAGCTTCATGACGCGATCCTCTACTTAACGAGCAGTGAATTTACGCGGCTGAACCCGCAGTACCTGTCGTGCTTTGTCATCGACAGAGACTATCTGATTAAAAGCATTATGATGCCGGAGCTGGAGAAGGATGGATTCCTCTATATTCAGGATTCCAGGACCGGGGATGTCCTGCTGGAGTATGGGAATGTCCCGGAGGGGATCGGCGCGTATGAGAATGGACAGGTCGTCGGGGACGGGGGCAGTTACCGCCTGATTGTGAAGCAGCAGGATGACCTGCAGTGGAAGATCGTTACCGGGATTCCCATGACATTTATCAATAGCCAGATCTGGCCGGTGAGCAGACTCCTGATCATCTATCTCTGCATCGGTCTGCTGCTGGTAATCGGGCTGACTGCATTTTACAGCTACCAGCAGTATACCGGCATGAAACGGGTTTTGTTTGCCCTCCCTGCGGAAAATGGAGTGGAGAGCAGCAAAAAGAGGTTTGACGAGTACGGGATTCTGACAGACAATATACTGGCTCTGAAGAAGAACGGCAATGAGTACCGCGCGAAGATGGAGGAACTGGCGAAGCAGAATGAAGCCATGATGCTGGAGCATCTGATCGTTATGGGAATCTGGCTTCCCGAGGAACGGCGGGTATTTGAGAAATGCTTTGAGAAGGTGCCGGAATTCTTTTGCGTGGCCGTGGTGCGCCTTCAGCAGAAGGAATACGGAAATTCAGATATCATAACACTTGCCATGGTGGAGTACTTAAAAAAGCATTATCCCGGGAAATTTACGAATGTATACAGCGGTCTGACCGACGAACTGTTCCTTTTTGAACTGAAACCGGAACAGGAGGCCAATGTTTCCGGCATCAAGAAGCTCTTTGAGGAGGTGGCCGTCATGGTTACCTCCGCGTACGACGTGATTCTTCATGTCGGGATCAGTGCCATCGGAACAGACCTTGCCAATGTGAACAAATGTTATGAGCAGGCCCGTGAGGTTGTTCGGGCACAGTATGCCTGCAGCAATGAAAATGTGGTAAAGACGTACGATATCTCTGCCAACGCTCTCTACGCAAATCCGGTCAATATGGATTTTTTGAATCATCTCTATACGCTTCTCATATGTGGGCAGCAGGAGGAAATCTGCACCCAGCTGGATAAGGTGGAGAGCTATTACAGCAGGATGCCTTACTTATATGAGGCACAGAAGGAACAGATTTTCTATTCGATCCGGAATATCCTGTATTCGGCCTGGCTCCATCTGGACGGAGAGACGGATTCCAGGGAGAATTTTCCGGTCTTCCAGAAGAATCTAAAGTGCGGGGAAATGATGGAGATGCTGCGGAGAAGCTCTGCCGAACTCTGTGACTTCATCAGCCAGACGAAGAAAAGCAAGAACGAGGGGCTGAAGGAGAAGATTACCCAGTACTTAAACAGCCATTACGAGGAGGCCGGTCTCTCGGCCTACCGGGCCAGCAGCGAGATCGGAATCTCCGAAAAGTATTTATCCCAGTTTCTGAAGGAACAGACCGGTGAGACATTCTCCTCGTACCTTTTGCGGCTGCGGATTGAGAAGGCGAAGGAACTTTTGGCGACGACGGACTACAGCAACGATAAGATCGCCCAGATGACCGGCTTCGGTGCGGTCAATACATTTTATCGGAATTTCAGCAAACAGGTGGGCGTCACACCGAAGGTGTATAAGGAAAACTGTGAGGCCCGGTAAGGGACTCTTATGTCAGATCATAAAAGGGACAGCCTGAAGGAATTTTATCAGCGCTGTCCCTTATGTTGTTTTGACGGTACACTCTGTGACAGCAGAAATCTTAGCCAGGAATCAAAAGCCCAATCGTTTTGTTTACATAAAATAAATCGCTTTATCATAATAGACTTGCTGCTCATCCTCAAATAATTTAACAAGATTTTTTACAATTTTTTCTTCTAATTTGAATTCTTACCATATGAGAGGGCAGGAAAAATATGAGATACCATTTTCTTACCCTCCGGTATTCTTTTTACTCAATGACAGTATCCAAAAGACAGAGAGGTATGGTACGATACGGCCATACAAAAAATTACATATTGGAGAGGAGGCATAAAGATGCCGGAAACAGAAAATGGCCCTCTTCTTACGGATGAGACATTTTTCCATAGCTGTCTCGATTTGGACCGGCCGGAAATGAGCGAAGTGCGTCATTTTGCAGAGAACCATGATTACGGTCAGGCAAGAAGCGCTTTGGCTGCTTCACTGCGGTCCGGGCTTGCCGCGAGGAGGGAACGCTTTTTGGCAATCCCGTATGAGGAACCGGAGAATGTCTATAAATATCCGGGCGAGACGGATGAGGAGGCATGTGAGCGTCTGCGAAAGCACGTCCTGATCTCGGTAGGGGTCCCCTGTGATTTTGGGGCAGCGGGGGAGATAAACTGGAAAGCCAATCCTACCTATAATCAGTACAGGGAGTGGACGTGGCAGCTGAACCGCCATCATGAGTGGAAGATGCTGGCTCACGAGTACAACCGAACAAAGAAGGAGGCATACGCTTATCAGGCTGCGGAATTTTTTCGTTCCTGGGTTCGCCAGGCGGTACGCCCGGAGCAGTCAGTATCCGGGTACGATACCGAGTGCTGGAGGACGATCGAATGCGGGATCCGGATGGGAGCGAACTGGCCGTACGTGCTTTTCACATTCTTTGATACGGAGGCGTTTACCGACGATCTTCTGGTGGACTGGTATCAATCGGTCTGGGAACACGGGCAGAGGCTTTACAGAAACAGGACGCATGGAAACTGGCTGATTATGGAGATGAACGGGCTGGCTCAGATTGGAATTCTCTATCCTCAGTTTAAACAGCGGGAAGAGTGGCTTCAGTCTGCGTTTGCCGCGCTGGAGGAGGAGCTGGGGCGTCAGATCTATCCGGATGGCTTCCAGTATGAACTGTCCACGGGATATCACGATGTTGTAATCAATAACTACGAGCGGCTGATTCTGGCGGCCAGGGCGTTCGATGTCCCGGTTCCGGAACGAATGACGGAACGGCTGACAACCGCCTGTGAGATCGATGTGAAGCTCATGATGCCTGATGGATGTCTGCCGGATATCAACGATGGAAGGATGGAGGCGAGCCGGAAACTGCTGGAGCCAAAGCTTTCCTTCATAAGAGAAGAGAAGGCGGAAACCATCCTTTGGGCGGCCAGCGGCGGAACACGGGGAACCCGTCCCGATTACTTGTCAGCCGCACTTCCCTATTCGGGTTTCTTCATTATGAGAAATGGATGGGAGAACGGCAGCGTCTGGGGACTTTTGGACGCCGCGCCATTTGGACGGGGCCATCAGCATGAGGATAAGCTGAATTTACTCATCTACGCACAGGGGAAGTACCTGCTGACCGAGGGCGGAAATTATGCCTACGACGATTCCGAGATGAGACGCTACTGTCTGTCCTCCAGGGCACACAATACGGTCCTGGTGGACCATAAGGGGCAGAACCGAAGAGCTTCGTATGTCTGGGAAGACAGCGATATCGAAAAGCTTTCCGGGATGAAGTGGGGAATCGGAGACTCCTGTGACTGGGCGGAGGGCTGCTATGACGGGGCGTACGGCGGTATGGAATGCTGGAACTGGGGAAAACCCGGAAAGAATGAGGAGAATGCAAAAGACGAGGTTCCGCCCAAGGAGACCGGAGTGCGTCATACAAGATCGGTCTATTTTATCAAAAAAGCGCCGGAGGGCCTGAACCCGTTTTTCCTTGTGGTAGACCGGCTGGAGTCCCGGAATCCTCATGTGTACGATTTCCTTTGGCATGTAGACAGTGAAAATCCAGTGATCACGGAGGCGGGGGTGGACTTGGAGGAGATGGCCGTCTGCGTTTCCGGGAACGAGAAAACCATGGAAATAATCCGCGGGAGAGAAGAGCCGGAGTGGCAGGGATATGTGGCCACAGGGACCGAGCAGGGAATGTACCGGGAGATCAACTGTATCGTCGCCCGTGTACAGTCTGACACTATTAGAATGGTAACGGTTTTATACCCGCACGGCGCAGGGGAGGTCACGGCCTGCCGCGCTTACGGGGGTGAAAACATAGAGGACGGGGATATGGAGGTGGCTTTTTCCGATGGCCGCACGTATTCCTTCCACGAAGCAGTAATGAGAAACGATCATAAAGGAGGAGAAGTATCATGAGAAAAAATGGGAAGAGAGCAGTGGCGCTGGGAATGGCCGCAGTGATGGCCGCAGCCGCATTATCGGGCTGCCAGAAAGGAAACGGCGGGCCGGCCGGCGGGACAGACCGCGCAGAAGGTGATACGACGGCGGCTGTGACGGAGGCACAGGGAAGCGGAGACAACAAGCTGGTGGTTGCGATCCAGACAAACAGCTATGTGACGGATTACGATAACAACTACTTCACGAAATATCTGGAAGACAAGCTGGGGATTGAGATTGAGTTTTATCAGCTTCCGGCGGCTACGGATGAGGTCAGGACAAAGGTGTCCCTCATGGCCACCTCCAATGACAATCTGCCGGATGTGCTGATTGTGGATAATGCTCTGACACCGGAGACAATATTGGAATACGGCAGCAGCGGAGTGTTCCTGCCTTTAAACGAATATACAGAGGATGCTTCCAGGATGCCGAATTACAACGCAATCCCGGAAGAAGACAAGAAGGTGATGGAAGCGGCCCAGACGATGGCGGACGGTAACATGTACAGCTTATCCAAATATGAACCGGAGACCTGGAATGTGACGCCCAATCGTATGTTTATCAATAAAGCCTGGATCGACAAGCTGGGACTGACCATGCCGACGACAACGGATGAACTGAAAACCGTATTGAAGGCGTTCCATGATCAGGATCCCAACGGAAACGGCGTGCAGGATGAGATCGGCGCTTACGGCTATCAGGCCGGCGGCTACGGCCAGAATATCACGGCTGCGCTCATGAATTCCTTTGAATTCTGGAACGGCGGCAATTTAAACGGCGGCCTCGCCCTTGACAAGGACGGAAAGACTGTTATCGCTCCGTTTACGACGGAGGGCTGGAAGGCCGGATTGACTTACATGAACGATCTTTACAAAGAGGGCCTGCTCTCACCGGCCATCTTTACCGATGACGATACGCAGTTTAAGGCAACTTTAAACGAGGAAACCAATGTGGTGGGGCTGGTGTCCTTCGGCTCCCTCTCCAACTATCCGGATGCGGCAAACAACAGCAACTATCTGGAAATGGAGATTTTAAATCCGGTTAAGGGGCCGGACGGAACCAACTATACACCATATACAGAATACTCGCCAAACCAGGAATTCTTTATTTTTAATGGTTGTAAAAATGTAGATCTGGCTGTGAAACTGGCGGATGCGTTCTACGATCATGAGGCCTCCACGGTAGCCAGATTCGGTGAAAAGGGTGTTGATTATACCGAAGACCCGGCGGAACTGGAGAAGATGAACAATGCCTATGTGGCGGCCGGCCTCTACGACAAGGTGACGCTGGCTTATATCTCCAACTACTGGCTGGAGCCGGCAGCAAAGACATGGCACGGCGTATCACCGAGATATGCGAGCCTTGCGGAGATGAACACCGTTGCAAACGGCATGGTAACGTACAACCCGGAAGACAAGACACAGCTAAATGCCAAGAGCTATGAGTATTATTTTGACAAGCATCCGGAGAAGGTTCTCCCACTTCTTCACTATACCGAGGATGAGGCAGGACAGATTCAGGAAGCCCTTTCTAATATACCAACTTATGTAAACCAGACGATGGCAGAGTTTATCACCGGGGCAAGAGATATTGAGAGCGGATGGGATGCTTATATGTCAGAACTAAAGGGAATGGGCCTCGACGAGTGGCAAAAGTGCGCGCAGGCGGCCTATGACCGCTCTGTGGAATAGAGAGGAACCCGGAGGAATTTATTGTGGCAGGAAACAGAAAAGACAGCCCGGTTGCGGGCAAAAGAGATTTGAAGAGACAGATTCTCGCCAGATGGCAGCTGTATCTGCTGCTGCTGCTGCCGCTCATCTACATAGCGGTATTTGCATACGTCCCCATGGGCGGGCTGGTGATCGCGTTTAAGAAATATAATGTGAGGCAGGGAATCTGGGGCAGCGCATGGGTGGGACTTGACAACTTTGTCAAGTTCTTCACCTCATACAAATTCCCGATCATCATGAAAAATACGCTGATGATCTCCTTATACAGCCTCGCGGTGTCATTTCCAATTCCCATTATCTTCGCGCTGCTGCTGAATGCAATGCTGGGAAAACGGTATAAGAAGGCGATCCAGACGATCACGTACGTGCCGTATTTTATCTCGACCGTAGTCATGGTGGGGCTGATTTTCCAGGTGCTGAACAACCGGAGCGGAATCTATGGGAGCCTTTATACGATGTTTACCAACCGGACGGCGCCGAATATTCTGGCGGACGGGAAGCTGTTTAAGCACATCTACGTCTGGTCGGGGGTATGGCAGAGCACGGGCTACAGTGCGATTATTTATATTGCTGCGCTGGCCGGTGTGGACCAGTCCCTTCATGAGGCGGCTGAGATTGACGGGGCAAGCAGGTTCCAGCGGCTGCTCTACATCGACGTTCCAACCATACTCCCAACCGCCAGCATTATGCTGATTCTGGCGGTTGGCAACATCATGAATGTGGGATTTGAAAAAGTCCTGCTGATGCAGAATAATCTGAATCTGAATTACAGTGAAATTATATCGACCTATGTATACAAGGTGGGACTCGCCAGCGGAATCAATGATTTCTCGCTATCGACAGCCATCAGTATGTTTAACTCGGTGATCAACTTTATCCTTCTGATGATAGCAAACTGGGGGAGCAAGAAGCTGAGCGGCAATGGGATCTTTTAAGGAGGGCAAAAATGCGAAAATTCAAGAATTACAGTCTGAATGACAAAGTGTTTTACGTTGTGATTACGGCTCTCCTGACGATTTTCTTTGTCCTTGTGCTGTATCCCTGTGTCTATGTGATCAGCGCGTCATTTTCGTCCGGCACCGCGGTGCAGAGCGGCAAGGTGGTCCTGTTTCCGGTGGATTTCAGTCTCGAGGGCTATAAGACCGTGTTTCATACGAAGACGGTGTGGACGGGATTCCGTAACTCCCTGTTTTACACGTTTGTGGGGACGGCAGTCAATATTATCATGACACTGACGGCGGCTTACTGCCTGTCCAGGGACGATCTTCCGGGGCGGAACGCGATCATGCTGGTCTTTACATTTACCATGTTCTTTAATGGCGGTATGATTACGTCGTACATACTCGTGCAGAAGCTGCATTTGCTGAATACGGTGTGGTCGCTGCTGCTTCCGGGGGCGATCGGGGTCTACAACCTGATTATAGCAAAGACATTTATCCAGAATTCGATTCCCGGAGAGCTGCTGGAGGCAGCCAGGATAGACGGCTGCTCGGATTTCATGTATTTTATCCGGATCGTCCTGCCGCTCTCGAAGGCGATTGTGGCGGTGCTGGTGCTGTTCTACGGCGTGGGACACTGGAATGCCTACTTCAATGCCATGATCTATCTTCATGACAAGGCACTGTATCCGCTGACCCTGTTTTTGCGGGAGATCTTAATGGCGGATCAGATCGATCCATCCACTGTGACGGATCCGGAGCTGCAGGCACAGCTCGCCCAGGCGGCGGGCGTAATCAAGTACGCGCTGATCGTGGTGAGCATGGTTCCCGTGCTTGTGATTTATCCGTTTATTCAAAAATACTTTGTAAAGGGCGTTATGATTGGATCGGTGAAAGGTTGACGGAGGAGACGAAAATATGACAGAACAATTACCATTAAAGGAAGAGGAGATGGCATGGGCCGGCGAAACTCTGAAGAGGGCAGAAGAGAAGCTTAAGAAGGTGAGCGGACGCTCCGCCCACAAGATTCCATATACGACCGTTGACGGCGTCCATGACGACCGGTCGGGGGATGACCAGATAGACTGGTGGACCAATGGATTCTGGGGAGGCATGATGTGGCAGCTGTACGCTCTGACTCAGGACGAGGAATATCAGAAAATCGCCGTGGAAACGGAAGAGAAGATGGACAGAAACTTGATGTGTGCGGAAGGGCTGACCCATGATAATGGATTTAAGTGGCTTCTGACCTCCGTCGCCGATTACCGGCTGACCGGTGACGAGAAGTCGAAAAACCGCAGTATGCTGGCCGCCTGTAATCTGGCGGGCCGCTACAATCCGCGGGGCAGGTTCTTACGGGCCTGGAATGACGGGATGGGGTATCGGCAGGAAGACAACCGCGGCTGGGCCATCATCGACTGCATGATGAACCTTCCGCTGCTTTACTGGGCTTTTGAGGAGACGAAGGATCCGAGATTCTATGAGATCGCCGTGGATCACGCGGATACTGCGATGAATGCATTTGTCAGGGCTGACGGGTCTGTCCGTCATATCGTGGAATTCAATCCTGAGACGGGGGAGATGGTCAGAGACTACGGAGGCCAGGGATACGGCGAAGGCTCTTCCTGGACGAGAGGCCAGACGTGGGGCTTATACGGATTTGTCCTGAGCTACTTACACACGAATGACAGAAAGTATCTCGACACCGCCAAGAGAATTGCCAACTACTTTATCGCCAATATTCCGGAGAGCAATCTGATTCCGGTGGATTTCCGGCAGCCGGAGGACTGCGGGCTGGAAGACTCCACCGCCGCCGCCATCGGCGCCTGCGGGCTTATTGAGATTGCAAAGCAGGAAAAGGGCCGGGAAAGCCGTGTCTATTTGCAGGCGGCGCTGCGCCTTTTGAGAACGCTTGCTTCGGAGCGGTGCAATTGGAATGAGGAAGAAGATCAGCTGCTGGAGAAATGTACGGCGGCCTACCACGACACGGAACACGAATTTTCGATTATATATGGAGATTACTACTTTCTGGAGGCGTTGATGAAGCTTGCGGGGAAAGAGGTTTTTCTGTGGTAGTGTAGTGGATTTGTAAATAGCCTGTTGCTTACGGTTAGGAGAAAACGTAAAAAGTACGGCGGCGAAACAGAATATTCTGTTTCGCCGCCATACTTTTTGGATAACAAGATTAATCGAATAGCACCAGATTAATAAACGCCTGGAAACTCTCGCTCTGAAATTTATCTTTATTAAATACCACATGGTTCATACAGCTGACATCAAATTCCTTTACGTCTATCTCCACAATCTCCCCGCGCTGAATGTAGGGATCTGCAAAGATTCGGGGAACAACGCCTACTCCCAGGTTCTCACGGGCGGCCTGGACGATTACGTCGGAATTGGTGCTGGACCACAGCGGCGCGGCGGTTAAGTTGTGCAGAGTCAGGGCGCAGTCGAAGGCGTCTCTGATCGTGCAGCCCTCCTCGCGCAGGATGAGAGGCTCTTCCATGAGGCGTTCCAGGGATACGGGCTGGCTGGCCAGGCGGGCGAATGGATGGTCGGGCGCACAGATGACGGCCAGCGGATAGGAGGAAAATGGGATTTTCTCCAGCTGTTCGTTGGGCACGACGCCCTCGATCAGACCGATATCCAGTTCATTTTTCAGCAGCAGCTGTGCAATCTCTTTGGAATTATTCACCGTGACCTTGACGACGGACTCCGGATTGCTTTTCATAAAACGGGAAATAACTCCGGGCAGCAGGAAGCTGGCCAGAGTCACACAGGAGCCGATCCGAAGAGGAGTCTGGCGGTTTAAGGAGCCGGAACAGGTTTCAAGATCGTGATAGAGCTCCAGAAGCGGTATCACTTTAGAGAGATAGAATTTGCCGTTCTCATTGATGACGATTTTCCTGGAAACGCGGTCGAAGAGAGAGGCGCCTACGGATTCCTCCAGTTCATTGATCGCGTGAGAAATAGCCGGCTGAGTCATGGACAGCGATTTCGCCGCTCCTGTAATACTGCCCTCTTCACAGACGGTTTTGAAGATAGTAAGATGTCTTAAATTCATGATCAGGATCCCTTCCATTACCAATACAACATATGATAATAAATATTATATCATTCTGATAATGAATTGAACAGGGATTTTTGTCCTTTTTTTAAAATTAATGTCGAAAATCAGGATGGTTCACAGAAGAGTCATGGGAGACAGTCTGAAAACCGTACTTCGAAGTCCGGACAATCAGAGGTCCAGCAGCATGAGATGCTCATCTGCGTAGCTGCCATCCCGGTATTTAAAGGAATGGGGGCGGGTGCCGTAGATGCGGAAGCCATGTTTTTCATAAAGGGCGATCGCACGCTTATTTTCGCAGACAACCTCCAGCTCGATCATCTCCAGCCCCATTTCTCCGGCACATGTAATGATGGCCGACAGAAGAAGGGAGCCGATTCCCAGGCCCCAGTACTCTTTCCGGATGGATATGCCGAAGGTCGCGCGGTGGCGGTACCGTTCCCTCTGGGCGATAGGGCTTAAGCCGGCATTGGCGATAATGGTTCCGTCCACAACGGCACAGATCATTAAGTCAGCGGGACTGCTCAGCGTGGACTCCAGAAATTTTTCTTCCCGCAGGGTGGGCATGGTTATTTCATCGGAGTACCGGGCCATGAAGTCTGTCTCGTCTGAGGTGGCCTTCATCAGATGAAGGATGGCGGCCGCGTCGGCGGGAAGAGGGCTTCTTAAGTGGCAGAGAACGCCGTTTTTCAGTGTGTGGTCTTTGGGTTTGTATCTCATGGACAGAGCCTCCTGATAATAATGAATAGTTAGTGCCTCCCGGCGTAAATACCAGTGCTGGTTTATGAAAATCCCCCCGGTACCGTGAGAAGACCCGCGGTTCGGAGGGATTGCAGTAGCAGCAGTCAGATTACGTTTCGCTGAAGGCCGGTGAGGGAAGGCCGTTGAGTGAAGCTCTCCCTTAGAGACGGGCAGCGATTGCTTTGATGAAATCCTCACTGTTTAATACAGTAGGATTCGGTATGGTGGTGATGAGTGCCAGATCCTTTGTCATCTCACCGCTTTCGATGGTATCGATGGTGGCTTTCTCCAGTCTGTCAGCGAAATCCATCAGGTCGTTGTTGCCGTCTAACTCTCCGCGCTTTCTCAAAGCACCGGTCCAGGCGAAAATGGTGGCCACCGAGTTGGTGGAGGTCTCTTCTCCCTTTAAGTGCTTGTAATAGTGGCGCTGTACGGTTCCATGGGCGGCCTCATATTCGTAATCGCCATCCGGAGATACGAGAACGGAGGTCATCATGGCGAGAGAGCCAAATGCGGAAGAAACCATGTCGCTCATAACGTCGCCGTCATAATTCTTGCAGGCCCAGATATAGCCGCCTTCGGACTTCATGACACGGGCGACCGCATCGTCGATCAGAGTGTAGAAGTAAGTGATTCCGGCTTCCTCAAACTTTGCAGTATACTCTGCGTCGAAAATATCCTGGAAAATATCCTTGAAGGTGTGATCGTATTTTTTGGAAATGGTGTCCTTGGTGGCAAACCATAAATCCTGTTTCGTATCCAGAGCGTAGTTGAAACAGCTTCTGGCAAAGCTTTCTATGGAATTATTTATGTTGTGCATGCCCTGTACAATACCGGCGCCTGCGAAATTATGTACCAGTTCCCGGGTCTCGCTTCCGTCTTCTGCCGTATAGACTAACTCGACTTTTCCGGCTCCCGGAATCTTCATCTCGGAACCCTTATATACGTCGCCGTAAGCATGCCTTGCAATGGTGATCGGCTTTTTCCAGTTCTTTACACACGGTTCGATTCCCCTGACCACAATCGGAGCACGGAATACGGTGCCATCCAGAATTGCGCGGATCGTGCCGTTGGGGCTCTTCCACATCTCTTTTAAGTTGTACTCTTTTACACGGGCGGCATTGGGGGTGATGGTGGCACATTTGACTGCAACCTTATATTTTTTAGTGGCGTTGGCGGAATCGACGGTGACCTGATCGTCTGTTTCGTCGCGGTATTCCAGGCCGAGATCGTAGTATTCTGTTTTTAAGTCAATGTAGGGAAGCAGTAAATGATCTTTGATCATCTTCCAGAGAATCCGGGTCATCTCGTCGCCGTCCATCTCGACGATGGGGGTTGTCATCTTAATCTTATCCATGTGTCTGTTCCTCCTTGTTATGAACACTTAGCGGGCGTACTTTGACCGCATGCGTTTGATTCTCATCATCTCCACTGGGCGAAGCATTGTACACCTGGAAGAGTGACTTGAATTTCATTGTGTAACCTATAGTATACGACGAATTACGGATTCGCACAAGACTGTCTATGTAAATTTATCCAGCCATTTTTTCAAATTATACACGGTTTTCGGGTCGATGAAATGCTCTACTTTCTCGGCCTGTTCCAGCTCATCAGTGGTTTGATTAATATAGCAGAAGAAATTCTGCAGCACCGTATGGCGGAACAGGAGATAGCGCCCAAGCTGAAGGCCCGCCTCGGTCAGCGTGACCGTACCATATTTTTCAAACCTCACAAGCCCGCTGCTGCGTAAGTTTCCGGCCATTTTTGAGGCGGATGAAGGCCGGACATGAAGGCATTTGGCAAGGTCTCCGATCCGGACCGGAGTGCCGTCCTGACTGAGGCGGCAGATCATTTCCAAATAGTCCTCCATGGAGTAGGTGATCTGAACGTGTTCCAGCAGAGAATAGCCTTTTAATGTATAAAAATTATCTTCCTGGTCCATTTGTTACCTCCTTGTCGGTGTCCGCATATCAGTTTAGTATATTCCGGCGGCGAACGTTCTATGACAGGCCTGGGGAAGAGCTTCATAATTAGTGCGGTCAGGGAAACTGGCCTGCTGTCTGAAAAAATGCAAAAATCCTGCGGAACCACTGTACCAGCCTTCGCATATGTTAGGATATGGAAACATTTTCGGAGGTAAATTTTAATGGCAGAAGTAATCCAGTTAACCGATTTAAAAAAGGGCCAGAAGGCAGTTATATCCGAGCTGGCCGTTTTTGATGATATGAGACGACGTCTTCAGGACATCGGTCTGATTGAAGGAACCGTGGTGGAGTGTGTGGGGAAGAGCCCTCTGGGAGATCCCTGCGCTTATGTGATCCGCGGGGCCGTCATTGCGCTGAGGAGTGAAGACTCCGGACGTGTGATGGTATGCAGGATGGAGCCGGGATACCGGAAAGCAAAAGCGGAGAAGAATCCAGGCATGGTTTCGGCCGCAGATACTGCCTCGATCTGTGAGGGCAAGTCAGAACAGGAGGAAACGGAGGACGTAATATGGGGTTAAGCAGAGATTCTGTCGGAATCAAGTCCGTAGACTGCGGGCTGGAAATCAGGAAGCGCCAGGAAGACGATAAGGTGATCGCCCTGGCCGGCAACCCGAATGTGGGAAAGAGTACCGTATTTAATGAAATGACAGGGATGAATCAGCACACCGGTTGATTAAGTTAACGGTAAAACAACTACAAAAAAATAATCTGATATTTCCTGTTCCGCTCAACACTCCTTGATATACGGATTTCTTTGATAATTGACCGCCAGAAAGCCCTTTTTTCTTCATTACTCAGTTTGTTGTAAATAACCTCAAAATTGCAGTCCAAGACCTGTTTAAGGGGTTCTAAATTCTTGATGGGCTGTTCTATGTCTGGAAGCGCCGCAAGTTGCTCCTCATATTCTATGCGGTCCTTTTTGTATTCATCTAAACTAATTACTTCATTTAGATATAAGTCTTTTAGTCGGTCTAACTTTCTGCGAAGTTTGTTCTTTTTGGCACGGTTATCAATTCTCTTTGTCTCCCCTGTCTCGAAATCTACCAGGTATCCGCTTAACTCTTCACGGACGTGTTCCAATAAGTATTCTTCAATCCGCACTTCGCGAATTTCGCCTCCGTTACTGCATTTCTTGTATGTCCGGTATTGCAGGCATTCATAGGCCGGATATTTATACCGGTAAACCTTTCCGCTGGTTCTATGGCTTGTCACTTTGATGTGACAGCCGCACATTTTATGTCCGCATGAATCGCAGACCAAAATCCCAGAAAATATGTAAGGGTACTTCTGACTGGATCTGATAGTGCTGTTGGTGTCAAGGACACGTTGAATATCCTGATACATCTCGTCAGAAATCAGGCGCGGACAGTAATTTTCGTTGCCGCGATAACGGCCGGTGTATTTCTCGTTTCGCAGGATACTGTTTTTAAGGTTCTGGATACTCATATTTATTCCGTGGGTTTCCCGCATGTAGTTTACGGTTTTGGCAAGTCCCTGTTCCCGATGGAAGTACTGAATACTATCCAACATCGCGGGTGCCTCGTCGGAAAAAACTAAATGCTTATTTTGAATCATGTAGCCACGCGGCACTTTGCCAGTTATAACCTCGCCATGTTCTACTTTGCTGCGGAAGACATCAGTAACACGAAGGCCGCCATTCTGAGCTTCAAGTTCCGCCCAGGTCATGGATTGGGCTACGAAAGCACGTCCGTAAGGGGTAGAGGTATCAAAATAAGGCTGATCAATAGCTGTCCAGGCTACGTCGTATTTATCTAATATAACCTGAGTGTTAAGATAATGGCGCAGGCTCCTGAACCATCGGTCTAATTTCGTAAATATGATAAGATCGACCAGACCTGCTTTGACATTCCCGATCAGGCGGGTAAAATCATCACGATCCAGCTTCTGGCCGGAGACGCCGTCGTCGATATAGGTATCTTGAAGGATCATATTCTGGTGATCATCAATATATTTAGTTCCGCGTTCCTTTTGATCACGAATAGAATCACCGCGTTCAGCCTGCTCATCTGAGGACACACGGATGTAGAGCGCTACACGTAAAAGGGTGGTCTGGGGCTTTGTCATAATATCATCTCCTTGGTTAAGTGTATTAATTTGGGGTATAAAAAATACACCTCTTGTCAGGATAGTCTGGAAATGATATAATCAATTTGCGAGAATGATATATCTTTCCGGAATGATCCGGCAAGAGAATCTATGTGAAAAGCTCTGGGAGTTCGCAGCTCCTGGGGCTTTTTTACTTTATTAGTTTTTAGATTTCCAATTAACCCTTAAAATAAAGCCTACAATCCAATAAATTCCACCTGTAAAGCAACCTAAGATAAAAATCCAAAACCACTTTAGATACCATGGCAGCGCTCTTTTCCCGCCACCAGATACAGATGCGGCTGCGCTTGCGCTAGAACTGGAAGAAGAGGAGTTATTTATAATAATAGGGTTATCTTTTCCGCTATTTAACTGCTCTACTTGCTTTCCGCATTTGGGACATACGACACAATCAGCATCAATGATTTCTCCACAATGTTTGCAAAATTTAGTGTTTTCCATACCTGAAATCTCCCATTCTTTTTTGTTATTATTAAAAAGCCAAAAGCTATTTTAATCTGAAAGTACATACTTCTTATCTTAATACATAATTTTGTAACCGCTCAGGAAAATATTTCTCAAGCATATCGTGATACTCTGCCCATGTGGTGTGTTTTTCTTTAGGCTCTTTCTGTTCAAGGATAGGCTTGGGTTTCGGCACCGTCATTTCCGGTATAACAACAGGAAAAAACCAGTTATGTATATCCTGATTTATTTCTTTGCACTCACTTAAGCGGCACATTTTATAATCTTCGTATATTCGATTCGCGGCCATGCAGGATACTCCATATGTATGACAGATACCTCTGATACTATCTGATCGCATATGCCATATAGTTGCACGAGGAACAAGAATGTTACTGGCAAAATAGTCGACAAGATCTTCGAATGATTTATCCGTTGAAGGAAGATCCATAATAAAGTGCCCCAGTTCGTGCATTAATGAGAAGCGAATGCGCTCAGGCGTATTGTTTTCATTATAGGCAACAATTTTTTTATAAGTGAAAGCATCATCTGTACAGTTTTGACAAATCTCATATAATTCAAAATTAATCTTTTTCAATTCCGAATAAGTTAAAACTCTAAATCCATAGTGCTGCAAGATCGAAATACAGTCAATAGGAAAATTAGTTATATTACATTCCTTATAAACAGTTAATACGGAGTTAAGTAATTTGATAAGTCCAGTTCTGTTAAAATCGGTGCAGCATAAATAATTTCTCAATAAAATCAGTCCTCAAATTCAATTTCGGACAAAAGCTGTATCAGGCGCATTTTCTGCTCAACAGACATTTTCTTTCCATTTCTGGCAACAAGCTTTTCAACATCGGCGTAAGTGGGTTCCATCAGGGCAGTTTTCTGACCATTGGCCATTTCCTCTAACTCATCCATAGTTATTCCGAGCCCGTGGCATATAGCCATAACATTATCGACAGTTGCTTTTCCGACACCATTCTTCATTATTCCGTACAACGTGGTATAAGGAATATCACATTTTAGTGCAAATGATTTTAGACTATAGCCTTGTTCTTTTATTAATCTCTCTAAAATTTTCGCTTTTTCCATATCTGCTACCTCGTTTTCTAAGTACTCTTATTATATACTATGAAACGTATTTTGTAAATGAAAAATATTCGATTTAGCGAATAAATTCGGAAAAAGGAATATTTCACGTTGACAAAATACTGAATAAAGAATATAATTTGCTTATGAAATTCGAAATTCAGTATTTTTAAGGAGGTGACAGCATGTATAGAAACTTTTTGTCTGCTATGAAGGACGAGAATGTAACATTTACTCAGATCGGGAGTTTACTTGGTTGTAGGTATCAAACTGTAAGCGATACAGTAAATGGCGAAACAAAGAAAGGCTTTTACTATGAGGACGCAGTGTCAATTAGAAATGTTCTGTTTCCAAAGTACGATTTAGATTACTTGTTTAAGCGAGAAAGTTAATATGAAACAAACTTATGTTCGATAAAACAAATATACCACTATCGAATATGAGTGTCAATGGAAAAAGAAGGACAACGCAAGTAGTACAACCAGTCACACATACAATCTATCAGAGAGGGGTGGTGATATGAAAGATACTGTAATCGCAGTAAATAGCCTTAACGTGGAAAAGGCATTTGAAGCCCTTGCAAGAATTTTGACCGCTCGAGGAGAAGCAACAGTGACTGTAAAGTCTATTAAAAAGAAAGACGAGGTACAGAAAGATGAAACCGCTTAATAGCGGTACTGATGGACAAGCAGGGAGGTGATGGACATGCAGAAGTACATTGACAACCTCGACGACTTCGAGGACGACAGCCGGCCGCCGCTGATCGACTGGGTGGAATGGCTGCTGGTTGGAATATTTGATCTGGCCGGAGCGGGGGCCTGTGCCTACATAGGGTATCTGCTGTTGGTGTTAGTGGTGGAAGGGAGGTGGATCGGTTGAGAGAAAATGATAACAGGTGTCCCTGTTGCTGGGGAAAATACAAATTAGATGTAAGACCCAGACCTGTATCTATCAGATCATGGGACGAAAATGGAAGAGAGGTTACTAGCCGTAAGTACGTCTGCACTTGTGGTTGCTCATGGGAACGGACAACGGTCTCAGAAAAAACAGAAACCCCAGCGGGTGGAGCCGCTAGGGAATCAAGGTAACTACTAACAAGTTTACACCCTCATTATAGCAGAGGGAGACAGGAGATTCAAGATGGAAATGAATACACAGCGCATGGACGCATTTATGAAAGATGTAACAGACTGCCGGAAGGCGATTGATCTCTGCAGCGAAGCAATTAAGAAGCTGGAAGGGCAGCCTATGCGCCTGCTGATTTCAGACGGCTGGGGCGAGAATATCTCGCTTAACAGTGGTGAAATCGGGTTAAGCAAAGAGAGTCAGGCCGCTATTGTAATGGTAGTTAAGGGATCGTTAGAGGTCAGAAAAGAGGAACTGCTCCGCCAGATGGACGAGCTAATGGGGAATTATGACCGTACTATCGGCCTTGAAGCAGTACCGCCGGCATTCCCGCCCAGACCGAAACGCCGCCAGAGTTCCGGCCCGATTAATCCAGACGATGTGGAATGGTAAGGAGGACAAGTGATGAGATTATATGAATTAACAGAGCAGTATCAGGTTTTAGAGGACATGATGTACGATCCAGACGTAGACAGTCTGACCATTGAAGATACCATGGAGGCCATATTTGGTGAGATTGAGGACAAGGCGGAATCTTATGCAATCATCATTACTGACATGAAAGCCGATATTGAGGCATTGAAAGCGGAAGAATCCCGCCTGAATGCCCGGAGGACAAGCTTGGAGAACCGCCAGAAAGCGCTGAAGACGACTCTTATGGAGAACATGAAGGCTATCGGGAAGAGTAAGATTAAGACAACCCTCTTTACGATCAGTGTAGCGAAGAATGGCGGGCAGGAACCGCTTGTTATTGATGGGGCCATTGACGATATCCCGGGCCGCTTCCTGATTCCGCAGCCACCGAAGGTAAATGGTGATGCTGTCCGCGCCTTATTATCCGAGCGCCAGGTAGACTGGGCGCATCTGGAACCGCGTGGGGAGCATCTGGGGATCCGCTGATGGGCGGCGGGGATATGACTCCGTTCCGTATGCAGGTATTAATGGACGTTGCTGCACGGGTTGTAAAACTTATGGTTACGGGTGTGTGGCATCTGTCCTTCGAAGAGATGGATATGGTTCTTGCACTGGTACGGCACGGAATCGATGAAAGCGCAGAGAGAAACAGGAAAGGAGAAAACAGAGATGTTTTTGAAAACAGGGGAGTTAAAGAAAATCATGAAGGCCAGTCTGAAGAAGCACGGCCTGATCGTGGGGAATGTGAAGGATCATTACCTGGTGTATTCCGATAACTGGGGACTGTATATCGAAATACCTTATGCATCGAATAAATTTAAGGCGGCGATCATGGAGCTGATCGGAGACCTACCGGAAGCATATAAATGTTACTTATACAAAACGACTCCGGACGGGGAAGCCGAACCGGAAACAGTGCCGGATTATCCGGATCCTTATGAGCAGTGGAAAGCCGCGAAGGATTTTGCGGCAGTAGCGCCGGTAATGCTGTTTGCCAGGCCCCATGAGTACATCGTATGCCAGAAGCATAGTGACTTGAAATTTGTAGTTGCGGACAGGTCCCTGTCAGACCGGGTAATATCACGGAGTGAACTGGATACGACTGTGGAGGCGATGCCAACCAGGCCGAGTTTCTTTTCTGGTGTGCTTTACTGGAAGAATGAAACGACAATTTACTGGGTGCATACGGAATCACCAGGTAATAAGGCTCTGGAAGTGTTGTTTCCACGTCTGAACGGTATCAGCTTTTTTGAGGATGACTGGATTGCGGATAATGCAGGTCAGGAAGATGAGGAACCGGCAGACGGGAGAGAGGAAGCTGCGGAAGATCCGCTGCCTTATTAAGGAGGAGATCATGGGATTACCAGTATTGATTTATGGAAAATCCGGGAGCGGGAAAAGCCGGAGTCTGAAATTTTTTGATGAAGATGAGATTGTACTGCTGAATACAGAGAAAAAGGAGTTACCATTTCGCAAACGTTTTAAGAAAACTGGAAGCAGTGATGACATCGGAAAGATCATCACGACAATCAACCAAAACCCTGAAAAGGTGTTTGTGATTGACGATGCCGGATATATTATGACACATCTTTTTATGGCCAACCATCGGAATAAAAAAGGGAATGCTTCATTTGAAATGTATGATGATATTGCGGACGCTATGTATGGCCTGGTAAAAATGGTCAAGACCGAGGTGAAGGATCCGGAAAAAATCGTATATATCATTTTCCATGAGGACACGGACGATTTTGGAGTTTCACGGCTCAGAACGATCGGGAAACAGCTGGATCGGAAAGTATGCTTGGAAGGAATGGTCACGATCTGCATCCGCTGCATGAGTGAAAACGGGAAACATTTCTTTCGGACAGTTACTGATGGCTCGGATATCACCAAAACCCCGGAAGAGATGTTCGATGAACCGGAGATAGAAAATAATTTGAAACTTGTTGATGATACCATTCGTAATTTCTACGGTTGGAAGAAATATAAGAGCATGGAGGAAAAGAAGAATGATTAAGAAACCACAGGGATATGATGAGGCGGCAGCTTATACGGGCGAATTTCAGGCCCTTCCAAAAGGAAAATATGTATGCAAGATTCGCCAGGTTTCCGAAGTAACGGATACGGATAAGAGCGGACATGAGTGGAGAAAGTTTGTAATTCTGTACGATATTGCGGAAGGAGAGTATGCAGACTTTTATGATAAGCAGTTTAAAGCAGAAAAAGAAACGAATCCAAAAGCCAAATGGAGAGGCGTCTTTAAACAGAACATGGATGATAAGGGAACGCCATGGCTTAAGGGTGTTGTTACTGCCATTGAGAGGTCTAACAATTTCACTTTCCAGTGGGACAAGGAAGAGAATGAGAAAACGCTTGTCAATAAAAAATTCGGTGGTATTTTCCGCCGCCGTCAGTACGAAAAGGATAATGGAGAGCGCGCAATGACAACGGAGCTGTGGCGGATCCGCAGCGTGGCAGGCCTGGCAGAAGCGGAAGTGCCGGAAGATGAACTGCTTCCAGTAACAGGACCGGGAGGCGGCAGGCCAAATCCGGCAGATGCCGCGGCACCCCCTTCTTTTACAGACAGTGACGGTTTTATGAATATCCCAGAAGGAACCGGAGATGAAGGGATCCCTTTCATGTAAGGCCAGAAGTTCCGTTATTAATCCCAGGGTATCGTTCAGGACTCATCCGGAGAGGGTTTCCGGATCCGGATGAGTTTGATATGCGTCTGATTGATAATTCCGACATAGGAAGCCTGCAGGGCGGAATCCATTGTGCTGATGATATAGGACAGAGCGGCTGGATGTTTGCAATGGAGGGACTTCTCGGTCATACGAGGTTTGAAGATTAATGATAATGAAAGGTTATAATCCGGATCTGTTCCGGAAGGTAAAGGAAGCGGTCTCCATGCAGCAGGTGGCGGAGTATTATGGCCTGCAGCTTAATCGGAAGGGGCTGTGTCAGTGCCCCTTCCATCAGGATAAGAATCCGAGCCTTAAAATATATCCGGACGGAAAGGGATTTTACTGCTTTACGTGTGGAACTGGTGGTGACCAAATCAAGTTTGTAGCGTTGTACCATGATACGAGTAACTATGAAGCCGCAAAAGAACTGGCTGCCGCTTTTGATATTCCCCTGGCTGAGCCGATGACATACAGGGAGAAGCGGGAAGCGGAGCTGGTGTGCCGGCACAGAGCGGCGGTTGCTGCATTTAAAAAGCGGTCAACATTATACGTCAAAATGTACTGGATCCTGCTGTGTGAGGCAATCCATGAGAGAAATGAGCATTTTACGGAAGCGCTGCAGAACATCACGTATATTGAATATTTGTTAGAAAATATAGAAGAATGTCCGGAAGGGGTCTACGAAGACAAGAAGGCGGTGAGAAGGATTGGGGACATCGAAAGACGAATTACTGACTGGTATATCCGCATTAAAGCCGACGGAACCATTTCCAGATGAGATTTTTTATGAAATTTTTGAGATAGAGGACAATATCGAGCGGACCCAATATATAGAATCCCTTCGTAACACCGCGCGGCAGCTTAAAAGGGTAACGGAATTTAACAATCTTTATAAGTCATTTGTGCTTGATTATGCACAGCGTCAGAAGCAGACCGGGAATAAAACAAAATTCACCGATCAGCCACTGGAATTAGTATGCGGCGAGTGGACTGCGAATGATTTCGGAGTGAGGACGATCCGATATGACAAGAATGCCATGCCGGTGCCATATCAGGCGTGTAGTCATCCGATCCTGCCTGTAGAGATCCTGAAGAACGTAGATACGGCGGAGGAGCGGATCACGCTGGCGTATTTTAAATCGGCTGCCTGGCAGACCATTACCGTAGACCGGAGCGTCTGTGCAAATACAAATAAGATCGTAGATGCGCTGAGCCAGTTTGGCATTGAGGTTACGTCGGACAATGCAAAAAATATGGTCCGTTACATATCGGACTGCGTGGGGCTGAATCCATTAACACTGAATCCTAAAAAATCCATTAATCGTCTGGGCTGGGTGGGGAATTCCTTTACCCCGTATGCAGATGATATCCGGTATGAGGGGGATATGGATTATGAGGCGATTTTCAGGAATGTAAAAGAGGCTGGCAGTTTTGAGACCTGGCTGAATCTTTGTACCGATCTTCGGAAAAATATCCCTCTTCGTATGATGATGGCGGCCAGTTTCGCCTCTGTGCTTCTGGAGCCGTTGAAAGTCCTGCCTTTTGTTTTGCATGTATGGGGCACGACTGGGACCTGCAAGACCGTGGCTCTTATGGTGTCTATGAGCATCTGGGGCAACCCGAAGATGGGCGGCCTGGTTAAGACCATGAACATGACGCGCAATGCCATTATGCGGAATGCAGCCTTTCTGTGCAGTATCCCATTCGCCGGTGATGAGCTGCAGACGATCAAAGACAAGTGGCAGGGAAACTTTGACCAGCTGATCTACCAGATAACGGAGGGAGTGGACCGGGGACGGGCGCGGGCTTATGGCGGAGTAGAGGAAACCAGGACCTGGAAGAACAGTTTTCTGTTTACCGGAGAGGAGCCGGTTACAAAAGCAAATTCCGGAGGCGGAAGCAAGAACCGCGTTATAGAGATCGCGATTGACGGACCGTTGGTGGAAGACGGTCACTATGTCAGCAGCATTGTTCAGGAAAACTATGGATTTGCCGGCCGGAAACTGGTTGAATACATTCAGGAATCGGAAGAGGGGGCACTTACAGAGAGATACCGGGAGCTATTTGAACAACTATGCCATCTGGATACGACGGACAAGCAGGCGATGGCAATGGCCTGTATTCTACTGGCTGATGAACTGGCGGCAGAGTTGTTCTTCCCAAAGGAGCAGCCGTTGGAGATCCGGCAGGTAAGCCAATACCTGCAGAGCGCACTGGAGGTTGATGTCGCTGAACGCGCTTACCAGTCCGTGCTCAACTGGGCAGCAAAGAATCCGGTACGGTTTGAAGATCCAAAAGCAGACAATTCCCCTAATAAAGGGGAGGTATGGGGGAAGATTGATGGAGAAATTCTGATTTTAAACCGGGATGTGCTGCTTGGTTATCTGGAACAGAATGGATTTGATTATACCGCGGTCAGCAGGAAGTGGAATGATAAAGGGTATTTGAAAAAGACGCCTCAAAGTAAGTTTATACACAATACAAAAGTTTATGGAATTAAGTCAAGTTATATCAAACTTATCCTGCCGCAGGACGATGATAATACAGATCGAGATGGATTTATAGTGTCTGATGGACAAGAAACACTGCCGTTTGATTAGTGGAGAGGGGTCCAACCATAAAATTTTAGGTTGGACCATAGGTTGGACCATGAAACCCGCATAAAATAAGGCTTTTTAATATAGAGTCCAACCAGTCCAACTAGTCCAACCAGTTTTATATATCTCGTGACGCGAGAAAAAAGTTTGTAGAAAATTTAACACATATAGTTTGTTCTAAAAATATATAGATATGCAACCGGATTTTAGGTTGGACGGTTGGACCATACGTAAAATCAAGGGGTTGTGGATACTTATCGGAACAAAACCTGGTTGGACGGACCAGAAAAATGGTTGGACTGGGGAGAATAAGGAGGATTATTTTGATCAAAAAATTGGAAATGCTGGGCTTCCTTCTGGAAGATGTCGGCAATGAGGTTAAGAAGATAAGCGATTTTAGAAATGCGCTGGAATCCGGAGATGAAAAGCGAGTATGGAACATGGAGAGACCGAACCGCCAAAGAATAAAAGATGATTTAAAGATGATGCGCCGACTGTCCATTGAGGTAGAGAAGGAGGCAGAAAAGCTATGGTAAGTAATAAAACGGCCGGCTCCAGGTTCGAAAAGGAGTTTGCGGGGATCCTGGCAGACCACTGGTTCTGGGTTCATCTCTTCCAGGAAAACAAAAATGGTCAGCCCTGTGATGTGATTGCGATGAAGAATGGCCGGGCCTATCTAATCGACTGTAAGGACTGCCAGTCAGAGATATTTCCTCTCAGCCGGATCGAGGAAAACCAGATCAATGCAATGATCCTATTCAGCATGATGGGGAATGCTCCCGGAATGTTCGCAATCCGGTTCCCTGACCGCAAGATATATCTCCTGCAGTACACGAAGCTGCAGGAACTGCAGGAGGCTGGTTTTAAACGGATCAATGAAACCGTATGCAGAACCCAGGGAATTCCCCTGGAGCAATGGCTGGAATGGAGTGACAGAGATGCAGGTGATAATCGGGAGTGAGTTCAGGATTAAGGACGCACCAAAGATCTTACAGAACTGGTGTAGTGAGAATCTGGTGATCCCGAATCCGGAATATGCGAACCGGGCCCGCCGGGGATTATGGATAGGCAACACGCCGCAGTGTCTATGGCTGTATTGGGTTGATGGCAGCGATCTGGTGTTACCGGTTGGAGTCGGAAAAGAGATAAGGGCGCTGCTCCCTGCTGAGTGTGAATACATCACCGATCTGGCGGACAATGGAAAGCTGCAATATGCCGGGAGTATTCCGCTGTATGATTACCAGACGCCGGCAGTGGAGGCAATGTGGAAAGCAAGCTGCGGAATTCTGCAGAGCCCGTGTGGCTCCGGTAAGACACAGATGGGAATTGCTCTGGCGGCTTCCCTTGGGCGGAAGACGCTCTGGATTACACACACTCAGGATCTGTTGAAACAATCTTATGACCGGGCGGCCCAGTACTTCCTCCGGGAGACTCTGGGGACTATTACGGCCGGTAAGGTCAGTATAGGAAGCCATATAACCTTTGCCACAGTACAGACGCTTTGTAAGCTGGATCTGGCTCAGTATAAGTACATGTGGGACGTTATAATCGTAGATGAGTGCCATCGGCTGGCCGGAACACCGACGCAGATGACAATGTTCTATAAGGTCATGAATAGCCTGGCGGCGCGGCATAAGTATGGACTGTCAGCTACGGTACATCGGTCTGACGGCCTGATCCGCAGCACCTTCGCAGTATTAGGACCGGTAATCTATCGGGTGCCGGATGAGGCGGTAGCAGACAAGACCATGCAGGTCAGGATCCTGAAGAGAGATACCGGAGTTGTTACTGCGCGAGAATGCCTGGATACGGATGGGACGCTGGAATATAGTAAGCTGATGCAATATCTGACCGGGAGTAGGGAACGCTGTCAGATGATCGTGGAGGATCTGGTACATAATCAAGAACATTACAACTTGATCCTGTCTGACCGGCTGGAACATCTTAAGACACTGATGCAGATGCTGCCGGAGCAGTGCCGGGAAACGGCAGTAATGATTGATGGCAGCATGATAAGTAAGAAGGAACGATATGCCAGGGAACGGGCAATCGAGGATATGAGAACGGGGAAGAAGCATTATCTGTTTGCCAGCTATAGCCTGGCGAAAGAAGGGCTTGATATCCCGCGATTGGACCGGTTGTATATGACTACGCCAAAGAAAGATTATGCGGTGGTGACACAGAGCGTAGGCCGAATCGCAAGGGTAGCGGCCGGGAAGGAAGAAGCAGTCTGTTACGATTATGTAGATAATATAGCATTCTGCGATAACCAATGGAAGCGCCGCCGGGCACATTACAGGAAGGCAGGGTGCAAACTATGAGCAAGCGGAATGAAGAAAATGCAGCTATGGTAAAAGGCGTTTTCTGCGATGCATATAAGTTTTACTTAAAATATCATAGTCAGCCAATGGAGCCGGGAATGTGGCAGGAAGCTACGGACGATTTTGCCGGGATCATGAAGCGATATGGAGCAGCATCTATATGCGGCCGTATCATGCTTGCAACATTCTCTCAGTTGGAAGAAGAAAAGAGATAGGAGGCATATTTATGTCAGGAGGGAGAAAATCATGAAGGTAAGAATATCAATGCCGGGAGCATATACGGCGATGGAATTTGATGAGAACAAGGGTTACGAGGCGTTTCGGAAACTGAATGAGACACTGGTGCGGTTAGGGACGGGAAGCGCTGCAAAGGAAGAAACAGCGGCAATGAAGGAGACGAAGTTGCATATCATCAGCCATAAATTTGAAAAAGCGCCGGAAGCAGCAAAGAAAGAGATTCAGGAAGCCTTCGAGAATACGATAGACGACTATCTGACAGCCAAAGGGATCAAAGGAGATGCTGATACATGGAATGCTGAGGGGAGTAAACCCCTTCCTGCAAAGATGAAATACCGAGGATTCCTGTACATCAAATGTGCGGAATGTGGAGCCGCCAAAGGATTCCGCATGAAGAAGGAATCAGACCATTATCATTGTGACAGCTGCGGAGCCAGGACAGAATTCGAGAATCCACTGGTACCATTATTCGTGAACTACGAATGCGGCGGGGCATTCCGGTATCAGACCAATATGACGGATCCGATGTTTGATATTAACTGTCTGGAATGTGGAGCCCCAGTAGCCGTACAGTGGAATGAGCATAAGGGGCTGTACGAGACGATCAGGGAATAGGAATGGGGAAACACTATGATAAAGAAGAACGAAGTAAAGAAAATTGCGCCGGCGCAAATGGCGTTAGAAACTGCGGGGCATCGGCGGGATATGAAGGTTAAATATTCAAAGATGGGTCGGATGAATGCATATGCGGTTATATATCACAGACAGAGAACTGTTTTCTATAACCTGGACTTTGCAGGAGGGATCCAGATATATGTATATCGATAATTAAAGAAACAGCCCAGGCTGCCGTACTGCTTACCCCTTGCTGGCATCTGCATCGGCGGCGGAGTGGCACTGGGATTTACCGCGGTGATGGCCATGATCCTGTAATTTAACATTTTCAAGAAAATAGAAAGGAGATTCATGGATCGATTAACAGTGCTGGGAACCGATGGAATTGTCCGGTATTTATCAAATGGATTGCAATTAGAGCCTTGTGATCTAACTCCGCATGATGTCCGTCTGATTCTGGAAAAAATGTGTGCTTATGAAGATACTGGTAACGAGTCTGAAAATATATTGACAGGTAAGTAATGCTTACAAGTTAGTATTTCCGGGAGAACCGGAGGAAAGGAATAGATATGCTTGAATTTAGGAAGTCAGATTGTAGTTGCATGATCTGCGGGAATAAAAACACAGAAAGCGGAATTGAGGTGATGAACATTGTCCGCGATAGAGGTGATAATATTATTTCATTTTCCATCTGTAAAAAGTGCCGCATTAAAATGATGTATGAATTAGATTGTCATGCTAGAGGTTGGGATAATTAGGATTTCAGAAAGAAGGTGTGTTATGAGGTTAATTGATGCTGATGCTTTTAAGCAAGAAGTTGCGGCCATGACAGTGAAGTTTAATTTAGATCCCGGAAGGTGTAATGCTATCTGTAAAATGATTGATACTCGTCCGACAGTCCTAGATTTTCCAAACAGAATAATGACTATAAAAGAGTATAACAAAGAGTTCTTGCCAACTATCGATAGAGCAATAGTACTATTGCATGGAATTAAACACGCATTACAGAAATCGAATGATTACGAAGGCGCTATTAAACAGTTGGAGTGCATTGGTTGGAATGCGGAATGCCAAAACACCATTTTGACTGCATTAGAAGTGTATAAAAAGTCAGTGCTTAATCAACTAAACTGATATTTGATTGATTAAAAGAAAGGAGACGGAGCCGCCGGCCGGCATAACGATGCATCGGGCTCCTTTCTAAAAAATGAAAGCAATAATGAAATATCCAGGCAGTAAGTGGAGTATAGCGGATTGGATTATCAGCTACTTCCCGCAGCACCACAGCTACCTCGAACCGTTTTTTGGTAGCGGCGCCGTGTTATTCAATAAACCCAGGTCCAATATCGAGACAGTAAATGATCTCGATGGGAACGTCGTAAACCTATTTGAGTGGATCAGGAAAGACCCGGAGCGTCTGGCCAGAGAAATATATTACACACCTTACGCGAGGCAGATATATGATTCGGTTTTCGAAACGGTACCGGAGAACAGTTTTGACAGAGCAGTGAATTTCTATATACGGCTTAATATGGGACATGGTTTCCGGACCAATGGCGAAAAGGTGGGCTGGAAAAACGATGTACAAGGCCGTGAGAGAGCCTATGCGTCGCAAGAATGGTGTAATTTACCTGATAAAATCATGATAGCCGCTGAACGATTACGAGGAGTACAGATAGAGAACAAGCCAGCTGTGGAGTTGATTAAACGCTTTAATCACCCGAACGTGCTCATCTATGCTGATCCGCCATATGTGCTATCAACCAGGCACGGGAAACAATACCGTTGCGAGATGGATAACGGGGCGCAATCAGATCTTTTGGAAACACTACACGCCCATAAGGGACCGGTATTAATTAGCGGATATGACAGTGATTTGTATAATGACAGCTTACACGATTGGTACCGTGTTGAAACGGACTGTTATTCTCAGGTTGTGTCAAAAAAGCGGGAAATACTATGGATGAATTTTGAACCTGCAGGACAGATGAGCATTACAGCATTTCCGGGTGTAATGCCGGATTAATCAGGAAAACGATCATTTAAATAATAAAAGGAGTTGATTAAATGATAAAACAAATGGACGAGATGGTATCCTGCCTGGCAGATGCACGGCGTAGGACCAGGCGGATCATGAGATATTGGGGTAGAACTATAGAAATGGTGATTGTAGCATTTACGATGCCGATCTGGGCGATTCCGTATTCGATATACAGAAGGAGACGCCATGGATAGAAAAGAAGAACATGCAATGGCTCTTCAGTCGGCACAGGCCAGAGCGGCAAAGCAGGAATACATACTGAAAGGTCCCAGGTCAGAGACGCATAGTGCGACGATGCCGGCCTACTGCTATACACCGGCGTGTCCGGATCCGGATCTGCGGGAGCCGATCTGGAGGAGGCACAGACGTCAACCGAGCATCAGGGCCGCGAAGGTGGAAAGGATCTGCCTGATCTGCCGGAAGCGATGGCCAGCGGAGTGCGGCCGGAAGAACTGTGATTGTGAGAGGCAGGGGCATTTGTATGCGATTGGAGGTTATAATCATCCACGGATAGGAGGGGGAACCAGTGGAGCAAAACAGTCCGGCTAAAGAACTGGAGAATTTTTTGAATTTCATAGACCAATGTGTCCAGGAGTACAAGGCAGCTTATGATAATGTGAACGAAGAGGACCGGCGTCTGCAAGATCTGGTTCATGCAATGGAATTTGCAGCGGATAAGTCTGAGCGGAACCGAGTAGCAACGAAGCTTCAGCAGAGTCGGAAATACCGCAGGCAGAACAAAGATATTGTCAAGCAAAATGAGCGGATTGTAAAGTTCTTTGAGGAGCAGAAGAACCGGGACACGCTGAATCGGATGCGGCAGCTTCTGGGCCAGCAGAGGAAGGAAGAAGAGTACCTGGATGGGGAACGTGCGTACAAGCCGCGGGTAGGGAAGGGGTGAGGCCGTTGGACAAAGAGGTACTGGAACAATACTCAGACAGACTTGCGAGGGTAAGACTGATACAGGAGCACCGGGAAAAGAAACAGAGGCGCCTGAACAAGCTAAATGAGAAGGGATATACCGTAGCTGATTCGGTAGCCTGCGGCAGAAAAGGGAGAAAGCCATTACAGACGGTGAAAATATTCGGAACTCCTTATCCGGAAATCAGTAAAGCAAAAGCTGAACTGAAAAAGCAAGATTTCATTCTGGCACGAGAGGAACAGGGGCTTTTGGAAGACACAACGAGGGTAGAGGAGTACATATCTGGGATTGCTGATGCTGAGATCAGAAACCTATTGACATTGTATTACGTGGAAGATCTGAACTGGGTACAGGTTGCACACAGAATGAATTATCTGTACCCAAAGAGAAAAGGGAGTTATACGGCGGATAGTTGCAGATGTAAACATGACAGATTTTTAGAAAAAGTTTAAAACGACGGTTCCGACGGTTTTTCTGTGATACACTTTAAACTGGAAGATCTGAAAAACGGATTTCCTCCCCCAATTGACGGCCGCCGGCTTTTACCGGTCGGTGGCTGATTTATCCTTCATAATTCATGTTTTCTCCCTAAGAAGCACCTGTCGAAAGATGGGTGTTTTCTTTTACCCAAAAACAGAAAGGAAGTGAGCCTGAATGACTCAGAAACAGAAAAGATTCATAGAAGAGTACCTGATCGACTTAAATGCCACTCAGGCCGCTATCCGTGCCGGGTACAGTCCTGATACGGCACAGCAAACTGGAAGTGAAAACCTGTCAAAACCTGTTATTCGTGCACAAATAGACCGCGCGATGGCCGAACGCTCCAAGCGCACTGGCGTCAATGCTGAACGGGTGGTTCAGGAACTGGCGAAGATTGCCTTCGTGAACGCTGCAGAGGTGATCGACCCAAAGACCGCAACGGTTAAGGAGGATGCTCTTCCGGAGGATACAGCGGCGATCCAGTCGGTGAAGGTTAAGACCTTCGGTGAGGACGGCCTGGAGCGTGAGATTAAAATGGCCGATAAGCTTAAAGCCTTGGAGCTCTTGGGGAAGCACCTGGGAATGTTCAAGGATAGGATTGAATTATCCGGCGGCCTCGATACTGAAAAGAGTAAGCTGGACGACCTGATCGGACAGATGAGAGGTGGTGATGCTACCTCATGAGTTCTGAACGATTACTTTTGTCAGAGAAGTATAAAGCGTTTCTTAGGTGTGATGCACCCGTCGAATTTCTTGAGGGTACTTAACCACCTATGCAGGTAAGACAACAGTCGGTCTATTTAAGTTCATGCTCAAGGTGGCTGAGAGTCCGAAGAAGCTGCACATCATCGCGGCCAAAGACACCGGCACCGCCGAGAAGAACATCATCAACAAGGATCTGGGAATTATAGACGATTTCGGGATCCTGGCCGAGTACAACGGCAACGGATCCAAAGACGATAAGATCCCGCATATCCTCTTCCACACGTCCGGCGGTGACAAGGTCATTTATGTAATGGGCTACGGTGATAAGACGAAATGGCAGAAGGCCCTCGGCGGCCAGTACGGCTGTCTGTACATCGATGAGATTAACACGGCAGACATTGAGTTTATCCGTGAAGCGTCCATGCGTTGCGATTACATGATGGCGACGCTTAACCCCGATGATCCGGGGCTGGACGTCTACAAGGAGTATATCAACTGCTCCCGGCCGCTGCCCGAATGGGAGGAAGAGACTCCGCAGGAAATTAGAGAGGAATTGAGAGAGGAACCGAAACCCGGCTGGGTGCATTGGTTCTTTTCTTTTGCTCACAACTTAGGTCTGAGTAAGGAGAAACTGGATCAGATCATGACTAACACGCCGAAGGGAACGAAGATCTGGAAGAATAAGATTCAGGGCCTGCGGGGCAGGGCAACCGGGCTGATCTTCCCGAACTTCGAGCGGTCTAAGCATGTGGTCACGGTTGCCTGGGTGAAGGCACAGGTCGCAGCTGGTAAGATTAAATTTAAGAAGTTTTCGGCCGGCCTGGATACGTCCTACTCAAGCAAGTCCCCTGACACCATCGCCATGATCTTCCAGGGGACTACCATGGACCGGCGCGTGATCGTGCTGGATGAGAAGGTATACAGTAATGCGGACCTATCGCAGCCGCTGGCGCCATCGGATACGGTGGGTAAGTTCCTGGACTTCCTGGAGCACAACCGGAAGGCATGGGGGCTTGCCAGGGACGTATTTATCGATTGTGCGGATCAGGCGACAATCATGGAGCTTAAGAAGTGGAAGCGCCTTCATGGTAGCCTGTACACATTTAACGACAGCTATAAGAAAGTTGAGATTCTGGACCGTATTAAGTTTATGCTGGGCTGGATCCAGCAGGGCTGTTACCTGGTTGTAGATACGTGCAGAGAGCACCTGGGAGAACTGGACCGGTACAGTTGGCAGGAAGATAAGGATCTCCCCGAGGACCGTAACGATCATACGATTAATGCATCACAGTATGGCTGGATCCCATATAGAGGACTTATAGGATTTGAGGAGGCAGAGAAATGAGGTGGCTATCAACATTGAATGAGAATATCAAACGAGGGATCCGGAGCTGGCTTGATGTCCAGCCGGCCATGGGGCAGAGCATACAGATTCAGGAAACAATGGACTTTGAACTTAATGCCATCCGAAACCGGATCTGGTACCGCGGGGACAGTAACGAACTGGAACAGATGTACCAGAGCGTCAATGAGTATGCAGATAAATATAAGTTCTGGGCCAGTAAATGTACACCTGGCATGGAGATGCGGAAGATTCATACGGGCCTCCCTGGTCTGATCGTGCGGATCCTCTCCGGGATTGTGTTGGCCGATATGAATGATTTTGAGTTTGAGAGCCCGGCACAGGAACAACTCTGGAAGGAGATAGAGAAAGAAAATAAGTTCAGGAAGGCCCTGGAGCGATCTGTTAAGGAAGTATTGTATATTGGTGATGGCGCCTACAAGGTGACGATCGACACAAACTTAAGCCAGTACCCGATCCTGGAATGGTATCCGGGGGAGCGGATCGAGATCATACAGGAGCGCGGCCGGCTAAAAGAGGTCGTGTTTAAAACACCATATATAGACCATCGTCAGCAGTATGTCCTCTACGAGCATTATGGTTATGGATACATCCGGAATGAGCTCTATAAGGGAGAACGCGAGGTTGACATGAAGACCATCGAAGCCACGCGGAATATATCCGACTGGAAATTTGATGAGATGGTGATCCTGGCAGTGCCGCTCAAGGTGTATGAGAGCACGAAATACGAGGGTCGTGGCGGCTCTATTTTTGACGGCAAACTGGACAGCTTCGATGCATTTGATGAGGCCTGGTCGCAATGGATGGACGCGCTCCGGGCAGGAAGGGCCAGGACATACATTCCAGAGTCATATATTCCACGAAATCCGGAAACCGGGGAGCTGCTGAAGGCGAGTGCATTTGATAACCGGTTCATTGCCGGCGACGACAACATGGGTGAAGGCGGAAAGAACCAGATTCTAACGGAGCAGCCAGATATCCCGCACGAGAGTTACCTTGCCAGCTATGTGACAGCCTTAGACCTTTGCTTGCAGGGGATCATCAGTCCCAGCACCCTCGGTATTGACGTCAAGAAGCTGGACAATGCCGAGGCACAAAGGGAGAAAGAGAAGGCCACCCTGTATACTCGTAATGCCATTGTGGAGGCCTTGCAGGAGGAACTTCCGGAAGTGATATCGTTCTGCATCAATGCTTATCATATCCTGTTGGGGCAACCGATCGAAGAGGTGAAGGTCGAGATACCGTTTGGCGAGTATGCGAATCCGTCATTCGAGAGTCAGGTTGAGACGCTGGCTAAGGCCCGCCCTGGTGCCAGTATTATGAGCATCGAGGCCCAGGTGGAGGAGATGTGGGGAGATAGCAAGGACGAGGCGTGGAAGGCAGAGGAAGTAAAGCGCCTGAAGGCAGAGCAGGGAATCGCAGAAGTTGAGGAACTAGGCATGAATATGGCTGCCGGTGGCTTCATGGTCAACACGGAAGGAGGAAATCCAGATGAAGGTCAAAGTAATGAACCACCTGTACCAGATGAACCAGAAGGAATACCAGGGCTTACTCCAGACGGCAAGTGAGCAGGTCCCTTTCGGAATCTACGCGATTGAGAAACAGGGATATGCGGAGTTGCGCTGCGATAAGTGTACGAGCGTTACCCAGCTTAAAAACCTAACGCGGCAGTTTAAGGCGCAGGGATTCAAAGTATATGCAAACGGGAGGTGATGCTGTTGGCGGATTATGATATCGGCGCCGCCTTCGAGGCGATCGAGGACGAACTGATTGCTTCCATGATCCGGAATATGGACCGTCATCGCGCTTGGGAAGATGACGAGGGAATCCAGTGGAGCATGTGGCAGGCAGAACAGTTAAAAACGCTGGAGAAGTATAAGAAAGCCAATCAGAAGCGCTACGGGAAGCAGTTTAAGGATATCAACGGTCAGATTGGAGAAATCCTTTACAAGGCAAGGCAGACTGGGAATATGCAGCAAGAGATCCAGATCCTGAACGCCATTAAGAATGGATTTACCGGCGCAAATAAAGTCTCCCAGGGTACCGCGGCAGAGTTCTTCCGTCTAAACAACCGGAAACTGGAAGCCCTGATCGAAGCCACCACGAACGATATGGAACGGGCAGAGACAGCAATCCTTAGGAAAGCTAATGATGAGTACCGGAAGGTAATATACAACGCTCAGGTCTATGCCAATACCGGCGCCGGAACTTACGAGAAGGCCGTGGACATGGCTACAAAGGATATGTTGTCCCGTGGTCTTACATGTGTAGAGTATGCAAACGGAGCCCGCCATACTCTGGCTGATTACGCTGACATGGCAATCAGGACGGCCAGCAAGCGGGCGTATTTGCAGGGAGAGGGAGAGAAGCGGCAGGAATGGGGAATTACCACTGTTATTATGGTAAAGCGTGGGAATCCTTGCCCGAAGTGTCTGCCGTTTGTTGGTAAAGTTCTGATTGATGATGTGTGGAGCGGCGGGAAGAAATCCGATGGGTCGTATCCGTTGATGAGCAAGGCCATAGCCGCTGGCTTATACCACCCACGATGTAAGGACAGCCATACAACCTATTTCCCAGGTATCTCCACGGCTGATGACTCATGGACAGAGAAGGAGTTGGAGGACATCGGCCAGGCCAATACGCAGGAGACCAAACAACAGTATGCGAAACGGCAGACCGAGAAGTTTGACAGGCTGTCTGACAACTCGTTGGATGATGAAAATCGGAAACAATATCAGCAGAAGGCGGAGGCGTGGAAAAAACAATGTCCGATATCAATCGGTGGAATTGATTGTGCCGTTACGAAAGAGGATTATGGTCTTCCAGATGGCTGTGGTGGTGTCAAGAGAACTGCAAAGGCTACAATATACGAGACTCCGGATGGAACAAAATTCGTTTTTCCAGAAAAAATGAATTCTGCAAAGCAAATGATGACTCCCGAAAAGGCAATTGAATTATGGCAAAATGTTCCGGAAACAATTCGACAACAGGGGCCAAAGACAATTGAATTTGTGGATTATTATAACCCGCAGGATAGTTATTGGAAGAAGAAGTACAAAAATTTCACACATTCCTATGCAACCGGGGGAGATAAAATTACATTTTATCGGCATGATTATCCCCACAATGATGACTACGTTGTAAGAACATATTGCCATGAGTCCGGCCATTATATAGATAGGCAGATAGCGTCGACTGAAAAACATTTTTCTTCAGAAGTTTTGTGGACAGAGTCTATGAAAAAAGATATAATAGAGTCAGGAAAGAAATCTCCGACACCGTATGGAGAAAATGCACCAGCGGAAGACTTTGCGGAAAGTATAGCAGAATATGTTGCAGATACAGAAGCATTTAAGAAGAGTTTTCCTAACAGAGCATCTCTTTTAAATTTAATTTTGGGAATATAGGAGGTGAACCATGAAATATCAGAAAATCGAAGAGAAAACACCAAGCGGGGGCGATTATTCAGAAATCTACTATTTCGATGATGACAATAATCCAATTGATAAAAAACAGGCGTCAAAATGCGTTATCAGAGAATGTAAAAAAGATGGGGAACTTGTCAATGAAACGTGGGGACGATGTAAATAATATTGCCAGTTTATGGGAAGAGGAGTGATATGGAAGATGGATGATTTTCGTTTGATTTATAAAATCCTTCGCATCCTGCAAAAATCAATGGACTGTGAGGAAATTGATGCTGACATTTTGTCTCCGGAAAGGCTTGAATTGTCGGTACCGAAATGGAGTCGTATAATGGCGATGTTGTTGAAAGAAGGATACATCACAGGGGGAGAGACATGGAATGCTATGGACTGCGGATACCCCAGAGTGTCATTAACAAGACCAGAGATTACTTTAAAAGGTCTTGAGTATCTGGAAGAAAATACCCTGATGAAGAAAGCGGCAAGCCTTGCAAAAGGAATAAAGGATACAATACCGGGTTTATAACCACCAGTCAGTAAATGGCCGGTGGTATTTTATTGCGATATCGCAATAGAATTGATTTAACACGCAGGATTACCCTGGGTGTTATTTTTATGCCCAAACACGAGCAAGGCTTAAAAATCTGCGTGGCCGGCGATACCGATGACAATGAACAGCAATAAGGGTGACACCCTCAAAATGGAAAGGAGTAATTGAAGCATGATGAAAAAGATGAATTTACAATTTTTTGCAGAGCCGGCAGGGGGAGGAGATCCGGGCGCGGGATCAGTACCAGCAGGAGCGGGTCAGCAGACTCCACCAGCCGCTGGCAGTCCACAGGCATCACAGATTGACTATAGTAAGATCCAGCAGATGCTTGATGGAACATTGGCAGCCAAAGAAGATACGGCGCTGAAGGCCTATTTCAAACAGCAGGGCTTGTCTGAGGAAGAGATGAAGCAGGCGATTGCAGGATTCAAACAGCAGAAAGCAGCCCAACAGCCGGATGTGAATGCTCTTCAGACACAGATCACGCAGGCTCAGGCTATAGCCCAGAAGGCAATGCTTGAAAAAGAGGCTACTCTTACAGCGATCAGTCTGGGGCTTGATGCAAAGACAATTCCATATGTCCTTAAGATGGCGGATTTAAGCCAGGTCTCAGGGCAGGACGGAAAGATCAATGATGAGTCGCTGAAAAATGCGATCAATAAGGTGCTGGAAGACGTGCCGGCGCTTAAACCGCAGGCGGCAGGTTCTACCGGTTTTATCCAGGTAGGTGCCTCAGGATCCGGACAGCAAACAAGTAATGACGACGCCTTAAAGAAGGCATTCGGACTTTAAAGAAAGAGAGGAACTAACACATGGCAGTATACGATTATGCAACAACCTTTACGCAGCTTCTCCAGCAGAAGTATGCAAAAGAACTGTGCTCTGATGCACTGACACAGAGCAATCAGAGTGTGAAGTTTATTAACGCCCAGACCATTAAACTCCCGAGAATGACGGTATCCGGGTATAAGGATCATACCAGGACACCGGGATTCAACTCCGGTACCCTCAGTAATGACTGGGAGGCTAAAAAACTGGAGCACGACAGAGATGTGGAATTCTGGATTGATCCCATGGACATCGACGAAACGAATCTTACCTTATCAGTGGCAAATATCCAGAATACCTTTGAAACGGAGCAGGCGATCCCGGAAAAGGATTCTTACCGTTTTTCCAAGCTCCACGCAGAACTTACAGGATATTCCGGCCGGATCAGCAACGATGTGATAGCAGCCGCAAATTTCCTCGAGGCATTTGATGAGGAGATGGCACGCATGGACGAGGCAGGGGTTCCGGAAGAGGGGAGAATGCTGTACGTCACTCCGGCCATGAACAAGATCATTAAGGAGGCAGAGGGGCTTCAGCGGGTTATGACCGTGACGTCTCCTTCCACCATTAACCGGAATGTCCACAGTCTGGATAATGTTTCTATTAAGATGGTACCGGCCGCCAGAATGAAGACAAAGTATGACTTTACAGCCGGCTGTGTGGCGGCGACCGATGCGAAACAGATCAACTGGATCCTGATTCATACATCCTGTGTGGTTTGCCGCGACAGGTACAGCTATATCAAGCTGTTTACTCCGGGAACCGATTCCAGGACCGCAGATGGCTATCTGTACCAGAACCGTAACTTTGGCGATCTGTTCCTGTTGGAGAAAAAGGTAGAAGGCTGTGCCATGAATGTGGCAGCCGGAGCGTAAGGAGGAGCTAAGATGAGAGCGGTTAAAGGAAACAAGGAGTACACGATTGACGAATCACAGCAGAAGTTTTACCAGGACGGCGGTTTTGATATTCTGGGTGATGATGGCGAGACAATTGCATATGGCCGCGGCAAGACGGTTCCATATGAGGAGCACGCAAAAGCCGTAAAGGAGATCGAACGCCTGCAGGGAATAGCAGCTGAGCGGTACGAAGAATTAGAAGCCTTGAAAGAAGAAATTGCAGGACTCAAGGCTGCGAAACAGGAGCAGAAGGCGCCGGGTAAGAAAGCTGGTGAATAGTATGGCATGCGAACCATATGTCACATCAGAATATTACTTTAACGAGTACCACGGTACAGTCCTGAAGGAATGCGCTGAGATCAATCAGCGGCTCCGGCAGGCCAGCCGCCATATTGATTCCCTGACCTATAACCGCATTATAGGCCGGGGATTTTCCAATTTGACGCCTTTTCAGCAGGAAACAATCAGAGAAGCAGTCTGCCAGCAGGCGGATTTTGAGTATGAGAACGCCGACGAGATCAGCACAATTTTATCTGGCTATAGTTTGAATGGAGCGTCGGTTCAATTCGGGCAGAGTTGGAACGTCTATACGGATAAGGGCGTGGCGATGATGCGTGATACATATGCCCTGTTGTCTCAAACTGGCATGTGCTGCCGGTTAGCGAGGTGATTTAATGAGATACCCATGTTTAGTACCTAAAAAGCTCTGCAAGGTAGATATACACGTCCATCTGGAGTCTGAAGACGTGAATAACCACGGAGAGCCGGAGCAGATACTTGATCTGGATCTGAAATGTAACTTTCAGGACCGAGCTAAGACAATCCTGACGGCGGAAAAAAAACTGATCCAGATCACTGGCACGGCCATGTTTCCGGGTGATATTGCACCGAACTTTCCGATACTCAGCGGCGGTACGGTGACCGTGTTCGGCCAGGAACGTCGGATCGAACAGGGAATGAAGGCCAGGAATCCAGATGGGACGGTTAATTACAGCCAGCTGGAGGTGATCTAATGCAGGTTAAGTCATCGGTAAAAATGAATTTTCCACGAATTAAGCAGCTTACCCAGGCGGCAGTCACCGCGCTGGAAATGACGGCGGAAGCACTGCATACAGAGGTAGTACAGGCGCAGGTTATGCCATTTGACAGCGGCCATCTGGAAGAAGATGCATCGTTCGTAGATTACAGCGAGTCCAAGCATGGGAGAGCGAGACTGGTTTCCAGTACGCCATATGCCCGCCGGCTTTACTATCATCCGGAATATGATTACCAGACAGATGAGAATCCGTTTGCCGGCGGTGAGTGGTATTCGCCATGGCTGAAGGGCGGAAAGCAGGAAGACTTTGCAAAGAAAGCCTTCAAGCAATTTTATAAGAGAGTAGGTGCTGTATGATGTTGACTCTGGATAATATCCGCGGTTACATTGCAAGCCTGGGAATTGCTGACGATAACAATGTCTATATCGGTAAGCTGAACGGCAAGAAGGAACATTCAATCGGCGTGTACCATAGAAAAGACAGCGGGCCGCCTGTGATGGCTCTGGGTGGCTACGAATACAGCAGCTATGATATCCGGCGCCTCTCCCTTCTGATCCACTGGGATAAGAGCGTGCAGGCATCGGAGCAGGCCGCCTATGAGTTATATGAGAAACTTAAAAATGGATCCAGCCTGTCCATAGGGGATACGCCCATTCACTGTATTATCCTTCAGGTACCCGAACCGGTTGATGTGGGGACAGATGACAAGGGCGTATACGAATATGTGATATGGCTGGATTTTGTATATGGAAAGTGAGGAACGATAAATGGCAGAAACTGCACGTGTATTTAAAGTATCTAATAATAAGTTCAAGTTTGGAACGAAGGGACTGGAAAGTGCGGACGCGGATATGATGATGCCGAAAGATTTGACCAATTTCGCGCCAACAATCGACAACACAACAGATGAGTGGTATGCAATGGACGCGGAAGGCTGGGCTAAAAGCGCCGTCGTTGGTAAGAAACTCAGTTTTTCCTTCCAGGGGAAGAGGAGCGTTGGCGATCCGGGGAATGACTATATAGCCAGTCTGTTTATGGCTATGGGCAGCGATGCAATGACAAAGTTCGAATGGGAAATGGTATCTGGTGCAAAGCTGGCGTTTGACTGTGTCATTAACGTAACGACACCAGGCGGCGGGGATACTGCGGCACTTGATGCGCTTGAATTTGAAGTAGTCTGCTATGGCAAGCCGGTTTTTACACCAGCAGCGCCCGCCGCATAAGGAGGAATAAGAGATGGCAAAAGTAATTGATATCACAGATAAGCTTACCTTTGACGGGAATCCGTCATTAATGATTAAAGGCAAAAAGCTGGAGGTCAACGCTGATGCTCCAACCATGCTTAAAGTAATGAATTTTATGACAGCGGGCGGTGTAGAGATTAATCAAATCAATGAAGCGTATGAGCTGATTTTCCCGGAAAAGTCCCGTAAGGAAATTGAAAAATTTAAATTAAACTTCGAGGATTGGACGACTGTGGTAGAAGCGGCTATGGACCTGGTAGTAGGCGAGGAAAACAGCCAGGGGGAGCAGTGACCCGTACTACGATTTGTTTGAAGACTGGAATTTGATTATTTCCAGTTTCCTGTCGCAGTACGGGCTGAGAATAAGGACAAAAGAATTTGAGTCAGTTAGTTGGGATGAGTTCAAGTCCCTTCTGGCCGGAATAGATCCGGAGACCGTGTTGGGGCGTATCGTGGCGATCCGATCAGAGACGGATAAAGATGTAATTAAGCATTTTACCACAGACCAGAAGCGGATTTACGATGAGTGGCATAAACGTCAGGCCGAGCAGATGAGCCCTCAGGCATACGGTCAGCAGATGGAATATCTGGAGCGGCAGATGGCTTTCCTGTGCGGAGGTGGTTGAGATTGAGAAGATAAAAACAGAAAGAGAAAAAGTGAGGTGCCCGTATTGCGGGTACCCTGTTAATGCAATCAGAAATCAGGACGCCAGGTGTCAGGGCGTCTTTTTTAAATGCAAAAATAAGGATTGCAAACGGGAATTTGAATTAAGAATCTAAGACGCTGTGCCGATGTGCCTGTCTTACCAGATGAGTAAAGGCAGGTGATAGTATGGCAGCTGAGAGCGTCGGACAAATTGGTCTTGACCTTACAGTAAATGATCGAAGTTTTAAGAAGCAGATGGTCGGCATTCAGGGCATGGCAAAGAAAGCGGGCGCCGCCCTGGCTGCCGCATTTGCAGTTAAAAAGATTATAGATTTCGGGGCTTCCTGTATTGAGCTGGGATCGGATCTTGCCGAGGTCCAGAACGTCGTTGACGTGACATTCCCTCGAATGTCAAAACAAGTAGATGAGTTCGCCCGGAATGCGGCAGGATCCTTCGGCCTGTCTGAAACGATGGCAAAGAAGTTCACGGGTACGTTCGGCGCTATGGCGAAGGCATTCGGGTTCAACGAGCAAGCAGCCTACGAGATGTCTACGGCCCTTACCGGTCTGGCTGGAGACGTTGCGTCGTTCTACAACATCAGCCAGGACGAAGCATACACCAAAATGAAGGCGGTGTTCACCGGAGAAACTGAGGTCTTGAAAGATCTCGGAATTGTCATGACCCAGAATGCACTCGATGCTTATGCCATGGCAAACGGATACGGTAAAGTTACGGCCAAAATGACCGAGGCTGAAAAGGTAGCATTACGGTATCAGTTCGTGACAGATCAGCTGGCCCTGGCTTCCGGGGATTTTATCCGGACGAGTGACGGCTGGGCGAATCAGGTTCGTATCCTGCAACTTCAGTTTGATAGCTTAAAGGCGACGATCGGCCAAGGGCTCATCAATGTCCTTACTCCTGTGATTAAGGTTATTAACCTTATAATCAACAAGTTGATGAGCCTGGCCAATGCTTTTAAATCCCTGACAGATATGTTTGCTGGGAAGAAATCAGGCGGAGGAGGCGCTGCGGTTGCAGCCGCCGGTATGGAAGGCGTAGCAGAATCCGCGGATAATGCAGGAACAGCCATGGGCGGAGCTGGGAGCGCTGCGAAAAAGGCCGCGAAAGATATCAAGGGAGCCACAAGTGGCATTGACGAACTCAATGTCATTCAGGCGCCAGATAGTGGTGGATCTGGTGGCGCGAGCGGCGGATATGCGGCCGACGAGTTCGATATGGGGGAAGTTGATACTTCAGCCATTGATGAGATGGATAGTAAGTATCAGGGACTCATTGATAAGGCCAGAGAGCTTTCCAGTCTGTTTAAGGGTGGATTTAATATTGCCTTCGGAGATAAAGGCGTTTTAGACAGTATTCAGCAGTCCATCACTAATATTGGGCAGAGCCTAAAAGATATATTCCTGGATCCGGCTGTCGTTTCTGCGGCAGATGAGTTTCTAAATCGGTTTGTATTTAATCTGGGTAAAGTTGCTGGTTCCACTGCAAGCATTGGTGCATCATTTGCTGATAATCTACTGGGCGGGATCAGCCTGTACTTAGAGCAGAACAAGGAACGTCTGATCGAATATATTGTAGCAATGTTTGATATCGGTTCCAGAATCTCTGAGATAAGTGGCCGATTTTCGACCGCAGTAGCTAAAATATTTGAGTCTTTCCGGAGTGACAGTGCAAAACAGATCACAGCTGACATCATCGGGATTTTTTCTGAAGGATTTATGGGTGTTACTGAACTGGCAGGCACGTTTCTGGCTGATTTACTAGACGTGCTTACTGGCCCGATTATAGATAATGCAGATTATATCAAATCAACGCTGGAAAATACATTTAGCGCGATTGAACCGGTATTTGCAACGATTAAGTCAGTGATCGAGGAAGCATTCACCAAAATAGGTAACGCATACAACGACCATGTAGCACCTATGCTCATGTCATTTAAAAAAGGATTTTCTGAAATAACAGAAAAACTTTTGGACGCTTATAATCAGTACATCCTCCCGGTAATATCAGAAATGTCCCAGAAATTCCAGGAGTTTCACGAACAATATTTAAGCCCTCTTATAGATAAGTTTCTTGATTTCACTGGAAAAGTCGCTGATGCTATAACGACGGTGTGGGAAAATTTCCTTAAGCCATTTGTTTTATGGTTTATTGGGACAATGGTTCCTATCATTGGCAATGCATTATCAGGACTGGTTGACATGTTCTTTGGCTGGTGGAAAGGAATTAGCGAGACTCTGGGCCATGTATTCGACGCGCTGGGCGGTTTGATGGATTTTATCACCGGAATCTTTACTGGAGACTGGAAAAAGGCATGGGAAGGCATTAAGACATTTTTCAGCCAAATATGGGAGGCTATGAAGAGCCTGACAAATACCCTGATGACTGCAATAAGCAATATTATAAGTACGGTGCTGGGCGTTATTAAAGGTGTATGGGAATCTATTTGGGGAAAGATTAAGGAGTTTGCTTCCGGACTCTGGAATGGTTTAAAAGACTCAGCATCAGAGATATTCAATAGCATCAAGGATAAGCTGTCTGAAATCTGGGATAGCGTAAAGTCCACGATTGAGGAAAAGTGGAATGCCATCAAAGAGTGGTTCGATGGAATCTGGCAGAAGATCAAAGATATTTTCAATCTTGACGAAATGCTGCAAGTCGGAAAGAACATCATGAACAAACTGTGGGAAGGTATGAGTAATATCTGGGAAGACGTGAAAAACTGGCTGGGCGGCATTGCAGATTTTGTAGGAAGTGTCTGGGACGGTATTGTAGATGGTGCAAAGAATCTGTTCAAGCGAGGTAAAGAAGAAGCTGAAGAAAGTGACAGTGATAGTTCCGGGCCGGGAGGCACTTCCGACTATGTTGACAGTGGCCCAGGTGTAAAGGGCCATGCAACCGGAGGCTTCCCGAAATCAGGCCAGATGTTTGTGGCCAATGAAAACGGCACCCCTGAGATGATTGGTAAGTGGGGCGGTAAAGCGGCGGTTGCCAATAACACGCAGATCACTCAGGGAATCTCTCAGGCAGTACAGGGTGGCATGAGAGCAGCCCTTACACCATTGGTTAATAGCATAAGGAGTATGACAAGCAATGCAACGCCGCGTCTGGCTATGGTGGGATCATCGAGTCCTGGCTATGAAGACACCGGGAGAATACGAGATATGGTCGATAAGGCCGTTGCAATGGCAGCCAGACCGGACGGCATGAGCGAGCAGTACTTAATCATTATGATCGATCTACTTAAGAAGATTATCGAGCTGATCGAGAACTTTGATCTGGTGGTCAACATAGATATCCGTGAGATCCGACAGAAGCTTAAGGATCTCGAAAAACGGTCAGGCTTTTCGTTTGGATAAGGAGGTGGAGACGTGGCTTTTATTACAATCAACGGTCGGGAGTTTCCGCCTCCCGACAACATGGCCGACTTAATTGTCGCCACGAACGTGAGCGATGGTAAAAATGCCCTCGGCGAGTTTATCGGGGACCGCGTCGGTAGGGATCAGTACAAGGTGGATAACCTGCAATGGTCCTATCTGGACGCAGCTACGTGGGCGGAGATGTTACAGGCGTTTTCGGAGTTCGTAGTGACGGCCCGGATCCCCGACATGGTACACGATGGCTGGATTACAATCCAGATGTACCCGGGCAACCGGACCGGTACGCCGTGTGAATATGACAGTGACGGCCGGCCCACCCGGTATAAGGTGTGCAAGGTCAATCTGGTGGATTGCGGGGTGATTGACTGATGCAGGCGGTAAGCAGAGCCTATAAAGAGACACAGACAAAGCAGACCAGAGATCAGATGTACATGGACGTCACCATCGGTGTTATCAACCAGGCAGCACAGAATAACTCTTCCGTGGATCCGGGCCAGTGTACGGAGTTCTCGAACACCCGGAAGCTGTTGGACAACTACGACCCAGAGTACATGTACGCGACTTACGAACAAGACTTCTGGCGGGCCGATGGCTCCATGTTATTCCTGCCAGAGGACGGCAGCCCCTATTTCAACCAGGGGGCGGTCAGCCGGGAGCTGCTGGGGGCAATCCAGATCGATTACCACGGCGGCCCCTATGATATCCGGGGGCTGACTATAGATTTTTCGGATTACTTCCCGGTTGACTTTGACGTTGTGTCAGACAATAAGACGCTGAATGTCATCGGAAACAGCAGCCGGGTATACATAACCGAGGAGATTTTCGAGGACGCTACGTACATCCGGATCGTCCCTCACGCCATGGTCAACGGCCAGGGGCGGCTCCGGATTTTTAAAATATCCATGGGTGTTGGTATCTACTTTAAGAGCAGACAGATTACCTCGAGCAGTAAAAAGGAGTATCTGTCGCAGATTTCGGAGGAGCTGCCGACCATAGACCTATCCCTGACCGTGGAAAACAAGGGCCGGAAGTTTGACACCGAGAACCGCGACAGCGCCCTATATTATCTGGAGATCGGCCAGGAGGTCGAGATCAAGTACGGCGTGACACTGGCGGACGGCTCCATCGAGTGGCTGGACGGAGCGAAGCTATACCTGGACACGTGGAAGGCCGACGACGACCGCATGAGCTTCGGGGCGCGTGATGCAGTCGCAAACCTCAACGGGACGTATTACCGGGGGAGGCATGGCACCACAACGTTGTATGATCTGGCCGTCGATGTGCTGGCAGATGCAGACGTGGATCCTCGGAATTACGTACTGGACGATTATCTGCGGCAGGTGCTGGTTGTCAACCCGATGCCCGCAGTCACCCATGCAGAAGCGTTACAGATCATAGCCAACGCAGGCCGCTGCATCTTATACCAGGACCGACAGGGTATGATCCGGATTAAGGCAGCATTCGCCACGGTGATCTCTCCGGAGCGCATGACGGTGACGTCGGACGATGCCATGGAGTACTCGCACCTTAAAGAGGTTGTGCTGCCGAGCGTTAAGTACGATTATGCCAGGTATACACAGGATTACTGGGTGGCAGATGGCAGTATGTACTTTCTTCCAGAGGACGGAGGCAACTACTTAAATACCGGTTTTATAAGCAAGCAGGTGGCCGGAGATGATGGGCGATTTACAGATCCTCCAAAGCTGTCAATCCGACTGGAAGCGGCCATGAAGTACTACGGCCTGTCTATGGAGTTTGGCGGCAATCACCCGGTCGAGATGGTGATACACACCTATAAGGCCGGTGCATTGCAGGAAAGCTATACGCAGGGGATAACCGGCAACGAGATGGTAGTGGAGCATGAGTTTCCGGAGTTTGACACCATAGTTTTTGAGTTTACGCAGGCGCACCCCAACAACGATGTGATCGTCAACTATGTTAAGTTTGGGGACGTCAGCGATTATGAACTTAACTATCACAACATGCGGAAACCGCCTACAGGTATCCAGGTCGATAGGTATAAGGATCTCCGGGTGCAGATGACCAACTATTATGAAGGATCAGATCGCAAGGAGCTGTTTAAGGACGTGGTGCAGGGCGGCGGCCGTTATGTGGCTACGATGCTTAATGCGAGCCATGGCTATTCCGTCAACGTCGGTACGATTGTAGAGTCTACAGCCTATGAGGTGATTGTGGATCTGAGCAGTGTAACCGGCTCTGTGGAGTTGATAATCACCGGCTGCGAATACATCCAGACACCGTCTGACTATGTGCTGAGACTTAACCCGTCTGGACAGAGTATGACCTGGACTAATCCTCTAATCAACGATGCGGCTCATGCGCAGCTGGTAGCGGAGTGGATCGGTAATTATCTCAACAACAATATCAACTATGAGATCAGCTACCGTGGGGATTTCCGGCTGGATCCTGGGGATATCGTATTCCTCCAGAACCAGTATGTGGATAAGCTCCAAATCAACATCGGGGAGCATACGATCAATTACGACGGCGGAGCCGTATCCGGTACCGTGAAAGCAAGGAGGGCTGTTAATGGCGTGGGTAACACCTAAAACTAATTGGGTTAAGACGGACAGGATTAACTATGTGGATTACAACCGGATCAAAAACAACTTGGCGTATCTGCGGGATCTGGCGGCGCAGTTGTATCGGGAGTTTGACATCACAGTGGATCCGGACAAAGACAATTATAGTCTCTGGCCTTATCCGTCCGAGATCAACCGCTTGGAGGAGAATCTGGAGACAATCCGGAATCATACGTATCAGTTCCGGACGGGGCAGAAGCGGACCTATTACGGCAACGTCCCCACTATCGACTGGCAGGAGCTCAACCGCCTGGAATCAGCCACGCTGCTGATCCACGATAACTTACAGGGCCAGACAGAGGGCAAGCGGCGGTTATCATTTAGATTAGGAGGTTTAAGACTTTGAAAACAGACTGGAAAGATGATATCTTCACCCGTAGGAAGCTGCGTCTGGAGCAGAACAGCGACGGCACGGTCACACCCGTTGACGAGACGGTGTACACACAGCAGGGAGATGCGTTCGGGGCGAAGGAACTCAACGAGATCGGCGAGGAGATCAACGAAGTAAAAAAATCTGTGAGTGATGGGAAAGCCCTTGTTGCCGCATCCATCACTGCAAAGCGAGTAGCAACAGCGGCAACGGATACATTTGCACAGTTTAAAGCCAACATAGACAAGATTAGGCTTGGATCCGGCAACGCGCTTAAGTCCCATGTACTGGCCGGGAAGACGTTCACGAACGACGATGGTGTGGAATATACCGGAGAGATGCCGGAACGTGCAGGTGAACAAATCCCAGCAAGCCAGGTCACAAAGTCTGGAAATGCCATCGTCATGAAATCCTCCCGTAACGGCCATATCAACGAGAATACGGCCATATCCGCAGATCAGAGTGCGGTGGCATCGGCGGCCGGAGTCAATGGTGCTGTAATACGCGCCGGATATAATGTTTTAGGCGTAGCTGGACAGATCCAGTCCTTAGCAGGAGCAGATATAACTCCGCAGACTTATGCGCAGACGATCGCGGCGGCCGGAAAATATGGAGCTGCAAACCATAACATACGTGGCGTGCCTCTTCCGCCAGCGAATGTAATCAAAAGGGGGTATCGTTACTGGATTGGCAGCAACTACGTGGACGGTACATACGTATACTCGGATATCACCGGTTATTACTACCAGGCCCCGAACGAGATGACCGGAGTTACGGGTGGCTGGAACTGGGTGCTCCCCAGTGACCAAAAACCTAATCCTGGTACACTGTCTCGGCAGCCAGGTTACATGGAAATAAAAATGAACCCAGGTCCATGGTCTGGTGGGGGCAGTAGTGATTCAAATACTATTGCGGCTTTCGTTTGCACTGCATATAAAATTAATATTACCAATATAAGAACTATCTATCTGCCTTTTATCAACGGTTCTTACGGAGGATATTCGACATATTTAGGGATATCAAATGGCGTACCGAACAGCAAAAATTGGAGCGATTTCGTTATTGCTGTTAATAACAATCCCGTTGCAGGTAAGCAGCTCGTACTGGATGTAAGCAACATCACGGGAAGCTATTATCTGGTTATTAAGGTGACAGCTTTTTATGGCTCGTCATCTGGTATGCATGTTAATAATACGAGATTTTCAGAAATCCGCTATGAAACAATGGAGCGATAGGAGGAAACAATCATGAAATCATTAATCATCTATGACGCCACCGGCACAGTCTGGTCGGTAATCCACGGCCAGGATACAGTCCCCGCCGGAGTCCTCGGTCTGGTGGTCACGATCCCGGACGGCGCAACAGTCGCCGGAGTAGACGTCAGCGATCCCGCAAGGCCGGAACCGGTCTATCAGTACAGTGAGAGCGGCGTCAACTTGCAGGAAGAAGTCAAGGAACTGCGCGCCATGATCGACGACATGTCCCTTATCCTGGCTGATGTGATTGGAGGTGCGTACCATGCTTAGTACAGCGGCGAAAAATATAATTATCTATGCTCTTAAGATCAGGCGCGGGCAGGGGGAAGATGTGGAAGAGATCCTGAAGGGATACCGCAACCTGACCGATGCCGAGAAATACGAGGTCTTACGGGCAGTGACAGAGGAGGGATAAGATGGACGGTACAATCCAAAACTTTACGCTTGACATGGCGGCCGATACGAAAAAGGATCCGTTGGAGATCAAGCAGTACGACACGAACAGCCGATGGGCGCGTATATCTCTGGTAGCATTCAAGAGTCCATGGATTATCCCGTTTGGATGTCAGATACACATCAGCGTCCGGAAGACCGACGGGACTTTAGCCAATGCCACGTGTACGCGGGAAACTGAAAGTACAGTTCTTGCCCCAATAACAGACCAGATGGCTACCGTAGCGGGAACCCATTTGGGGGAACTGTATTTTCTTGGCAATGATGGAGACATTAGATCTCAGACTTTTCCCGTAGTAGTACGAGATGCCGTCACAGACTTAGACCGAATGGCCTCCTCAGACGATTTCCAGGTTCTTAAGGACGCGCTCAGAGAAGTCAAAACCTCCACGGAAGCCGCAGACATTGCCGCCCAGTACGCTACGGAGCAGGGCAACTCTGCCAGAGACGGAGCTCAGCGCGCAAATGATGCAGCGGATAGCATACAGGTAGCGGTCGATGCGGCGGCGGCAGCCAAAGTTAGCGAGACCAACGCTAAGACATCGGAGACAGCTGCGGCGCAGACTCAGCAGGAGGTAACGGATTATGTTGAGGCGCAGAAGGCCGCATTTGTGGGATATAGCCAGCGGGAGTCTGACAGCAAGTATGCCAATGCCTTGACCAATGCAGCGACGGGAGAGGGCGATATTACTGTTGAGGACGCATGGACGGCTCCGGTGTTGGGGCTGGAAGTGGTGGGGAAGAGTGAGCAGGCGACGACGACGGGGGCGCAGCTGTTACCTCAGCCTCAATTTCGCGAAACAAAAAATGGTCTCACAATAAAAACGCAGACGGATGGTGGCGTTGCGGTAACGGGTACTGCAACAACCGCCACTGCATTTACAGTAGCAGAAATTCTGCTGGAGCCAGGTACTTACACTTTATCGGGATTATCCGGTCTGGTTGTGGGCAGAATGTATTTTCAACTCGTTGAAATAAGTGCACAGGGCGGCCAGTTTGTTGGTGAACTGGCAAAGGTAGGTCATGTTGCTAGTACGACCATTACGATTGACCGTGATGTATGGGCGCGTGCAGAAATAAAAGTATTATCAGGAGTAACAGCCGATAGTGTGTGTTATCCCATGCTAAATGTTGGAATCACAGCATTACCGTGGGAACCCTACACAGGCGGCGCACCCTCTCCCAGCCCGGATTACCCGCAGGACATTATCAGCACGGGGACGGTAAGCACGGGGGCGCAGATGTTAAATGTTGACACGATTGCGCAGGGTATGATTAGTACTGAAACAGGAGCAGAAAGCAAATCATCTGTTTTTGTCCGTAGTGATTATATACCAGTTAAGCCGGGAGATTATATATTAAGCGGTGATGGGTTAAAGCCATATTTTAATCATGTTATGTACTTCAGCAAAGAAAAAGTAATACTAAGCAGTTTATCAATTAAACCAACTAACGGGAAATTTACAGTCGCAGATGAAACCGCATATATCAGAATTAGGTTTATATCCAAAGATGGTACAAGTGGAACGGTGACACCATCTGAGGTTGCCGCATTGAAACCTATGCTCAATACTGGTGACACTGCCTTACCGTGGGAACCCTACACCGGAGGCAAGCCGAGCCCGTCGGTGGAGTATCCGCAGACGTTGGAGGTGGGGGTGACAGGGGCGCAGTTATTTTACAAATCTCTTGTGACGTTACAGGGGACAGGTGCAGAAGCTGATATCACGGACAAAAGAGCCATTAAGATTACTTACACAAGAGCTAATGGCGGAAAATATGCAGGATTTATTGTGGACGATAAAATTAATATTATTGGTAAGACATTAACAATATCGTACAGCGGTATCGTATCAAGTAAAAGTGGTTTGACGCCCGGTATCAGATTGTACTGGATAGACAATAATGGATCCGTATTGTCCTACGTGGTGTATGTAAATAAATCTCCCACTACAATTACAATAGAGGATCCTCAAAATGATATGGCTACAAAATTGGCATTGTTGTTGTATGCAGATATCGGTGACGCGGCCGTCGTAAATGATTATGTAATATATAAGGATATCATGATTAACGCCGGAGACATCCCGCTCCCCTGGGAGCCATACATGGGTTGCCAAAATGTCCCCATCACCCTGACCGAGCCATTACGCGGCGTCGGAGAGTACCGGTACCGGATCATGTGCAGAGATGGCGTGTGGGGGATTGAACGGTGTGTTGGTGTGGTGGATAACGGGCAATGGAAGAAAATAAATGTAGTATCAGGAAGCGCCGGGCATAGATTTGTATACGATGCAACAGATATGATTGAAAAATTAAATTGCATGGTTATGTGCACTAAATATACAAGACGACCAAATGGGTCCAGCTTTAGCAATGCCGGCGATTACATGGCGACAGATGAGCGAGGAAAAATTTTTATTCGTACCCTCAATCCTGATTTCGAAACAATCGAAGCATTTAAGGAGTTTATGGCCGATGCAATCACCATCTATCCCCTTGCCACTCCCACCTGGGAGCCCCTCCCCGACGCCACCCAGCAGGCCCTCAACGAGCTGACCACCTACGCAGGCACAACGCATTTAACAATCACAGCAGGCGGCCCGGCCCCCACGGTCACTCTGGATTACGTCAAGGATACCCACAAGGCGCTGGAGCAGTGCCAGGAGGCGGCCAAAGAGTACACCGACAACCAGATAGCGGCAATAGTAGCAGCCCTGCCGACAGCGACGCAGGCAGCTATTGTAGATAACCAGACAACCAGATTATTACAGGAGGTATGAGATTATGAGTAACACAGTGATTTACACGTTGATGGAGAGTCTTATCAGCAAAAAGTATTATGCAACCAAAGAGGAGGCCACGGACAAGCTGGGGGTATACTTTGCGTTTGATATGATCGACGCAGAGCAGATGACCGAGCTTGCCCTGTTGGCTGAGGGCGTATATGCGCCGCCGGCGGTTGAGCCGGAGATCCCGACAGAGCCGGAAGTGCCGGCAGAATAAGGAGGACAAAATCATGAAATTTATCGACAAGTACAACGCTGCCGTAGGCGCAGCCATAACACTATTAACGGCCCTGTTCGGTGTGTACTGGTATGTTTTCGCCGGATATCTGCTTTGTAATATCTTAGACTACATAACCGGCTGGGCGAAGGCCAGGAAGACGCATAAGGAGTCAAGCGGTATCGGGATTGTAGGGATTGTCAAGAAAGTTGGATACTGGATTATCATCCTGGTGGCGTTCATGATTCCGGAGTTGTTTATTCATCTGGGACAAGATTTACTGGGGGTCAATTTAAGTTTCCTGGCGCTTCTGGGGTGGTTCACTTTGGCAACGCTTCTTATCAACGAGATCCGCAGTATCCTGGAGAATCTGGTGGAGTATGGCATTAATGTTCCTGATTTCCTGATTAAGGGTCTGGCAATTACAGAAAAACTTATAAGCGCCGGAGCAGATACTGGAGAGAAATAACTATTGCGATATCGCAACGGTTGTAATATCACAACTTTTTATGGGCCTGGGATTCCGGGCCCATTTCTTTTTTTGAAGGAGGATAATTATGTTACCAATTACAAAACAGATCAAACAGATCAATTGCTACGCAAGTCAGAATCACCCAAAGTACATCGTGATCCACGAGACCGATAATTTCAAGAAGGGCGCAGGCGCGGCAACTCATTCCAGGGCACACAACAATAACAACCTGTCTACCTCGGTCCATTATTACGTTGATGATGTAGCAATCTACCAGACACTCAACCATACAGACGGAGCATGGGCTGTCGGCAAGCAGTACGGTACGCCGCTGGTGGCCGGAGTCAATAACAACAACACGATCAATATCGAGATATGTGTTAATCCGGACAGCAACTACGATAAGGCGCGGCTTAACTGCGTGGATCTGGTACGACATCTGATGCAGGAGACGGGGATCCCTGCTGATCGGGTAATCCGGCACTACGATGCCAAGCGCAAATGGTGCCCACGTAAGATGATGGACAATCCGGAGTTATGGACGGACTTCTGCCTGCGGATCCGCGGACAGGTGGACGAGGTGAAGAGCTTCGAGGACGGCGCCGGGAACTGGCATTTCACGATTAACGGGGAGTTGCAGAAAGCGCGGTGGATTAAGTATAAGAATAAGTGGTTCTATGTGGACGATGTCGGGAACATGGTAACCGGTTATGCGACTATCGGCGGCCTGGCTTATATGCTCAATCCGTCAAAAGCTGATATGGCGACATACGGAGCGCTGATGGTGACGAATAATCTCAGCCAGGGCAATCTCGAGGTGCAGTGGGTAGAATAAGAAAATGGCGGTCCGTGTGGGCCGCCTGAAACTATATAATAGCAAGATTAGATATGGTTCTGTAAAAAGCCCCGGTGAAATCCGGGGCTATATCAGATTGTTATACACATCCAATCGGCTTAATGCGGTGAATTTTACAAAGGATAAAAATCACAAAATGACAGTTCACACAGCCGCCCACCGTTCATCATATCTCCACCTGCACTATCATTATATGTTGAATATAGAAATGTGTTAATGATCATTGACGCAACCTAAAAAGTCCTTTACAAAACTATATGTATGTGATATAATACGCTCGATTTTGCTTTTCTAATTTGCGGCTTAGCTGTATTGGCAGGCCGCATTTTGTGTAAAATTACAATAAAGTATAAAATGGTGTTGATTTATTTGTATATAGTGATATAATTTTTTTGTCAACCCTTCTCTTAGGTCGTCTAGGTATATCCCAATCCCCATACCTGGACGACTTTTATATGTGCATCGTACAACGTTATACCAGTCGGCTTCTGGTGTCTGGTGTGCGCTGTGTTAAGAACCACATGGCAGAAATATCCATGTTGAGGAGTATCTCGGCCATCTCGCGAGTCTCCTGATACTTTGCGTTTCTGGCAGCCTGGGCGTGTCGCTGATATGTTTCAATTATCTCAAAAAACAATTCGTCTGTTCTGTCCATTTTTCCCCCTTCTTTCTTTTATAATTATATTTACCGGTAATTGATATTAACCGACCGGTAACTGGCCCGGGAAAACAGTGGCAAACGCCCAGGGCTATGCAAACGACGGAGAGCAGGGATATGTTATGGTGGATATCCCTGGCTGTTACTCTCTGATGGCCCATTCCACAGAGGAAGAGGTGGCAAGAGATTTTATCTGTTTTGAAAATCCGGACGCTGTTATCGTTGTCTGTGATGCCACCTGTCTGGAACGAAATTTAAATCTGGTGCTCCAGATTCTGGAGGCTAACCGTCGGGCGGTGGTCTGCGTCAATCTCATGGATGAGGCTAAGAAAAAATCGATTTCTATCCGGTTCGATGTCCTGGAGGAGCGCCTGGGTGTGCCCGTTATCGGAACTGCGGCCAGGAGCGGAAAAGGACTGGAACAGATTTATGAAGGCCTGAAACACGTGCTGGAGCTGAACAAAAGGCTGGAGAGCGCCCGATATATGGAAGTGGTGGAGGGCGAATATGCTGAGACGGAAGCTGTGGATGTGGAAATGGAAGCAGTAGTAGAAGCAGAAGTGGAAGACGTGGAAGTGGAAGCAGTAGCAGAAGCGGAAGACGTGGAAATGGAAGCAGTAGTCGAAGCGGAAGTGGAAGACGTGGAAGTGGAAGCAGAAGCGGAAGCGGAAGCAGAAGAAACAGAAAATGCAGAAGCGAAAATGAAAATAGAGGAAGCGGGATCAAAAGAAGCAGAAGAGGCAGAAGAGGCAGAAGCGGCAGAAACTGTAAAGGAAGCAGAGGCGGAAACAAAAAACATAGCAGCAAGAGATATAGAAGCAAGAAATATGGAAGCAGCGGCTGAAAACGTAAATGACATAGAAAACGAAGTTCGAAAAACAGCAGAAAAGGCAGCAGACAGACGATTCGATGAAAATCCGGCGCCGCGGATTCTGATCCGGTATCCGGAATACATCGAGGCGGCCATCGCCCGGCTCACACCTGTGGTAAGGAAGACGGCTGGCGAAGGCGTCAATATCCGCTGGCTCTGCGCCCGTCTCCTGGATTCCAACGAGAACCTGATGGAAGCCGTCCGCAAATATCTCGCTCCAGTGGCAGAATCGCTGGAAGTAAGCTCCCTTTTGGCGGAAATTCGTGAAGAGTGGAAGGAACGGGGCATCACGCAGAAGCGCGTAAGCGATGACATGGCATCGGTCTTTGTCCGAAAAGCAGAGTTTATCTGCCGGGGAGCGGTGGTGTACGAGAATCAGAAGTATGATAAGAAGGATCGTCTTCTGGACCGTCTGTTTACAAGCAAAGCAACCGGATTCCCCATTATGTTTCTGATTCTTTTAGGCGTTTTCTGGCTGACGATTACGGGAGCCAACTACCCGTCCGAACTTTTAAGCACCGGTTTATTCTGGGTGGAAGACCGGATCAGCGAGCTGTTTCTCGCCATCGGTATGCCAGTGCTTGTAAATGATCTCCTCGTTCATGGCGTTTACCGGGTTCTGGCATGGGTAATATCGGTTATGCTGCCTCCAATGGCAATCTTTTTCCCGTTGTTTACGCTGCTGGAAGACTTCGGTTACCTTCCAAGAGTTGCGTTTAACCTGGACCGGTGCTTCAAACGGTGTGCCGCCTGCGGAAAACAGGCACTGACCATGTGCATGGGCTTTGGCTGCAATGCCGCCGGAATCATCGGATGCCGTATTATCGATTCTCCGAGGGAGCGGCTGATCGCCATGATTACCAATAACTTCGTGCCCTGTAACGGACGTTTCCCGACGATGATCGCCATTATTACCATGTTTTTCGTAGGAAGCGCTGCCGGGGCATTCTCCTCAGTCCTGTCCGCTGCAATTCTGGCCGGAGTCATCGTTCTGGGAGTGCTCATGACACTTCTGATCTCGAAGATTCTGTCCGCCACGGTATTAAAAGGCGTTCCATCTTCCTTCACGCTGGAGCTGCCGCCATACCGGAAGCCGCAGATCGGAAAAGTTATCGTCCGCTCGATCTTTGACAGAACCCTGTTCGTCCTGGGCCGTGCCATCGTAGTGGCGGCACCGGCGGGACTCATCATCTGGCTGATGGCCAATATTTCCGTGGGTGATGCGACACTCCTTGCACACTGCTCCGGATTTCTGGATCCGTTCGCTCAGGTCATCGGAATGGACGGCGTCATACTGCTGGCCTTTATCCTCGGATTCCCGGCAAACGCCTGAGTTATAATAAGCATAACCTCAGAAAAGCTTGCAACCATGCGGCTTTCACCGGGTTATGCTTATTTTCTATTCATTCAGCAATTCAGACGTAGGGGATAAAAACAGTAGAGAATGGAATATTACAGTGACAAAATTAATGAAGGAGAGCTGTCTGCATTGAAGTCCTGATATCTGACTACAGTTGATCCATTTAATCTGAATAGGTGAAGAGAAAACATACTGTAAAGTACCAATGAGAGGAGGATCGTGTCGTTTTTTCTTTTTTATCCAAACTTTGAAGCAGCAAGAAAGGAATTACAAAAATGGGAAAGGTAATCGGTATCGTAAATAAGAAAGGCGGAGTGGGTAAAACCACTACCGCCACCACTCTTTCGTACTTGCTAACGAAAAGGGGGTACAAGGTTGCATTAATTGATTTTGACGGCCAGAGGCACAGTACACTTCTTTCCGGAGTGCTGTGCCCGGAGCAGTTACCATTTACTATCTATGATCTTCTGAAAAGGCTGGTAATGGATGAGCCATTGCCGGAGGCAGGCGAGTATGTCATTCAGACAGAAAACGGTGTTCACCTAATACCTGCCAATGAGAAACTCGATAACTTTGAAAAGCTGATGAGTGATGCTACGTTCTGTGAGTACAAACTAAAAGAGTTCGTGGATACCATTCGAGACAGCTATGACTATATTATCATTGATTGTATGCCAAAGATGGGAATTCCAATGATTAATGTTATGATCTGTGCGGACAGTCTTATTATTCCGCTGCAATCTGAGACGCTGGCGGCAGAGGGAATGAGCGCGTTTCTACGGGCTTACCATAAGATACAGAGCCGATGCAATAAGAACTTGAAAATAGAAGGAATCCTTTTTACGATGGACAATCAGAGGACCAGGGTCTCCAAGCGAGTGAAAAGTCAGGTGGAGAACTCGTTGGGAGAAAAGGTACATATTTTTTCTAATACCATACCGCGTTCTGTCAGGGTTGCAGATTCCGTGGATGCTGGAATGACAATCTGCGAACTGGAACCGGCGAACCCGGCAGCCGTGGCATATGAGAGATTTGCGCAGGAGGTGATCGACAGTGGCAACTAGAATTCCGAAAATTCCTACAAAGAGTTCGCTTTTGTCAATCAGTCTGGAAAGTGCAGATAATGTTTTGGATTTCCCGATAAAGGGGGAACCAGAGAAACCAGGAGTGTCGGAAGTATTAACGGAAAGGAACCAATTTTCTGCTGCTTCAAAAGAACAACTAGAGATGGAGTTTGATCAGATGAAGCCATTTTCCGATCACCGATTTAAACTCTATACAGGAAAACGCCTGGAAGATATGGTGGACAGCATAAGAAATTATGGTATTTTGCAGCCGTTGATTTTGTGGCATAGGAGGGAGGAATATATTCTCCTCAGCGGTTATAACAGGCGGAATGCGGGAATCCTGGCAGGTTTAAAGAAAGCACCTGTGGTGATAAAGGAGAACCTGTCGCATGAAGAGGCTGTTTTGATTATGGCGGAGACGAATTTAAGACAGCGTTCTTTCTCTGATTTAAGCGAGTCTGAGCGCGCGTTTTGTTTGAAGCAGCATTATGATGCTTTAAAAAGTCAGGGGAAACGTACAGACCTGTTAAATGAATTAGATGAGTTACTAAATTCTGATGATAACGCAGGTGCTTCAACCGTGTCAGAATCTGTGACGAGGTCGCAGAATGGTGAAACGCCAGAGAACGAAGCATCAACTGTGTCAAAAACTGTGACGAGGTTTCGGACCGATGAAAAGCTGGGAGAAAAGTATGGATTAAACCGGGATAAGGTTGCCAAATATGTCCGGATCGCTGGATTGATTCCACCTTTATTAGAACGGTTTGACCAGGGAGAGATCACGTTTCTCGCGGCCTATGATCTTTCTTTTATCGAAAACACAGCGTATCAGGAAATACTGGAAGAATACTTACAAGGTGGATATCGTCTGGATACAACAAAAGCTGCACTGTTCCATTCTTATGCGAAAGAAGGCAATCTCACGGAGAAAACGATAGCAGAGATTTTGTCAGGGCAGAAAAGTGAAATATTAGAAATAGCAAAGCATAAAACTTTTCGATTAAAGCCGACTGTTATTTCACGCTATTTTACACCCGTTCAAAGTAAGAAGGAGATTGAAGAGACCATTGAAAAGGCTTTGGAATTATATTTTTCCAAAGACGAGATGAAGGAGCAGACCGTTGTCAAGAGCAACTGATTTATGTGAACTTTATCAAAACGCTGTCAAAATGCTGACCCAGAACCCGCAGGAATGGATCGGACTTCTGGCAAGCGCAGCTAAATTTTATAAGCTGTCTTTCGATAAAAATGTGCTGGTGTATATGCAGAGACCGGAGGCCGGGCTGATTGCCACAATGAGGGACTGGAATATCAGAACCGGCCGCTATGTCAATAAACACTCAAAAGCGATTGCCGTGCTGGATATGAGCGATCCGAAAGCAAGATTAACGTATTATTTCGATTTTGCCGATACGCATGGAGACTTGGAGAGCCTTCAGAAGACGATGGAACTGATCTGGAAAGTAGAAAATCAGTATAAATCTGATCTGCTGATGCGTTTTCAAGAGAAATATGGAACTGCCGGAAAGAGTATTGAAGAAGCACTGGTTCAGATGGTTATGCAGCAAACAGAAAAAATATTGAACCTTTATATGGAAGGCTTTGCGGTGCGGGAACCGGAATCAATCTTATATGGAGCGCCACTGGAGGCTGTGAAAGATGAATTTGCCACATACGTTCAAAACAGCGCTGTCTATATCGTATTAAAGAAATGTGGTCTTTCCACGGATATCATAAGTGAAGATGCTTTTAACCATATCAGCCATTATGGAAGCCTGGAATTATTTATGCAGCTGGGTGCCTGTTCGACAGCAGCTGCGCGAACGGTTTTGAGGCAGATTTATCAGGAAATAGAGAATATCAAGGAAGAAAGGAGCCGCTTATATGAGCAGAGAAGCCTTAATGCCTCTGGAATACACCGAGAGGGAAGATGGAATGCTGTATCCGAACCTGAACATTTCAAAGGAGAAACAGTACGACCAGATACCGACCGGAAAATACGGGAAAATCTGGAAGGAGTTCATGATGGAATGCCATCCGGAACGGATGACCGAGTTAATCCTGAGGGGAGAAATCAACCGGATGATAACGAAAGTAGACGAGGAAGCGGAGGAGCGGAAAGAACAGCTGATACAGAAATTATTGGAGAATCAGCCGATGCCGGTGAATGGAACCATGATGAACCGGGCGGCACACATGAATCTTTTAATGATGACAGCGGAAGAAGTGATTATTCGGGAAGTAGTCTGCCAGATGAGATAAACAGAATAGAAGACAGAGAAACAGCACGGTCTGATGGAGAGAAAGGTTCATCGGGGCGTGCTTTTTTTGCTTTCTAGGAAACTTCGCAAATCGGCCAAGATAGTGTATAATGGAC
>ERZ826764.42-NODE-42-length-179756-cov-45.203544_pt1 | contig 179756 bp, 144 predicted proteins | sample MGYA00519870_ERZ826764 | MGnify/ENA primary metagenome ERZ826764 (study PRJEB31778, sample SAMEA3449239) | human gut metagenome | biome: human gut; feature: human-associated habitat; material: faeces | place: United Kingdom | collected 2010/2012 ... | reverse complement strand
TCACGAGCGGGGGCTCCTGTCTTTTTAGCGCCCTCGGATTGGGTCATAGTGTCTGTCCGCGCCAAAACATCGGCGTTGCCGGGCCGGCACTTGGGGACGTTCCTTTTCTGCCGGCACCTGGGGACACTCCTTAGCCGTTGGGGGCGTTCTTAAACGACTAGTCTGGGCGGCGGCCGTGTGCTGCTGTCCGCGTGGCGGCGTATAATCGGCGGCAGATGACTTGAACGTTAGGAAACCATGACCGATAGCATGCAGCAGATGGCGCTCGACACGCTCGGCGCCTATTTTGGCTACACCTCGTTTCGCCCGGGACAGGACCGCATGGTCGATGCGATCCTTGCCGGTCGTGATGCGCTGGGTGTTATGCCCACGGGCGCCGGCAAGTCCATTTGCTACCAGGTGCCCGCGCTCATGCTGCCCGGCATCACCTTTGTGGTGAGTCCGCTGCTGTCGCTTATGGAGGACCAGACCCGTGCGTTGCTCGCGGCGGGTGCGCGACCCAGCTATCTCAACTCCAGCCTTACTCCGGCCCAGCAAAACACCGTGCTCAAGCGGGCGCGCGAGGGCCGCTACCAGCTTATGTACGTGGCGCCCGAGCGCTTGCTCGAGCCGCGTTTTTTGGCCTTTGCGCGGGAGGCCGCGGCGGACGGCGGCATTGGCGTGCCGCTCGTGGCCATTGACGAGGCCCACTGCGTGAGCCAATGGGGCCAGGATTTCCGCCCCGCCTATCTGCAGATTCGTGAGTTCATCGATTCCCTGCCACAGCGCCCCATCGTGGCGGCGTTTACCGCTACGGCGACCGAGCGCGTGCGCGCGGATATTCAGCAGATGCTCGGCCTGCAAAACCCCGCGACGGTGGTGACGGGCTTCGATCGCAAGAACCTCTACTTTGGCTGCGAGGAGATGGGCGACAAGGCCAAGGCCGCGTGGGTGCGTGACTACGTGATCGCGCATTCGAGCGAGAGCGGCATCGTGTATTGCTCGACCCGCAAGACGGTCGATGCGCTGGCAGGCGAGCTTGCCGAGGCACTGGGCCCCAGCGGCATTCGCGTTGGCCGCTACCATGCCGGCATGGGCAACGACGCCCGCCGGCAAAGCCAGCGCGCCTTTATCGACGACGATATCCAGGTGATGGTTGCCACCAACGCCTTTGGTATGGGCATCGACAAGCCCAACGTGCGCTACGTGATCCACAACAACGTGCCCGAGAGCATCGAGGCCTACTACCAGGAGGCGGGTCGAGCCGGCCGCGATGGCGACCCGGCCAGCTGCCACCTGCTGTGGAACGGCAACGATTTTCGCATGCGTCGCTTTCTGATCGACCGCGGCGATGCTGCCGATGAGGCGCTCGACGACGAGCAGCGCGCATGGGCGCTCCAGAACCGCTACCGCCTGCTCAGCCAGATGGAGGGCTACTGCAATACTACCGGCTGCCTGCGCGAATACATGCTGCGCTACTTTGGCGACGAGGCCGCGGCCGAGCATGCTGCTGCGGCTGGTGCGGGCGCCACCGCCACGGATGACGCCGAGGGCTGCGGCAACTGCAGCAACTGCCTCACGCAGTTCGAGGTCGAGGACGTCACCGATATGGCCCGCGCCGCCGTGCGCTACGTGGCCGCGCGACCCATGCGCTTTGGCAAGTCGCTGATCGCCGACGTGCTCCACGGCGGCAACACCGAGCGCATTCGCCAGATGCATCTGGACGAGGACCGCGGCTACGGCGAGCTGTCGAGCGAATCGGTCGGGCGCATCAAGGACATCATCGGCCAGCTGTGCGGCCGCGGTTATCTGGCCACCTCGCAGGGGCAGTACCCGGTCGTGGGGCTGGGTCCGCGTGCCGTCGAGGTCGAGGATGAGGCGTTTGCCTTTACCGTTAAGCGTCGCGCGTCCAAGCGCAAGGCCTCGGCCCGCGCCCGCCGCGCCGTCGATCTGCTGCGCGAGGAGGCCGAGCTGGATCAGCGCCCGCGTGTTGGCGACGATGCCGAGCTGTTCGAGCGCCTGCGTGCCCTCCGCAAGGAGATCTCGACGGAGCTGGAGATGGCGCCGTACATGGTCTTTTCCGACAAGGCCCTGCGCGGCCTGTGCCGCCTACGCCCACAGACGCGCGACGAGCTTATCCAGGTCAACGGCATCGGCGAGAAAAAGGCCGACGCCTTTGGCGAGCAGTTTATGGCGGCGATTGAAGAGTTTGAGTCCGAGCATGCACGGAATGGAGCATAACGATGGCATCCGATGATAAAACCGAGCGCACTGAGGTGTCCGCTGTGCCGCTGTACCAGCAGGTTATGGACGACCTAAAGGGCGAGATCGCGCGTGGCGTGTACGCATCCGGCTCGCGCATTCCTTCCGAGATGGAGCTCGCGAAGTACTACGGCGTGGGACGCATCACCGTGCGCCGCGCCATCGAGGAGCTGTCGCGCGCGGGGTATCTCAACCGCCAGCAGGGGAGGGGCACGTTCGTGTGCGCGCCCAAGCTCAAGCGCAAGATTGTCCAGAAGGGTGATGTTCAGAGCTTTTCCGAGGGTTGCGCTGCCAACGACATGGTGCCGGGTGCGCGCCTGGTATCGCGCACGGTGGTTGCGGCGACGCGCGAGGACGCGGCGTTCTTTGGCGTAGAGCCCGGCTGCGAGCTTATCGTGGTCGAGCGCGTGCGCACGGCCGACGGCATCCCCGTCATGCTCGAGAACAACGCCTTTGTGCTGGCTGACCATCCCTATCTGCAGACACTTGCCGATAAGGACCTCACCGATAACTCGATCTTTGCGCTCGTTGCCGAGCATTCGGGCCGCGCGCCGCTCAAGTCCGACCCTTGCACCGTGGAGATTGCGCTTGCCGATGCTCAGGCGGCCCCGCTGTTGGAGGTGCCGGTCGGCGAGCCGCTCTTCTATATGGAGGCGTACTTTACCGATGCGGACGAGCGGCCCTTGCTGCTCGGACGCCAAAAGATCGTGGGCTCGCGCTACGTGTTCGACATCTAACGTCCATAGATAGAACAACATAGAACAAGTTTGGTGAAATGACTTCACGAGCGTCGTCGTGCGTGCTATAAATAGGACAATATAGAACGACCGCAGGTATGAGCTGTCGTCGTTCAAAACCGCCACACAAGGAGGGGCATCACCATGAACGCACACGATCTGGTTCAGGAAATTATCGAGCGTAAGGGCAAGATTGAGAATGTCTTTTGGATCGCTTGTGGCGGTTCGATGATCGACCTGATGCCGGCCAACGAGCTGCTCAAGCGCGAGGCCACCACGTTTACCTCGACGGTCTACACGGCACGCGAGTTTTGCCTGATGGCCCCCAAGAGTCTTGGCGAGAAGTCGCTCGTCATCGCCTGCAGCCACAGCGGCAACACGCAAGAGGTCGTCGACGGCTGCGAGATGGCGCTGGCCGCCGGTGCCGAGGTCATTGCCCTCACCGACTGCGAGGGCTCAAAGATCGACAACGGCAAGTGGACCACCTGGGTCTATCCGTGGGGCGAGGGCGTGTCGCAGGCTGAGGTGCCGCAGGGCATCGGCGCTCTGATCGCCGCCGAGTTGCTCGACCAGCAGGAAGGCTACGAGTCGCTCGCCGACATGTATGAGGGCCTCAAGCAGATGGATGCGCTGCTGCCCGCCGCCCGTGAGAAGGTCAACGCCGAGCTGGGCGCCCGCTTTGCCGAGCTCTGCCAGCAGCACAAGTTCTTCTATATCCTGGGCTCCGGCCCCAACTTTAGCCAGACCTATGCCATGGCGATCTGCTCGCTCATGGAGATGCAGTGGCAGCACTGCTGCTACATCCACTCCGGCGAGTACTTCCATGGCCCGTTCGAAGCCACCGAGCCCGGCGTGTTCTACTTTGTGCAGCTCGGATCGGGCGAGTGCCGCCCCATGGAGGAGCGCGCTCTTGCGTTCCTCAACACGCACACCGATACCGTCATGGTGCTCGATGCGCTCGAGTACGGCGTGGGTGAAGTGCCTGCCAGCGTGCGTTCGTACCTGGAGCCGATCTTCTTCTACGCGATGAGCTGCGAGCTGCGTGCTGCCCGCGGCAAGGTGTTTGACCACAGCCCCGAGGTGCGTCGCTACATGGGCATCGAGCAGTACTAGGTACCGGGAATAACCTCTCACGACGGGGCTTCCGCCAAGTGCGGGCCCCGTTTTGCTTTGCCAAGAAAGAAATGGGGATTGAACATGCGCGTGCTTGATTTGACTCACACTATTAGGGAAGACATGCCGGTATTTCCCGGAGCCGATACACCCAAGCTGCTGCCGGCGAGCACCTACGAGCACGACGGATTTAAAGAGACGCTCATGCAGATGTACACCCATACGGGGACGCATATGGATCCACCGGCGCATCTGTTTGCCGACCGCAAGACGCTCGATGCGTTTCCGGCAAGCCAGTTTATAGGCAGGGCATTGGTTGTCGATTGCCGCATGCTCGCCGAGGGTGAGGCCATTACTGTGGAGCAGCTCCGTCCCTATGGCGATAAGGTGACCCAAGCCGAGTTTTTGCTGTTCAACTTGGGTTGGGATAAGCGTTGGGGAACCGAGGCGTACTTTGGCGACTATCCTTGCGTGGACGATGAGGTGTTGGACCTGATCATCGACGGCGGCTACAAGGGCATCGGCTTTGATGTAATTGGACTCGACCCCATCGCGGACGAAAACCTGACGCGCCACAAGAAGTTGTTCCGCGCATGCGATATCGTCAACATCGAGAATCTTAAGGACTTGGACTGTTGCGGCGACGATCTGTTCTGGTTTAGCTGCGCACCGCTCAAAATCGAGGATTGCGACGGCTCGCCCATTCGCGCAATCGCGTGGTTTGAGGATTAAAGCGCCCTGTTCCATCTGTCGAAGAACATTCACCTTCGATTCGCAAGCGTGCCGTGTGAGTCAAAAAGCGGGCCGCGCCGGGGATTTCCGGCGCGGCCCGCTTAGTATCGCGCATAGATTCGCAAGGTTGCGGTAGCCAGCGGCCTACTTTGCGTCGTAGGCCTCGGCGTCCCACCAGTCGAGCTGGGCGATGTTGTCGCGGATGTGCTGGCAGCTCTTGTGGAAGCCCTCGAGCTCGTGCTCGGACAGGTCCAGCGTGTAGACCTCCTCGACGCCCTCGGCACCGATCACGCACGGCAGGGAGGTGAAGATGCCCTCCTCGCCATACTGGCCGGTCATGAGCGTGGAGGCGGAAAGCACGGCGTGCTCGTTATGCAGCACGGCGGCGCAAACGCGCGCGGCGGAGTTGGCGACGGCGTACTCGGTGCACTGTTTGCCCTGGTAGGTTACGTAGCCGCCCTTGCGCGCGAGCTCCTCGACCTCCATGTGGTCAAAGGCGTACTTGTCGGGGTTCTCGGCCTGAAGCTCGTTAAGGCTCTTGCCGGCGATGGTTGCGGCCTTAAAGGCGGCCAACTGGCTAAAGCCGTGCTCGCCGATCATGTAGGCGTCGATGGACTTGGGGCTCACGCCGACCTTCTTGGAGATCTCGGTGCGCAGGCGGGCGGAGTCCAGGCCGCAGCCCGAGCCGATGATCTTCTTGGGATCGTAGCCGGTCAGGTGCCACAGCTCGGTGCACACGACGTCGCAGGGGTTGGAGATGCTCACGAAGATGCCGTCAAAGCCGGCGTCGACGATGCGCTTGGCAAAGGTGCGGGCGGCGTCGGTGGTAAAGAACAGCTCGCCGTCGCGGTTGCCGGCGGCCAGCGCGACCTTGCCGGCGGCGTTGACGATGACGTCGCAGCAGGCAAGCTCCTCGTAGTGGTCGTAGCAGTTGACGATCTTGGTGTTGTACGGGACAAACGAAAGGGAGTCGCGCAGGTCCTGGACCTCGGACGTCACCTTGGCCTCGTTGATATCGCACAGGTACAGCTCATCGGCAATGCCCTGCATGAGCAGACTGTTGGCAACATGTGCTCCTACGTGGCCCTGGCCGACCACACCGATCTTACGCGTTTGGTACATATATGTATCCTTTCGGCCGAGTTTTTCGCGTCGAACCATTGTAGCGTCCTGCTGCCACTTTGCTAGGCTAAAGCGCCATAGATTTTTGGGCATGCCTTAATCTCTACTTTTGGAGTGATTTGGGCCGCTGACGGCATCGCCGGGCGATGTACTCGCGCGGATGGGGCCGGTCGTTGTACCATAACTGCAACTGACTCGTAAGGAGCATTCATGCCCATTCGCATCCCCGACGCCCTCCCTGCCGCCGCGCAGCTCGAGAGCGAGAACATCTTTGTCATGACCGAGTACCGCGCGCTGCACCAGGACATCCGTCCGCTGCGCGTGCTCATCCTCAACCTCATGCCCACCAAAATCGCTACCGAGACGCAGATCATGCGCAAGCTCTCCAACACGCCGCTGCAGGTGGAGGTGGACCTGCTGCGCACGAAAACGCACGAGGCCACGCACGTGAGCGCCGGCCACCTGGAGACGTTCTACCGCACGTTCGACGACATCCGCGACATCCACTACGACGGCCTGATCATCACGGGCGCGCCGGTGGAGCAGATGCCGTTCGAGGAGGTCGACTACTGGCCCGAGCTCTGCCAGATCATGGATTGGTCCACCACGCACGTGCACTCTACGCTGCACATTTGTTGGGGCGCGCAGGCCGGCCTGTACCATCATTACGGCATCCAGAAGTACGACCTGCCGGCAAAGGCGAGCGGCGTGTTCGAGCATTATCTGGTGAAGCCGCAAAGCCCGCTGGTCCGCGGCTTTGACGACCGCTTCTATGCCGTACATTCGCGCAACACCGACGTGCGCCGCGAGGACGTGGAGGCCGAGCCGCAGCTTGAGGTCGTGGCCGTGTCCGACGAGGTGGGCCTGTACATCGTCAAGTCGACCGACAGCCGTCGCTTCTTTGTCTTTGGTCACCCCGAGTACGATACCGACACGCTGCGCCTGGAGTACGAGCGCGACGTGAAGCGCGGCCTCAACCCTCAGGTGCCGGCGCATTACTTCCCGGGCGACGACCCCTCCGCCGATCCGCGCAACGTCTGGCGCAGCCAAGCTCAGCTGTTCTACACCAACTGGCTCAACTACTACGTCTACCAGACCACGCCCTACGACCTGGCCCGCGCCGGCGAGGAGCACTAGGCTGCGATGGTACTGCTGTAGCCGTGGCTGATATGGCGGCGATTAGGCGCTGATGATGTGGGGTAGCGGCAGGTCGTGAGCGTCGGTGGGAACGCGGTCGACGTGCTGCTCGTCAAAGGCGATGCCGATGATTTGGCATGCGGGCGAGAGCATAGGCAGGTAGCGGTCGTAACAACCGCCGCCGTAGCCCAGGCGCGCGCCGGTTTGGTCGAAGGCCACGAGCGGCACGACGATCATGTCGAGAGCTTCGGCAGGCATGATGGGGAAGCGGTCGCTGTCGATGTCCGTGGCCGCGAAGGCCCGCGCGGGGTGGGCGATAAACGGGGCCGCGGACGCATCGTCGGCGGCAACTGCTCGCATGCACATGCGCTGGCCACAAGCTGCGGCATCAATTGCCGAGAACATGCACGGATAGGCTACGCGCCAGCCGCGCGCGGCGGCCGCAGCGGCAAACGCGGCAGGGTCTGCCTCGGAGCCCATTACGGCATAGACTGCAACGGTGTGCGGGGCTGCGGGATCCGAGCTGCCCAGCAACTCAACAAGCCGCGCACAGATAACGGCAGACTTCGCCGCCCGCAAGTCCAAATCAAGAGCATCGCGCCGAGCAATCACTGCCCGCCGCAACTCAGCCTTATCCATCCCAGCTCCCTCTCCCAAACCTACCAAAAAGGGACAGGTTTATTTTGGCAGGTTTTATCTGGGCAAACACCCAAACCACCACACAAATCATCGCAAAGGGGGCAGCTCATGGACACCTTCGTGGGTTTTGACGAAGAGCAGGTGTTCGCGGCGGTTTGTCTCGATCTGTAACAGTTACTCGGCAAAATCGGACCTAGATGTTACAGATTGAGACAAAGGGCCGGCGTCATCCGGAAACGTCTCGACCTGTAACATCTGGAGCCGATATTGCCGTCTAGATGTGACAGATTGAGACAAACCGCCGCGGTGGGCTGTGCCGCCCCGCTCAAGCCGCAGAAAAAAGGTAGATTTTCGGGCATGTCCCAAAAATCTACCTTGGTGCCTTAGCCCAGCAGGTCGATGACGTTAAAGCCGGCGTTGCTCTTGGCGATGACGTCTCGGCCGCCAAAGACGCAGGTGGGCGACTCGGCTGCGATGCGCGTCACGTCGGTGCCGAGCGAGCGCAGCTCACCGGGCGTGGCGGCGAGCATCTGGGCGCGGCGCTCCTCGCGTGCGTGCGGATCGAGCCCGGCCAGGTAGGTCGTGTTGCGGCGCTTGGTGAGCGCGTACGGCTTCACCGGTGCGTCCATACCGCTCACGCAGCTCACGATAAAGCCCTCAAAGGCGGCTTCGTCGGGCTCAAAGCTGCCGAGCCATTCGCCTGCGCGCGCCACACGCTCAATCGAGGGGTCGATTGCCGGGTCGCGGTAGGTGTAGAACGCCGTCTGACGCTCGCCTGCCGCACGGAATCCGCAGCCGTACGCGCCGCCCTTAACGCGGATTTCGTTCCACAGATAGTCGTAGGAGAGCGCGTTGGCGGCAACCGCCCAAGCGCCTGTCACGTCGATGCCCAGGCGACGCGGGTCACACGCGCTCGCCGCAAAGCAGATGTCGCTGGGGATGATAAAAGCCTCGTGGCGGTCGCACGGCGTCGGCACCACGAGCGCGTCGCGGCCGGCATCGGCGCCGTCGCCAGCGCCCAGCCCCAGATCGCCCGCGGCGGCCCAGTACGCGTTAAAGTCCTCATCGCTGCCGGTAAAGCTCGCCAGGCAGCCATCGGCCACAAAGATGCGGCCTGCCAGCTCGGCAAGCTTGGCGCGCAGGTCATCCAGGCGCTCGTCAAAGTGGTCGAGCAGATCGCGCAGGAACAGGTAGAAGTCCACGCCCGAAAGCTGCTCGCGCACCACGGCCGAAGGCGAACTGTAGCTCATAGCGCGACCGAGCGCCGCCGAGTGTCCGTTGTTGATAAAGCCCTGCTCAAGCCCAATGCGAATCTGCGTGAGCACGTCGCGCACGCGGTCGGCGTCGGCATCGAGCAAAAGCGTGCTCGACCACACCTCGTGCGGCAGGCTTGCCAGCGCATCGATCTTCTCGGACAGGGCGCCGGCGCTTACCAGCAGGTAGGGGCGCACACCGTCCACGTCGGGCTGGGTCATGACCTCGGTCGTAAAGCTCAAAAAGCCAAGCTTGCCGGCGAGCAAGTTGTCGAGCTCCTCGGCCGAGTGCTCGCTCGTGGGCAGCTGCTTGAGCAGGCGGCAGAGCAGCGTTACATAGGGCAGGTCCTCAAACGCGACGCAGCTCAGGTCGAAATACTGCATGGCGTAGGCCAGGCGGTTGGTGGGGATGCCGTGGCGCAGGCAGGGGATGGGCGCAGTCGTGTCCACAACGAGCGGCGGCTCGGGGCGCGCCTCGCCAATATCGGATACACGCAGGCGCGGCAGCGTGGCCTTGTCCTCGGGCGTGTCCTCGGCTTCCTGCGCGGCACGCAGCACGGCCGTGCGCTCGACCACGTTGGCCAGCTCGGCATCGGTCATGGCATCGCGCTTGGCTGCCAGCTCGGCGGCCTCGGCACCCTCCGAACCCTCGGTGGCATCCACCGGCACCAGCTCGACCAGCGCCATGTGGTCGTTTTCCAGCACCAGCTCGCGCAGCAGGCCCTCAAAGTAGCTGCCGTCCAGCTCGCCGCGCAGCTCCTCGTACACCGGGCCATACTTGAGCGCCAGCGTCGCAGCGTCGTCATCGTAGAGCCAGGTGCTCAGCGCATCACACGCAATGGCCACGCCGTCGGCGATGCCATAGTCGCGCTGGCGCAGGTCGTACTCGTTGCTGCTGATGATGGCCTCCAGGCGCTCGCGCGGAACGCCGTGCTCGCACAGGTCGCGGCAAGCGTCCTGGAATACGCGACGCAGCTCGCGCGCCACGCCGGGCTGCGCATTTTGCAGCATGATGAGCTCGTAGGGCTGCAGGCTCTCGGCCGCGGTATAGCTCACCACGTTGCCGCCCAGTCCGGCGGCAAGAACGGCTTTCTTAACCGGTGCCTCGTTGGAACCTAGCAGTGCCTCGAACAGGATGTCCGCCGCGATCGTGCGCTTGCGGTCGAGCGCGCTGCCCAGCACAAGGCCCAGGCCCACCAAGGCGTTCTCGGGTGTGGTGGCCATCTCGACGCGCTTATACTCGCAGGTCACGGGCGCCTGCACGCCCAGTGGATTGGGTGCCAGCGTGGACGGGTCCTCGCCGGCGGCAACGGCTGCGTCCATGCGGCGGCTTGCGGCGCTCGGCTGCGACAGGTAGCGCTCGTTCAAAAAGGATAACGCGCGGTCTACGTCCAGGTCGCCGTAGAGCGTGATGTAGGAGTTGGAAGGATTGTAGTGGCGCGCGTGCGTGTCCAGGAACTGCTCGTAGGTGAGCGTGGGAATCGCGCGCGGGTCGCCACCGCTCTCGTGCGCATAGGCGGTGTCGGGATAGAGCGCAGCGTTGACGGCGTCGTCCAGCACGCTCATGGGGTCGGACAGCGCGCCCTTCATCTCGTTGAACACCACGCCGTTATAGCGCAGCGTGCCCTCGCGCAGGCTCGCGGAGCTGTCGCCGTCCTCGCCCTCGGCGCCCTCCGGCAGGTCCAGCTCGTAATGCCAGCCCTCCTGCTCAAAAATGGTGGGTTTGGTATAGATGGCCGGGTTGAACACCGCGTCCAGGTACACGTCCATCAGGTTGTACAGGTCCTGCTCGTTGGTGGTGGCAACGGGGTAGATGGTCTTGTCGGGGTAGGTCATGGCGTTGAGGAACGTCTGCATGGAGCTCTTGATCAGGTCCACGAACGGTTCCTTGACGGGGAACTTGGCCGATCCGCACAGCACCGAGTGCTCAAGAATATGGAACACGCCGGTGGAATCGGCCGGCGGCGTCTTAAATCCAATGGCAAAGGCCTTGTTTTCGTCGTCGCACGCGAGGTACAGCAGGCGAGCGCCCGAGGCAGTGTGTCGCAGCACGTAAGCGTCCGAGTCGAGCTCGGGCACGGTCTCGCGGCGCCCGACGGCAAAGCCGTGGCAGGTAGTGCCGGGCACCAGCAGTGTAGCGGCCGCGGCGCGCGGGTCGGTTGAGGTGGTGGGCATATGCAGTCTCCTTTGACGCCCCAACGGGGGCGAATCGAGTCGAATCCTCGAGAGTATACCCATATGGGGCCGCGACCCTGCGGCGAACTGGAGACGATGCAGCCGGATTGGGCATAGGTCCCGCGTGCCCGCCGCACGAGCGTGGAAAATTGGACACTCGCCAAACGAGAGTGGATATTCGGACGGACGAGCGAGGATTTCCGGATACCTATCGAACGAGAGTGGATATTTGGACGGAATTTGCCGCAAAAGCCCCAAAAACCGTCCAAATATCCACTCTCGATATCCGACCGTCCGAAAATCCTCGCTCGTCCATCACTTGCGTATCTCTCGTCTCTCATTCGTCTCTAATATGAGAGATGACAGGAAGATGAGAGAAAAATATGAGAGATAACTGAGCAGCAAAGAGACAGGCAATCATGGTATTGTCTCAATACCGATTGTTCTACCAGCAAAAATATGTATAGATGAAGCAAATGGTAGACATTCCATCTCTATCTATCTCTTATCTCTAAGCCGAGAGATAGAGAGATAAATGAGAGATAATTACGAGAGATAACTGAGAGACGAGGGAAATCTATCCGCGGCATTCTCCGCAGGACCGAGCGAAAGGACGTGCAGATGAACGAAAACGAGCTGACCGGTCTGCTTGAGTCTTTAAGGCGTATGGGCTCGGATGATCTTAACGTCGAAGCGAAGGAGAGCGCCACGACGCTTTCCCGCGACGTGTGGGAAACGGTGAGCGCATTCGCGAACACTGCCGGCGGAACCATCGTGCTCGGAGTGAGTGAGCGCGCAGGTTTTGTCCCGGTTGAGAACTTCGAGACCGAGAAAGTGCTCAACCAATTCGTGGCGGGCATGGGCGATGCCGGCGGTCGCGGAAAGCTGGCCAATCCGCCCAAATACACCATTGAGCGCGTGGAGCTCCAGGGCACCGTGGTTCTGGTCATTACGATTGAGGAGCTCGATCCGTCGAGCAAGCCCTGCTATGTCATAGAGCGGGGCGCCCAGGGCGGCAGCTACAAGCGCATCGATGACAAAGATGTGCCGCTTTCATCGACTGAGGTGCTCGCATTGGCGTCATACGGTCGAGCGACTCCGAGCGATCGCGACGCGGTGGCGGGTGCGGGCGCGGACAATCTCGACGAGACGCTGGTCGACCGTACGATAGATCGGGCTTTCTCGTTGACGCCCCGGGCAATGCGCGGCGCGCCGGACAAACAAACGAAGCTGGAGCGCCTAAATATCCTTGATTCCCAGGGCAATGTCACCAAGGCTGGACTCCTAGTTGTGGGCACCTACCCTCAGCAGTTCTATCCCAAGCTCTTCATTGACGTGGCTGTCCATGCGGGAACTCAGAAGGGCATGGCGGGGTCGCTGAGGTTCATGGACCGCACAATCTGTGAGGGAACGTTGGGCGAGATGATCTCGGATGCCGTCGCAGCCGTCGCCAAGAATTTGCGGCGAACCTCGACCGTCCAAGGCGTCTCGCGTGTCGACTCGCTTGAGATTCCCGAGGAGGTTCTGCGCGAGGCAATCGCCAACGCCGTAATCCATCGAGAATACGGGGATCGGTTCTGTGGACAATCGATTGCCGTCGACGTCTTTGACGATCGTGTCGAGGTGACGAATCCTGGCGGCCTTTACGGGGGAAAGACTCGCGAGAACTTGTTTGACGGCAGCTCCCGATGCCGTAACGCGACGCTTGTGAAGCTCATGTCGATTGTCCCGCTGCCGGATGGCGCAGGTTCGCCGGCTGAGGGCAATGGCTCGGGCATCCCGATGATGATCGATGCCATGCGCGCGCATGGTCTGGCCGAGCCCCTGTTCTGCCCGGGATTCGATCGGTTCAAGGTCGTACTTTACCGTTCAAAGATCGAGCCGGTCGATCATGGCGGGGGCTTAATTGTGACGGCACTCAAACACTACGGCGAGCTGGGGACGCGCGAGCTGGCAGAGCGCACAGGGCTCACAATTTCCCAGGTTAGGTCGCGCGTCAACGCGCTCATTGCTCAAGGCGAGCTTGAGCCCACGGCGCCGGCGACGAGCCGCAACCGCAAGTATCGACTGTCGGAGCGCGTGGGATAGATGCGTTAGTGGACGAGGCGACCCAATAATCGACCCTCGATTGGCGTCCATTAAGGTAAAGCGGTTGTTGCCCAATCGACGGTGATGCTAAAGACTCGGCTTACGCCGGCATGGCCCCGAACCCGTCTATCAAGAACAGCCTAAGAACCAGCTTGATGACATTTCCCGGTTTGACTTCTGCCGCGTCAAAGACGTGTCGCTCGGCGAGCTCGCTGCAGTATGCATAGATGTCGCGGATAAGGTCCGCGCCCGAAAGCGTAAACATGTAGCCTGCGTCCGAAAGCGCATTGGGCGCGGCGGGCAACTTGGCCATGTGGCAGAACGTTTGCAGGTCGGGCTCCATAACATTCTGGTAGTCGAGGTGGCCGCTGGCATCCTGTGCGGCAAGCTCCAATTGGCGCACAAAATCTAGCGCCGCCGCTAACACAAAGCTCGGCGTAGGCGCATTGACGTCCTCCGTGCTCGCCACAAGCTTGCCCGCCGCCTGCGTGACAAGCCAAGCGACCTCGCGCTGGCAACGCACGGCCTTGCGCGTAACCGGCTTGATGGACGAAGAAGAAACGCTTCCCTTAGGCGGATTCGAAGCAGCCACAAGACCCTCCCATGAACAATCCGGCCCAACAAGCTCGGATGAAACACGTGCTACATCAGTATACGGGGGAGTGGGGTAGCGGAGTACAAGCGCGCCAACGGCAAACCGAGAGCATCAACGATGTGCCGATCGCGGAATGAGATCTCGTAATAATTGACTCTCGGCCATATTATTGAGGGGCATGACTCGCGTTCGTATGGTTGTAGGTGCTGGCGATGAACGACATTGACCTTGCTGTTCCGTTGATGGATGGACCAAGCTATGACCGTGCCTGCAGTCTCGTGCCTTCCGAATACGTTGAGGCATGGGAGTGGTTTCTGGGTGAGGAACAGCGCGGCGGCGTTTGGACCAGCCTTCCGCACCACACCAAGGAAGATAGCCCTCAGTATCAGTATCGTTTGAGAATTGGCTCGGACTTCTTTCCCGTAACGCGGGATTCAGGGATCTTCTGGCCGGGCCAGGATCGGGTGAAGCAAGATCCCAATAAGATCTTTGCGCTTTCGGTCCATAACTCTAAAAAGAGCTTCTACACCGATGTGCCTCCGCTCTATTTGGACGATGGTACGTGGGTCATTAAGTACTCGGTTCAAGCGCCGGGTACCGTTGGTTTTCGAGACCAGAATTACAACCGTAAAATGCTCAACTGCATGGAATGTGGCGTTCCAGTCGGAGTCATATTTGCAACCGAGGTGGGCTACAAGGTGCTCGGCCTTGCGTTTGTTGAGCGGTTCGAGCCCGAAAACGGATGGTTTGTTCTGCACGGTCCTGTTCATAAAGGCGGACCGGACCCTCGTTTTGCACCCGACATGAGTTATCTGAAGCACATGCCCGTCGATATTGAGTTTACCGGACAGGGTACGACCGACGACGAAAAGGTCCGCTATGCGTTAAGGCGCGAGCGATTGGGGCAGCAATGGTTCCGCAAACAGCTCGTTGCCGCCTATGATGGCCGTTGCGCGGTGTCGGACTGCGGCGTCAGCGAAGCTCTGGAGGCTGCACATATCGAGAATTACTCGGGACCCAAATCGCAGGTTGCCAGCAACGGCATTCTGCTTCGGCGCGATCTTCATTCCCTATTTGATGCTCACCTGATTTCGTTTGAGCCTGTTTGCGGCGAATATCGGCTGTGCGGATCGTACCTGCTGGATAAGACCGACTACGCTTCCTTTGCGGGTGCGACGCTAAGGCAGCCGAATGAGCGTCAGTGGCGACCCGATACGGTGTTTCTTGAGGCCCATCGCATTGAGTTCGATCGCTCGGAAAAGAAGCGTGAAAAGGCGGGGCTTCTGCCGTATTAGCGTATTTGGCTTTGGCATTCTTTGACGATCGTGTTGTTTGATCGGATCGCGTGGCGATGCAATCTCGCGCCCGCCCGCCGGTGCATGCTCTTCCTGATTTGTATAGCGAGAAGGGGCATGTATGAGCTGGCGAGGCGATATTGCGATGGGGAAGTACGGAAAACTGCCGTGTGCCCTTATCGACAACAATATGTTTCCGGGCGTAGAAGTTGATTGCGGGTCGTTTGTCGTCGCCTGCCCTTGCTGCGGCTCGCAAATACCGTGTCTCGACATTCGGTTCATCGATGCACGTGACAGGTTCAGCGACGAAGTGAGGAAACGTACGGGCGTTCATATGCCGGTGTATCCGGAGAAATGCCCTGTTTGTGGCCTCGATATCGTGTACGACGCCGGCGACGAGGAATAGGTGATGCGGAGGAGTTGGCTGTGAGTGTCTTTTGCCTCTACAAATAAATCCCCTCACCGAGTTGCTTGTGGAACTCGGCGTGATGGTCGCGTGCCCAGGTAAAGAGCGCCTGGTCAAAATTGGTACGCGTGGCCGGGACGCCAAAGACGCCGGCAACTTCGACGCGTATAAACTCCAGTGCCGGCAGCTTGTTGATGGCAGTGAGGGCAAACGGGGACGAGGGCTCCTCGAACAGATAGCGACTGCCTTGCAGCGCGTCGCAACTGGTGCACGTGTTGCCGAGCGACGGGGCTTTGGAGGCTCGCGCGCCTACGGGCTTGTAGCCGCAGCGCTTATGAAGGTAGTCGCGGATCTCGCCCGGCACGCAGCCAAGAGCGGGCACGATGGCGAGTGCGTTGGCGTTGGCCGTGTCGATGGCAATGTGCCCGGATTCGTTGGGCGCGTGCGCGATGGCGACGCTCTCGTCGTTATCGGTTCGATAGGGAATGCCGAAGGCCGCGACCGAGGTCTCTTTGTGACACTTCCAGCACTCGCGCTTGCCCAGTACTAGATATATATACGGCGCTGAGGGGTCGGATCGGTCAACACCGGGCAGCCACTCGGCAAAGGGCTCGGGGTTGACGCCGCTGGGTACATACCAGATCTTCTTGGTCCGGTCCCATTTGGCGCCCAGCGCCTTGGCTTCTTCTTTGTGCGAAAAGGGGACATCGAGCTCGGTGCGCATGGCGGCTCCTTGGTGCTGCAGGTGCAAGTGGCTCAAGGATACCGCAGGGCGCAGACATCGCGGCGTTTTGCTGAGAAGTTGCGGTGCGGACTGATTGGTTATGCCGATGGATGGATCGGCAAGTAGATGGTCGGCTTTTGGCTAGTTGGGCGGTTGGAACTGCCGGCGGATTTAGCGACATAAAACAAAACAGCCCAGAGGACATAGCCTCTGAGCTGCGAACATTTGGTGGGCGTTAGAAGATTTGAACTTCTGACCTCTTCCGTGTCAGGGAAGCGCTCTCCCCCTGAGCTAAACGCCCGATCAAGGGTGCGCAAGCGCGCAAGGGATAATATAACGGAGCCTGAACTCGGTGGCAAGAACATTTTTAAAAATCGCTTACATTGTGGAATTCGGGGGCTTTGTCATATCCATCTCAAAAGTGCCTGCTGCCGCGATTTGGCTGTCGCATAATGCAAGGCCATTGCGGTATCGAGCTATGGAAAGACGCCTGCGGAATTGTCCTACCGATAAGCGGACAAGCCTCCAGCTGGTGCCTTCGCCGTGGTAAGGTAAGCCGAATTGTTTCCAGGCTGTTTCGGGGGAGTGGAATGAGCAAAGAGTGTGTCGAGCAGGTCGAAGGCGCAGGGGCTTCGGTGCCGATGACCGATATATCGAACATTGATGTGCCCGAGGGCACCGACGAGCTCAGCCGCAACACCCGTCGCGCATGGCGCGACCGCCTGAACAGCGCTTCGACGCGCAAGATGATCACGGGCGTCTTGGCTACGCTGGTGGGCGGTTCGTTTTGGGGCTTCTCGGGCACCAGCGCGAGTTTTTTGTTCGATACCTACCATGTCGATACGCTGTGGCTTATGAGCGTGCGTCAGATTCTCGCCGGCCTGCTCTTTATGGCTGTGGTTGTCACGCGCGACCGCGCACGCCTGGTCAAGCTTTGGACGACGCCCGCTGATCGCAAGCAGCTGCTGCTCTTTACCGCTTTTGGCCTGCTGTTCAACCAGTTTTGCTATCTTTCGGCCGTGCGCCTGACGAACGCCGGAACCGCGACGGTGCTCCAGTGCCTGCAGCTCGTTATCATCATGGGCTACGCCTGCGTGACCGATCGCCGTATGCCGCGTACTCGCGAAGTCATCGGCATTGGCCTGGCTCTGGGTGGAACCTTTTTAATCGCCACCGGCGGCGACCCCACCAGCCTGAATATCTCGCCGCTTGGCCTGGCAGCAGGTCTTATGTGTGCGGTCAGCGCCGCGTGTATGGCGGTGATTCCCGCCAAGATCCTGCCCGAATACGGCAGCCCCATCGTCACGGGCTCGGCAATGCTCACGGCGGGCGTGGTCTCGTGCGTCTTCGTGCAGCCCTGGGCGCATATGCCGGCGCTCGACGCTGCCGGCATCGAGGCGCTCGCGGTGTTCGTGGTTATCGGCTCGTTTTTTGCTTACATGCTTTATATGCAGGGCGTTAAGGACATCGGCTCGGTGCGCGCGAGCCTCATCGGAACTGTGGAGCCGGTTTCGGCGACCATCACCAGCGCCGTTATGCTGGGGACGGTGTTTTTGCCGACCGACCTTATCGGCTTTGCCATGATCATCGTGATGATGTTCCTCACGGTGTAGCTGGCGCCTCCGCCAAGACAGAAAAGGTGTTGTGCCGCATTTTCGCCAATTGATGTCCGTGTCTGGAGTTTAGCTGTCGATGCTCAAAATGCCATAAACTAGTAACGTTATGGACTTTTTCATTGCGACTCAATTGCGAGGATTTCTTTATGGCTGGTAATCACTTTAAGGGCAGCGATAGCGGCCGCCCTGCAGTTCCGCCGCGTCCGAACGGGGCTGGTAAGGCCGGCACGCCGGGCGGCGCTGGACAGGGCGGTTCCGGTAAGCGCGTGTCCCCGGGCGAGACGGCGATGTTTACCGCTCTGTACGAGCAGTCTCAAAAGGCAAAAAAGACCGGCCGTGCAAGAGGGAATGTCTTTGCGGGCGGTGCAACCTCCGCGTCGCAGCCGAGCGGAGCTCCTTCGGCACCTGCGAACAGCGCAGGTGCTGCCAACGCCGCGAATGCCGCCGGCAACGTTAATACCGGCAAGGCCGACAACAATACTCCCTCTGCCGGTGGCGCGGGGCTTACGGGTAACCTTGGCACGATCTACACCGGCGCCTCCGAGACTGGCACGTTCGCCCGCCTGGATGATAGCGGTGCCGAGTTTGCGGGCTCGGGTTCCAAGGAAGATTATTACGATTTTGGCTTGAACTACGGTAGTGACGCTTCGTCGAGTTCGACCTCTGACGGTCTGGTCCGTCATCGCCATCGCAAGGGCGAGCGCAAAAAGCGTCATACTGGCGCCATTATTGCCGCTGTAGTCGCGGTGCTTCTCGTTGCGCTTGGCGCAAGCGGCTTGATGCTGCTTAACTCGGCAAAGACCGTAAAGAGCGAAGCGAAGGAGGCTGTCGAGATCGTCGGTGGCCTTAAGGACAAGGTCACGTCGGGCGATTTTTCGACGCTGCCTGACGACGCGAAGAAGATCGATGAGCTCTGTAACAGCATGAAGGCGGAGACCTCGAGCCCGCTGTGGACGGCGGCTTCGTTTATCCCGGTGTATGGCAGCGATATCAATGCGGCCCGCACCATGATTGACGCCCTGTCCGATGTCTCGAGCAATGCGCTGGTTCCCATGGCCGATAACCTTTCGCAGGCTACGCCCGGCAAGCTGTTCCAGGACGGCATGATTAACGTGTCCGCGCTGCAGGCGGTCGCCGATTCGCTTTCCAGCAGCTCGAAGGTGTTCAAGAGCGCCAACGAGAAGGTCCAGGGCATTGGCGATACTCATATTTCCCAGGTGACCGAGCTGGTCGATAAGGCCAAGGACGGCTTTGCCACCCTCAACGGTGCGGTTGACGCGGCGGAGAAGGTCGCCCCCGTCCTTCCCCAGATGCTCGGCGCCAACGGCCAGACGCGTCATTATCTTGTGCTCGCGATGAGCAACGTCGAGATCCGCGCCTGCGGCGGTTTCCCCGGTTCTCGCGGCGTGATGTCGGTGACTGACGGTAAGCTCGAACTGGGCGATTTTGTCAAAGTCGACATGATGAAAGAGCCTTTGAGCCCGCTTCCCATCACCGATGAAGAGGCAAACTTGTTCACGACCGGATGGGGCCTGACCGGATTCAACACGCTCGGATACACGATGGGCGACGTTACGATGACGCCTGATTATCCGCGTGCGGCTCAGCTTGTCAGCGATATGCAGAAGGCCATTGTCGGAGATGACATCGACGGCGTATTTGCAGTCGATCCGGTATTTTTGCAGTATATGCTCGGCGTTGTAGGTGGCACACAGCTTCCTGACGGCACCGTCGTTGATGGAAGCAACGCTGCAAAGGTGCTGCTGCACGATATTTATTGGAATTACCCGGTAGAGGAACAGGACGCCATTTTTGCGGCGGTTGCCGGATCAGCTTTTAACAAGATTGTGGACGAACTGGGCTCCAGCGATATTACTAAGATTGCTGCCGCCATCGAAAAGGGCGCTTCCGAGGGTCGCATCCTCATGTATTCGAGAAATGATGACGAGGAAAAGGCCGCGAAGGCTCTTGGAATATCGGGCGCTCTCCAAACCGATACGTCGGAGGCTCCGATCTTGGGCGTCTATGTGAACAACTACAGCTATTCAAAGATGGATTGGTTCCTCGATAAGCGAGTCACCATCGATTCTTCGGTTGAAAATGCCGATGGCTCGACGACGTATCGAGTGACCACCACGCTCAAGAACACGATGACCCCCCAGGAGAAGGCCGAGATGCCTGGTTATTTCCAGGGCCATAACGGCATTAGCCAGGATATTGACGATGAGGTGCTGAGGCTTTATCTCTATGCTCCTGCGGGAGGCAGCATTTCGGATATTAAGACTTCGGGCTCCGGTTCTATCGAGATGAACGAAGCGACGCACGATGGCTTGAAGGTTGCATGGGGCGGTGTCCACATGCTTCTTGGACAAGACATAAAGGTCGAGTATACGGTCACGACTTCGAAGGACTCTGGGCACAAAGAGCTTAAGGTTCGTACCACGCCAACCGCTCAAACGTTCGAACAGGATAAGTAAGATATGAAGTACTTTGGCACCGACGGCTTTCGCGGCGAGGCCAACGTTGGGCTGACGGTAGAGCACGCTTATAAGATTGGCCGTTTTGTGGGCTGGTATTACGGCGCCAACCGCAGTGCTAAGGCGCGCGTTATCGTGGGCAAGGACACACGTCGCTCGAGTTATATGTTCGAGGCGGCGCTGGTGAGCGGTCTGGTCGCGAGCGGTGCGGACGCCTATATGCTGCACGTGATCCCGACGCCGGGCGTGGCGCATCAGACCGTGGAGGGCTGCTTCGATTGCGGCATCATGATCAGCGCGAGCCACAACCCGTTTTGCGATAACGGCATTAAGCTCGTCAATAGCGACGGTTTTAAGATGGACGAGGACGTACTGGAGCTCATCGAGGACTACATCGATGGCAAGAGCGAAGTTCCGTTGCCCACGGGCAACCACATCGGTGCCACGGTGGACTACATGCAGGGCCGCAACCGCTACATTGCTTCGCTCATTGCAAGTGCGAACTTTTCGCTGCAGGGCGTCAAGATCGGTATCGACTGCGCCAACGGCTCGGCTTCCTCGGTGGCCAAGCCGGTGTTTGACGCGCTCGGTGCCGACGTGCGCGTGATCAACGCCGCGCCCGACGGCTTTAACATCAATGTCGACTGCGGCTCCACGCATATGGAGCGCCTGCAGCGCCACGTGGTGGAACAGGGTCTGGATGTGGGCTTTGCCTACGACGGCGATGCCGACCGCTGCCTGGCCGTGGACGAGCGCGGCCGCGTGGTCGACGGCGACCAGATCCTGTACGTGTGCGGCGTGTACCTGAACAAGCACGGGCGTCTCTCGGGCGGTACCGTGGTACCGACGATCGCCAGCAACTTTGGTCTGGTCAAGTCGCTGGAGCTTGCCGGACTGAGCGCCGTGACCAGCGGCGTGGGCGACCGTCACGTGTATGCCAAGATGCGCGAGGGCGGCTACAGCCTGGGCGGCGAGCAGACGGGCCATACGATCTTTGGCGATATCGAGCGCACGGGCGACGGCATTATGACCTCGCTGCGCGTGATGGAAGTGATTCGTGCCGAGCGCGAGACACTCTCGCAACTCACGGCTCCGTGCAAGCTGCTGCCACAGGCGCAGGTGGCCGTGCACGTGGCGGACAAGGACGCCGCGCTCGAGAACATGGGCGTGCAGAACGCCATCGCCGAGGCCGAGGCTGCGCTGGCAGGCGAGGGCCGCGTGCTCGTGCGCAAGAGCGGAACCGAGTCGGTTATCCGCGTGCTGGCCGAGGCGCCCGACCAAGCATCCGCCGATGCCGCCATGAAGCGCATCTCAAGTGTTCTGGAGCCTCTTTAGTTACGCGGTTTTACCAAACCGCGTAACTGCTCGACGCTGCAAAGGTAGTCATTGGGGACGTTCTTAAACGACTAGGTGGAAAGGGGACGCTGCGGATTGGTTCCGCGGCGTCCCCTTTGCGTCGGCGTGTCGGTTATGCCCTACAGCTCGTAGAGCGTGGTGAACTTGTCCTGCAGGTAGCTGCAGTAGTAGCGGGCATCGAACGCCATGCCGCACGCGCCCTTGATGAGCTCCGGCGCGTCCTTGGCGCGGCCCCACTGCCAAATGTGCTCGCCCAGCCAGGCGCGGACGGGTGTCAGGTCGCCGCTCGCGCAGGCGCCGGTAAGGTCGACACCGTCGCGGCACATGGCCGGCACAAACATGGCGTCGTAGGCGCTGCCCAGCGCATAGGTGGGGAAGTAGCCAAACGAGCCGCCGCTCCAGTGCGTATCCTGTAGGCAGCCGTGTGTGTCGTCGGGAACGGGAATGCCCAGGTACTCATCCATGAAGCGGTTCCAAAGCGCGGGGATGTCCTTGGCCGTGGCCTCGCCGGCAAACAGCATGCGCTCGATCTCGTAGCGCACCATAACGTGCAGCGGATAGGTGAGCTCGTCGGCCTCGGTGCGGATCAGCGAAGGCTGCGCGATGTTCACGGCGTGGTAGAGCGTGTCCTCGTCGACGTCGCCGTAGACCTCGGGTGCGTGGCGGCGCAGCACCTCGAGCAGCGGTCCCATAAAGGCGCGGCTGCGACCCACGGTGTTCTCGAAAAAGCGGCTCTGGCTCTCGTGGATGCCCATGGAGGTGCCGCCCTCAAGACAGGTGCGCGCATAGGCGGGATTGACGCCCAGCTCGTACATGGCATGTCCCGCCTCGTGGATGATGCTGTAGACGTTGGAGATGCAATCGTTCTCGTAGATGTGTGTCGCGATGCGCGCGTCACCCACGGCAAAGCCCTCGCTAAACGGGTGTTCGGTAAAGGCAAGCGTGGTGTCGTTCAGGTTCAGGCCGACGAGCTTCATAAGGTCGAAGCTCATGGCGCGCTGGGCGGCCTCGGGCACGCGGGCGTGCAAAAAGTCGGCAGCGGGCTGCTGGCCGCGCTCGCCGATGGCGTGCACGAGCGGCACGACCGTCGCCTTGACCTCATCGCAAAACGCATCGAAGCTCTTGGCGGAAAGGCCGCGCTCGTACTGGTCGAGCCAAACGTCGTATGGGTCGCGCTTGGGGTCCATGAGCTCGGCCTGATGCTTAAGCTGGGCGACGATTCTATCCACATAGGGCTCAAAGCTCGCCCAGTCGTTGGCCGCCTTGGCCTTGTGCCACACGGCGTCGGCCTCGCAGGTGAGCCTGGTCCAGGCCTCGGCCTCCTCGGTGGGGATGGCGCCTGCCTCGCGCTGGTCGCGGCCGAGCACGCGAATCTCGTCGAGCAGCTGCGGGTCGTCGATCTTGCCGCCCGCGACCGTCTCGCGCGCTAACGAGCGTACGAGCTCAACAGACTTCTCGCAGGTCAGTAGCTTGTGATGTTCGCCGGCAAGCGTGCCCATGGCGTCGGCACGGGCGGCAGCGCCGTTGGCAGGAGCAATCGTCGCTCCATCGAACTCGGCAATCTTGAGCAGGTACTCGCGAGTCCACAGCTTGCCCTCGAGTTTGCGGAACTTTTTGACGGCCTTGTCGACTTTAGCGGCCTTGACGCCCTTGGCGGCCTTTGCCACGGCTGCCTTGGCCTTCTTATCGAGTTTCTTTCCCATACCGTATCCTTAATCTCGCAGGCCGAGCGTCGCAAGCGGGTGCGCGGCCAGTTTGCACAGCTACCTGCCTTGTACCCAGCGCGAACAAAACGGAACGCGGCGATGCGCTCGCGAAATGTGTTATCCTATAGCCCAATGCGTTGACGGAGAGGGTTTTGCCCGCCGCGTCGCCGGCAAGAGAGGGAAGGTCATGGGCTGCAAGCCTTCCTGCGGTGGCAAGGGCCAAGCGTTCACTCCCGAGTAGCGACCTCAACGGGCACGCGGCCGGCGGCAGCGAGGCCCCAGTAGGGAAGCCGTGAGCCTCGCGATAAGGGGCGCAGAGTGGGCGCGGCGGGCCAGACATCCGCCGGGTCAAACAAGGTGGTACCGCGGAATTTAACCGTCCTTGGGCAATGCACATGCCCGAGGGCGGTTTTTTGTTACCGAACCGGGCCGCGCATCCGCAGCATCGGGCGGCGTCAGCCGTCCCGGAGCGCGGATGCGCGAGAGACGAAAGGGAAGACATGAGTCTGATTGATGATCTGGTCAAACTCGAGGAAGAGGCCAAGGAGCTCGTCGCAGGCGCCGACGACGCCGAGAAGCTCGAGGCCGCGCGCGTCGCGCTGCTCGGCCGCAAGGGCCGCATCACCGGCCTGATGCGCATGATGGGCAAGCTCGCCCCCGAGGATCGTCCCGTTATGGGCAAGCGCGCCAACGAGATGCGCCAGCTGATCGAGGGCATGCTCGACGAGCGCACGACCGAGATGAAGGCCGCCGCCCTTAAGCACGCACTCGAGCACGATGCCGTCGACATCACGCTGCCGGGCATCCGTCCGCAGATCGGTCACCAGCACCTGATCAAGCAGATCATCGAGGAGGCCGAGGACATCTTCTGCGGCATCGGCTACACTGTCGAGTCCGGCCCCATGGTCGACACCTCCTACTACAACTTCACGGCGCTTAACGCCCCCATGGATCACCCGAGCCGTTCGGCCCGCGACACGTTTTACGTGGTCGACAACAACCCCGGCAGCGTTGCGCACCCCGAGGCGCACGCCCACGGCGAGTCCGACGTGCTGCTGCGCACCCAGACCTCGGGCGTGCAGATCCACACCATGGAGTCGCAAAAGCCGCCCATCTACATGATCTGCCCGGGCACCGTCTATCGTCCCGACACGGCCGATGCCTGCCACCTGCCGCAGTTTAACCAGATCGAGGGCCTGGTCGTGGACGAGGGCATTACTTTCGGCGACCTCAAGGGTACGCTCGACTATTTTGTTAAGTGCATGTTTGGCGAGGACCGCAAAACGCGCTACCGCCCGCACTTCTTCCCCTTCACCGAGCCTAGCTGCGAGGTGGACGTGAGCTGCCACGTGTGCGGCGGCAAGGGCTGCAACTTCTGCAAGCACAGCGGCTGGATCGAGATTCTGGGCTGCGGTATGGTCGACCCCAACGTCCTTATCAACTGCGGCATCGACCCCGAGAAGTACACCGGCTTCGCCTTTGGCATTGGCGCCGAGCGCGTCGCGGCACTGCGCTACGACCTGCCCGACCTGCGCACGTTGATGACTGGTGACATGAGGTTCTTGAACCAGTTCTAGAACGCTTTCTTCTTAGTTGCAGTTTCCGGCTCAAAGCCGCATTTATGAAAGGAGACCAGTTAGATGCGTGTTTCTTACGACTGGCTCAAGACCATGATTGATATTCCGGAGGATCCCAAGACCCTTTCGGACGAATATATCCGTACCGGCACCGAGGTCGAGGCGATCGACACCGTGGGCGAGTCCTTCGACCACGTGGTGACCGCCAAGGTGCTCACCAAGACCCCGCACCCCGATAGCGACCACATGTATGTGTGCTCGGTCGACGTGGGTGACAAGAACCTCGACGCCGACGGCAACCCCGCTCCGCTGCAGATCGTCTGCGGCGCGCAGAACTTCGAGGCCGGCGACCACATCGTCACGGCCATGATTGGCGCCGTGCTTCCCGGCGACGTCAAGATCAAGAAGAGCAAGCTTCGCGGCGTCGTGTCCATGGGCATGAACTGCTCCGCGCGCGAGCTCGGCCTGGGTGGTGACCACTCCGGCATCATGATCCTGCCCGAGGATACGCCCTGCGGCATGCCGTTTGCCGAGTACGTGGGCTCGAGTGATACCGTGCTCGACTGCGAGATCACGCCCAACCGTCCCGATTGCCTGTCCATGATCGGTATGGCCCGCGAGACCGGCGCCATCTTCGATCGCGATTTCCACGTTGAGCTGCCCGCCATCAAAGCCGAGACCGGCCGCGCGACCGACGACGAGCTTTCCGTCGAGATTGCCGACGAGGGCCTGTGCGACCGCTACGTTGCCCGCATCGTGCGCAACGTCAAGGTCGGCTCGTCGCCCGACTGGATGGTCAAGCGCCTTAACGCCTTGGGTGTGCGCCCGCACAACAACATCGTCGACATCACCAACTATGTGATGATGCTCACCGGTCAGCCGCTGCACGCCTTTGACCTGGACACCTTTGCCGAACGCGATGGCCACCGTCGTGTGGTGGTTCGCGCCGCCCAGCAGGACGAGAAGTTCACGACGCTCGACGGCGAGGAGCGCGTGCTCGACGCCGGTATGGGCCTCATCACCGACGGCGAGCGTCCCGTGGCGCTGGCCGGTGTCATGGGTGGCATGGATTCCGAGATTGAGGACGACACCGTCGACGTGATGGTCGAGAGCGCCTGCTTCAACGCCGGCCGCACCTCGCACACCAGCCGCGACCTTTCGCTGATCTCCGACGCCTCCATTCGCTTTGAGCGCCAGGTCGACGAGACCGGCTGCGTGGATGTCGCCAACGTCACGTGCGCGCTCATCGAGGAGATCGCCGGCGGCGAGGTCGCTCCCGGCTACGTCGACGTTTTCCCCGCGCCCAAGACCATCGATAGCATCAAGCTGCGCTTGGCCCGCGTGCACGCCATCTGCGGCGCCGACATCGAGCCCGACTTTATCGAGCGCTCGCTCACCCGTCTGGGCTGCACCGTCGAGCGCGACGGCGAGGACTTTATGGTTACCCCGCCGAGCTTCCGTCCCGACCTGCCGCGTGAGATCGACCTGATCGAGGAGGTCCTGCGCCTATGGGGTATGGGCCGCGTTACGGCGACCATCCCGGCTGCCAAGAACCACATCGGCGGCCTGACCCGCGAGCAGAAGCTCACCCGTAAGGTCGGCGAGATCCTGCGCGCCTGCGGCCTCAACGAGACCACGACCTTTGGCTTTGCCGCCCCGGGCGACCTGGAGAAGATTGGTATGTCCACCGAGGGCCGCGGCTGCCCCGTGGTTCTCATGAACCCGCTGGTGGCCGAGCAGACCGAGATGCGCCGCTCGCTGCTGCCGGGTCTGCTGCAGTCTGTGGCCTACAACGAGGCCCACGGCACGCCCAACGTGCACCTGTACGAGGTCGGCAGCCTGTTCCATGGCCGCGAGAACGCCAGCCTGCCCAAGGAGACCAAGTCCGTGGCGGGTGTGCTCTCGGGCCAGTGGAGCGAGCAGTCTTGGAACATGAAGTACCGCAAGCTGCGTTTCTTCTTTGGCAAGGGCATCGTTGAGGAGCTGCTTGCCCAGCTGCGCATCGAGAAGGTTCGCTTCCGTCCCGTCGAGGGCGAGAGCTATGCCTTCCTGCAACCGGGTCGTGCTGCCGAGGTGCTCTCGGGCGGTACCGTGCTGGGCTGGGTTGGCGAGATCCACCCCGAGGCGCGCGAGGCTATGGGTATCGACGAGGTCGTCGTTGCCTTTGAGCTTGACCTGGACAAGCTGATCAAGGGCGCCCGCAACCAGGATAACTACCGTGAGTTCTCGCAGTACCCGGCCGTTGAGCACGACCTTGCTATCGTGGTCGACAACACTGTGACCTGCGAGGATCTTGAGCGTCGTATTACGAGTGCCGGCGGCAAGCTGCTCGAGGGCGTGCGCCTGTTCGATGTCTACCGCGATCCGGTCCGCATCGGCAAGGGTAAGAAATCCATGGCCTTTGCGCTTACGTATCGCTCCGACGACCACACGCTCACCAGCGAAGAGGTCGAAAAGGCGCACCAGAAGATCGTCACCAAGGTGTGCAAGGGCGTAAACGGCGAGGTCCGCGGCTAGGTCCTGCGCCGGATATGGGCCAGCGTCGGCTGCCGCCGAGTCTTACGTGACTGCTGTTTTCGGTATAAGGCACCGTTGAGCCTGCATATATGACACGCGCATTACATAACGGCGTGCTGCTTTGTCGGCAGTGCGCCGTTTTGCTATGATAGCCCGCGGAGTGTTACGAATCTGACATTACGTAACACTGGAAAGGTGATTCAAGCGGCGTTGCAATTCCGTGCGCCGATAACCGGGAGGCGTACATGCACATTCCAGATAATTATCTGTCCCCGCAGACCGATGCCGTTATGGCGGTGGCGATGGTGCCCGTTTGGATCCACTGCATCAAAAAGGTGCGCGCCACGCTCGATCGCGAGCACATGGCGTTCCTGGGCATCTGCGCCGCGTTCTCCTTCCTGCTCATGATGTTCAACGTGCCGCTGCCTGGCGGCACCACAGGCCACGCCGTTGGTGGCGCACTCATCGCGCTGCTGCTGGGCCCCGAGGCCGCGGCTATCGCGGTTTCGGTCGCGCTGGCGCTGCAAGCGCTGCTGTTTGGCGACGGCGGCATCCTGTCCTTTGGCGCTAACTGCTTTAACATGGCCTTCGTGTTGCCGTTTGCCGCAGCCATCGTGTTCCGCGCGCTTAACAGCCGTTTGCACGACAAGAGCTGGGGCACCTCGGTTTCGGCCATCGTAAGCGGCTGGGTCGGCCTGTGCCTGGCGGCCCTGTGCGCAGCAATCGAGTTTGGTATTCAGCCGATGCTTTTCACAAATGCTTCGGGCGCTCCGCTGTACTGCCCCTTCCCGCTGTCCATTGCCATTCCGGCCATGATGATCCCGCATATGTTGGTAGCCGGCGTGGTCGAGGGCGTGGCGACTGCCGCGATCTACGGCTTTATCAAGAAGACGGCGCCGAGCGTTATCGTCGGCCCCGAAGCCGCCGATGGACAGCTTGCTGCCGAGGGCGCTGCTGCAAAGAAGACCTCGCTGGTCCCCACGCTCATCTTGGTTGCCGTGCTTGTCGTGGCCACGCCGCTGGGCCTGCTGGCCACGGGTGACGCCTGGGGTGAGTGGGACGCCGAGGGCGCCGCGACCGCCGTTCAGGAGGCTGGCGACGACAGCCTGCAGGCTTCGGTCGGTCTCGACGCCCCGACCTTTGCCGACGCTCTGCCTACGGGTGATTACCTGCAGGCCTATTCCGAGGAGCAGGGTCTCGGCTTTGCCGGTCAGGCTGCCATGTATATCCTGTCCGGCGTGATTGGCGTGGCGGTGCTCACCATCGCATTCCGTCTGATCTCGCTGACGGTCAAGGAAAGCGGAGCCCATGGCGATGGTCGAGCTGCCTAGCTGGCTTGCGGCCGAGGAGCGATACGAGCCCACGGGCGCTCGTCATCGCGTGATGCAAAAGAACGTCCTGCACCTGGCGAGCCTGCTTGAGCGGGTTCGCCTGGGTGGAGGCGCGCACGAGGGCGGGTCGATGGTCGACCGCGCCCTTTCTTGCGTTTCGGCTCCGGTGCGCCTGGTGGGGATATTCGTTTGCGTCCTGTGCGTGTGCCTGACACAAAGCCCACTGTACCTCATGTTGATGGCGGCCATTGCGCTGGTGCTCGTTGCCGTGCGTCCCGTACGCGGGCTGCGCGCGACCTTTGTGCCGGCGCTTGGCGCCGCGGGGCTCGCAGTGGTTTTGGCGCTGCCTGCCCTGCTGCTGGGTGCTTCCGCTACGGGCGCCATGCTCAAGATTGCGCTCAAGACCTTCATTAATGTGTCGCTGGTGCTGGGCGTTTCGTGGACCCTCACGTGGAGCCGCATGTCGGCGGCGCTCAAGATGCTGCACCTACCCGACGAAGTTATCTTTACGTTTGATATGGCGCTCAAGCACATCGAGGTGCTGGGTCGTACGGCGCACGATCTGTGCGAATCGGTCATGCTGCGCAGCGTTGGCCGTGCGCCCGAGGGATTTTCGCGTACCGATTCGATCGCGGGTATCATGGGCATGACCTTTATCAAGGCGATGAAATGCAGTCGCGCGATGGACGAGGCTATGCTTTGCCGCGGCTTTGCCGGTGCGTATCCGGCTCCCGCGCGCGCCAGGTTTGGCTGGCGCGATGCGGCCTATGCGGCCGGCGTGGCGCTGCTGACAGTGTTGTGCGCCGTGCTGTAACGCGGGCGGTCGAACCGTCGATATGAATAGGGAAGGGCGACGTTTTGGCAAACGATACAAATGACGCGATGGGCGCGAGCGGTGCTGTTGGCGCCGAGGCAACGCCGCTCATCGAGTTTCGCGACGTGGTGTTTTCCTATGCGGGCCATACGGTGGTCGACGGCGTTTCGCTGCGCGTGGACCGTGGGGAGCTCGTTGCCCTGCTAGGTCCCAACGGCTGCGGCAAGACGACGATTATGCGTCTTATTAACGGCCTTGAACTCGCGGACGCAGGGGCATTCCTGTTTGACGGGCACGTGGTCGATGCGGCGTATCTGAAGGATTCTGCTGCTGCTCAGAAGTTCCACCAGCGCGTGGGCTTCGTATTCCAAAACGCCGATGCCCAGCTGTTCTGCGCCACGGTGGGCGAGGAGGTTGCTTTTGGTCCCGCGCAGATGGGGTTGCCGGCAGACGAGCTCGAGCGCCGCGTGCGCGATGCCATGGGGCTGTTCCAGGTTGCCGACCTTGCCGACGCCTCTCCCTATCAGCTCTCGGGCGGGCAAAAGAAGCGCGTTGCGCTGGCTGCCGTCGTTTCTATGAATCCGGACATCTTGGTGCTCGACGAGCCCACCAACGGGCTCGACGAGGACTCGTGCGACATTGTTGTTGGCTTCCTTTTGGCTTATGTTGCGGCAGGCAAGACGGTGCTCATGAGCACTCATCATCAGGATTTGGTGCGACGCCTGGGTGTCCGTGCAATCTATATTGATCGATATCACCATGTGGTCGAGGCGCCTTCGCCGTCGTATGGAACCGAAAGCGGTGCTACGGAATAGTTGCTGCGTAGAGCGTGCGTAGCCGCCCGCGCGGCTTTGCCGTGATGGTATAGTTATCCAGGTTTTTTATGGGGGTGGCTATGCCAAGCTGGAACATTCATATCGCTCAGACGGAGCGTTTACTGGAGCACACCGGTGCGCTTGCCAATAGCGTGCGCGACCGCAATGCCTTTTTGTTTGGCTGCGTGGTTCCGGATATCTTCGTGGGCTATATGGTCCCTGGCATTGCCGATCCCATCCCGTACCGCATTACGCACTTTGCCAAGCCTGAACCCATCCCTAAGCCTCGTGAGCATGAGTTCTGGGATACCTATGTGGCACCGTTGCTTAAAAGTTCACCCACTGGTGCGCCAGCCGCGGCGACCTCGATTATCGAGGAGCGCGAGCGACTGAATCGCGTGCACTATCCCCAGCGCTACAGGGATGCTGAGCCGGTTGTCGGTCCCAGCGCTCGTGAGTTCTCGCTTGCGTCCGAGGACGTGGCGCAGTCGTTGCTTGATTTGACACTGGGTGTCTGGTCGCATCTGGTGGCCGATACCGTATGGAATACACGCGTGAATCAGTACCTGGAGGCGCACGGCGGCAAGCCGTGCGAGGAATTCCGCATTAAAAAGCAAGGCGACTTTGACTGGTTTGGCAAGACGCTCGGCATTGTTTCGATTCCGCGCGCGACCGATCGCCTGTATACCGCTGCGGCACGTTTTGGGCAGTATCCCATCCATAAGGAGTATGTGCTCAAGACCATCGGCGTTATGCACGAGATCGTGCGCGAAAACCCCGGCGAGCCCGATCATCCGCCGTATCGCCTGCTAACCGAGGAGTTTTTCGATGCAACGTTTACCGAGGTCATCGAGCTGACCGAGGCAGGATTTGCGGCTCGCGTTGCCGCTTCTGACATTCCCGCAGTCCCCCTGATCGCTAGCTGCTAGCCGGCCGGCTTAACGGTGAACAGTTCAACCCAATCGACCAACAGCTCCCGTCGCAGGGCATTTTCAGCGGTACGTTCCTGATCGGTCTTTGGGATGTAGGGGGGCCCCGCCTTTTTATGAATGAGCTCGGCGATGTTGTTAAAGCTCTTCTTGTCCTTGATCTGGTCGTAGGTAATTTGTATGACATCGTAGCCCATGCTGGTGAGCGCGGTGGTGCGTTCGGCATCGGAGAGGCTTGCGGCTTCGCCATCGTGGGCGGAGCGGCCTTGGCATTCCAAAATGACGCCCATGCTGTCGGTGGCGCTCTCGATGAGGATATCGGCGTAGCAGCAGGTTTTGTCATACAGCGAGCGCGCGGCGTCGCTGAGTGGGATGCGCACGTTGTTGGTGATGCCGATACCCAGGCCGCCCTCGTCACGGGGGAGTGAGACGAGTATGGATGTTTGGACTTCGAAAGGCGAGGCGGTCTGCCCCGTCATGTGCTCGGCCGCCCAGCGGAGCTGCTTAACGCCGCGCAGGCCTGCGGCCTGCTTAGCGAACGCGGCGATATCCGCCGCGCTGAGGAGCGGTTGGCGCTTCCACAGGTTGGTGTCATTGCCCTTGGTGTCGTTAACTCGCTCCCAGCCGCAGTTGGGTGGAATGAGCTTAAGCGAAATAGATTCATCGAGTTGTTGCTGCGTTCGCTCGCAGGGCTTAAACACTGCAAAGGAGCCGCACATCTCGTAGCAAGCCATGAGTAACTGGTTGCGTGAGACCTTCGCAGCAAGGTTGAGCAGCGTAAACTCGGGCGACGTGACATCAAATCCATGCTCAGTCTGCCTAAACGACCCAGGAGGTGGCTCTTGGGTCAGGAGATGCGATTTAAACAGGCTTCGCGACCCGGATTGTGCCCGGGTGAATACAAGCCTGTGAAGCGGTGCGTGAAGCAGGTCTTTTACAACCGCATGACTTCTGAGGCCGCAACATCTGCGATCCATATTGCCAAGGCTAATGGCAGGGTAAAGACCCAGTATTTGCGGCGGGATGCGGTGATAGTTAAAAGCAGTTTGGCCGCATAGCGTCAGATCCACGATGCCCTCCTGGCTGAAAAGCGTGCCTATGGATTAAGGAGTGCCAGCGTCAATTCGGAAGTATGCGGCAAAATCTGAACCCTGTGAGCAGACCTGGCTTTTGAGGCTAGTTTATCAGGCATTTTGTTGCGAAAAAACGGGGTGTGCTCGGAGGTCTCAGAATTTGCCGCATACTTCCGAAAACGTGGCTGATCTTGACCTTGCTAAAACGATATAGCAGCTCTGCACGGGGTGTGGGTTTGCCGCCGGGCGAACACTTTTGGAGCCAGGAGTCCTAGTTCTGGGCCTTGAAGGGCGGATTTCGCGCTTTTGGTAAAGAAATGGGCGCGTGTTTTGCCGTGCCCCGGCTTTAGCGCACAGAAAAAGGGCCCGGAAGGCGAAGCCTTCCGGGCCCTTTGCAATGCAAGTCTGCTTGCAAGTGCGATTTAGCGCACCTGAGCGACGTAAGCGACGTTGGTCGAGGAGACCTTGTCCTCGAGCTGGACGCTCATGCGGGGATCGCCGGCGGTAGCGACGGTCAGGTCGCCAGTCTCGACGTAGCCGAGCTCCTTAGCGGTCTCGATCGCCTTGACGATCGTGCCGTTGACGGTGCCCTGGGTGATCTCGGCCTGGTGCGGGATAACGCCCCAGTACATAATCATCTGCTGGACGGCCCACTCGTGGCGGGAGAACGCGCAGATCGGCATGTTGGGACGGAAGTGCGAGATCAGGCGAGCGGTACGACCGGTGGTCGTCGGCACGGTGATGCACTTGGCGCCAACGGTGGTAGCCATGTTCACAGCGGACATACCCACAACGTTGTTGACGACGCGGGTGCCGTGAGCGTCAGCCGGAACCTCGAGCGGAGCGTGAGCCGGGAGGTACTTCTCAGTCTCGAGAGCAATGCTGGCCTGCATCTTAACGGCCTCGACCGGGTACTTACCGGCAGCGGACTCGCCAGAGAGCATAACGGCGTCGGTGCCGTCGTAGATGGCGTTAGCAACGTCGGCAACCTCGGCGCGCGTCGGGCGCGGGTTCTGCTGCATGGAGTCGAGCATCTGCGTAGCGGTGATAACGGGCTTGTAGGCCGCGTTGCACTTGGCGATGATCTCCTTCTGGATGTGCGGAACGAGCTCGGGCTTGATCTCGATGCCCAGGTCGCCACGGGCGACCATGATGCCGTCGGAAGCCTCGAGAATCTCGTCGAAGTTCTCGACGCCCAGGGCGCACTCGATCTTCGGGAAGATCGTCACGTGCTCGCCGCCGTTCTCGCGGCAAAGCTCGCGGATGCCGCGGACGGACTCGCCGTCACGGATGAAGGAAGCGGCGATGTAGTCGATGTTCTCGGTCAGGCCAAAGAGGATGTCCTGACGATCGCGCTCGGTGATGGCGGGCAGCGAGATGTTGACGTTGGGCATGTTGACGCCCTTGCGCTCGCCGATCAGGCCGTCGTTCTTAACGACGCAGGTCATGTCCTGGCCGTCGACGGACTCGACCTCGAGGGCAACCAGACCGTCATCGATCAGGATAAGGGAGCCCTTCTCGACCTCGGAGGGCAGAGCCAGGTAGTCGAGGGAGATGTGCTCAGAGGTGCCGTGGAAATCTTCGGACGTGGGCTGAGCGGTGACGACGATCTTGTCGCCGGTCTTGACGGCAACCTTCTTGCCGTCGACCAAAAGGCCGGTGCGGACCTCGGGGCCCTTGGTGTCGAGCAGGATGCCGACGGGCATGCCGAGCTCCTTGGAAATACGACGGACGCGCTCGATGCGACCGTGGTGCTCGTCGTAGGATCCGTGCGAGAAGTTAAAACGGGCGACGTTCATGCCCGCCTTGATCATCTCGCGGATGGTCTCGTCGCTATCGCAGGCGGGACCCATGGTGCATACAATCTTGGTGCGCTTGTACATTCAGACCTCCATCTGACATCGTCTTGCGCTGATAGATAAACCATAAGAAATAAAACTGAGATGATTATAACGAAATGCCGACCGAATACCCCAAAAAATCGACCGTATGCCGAATTAGAAGTTCATTTTTTGCGGTAAAAACGGTATATGCAAAAACTTTACCAACCGTTCTAACCGCTGCTATCTGGGCGATATTTCAGTTTGATGATGCACCGAAGAAAAAACGTTTTATCAATGTTGAGCATCACACGGTCTGCATCGTTGCACTCGAGCCGTGTTTCCAATTGGAATGTTTTGGCTAGACGCGCCGCTTTGGGGTACCATAGCCCCACTATCAACTGCCGCTCAGCACGGCAGCCTTGATGAGCCCTTGCCCTTCTCCTGGGAATTATGATCGGGCATCAATCTGCTGAGTGGCCCGAATCCCAGGAGGGGATTCTATATGCAAAAGGAATACCTGTCCGCCGCGGCGGAGGTACTCAGCGACCAAGGTGTCGATGAGAACCTCGGCCTGAGCAGCGACGAGGCGTCGTCGCGCCTCGCCAAGACAGGCCCTAACAAGCTTGAGGAAGCCGAGAAGACGCCGTTGTGGAAGCGCTTCTTTGAGCAGATGGCCGACCCCATGGTCATCATGCTGATCGTTGCCGCCGTCATCAGTGCACTCACGGGCATGGTCAAGGGCGAGGCGGACTTTGCCGATGTCGCCATCATCATGTTCGTCGTTATCGTCAACTCGGTGCTGGGCGTGGTCCAGGAGGCTAAAAGCGAGGAAGCTCTCGAGGCATTGCAGGAGATGAGCGCCGCGCAGTCCAAGGTTCTGCGCGACGGCAAGCTCGTGCACCTGCCGAGCGCCGAGCTCGTGCCCGGTGACGTGATCATGCTCGAGGCGGGCGACTCCGTCCCGGCCGACTGCCGCGTGCTCGAGAGCGCCACGATGAAGATCGAGGAGGCCGCCCTTACCGGCGAGTCCGTGCCCGTCGAGAAGCATGCCAACGTGATTGAGCTCGCCGCCGGCACCGACGACGTGCCGCTCGGCGACCGCAAGAACATGTGCTACATGGGTTCCACCGTGGTATACGGCCGCGGCCGCGCCGTCGTGGTCGGCACCGGCATGAACACCGAGATGGGTAAGATCGCCGGCGCCCTGGCCGAGGCCAAGGAAGAGCTCACGCCGCTGCAGGTGAAGCTTGCCGAGCTCAGCCGCATCCTCACCATCATGGTTATCGTCATCTGCGTCGTTATCTTTGGCGTCGATATCATCCGCCACGGCGTGGGCAACGTTCTTACCGACCCGACCGCCCTGCTCGATACCTTTATGGTCGCCGTCTCGCTTGCCGTCGCTGCCATCCCCGAGGGCCTGGTCGCCGTCGTGACCATCGTGCTGTCGCTTGGCGTGACCAAGATGGCCAAGCGTCAGGCAATCATCCGCAAGCTCTCTGCCGTCGAGACTCTCGGCTGCACGCAGACCATCTGCTCCGACAAGACCGGTACCCTTACCCAAAACAAGATGACCGTCGTCAAGCACGAGCTCGCCGCGCCTAAGGAGAAGTTCCTGGCCGGCATGGCTCTGTGCTCCGATGCCCAGTGGGACGAGGAGCTGGGCGAGGCCGTGGGCGAGCCGACTGAGTGCGCGCTCGTCAACGATGCCGGCAAGGCGGGCCTCACCGGCCTGACCGCCGAGCATCCGCGCGTGGGCGAGGCCCCGTTCGACTCTGGCCGCAAGATGATGTCCGTGGTCGTCGAGACCCTGGACGGCGAGTATGAGCAGTACACCAAGGGCGCGCCCGACGTGGTGATCGGCCTGTGCACCCATATCTACGACGGCGATAAGGTCGTCCCCCTGACCGAGGAGCGTCGCGCCGAGCTCGTGGCCGCCAACAAGGCCATGGCCGACGAGGCCCTGCGCGTGTTGGCGCTGGCAAGCCGCACCTACACCGAGGTCCCGGCTGACTGCAGCCCCGCCGCGCTCGAGCATGACCTGGTCTTCTGCGGCCTGTCCGGCATGATCGACCCTGTCCGCCCCGAGGTCGCCGACGCCATCCGCGAGGCCCACGACGCCGGTATCCGCACCGTCATGATCACGGGCGACCACATCGACACCGCCGTGGCCATCGCCAAGCAGCTGGGTATCGTCACCGATCGTAGCCATGCCATCACGGGCGCCGACCTCGACCGCATGAGCGACGAGGAACTCGACGCGCACATCGAGGACTACGGCGTGTACGCCCGCGTCCAGCCCGAGCACAAGACACGCATCGTCGAGGCTTGGAAGTCGCGCGACCAGATTGTGGCCATGACGGGCGACGGCGTCAACGACGCCCCGTCCATCAAGCGCGCCGACATCGGCGTTGGCATGGGCATCACCGGTACCGATGTCACCAAGAACGTCGCCGACATGGTGCTTGCCGACGACAATTTCGCCACCATCATCGGTGCCTGCGAAGAGGGCCGTCGCATCTACGACAACATCCGCAAGGTCATCCAGTTCCTGCTTTCGGCCAACCTTGCCGAGGTCTTCTCGGTGTTTATCGCCACGCTCATCGGCTTTACCATCTTCCAGCCGGTGCAGCTGCTGTGGGTGAACCTGGTCACCGACTGCTTCCCCGCGCTCGCGCTGGGCATGGAGGATGCCGAGGGCGACATCATGAAGCGCAAGCCGCGCAACGCCAAGGACGGCGTCTTTGCCGGACATATGGGTCTGGACTGCGTGGTCCAGGGCCTGATCATCACCGTGCTGGTGCTGGCGAGCTTCTTTGTGGGCGTGTACTTTGACATGGGCTACATCCACATCGCCGATATGATCGCCGGCAATGCCGACGAGGAAGGCGTGATGATGGCGTTCATCACGCTCAACATGGTCGAGATATTCCACTGCTTCAATATGCGCAGCCGTCGTGCGTCGCTGTTCACCATGAAGAAACAGAACAAGTGGCTGTGGGCTTCCGCCGCGCTGGCACTGGTGCTGACGGTGATCGTGACCGTGCAGCCGACGCTTGCCGAGATGTTCTTTGGTCCTGTGACGCTTGAGCTCAAGGGCGTTCTTGCCGCGCTGGGCCTGGCCTTCCTGATCATCCCGCTGATGGAGATCTACAAGGCGATCATGCGCGCGGTCGAGAAGGAGTAAGTTAACCTGTCCGGGCCCGCCCCTGCGTGTTTTCTTCTTCGCTGGTCCTCGTGCTTCGCGCTGCGGGATCGCTCGGAAGAAAACACTCCCGGGGCGGGCCCTGCGGTATCCTTGTTGGCTTTTCTCCCGTGCGGATGAAAAGGGCTGAGGAAAAGTTTGTGAGCTGGTCGGGCTTTGCCCGGCCAGCTCTTTTTGATTTAAAATACCTGCTCAGTTGTGATTTGTGGTGCTGGGAGGCGTTTGTGGGCAAGGCTAAGGCGAAGGCGAAGAAAAAGACGACGGGGGCGCGGGCTAAGCGCGATCGTCGTCGGAAGCTTGCGACCGAGGCCCCCGCATCTGCCGAGGAGCTGCTGGCAAACGTGCCGGGACTTGACGCGCTGCAGGATGTCCCGGCGTTTGATGACCTGCCGGTCGATGGGGCTCAGCGGGCGGCATTTGACGACTTTTGCGCACATGCTGAGGAGCCCGAGCAGATGCAGCTTGGCGCCGTGGTGCGCTTAGATCGCGGGTTTCCGCTGGTGGCGACGGCCGACGATACCTTTCGTGCCGAGCATGCCGTGGGGTTTGCCAAGTCGCGCGGCGAGGACGAGGTGCTGCTGCCCGCCGTGGGCGACCGTGTGGCGGTGCGCCGCGCTCCCGGGCACGATATGGGCGTGATTGAGTGCGTTCTGCCGCGCCGTACGAGCTTTGAGCGTTGGCGCGGCCGTGCCCGTGGAGAGCGCCAGGTGCTCTGCTCCAACGTGGATAGCGTGCTAATCGTGCAGGCGCTCGGTGCCGGTGAGGTGCTGCTCGACCGCGTGGCGCGCTCGCTGGTGTTGGCGCTCGACTGCGATGCCGAGCCGGTGGTGGTGCTCACCAAAGCTGACCGCTGCGATGCCGAGGAGCTCGAGCGCGATCTGGACCGCGTGCGCCGCCTGGTGGGTCCGGACGTGCGCGTGATCGTTACGTCCTCTGCCGAGGGCCGCGGCCTAGACGAGGTCCGTGCCTGCGTGCCTGCCGGGAGCTGCGCCATGATTCTGGGCGAGTCGGGTGCCGGCAAGTCGACGCTGCTCAATGCACTGCTGGGCCACGATACGTTGGCGACCGGCGGTGTGCGCGAACGCGACGACCAGGGCCGTCACACTACCGTCGCGCGCGTGATGGTGGCGCTGCCGGGCGACGCCGGTGTGATCGCCGATGCCCCGGGCCTGCGCAGCCTACCGCTCGTGGGTCACGAGCGGGGTCTGGCGCGCGCCTTCCCCGAGATTGTCGAGGCATCGCGCGCGTGCCGGTTTGGCGATTGCACACATACCCATGAGCCGGGTTGCGCCGTTCGCGAGGCCGAGGACGCCGGGCAGATCGACAGTCTGCGTCTGGAAACGTTCCAAAACTTGGCGTCATCCATGCGCGTGAGCGCTCAAATGCTCGATCCCGATGTTCATCTGTAATTGATTTTTCCTATGACAGTCGTCTCCCAACTGTTCGGGAGACGGCTTTTTTCCTGCGGAAAAGCCTCGAAACATGCAGTTTGTTGACGTGCTGACCAAAACCTTGCCACGAGCTTGACGGGCTGGTCAGCTTTTGGTCAGCGATTGGTTTGACATCGAAAACCAAGATCGCGATTGCGCCGCTTTGCACTCTGACCGCCCAGACAATGGTGGTACGGGCATTCGCCCGGCACTGCCATGAGAGGAGCGGCCGTGAACAAGAGCAAACGCATCGCCATCAGTCTGGTCGCGGGCGTGCTCGCTGCTCTGCTCTGCATGGTTTACGGCTCGTCGATCCGCTCGCAAGCCGAACAGGTCCAGGCTGAGACCTTGGCCAAGTACGGTGACGATCGCGTCGAGGTATGCGTCGCGGCGCGCGATATCGATGTGGGCGAGACCCTCGATGAGACCAATGTCATAACCCAGGAATGGCTGACGAGCCTGTTGCCGCGTGACGCGGCGACCGAGCTGCGCCAGGTGCGCGGCGACGTGACGACTTCGCGTATTCCCAAAAACGCCGTGATCTGCAATGTCTACACCAAGGCCGAGAGTCACAAGCTCGAGGTGCCTAAGGGCAAGGTCGCCGTTTCGGTGGCGGTCGATGCCGAGCACTCGGTCGGCGGTGCTACGGGCGTGGGCAGCTACGTGGATGTGTATGTGCAAAAAGACGGCGTAACCGATCGGTTGTGCGGCGCGTACGTGATCGATACCAGTGAAGATTCCGGTGCCACGCGCGAGGGCAAGATCGAATGGGTGACGCTGGCGGCTGACCCCGAAGACGTCAAGGAACTGCTGGGGGCATCGGGCAAGGGAACGGTCAGCTTGACGATTCCCGCCACGGCGCGCGGCAAAAAGAGCGGAGGCGACGAGTGATGAAGGCGATCTGGCTTGCGTGCTGCGCGTGCGGCGATTACGGGCTGTTGCAGCGGGAAGTCGAGGGCCGTGATACGGGTGCACAGGTGCTTCGCGTGGGTGACCTGGACGGGCTGGTTTCCATGGCGCGGGCGTTTCCGTCGCGCCGCGGGGCTGCCATCATCGCGGCGTCTCTGTTTGATACCGAAGATGTGCGCAAGACTGTTGCGCGCCTGACGGCCGAAGGCCGCGTGAGTCGCGTGGTCGTGTTGATAGAAGCACTCGATCCATCGGATATCGAGGGGCTGTTTCGCGCAGGGGCGACCGAGGTCATCGCTGCGCACAGTATATGCGGCAACGGGCGCGCGGGCGAGGGAGCGGTTGATTCCGATCGGTGCATGACGATTGAGCCCGATGCTTTTGTTGATAGGGAACCCGGGGCGCCTCGCGCTACAAGAGGCCCGCGTGTTGATGATTATGGAAAAGCGGAAGCCGAGCATGGTCGGCGCCCCCGGAACCCCCTTGTATACGATGACGCTGGAGAGCCGGCGCAGCATGCTGGCGACTCCCCGGCTGTAGATATGGGATACGTGCACGGCGTGAATCTGGCGGATGAACTCGACGAAGTTGAGGGCTTTGCCGGGTGCGGCGAGTTGTCGCTGATGCAGCATGAGCAGATTGCACAGAACGAGCCTGCCTCGCAGACCGAACAAGCTGCCATGCCGGCTTGGACGCAGCGTGTGGTTGCGGCGGGGGAGACGGGGACGCTGTCACCGACGCCCGCCCCGCCGCCTCCGATGCCGCCGGCAGACGCTGCCGCTCCGCAGCATCGAGCTCCGGTCATCTGCGCCATTTCGGGTTCGGGCGGTTGCGGCAAGTCGACGATCATTGCCACCATGGCACACACATCGTCGCTGTTGGGCTTGCGTGCCGCCGTGCTCGACCTGGACCTGATGTTTGGAAACCTTTACGACTTGTTAGGCGTCGATGCTCCGCGCGATATGGCGGCACTTATCGAGCCGTCGGTGGCGGGCGCGCTTGCCGAGCCGGATATCGTGGCCGCATCGATGCGCGTGGCGCCGGGCGTTACGCTCTGGGGTCCCGTCGCGGCGCCCGAGCAAGCCGAGCTCATGGCACGTCCGGTGGAGCTACTGCTTGATGTTCTGCGTCGCGAATCCGACGTGGTCTTTATCGATACCTCGGTCTTTTGGGGCGACGCCGTGGCGGCTGCGGTGGCGGCGAGCGACCGTTGCTTGGTCGTTGGCGATGCTGCGGTGTCGTCCGCGACATCGGCGTCGCGCGTCATTGAACTGGCAAGTCGAGTAGGTGTGCCGCGCACGCGCATGAGCGCCGTGTTCAACCGGTTCGGTGCGCGCGGGGCAGACGAGGACGTCGCCATGCGCTTTGAGATTGCCTGTGCGTTGAGCTCCAAGATTCGTATCGCCGATGGCGGGCAGGATCTCGCCGCGCTCATGGCGTTTGGGCGCGCTGACGAGGCAGTGGGGCAGACCAGCGCTTTTGCGACCAGCGTGCGCGAGGCCACGCGCGAGATGCTCGTGGAACTGGGGTGCGCCGTCGGCCCTTGGAGCGATATGGTCGCCGACCGTGCAATGCGCACCGAACGCCCGCGTATCCGCCTTCCTTGGTCGCGCGAGGGTGATCAGCGATGAGCCTGCAAACGAGGATTAAGGCTGCCGGCGCTGCAGCGGCGGCAGCGCCTGTAGATGCGGGGCGTCGCCGCGCGGTGAAACGACGCACCAAGCGCGCCGTGATGGACCGCATGGGTTACGACGAAGTGGCGCGTATCAGCGCCTATATCGACCCGGCACTTGCCCGCTCGGAATTGCGTCCCGCGGTGGAGGCGGCGCTCAATGTTGAGGAGCCGACCGATCTCGCGACGCCCGAGCGCGAGACTATCATCGACGAGATTTTGGATGACGTGGTGGGCTTGGGGCCGTTGCAGCCGCTCATCGAGGACGACACCGTTACCGAAATCATGATCAACGGCTGCCGCTCGGCTTTCTTTGAACGCGGCGGCGTCTTGTACCCCATCGAGCATGCGTTTGAGGATGATGAGCAGATCCGGGTGCTTATCGACCGCATCATCTCGCCACTTGGCCGCCGTATCGACGAGCGCAGCCCCATCGTCAACGCCCGCCTCAAAACGGGCTATCGCGTCAACGCGGTGATTCCGCCTGTGGCGATTGACGGACCGATTCTCACCATCCGAAAGTTCTCGGACCGTATCTGCTCGCTGGACGAGCTTGTGGGGCTGGGGTCGCTGCCGCTTTGGTATGCGCAGCTGCTGTCGTGCGCGGTGTCGCTGCGACAGGACCTGGCGGTTGCGGGAGGCACGGGATCTGGTAAGACCACTCTGCTCAACGCGTTGTCATGCGAGATCTCCACCGGCGAGCGCATCGTGACGATCGAGGACTCTGCCGAGCTCAAGTTTGCGCATCATCCGCACGTGGTGCGCCTAGAGGCGCGCGAGGCTTCAATTGAGGGCGAGGGCGCGGTGACGATCCGCGACCTGGTGACCAATGCCCTGCGCATGCGTCCCGACCGCATCGTGGTGGGCGAGGTGCGCGGTGCCGAGTGCTGCGACATGTTGCAGGCCATGAACACGGGCCACGACGGGTCGCTCACCACGCTTCATGCGGGTTCCGAGCAGGAGACCGTGGTGCGTCTGACGTTGCTTGCACGTTATGGCATCGATCTGCCGAGCGAGCTCATCGAGGAGCAGATTGCCATGGCGCTCGACGGCATCGTGATGTCCGAGCGCCACGCCGATGGCAGGCGTTTCGTCTCCTCGTATTCGGGGGTGCGTCGCGCCGCGTCGGGCGGCGTAGAGCTCGAGCGCTATGTGACTTTCGATGCCGCCGAGCGCACCTGGAAGCTTGACCGCGAGCCGCCGTTTATCGCAGAAGGCCTGCGGTCGGGGACGCTCACACAAGAGGAGGTGGACGAATGGAGGTCGCTGTGCCCCTCGTCGTAGGGGGTTTGGCAGGGTTTTCTGTTGCGACGGCGTGCGGGGCGGAACCTCGTGTGCCGCAGGTACCGCCGGCGGAGCTGGCGCGTCAGGCGCTCGAGACGGTGGCAGAGAAGCTGCCGCGTGAGCTGGTGGAAAACGATCTGCTGAAAAAGATCGCCCGTTCGTGGGCATCGCTGGCTCCGGCGCGTCGCCTTGGCCTCGCAATCGAGGATGCTTCGGGGCGTTTGGCGTTTCTGCTGCTATCGAGCGGTGTCTGCTGCGTTTTGCTAACGATGGTGTCGTTATCGCCCCTCGGATTTGCCTTGGGACTTGTTGCTCCGTTTGCCGTTGGCGCCGCTCGGGATGGCTTTGAGAGCCGGCGCGAGCAACACGATGCAGAAGAGGCCATGCCCGAGGCGTTTACCGCACTTTCCATGTCGCTTGCCTCGGGACATTCGCTGGCCCAGGGCATGCGCTTTGTGGGCGCTCATGCGCAAGAACCGGTGCATACCGAGTTTTTGCGGGTGGCGGCGGCAATCGATTGCGGCATCTCGGCGACCGACGCGCTCGATGACTTGCTCGTGCGCATCGACGCTCCCGGCCTTTCGCTTGTGACCTTGGCGCTTAAGGTGTCTCAGCGCACCGGTGCTCCGCTTGCCGACTTACTGTCCGAGGCGTCGAGCATGGTGGGGGAGCGCATTGAGCTCAAGCGCCGCCTGGATGTCAAGACGTCGCAGGCTCGCATGTCTGCGCATATGGTCGCGGCGATGCCGGCGGGCATGTGCGCGGTGTTGGCGCTGCTTTCGGCAGATTTTCGTCGCGGTCTTGCGACGCCTGCCGGCGTGGGCGCTGTGGTGCTGGGTCTTGCCCTCAATGCCGTTGCTCTGGTGGTTATCCGACGCATTATGCGGGTGGAGCTATGAGCGCCCCGGTTGCAGTTGCGGCTTGCCTGTGCGCCCTGAGTGTATTTGTCGCGACGGGTTTGGATCGGGCGGATGCACGCAAGATCGCAGGGGCCTGCAAGCGCGAGGCGGTGCTGGTCGCTGCCGCGGGTCGCTCAGTGGTCGATGCCCTGACCGCGCGAGTGAAGGGCGCGGTTGGAGTGGGCGGCCCGGCGCGAGTGTCGCTCGGCGAAGTGTCCGAGATGATCGATGTTGTGCGCTTGGGTCTTTCGGCCGGTCTTTCGTTTGATGCGGCGCTTGAGATTTTCTGCGCCAACCGCCGGTCAGTGCTGGCTCTTCGCTTTGAGCGGGCCTGCATGGCGTGGAAGGTGGGCGTGGGCACGCGTGAGGACGAGTTGTTGGCCGCCGCGCGCGACCTGGACGTGCGAGCGCTCGAGACCTTTGCCATCACGGTGGGGCAGGCGCTCGCCCTGGGTGCCCCACTTGCCGAGACGCTGGCCGCTCAAAGTCGCGAGATCCGTGCGGCCCATCGCGCTGCGGTCGAGCGCGAGATTGAGCGTGCGCCCGTCAAGCTGCTGATTCCCACCGGCACGCTCATCTTGCCGGCGTTGCTTCTGTCCATATTGGGCCCGCTGCTGGGAGCAGGCGGGATGATGTAGGGAGGAATACATGAACACGATGACTGACGCTGCTGGCAAGGTCCAGGGCTGGGCGTTTTGCCGGGCGGCACATGTTCATCAACGCGCCAAGGAGCTACTGCAGGAGGAGAGTGCACAGGGTACCACCGAGTATGCCATCTTGGTCGGCGTGCTCGTGGTGATCGCGATTATCGCCATCGTCGCATTTAAGGGCAAGGTTAAAGAGCTATGGGATGCGATCAGCGAGGGCATCAACAGCCTGTAGAGGGCGAGCGCCCCATCGGGGTGCTGCTGGTGTTTGCTTGCCTGACCGTGGCGATAGCGGCGGTGCTTTGGGGGCTTAACGCCGCGCGGCAGCAGCGTCCTGGGGCCGCCTTCGATTCGGGCTCAGATTCGGCGGTGGCGTCTCAAAAAGATGAGATGCGAGATGCGGACGATTCGGATGTCGCTGTCACGGCGCAAACCTTTCTGCGGACGCTCGACAAGCGGTCTGGCACTGCGACGGATTTGCCTGAGGACAACGCGATTGCGGTCCGGCTTGCATGGTCCGAGGACCGACCGATGACCGAGGCAGCGGCGGATATGTTACGCGCCTACCGCGAGGTGCCAACGGCCCAGCTCGCCCTGAGCGGCTATCTCGATATTAAGGGCAACGTATGGGGCGCCATCGTGCGCGATGGGCGCGGCTGGGTCGATATGGTGACGGTTGCCGCGGATACCGGCGATGCCTCGTGCCGCCTGCGTGCCGTGCGTCTGGTTCCGCAAACAACGGAGTCAAAGGAGGGGTCGTGAAATGCATGATGTCCTGCGTGAGGAATCTGCTCAGTCGACCGTCGAATACGCCATCGTCACCGTGGCGCTGTTATCGATTGTGCTGGCGATTGCGGGACTTTGGCGTGCTGGCACCGATGGACGCTTGGCGGCGCTGGTTGAGCGGGCGGCATCCCATGGCGTTGCCTCGACGTCGGTTATCGACGCCGCTGCGGGCGCTAAGGACATCGCGTTGTATTGATATCGCGCGCGAGGACCGGGCGCAGTCTACGGTCGAGGCCGCTTTTTTGCTGCCGACGTTTCTGACGCTCATCCTTCTCGCACTGCAACCGGTGTGGCTGCTTTATACGCGCGCGGTCATGGAGTCTGCCGCCGCCGAGACCGCGCGGCTCATGACCACGACGACGGCGGAGGACGACGATCTTAAGGAGTTCACCCGCCGCCGGCTTGCCGCAGTGCCCAACGTTTCGATCTTTCATGCCGGCGGGCCGTTGTCGTGGGATATCGAGCTTGGCCGGGCCGGTGCGGGTGGCGTCTCGTCCGTGTCCGTTTCCGGCGAGGTCAAGCCGTTGCCTGTGATCGGTGCGTTTGCGCAGGCTATGGGTGGTACCGCCGAGGGCGGCTACGTTGAGCTCAAGGTCGATGTTTCGTATCAATCGCGTCCCGAATGGCTGGAGGGAGATTATGATTCGTGGATTGCTGCATGGGATTAAGCGTTTCTGGTCTAGATGCGTTTTGACGCGCCGTCCGAGCTGTCATCGCAAACGAGGCGGCTTTATGGGCCGCGCCGGTGTCGATCTGTTTATCGAAGACGGTGCCTACACCACGCTTTCTTCTGCCGTGGTCATCCTAGTGGTGCTCACGTTGTTGTTTTCGTCGACCGCGGCGATATGGAGCATGTCGCGTGCCGGGGATACCCAGGTGGCGGCCGATAGCGGCGCGCTGGCGGGTGCCAACGTAGTGTCGTCCTATCACACGGCTGCCACGGTGGTTGATGCGAGCATCTTGAGTCTGGGGCTGGCGGGGTTTGCCACAATCGGGACGGGCCTGGTCGCCATCCTCATCCCAGGTGCCGAACCAGTTGCCGGCAATATGGTCGACACCGGGATTGAGATCATTAAAACGCGCAACAAGTTTGCCAAAAGCGCATCGGAAGGCTTACAGAAAATCGAGACGGCTCTGCCATATCTGATCGCCGCGCGTGCCACGCAGGCGGTGTCGGCGCAGGATACCGATAGTGTGGCCTATACCGGTACGGCGCTTGCCGTGCCCAGGACATCCGAATCGGACTTCGCTGCGCTCAAAGGGTCAGAGATCTCGACCGATACCATTAAAGACACATCAGATGATTTAGAGCGTGCGGCCGAGGAGCTGCGGAAGGCCTCGGAGGAGACGGCGAAGGCAAAGGAGCGCGCCTGGCTTGCGGACTGTGGCGGGTCGGATGAGAGCGCGGTTGGTAGGTACTCATGTATGTGGGAGCGCGCGGGGAGTCTGGCAAAGCTTTCGGATATTGAGAATCCACACTATGCCTCGAGTATCACATGGGAGCCGCAGGTTGCCCTCAACCGAGCGAAGGCCTATTACCATCGGCGCCTAGCGAATGAAAAGTCTCAAGGCTCGAGCACGAAGATGGAGGCCGAGTCCGTCGCGCGGAAAACGTTCTACATCTATGCAATTGAAGAACTCGAACACTCATACATTGAAGACGATGGTGAAAAAATTTCGTCTCAGATCCCATTCCTGCCGCGCACGCCGGGCGAGGTGAAGGGAACCCAGCTCTACACCGATGTCATGTGGCCTACAAGTACCAACGGCGACAAGACGTACCTGCACTATGGGACCGAATGTCCTAACTATAAGAGTGGATCGCCGGGTGGGTTGGCATCCTTTGTCGATTACGACGGACACGATGTATGCGATAAGTGCGAATTCGACGTGGTCACCCTGGGTCGCGCCCTCATGCCGCCGTCGTTCATCGAAAACGGCTTCGAATATCACTTCGACGAGTTCAAAAAGGCCTTGGAGGAATACGTCAAATGTCGGAACAAAGAGCTTGAGCTCATGCGTCAGACCGAGGATGAGGCCGACCGTGCGGGCAATGCGTTTGACCAGGCCATTAAAGCGCTTTCCGGCGAGCGCCCGCGTATCGCCCCACCTGGACGCAACGGCGTGGTCGCATTTGCAGTTTCGGGTGACATTACCAGCCCCGATCAACTTAACTCCTCGTTTAACACGGCAGTCAGGCTTGGCGATCGCGGTGCTATCTCTGCCGCGGTGCTGGCGCCCGATGAGGCGACGGCGCAAAACAACGTGCTTTCGCGATTTTTCTCGACATTGAAGGAACGCTCGGGCGGCGTTGCCGGCGTGCTCGACGGCGTCATGGATGTTTGGGGATGGCTGCTCGTAGGATACGGTGATATCCAAGGTTCGGCCGACGAACTTATGGACGAGATGATTAAAGGCCTAGGAGGGGGCAGCGGCGCGTTGGGTTCCATCGCATCGTGGCTCGGCGATACCGTTTCGGCGTCCATGGCGGCGTTGGGTCTGGAACCGTGCGACTTGCGCCTGCGAAAGCCGGTGCTGACCGATTCCGCCAACGTCATTAAGAGTCCGGGGTCTGACATTGCTGGTCTCTCTCAAGCGCAAGACAAACTGCGAAGTATTCCGTTGGGCGTGACCGATCCCAAGGCGCTTTGCGAGGCGTTGGAATATCAAGTCGAACGCACCATTAGCGGTACGGTGTTCACGCTTGCGGAGATTCCTCTGCCCGGCGGCGGCTCCATCCCACTCACCGTCGATGTCGCCACGCTGGTTGGCGCTCTGGGCGGTGGGTCGTAATGAGTATCCGCATGCGTCTGCGCGAGGAGCGCGCCCAGGCGACGGTGGAGATGGCGGTGGTTACGCCCGTTTTGCTGGTGCTGGCACTCATCGTGTACAACGTCATGATCTTTGCCAGCGCTGTCGCGCGCTTCGACCGCGTGGTACCCGACATCGTGTTGGCGCACGCCGTGGCGTCGGAGGGGGAGGGCGACGAAAGCTCTGCCGATGCCTCGGCGACGGTTCAGACTCAAATTCTGAATGCCATGGAAGGCTATGACTTGCGGATCGAAGTGTCGAGCGAGCAAGGCGCGGAGGCATCGGATGGTGGCCTGCTCTCCCTATCCGGTACGTTTAGGACCTACACCTGCACCATGCACTATGAGCCGTGGCCGACTTTTCTCAGCATCGCTGGCGTTTCGCTGGGGGCGCCGACAACGTTGTCGCACGAGCGCGCGGTGACGGTCGATCCATGGCGCCCGGGGGTGGTCATGTGACCGCGGTCTCGTCCTACATCGCCTACGCGCGGGCACTCAACAGGCTGGGTTGGACGCCGGCCGAGTTTGCGGTGGCGGAGTCGTTTGTCGTGCGTCTGCGCGGCATGCTGGGGCGGCGTCCGGTTGCCGCCAACGGCCTGCCGCTCGTCATGGCGTTTCCACGCTGCTCTTCGGTCCATACGTGTTTTATGGCCTATCCCATCGACATCGCCTTCATCGATCGCGACGGCAATATCCTCGCGCGCTACGAAAACGTATGTCCCTGGTGTATGTGCTCCTGTCCCGGCGCGTGGGCGGTATTGGAACGCCCTTCAATCCTCGCTACACCTCCCGCCCTCCAGCAAGTGCCGGCGTAAGAGATTGGCGACAGCGGACTTTCGTCATACGAAATTGGGTAAGATGGAGGAGAAGATGCATGGATGTTGAGATCCATCCGAACGCCAAAAAACACTTGACGGAAAAGCAGGTACTAGGTGCCTGGTTCGCGGTTACTGAGTGCATTCGCCGCGAGTCGGAGGACGAGCCGCCGAGATGGCTTGCCATTGGATGGCTTCCAGATGGTCGAAGTGTGGAACTTGTTGCGGTCGAACTAATTCGTGGATGGCTCATTATTCATGCCCTGTCTCCGGTTCAGAAGAAATTCTGGCAAGAGATCGAGCGAGCTCGGCAGAGGGGTCGATGATGGGCAAGACGTATACGGCCGCTAATGGTCAGGTTGTAACGGATGAAATGATTGACGCGTGGTGCGAGTCGTACGAGCGCGGAGAGTTTCCGGATGGCGAACACACCGTTGGTGGGATCGTGCATGGACGGCCCCCGCTCTCAGGTGAGGGGACGGCAACGCTGTCGGTCAAGATTCCTCTGGGAATGAAGGAGGCCATTCGTCGACGGGCGGCTGCCGAGGGGATGACGCCAAGTGAGTTTGCCCGTGCGGCTCTGAGTGAAAAACTTCTTGCTGCCGGCTGATGCCTCTGACGTGCCGATTTATAGAACCGAGGCTGTGCTAAAAATCTTTTTTAAAATTCTCGGTTGACCGGAACGCGTCCTTGGTTATACTAATCAAGCCTTGAAACAAGGCACACCTCAAATGGCTGGGTAGCTCAGTTGGTAGAGCAGAGGACTGAAAATCCTCGTGTCAGGGGTTCGATTCCCTTCCCCGCCACCTTGAATTGTTTAGGACCTCTGCAAAGGGGTCCTTTTCTTTTATGCAGCCCCCACATGGAATCGAACCCCGTGAGGGCGCGGAGCTGAGTAAACGCGTGAGCGTTTGCCAGCGGAGCTCGCAAGGCGCGCAAGCGCCGCAGCGGTCCGCACGCGCGGAGCGCGGGCGCGATTTCCTTCCCCGCCACCTTGAATTGACTAGGACCTCTGCAAAGGGGTCCTTTTCTTTTATCGAGGGCTCTGCGGAAATTGCGTCCCGGAATTTGGCTTCAGAGTGGGATGCGTTTTCCGCTTTGATGTCGCTTGGGAAAGCGCGACCCGGAATCCGGCGTCAGAATGGGACGTGCTTTCCTTTTGCGGCCTTTGGCGGAAACTGCGTCCCAGATCTCGCGCTCAGAACGGGATGCATTTTCCGATTGAGGCCTCGAACGGAAAATACATCCCAGTCTTTTGCGAAAAACGGGATGCGCTTTCCGGCGCTTACTTCCGACGTGCGTGCACATCTCGGGCCCGCCCAGATATTCCTCCCGCTTTTGCGCCACTTTACAGACCGTTCGGTCGTCTATCCGCACGCGCGGGTATACTCAAAACGATACTTTTCCTATGCAATACGATGCAGGCTCGGCCTGCACGATCCGAAGGGGGCAGTGATGGAGAGGATACTCGGCGTTAATCTCTCTGGCTGGTTTATTCCCGAGCCTTGGGTGACCCCGTCGCTGTATGCGGCGACCGGTGCATCCAACGCAGCCGAGCTGCAGGAGGCCATGGGCACCGCCGCCTATAACGAGCGCATGCGCCGTCATTACGAGACGTTTGTGAGCGAGGACGATTTCCGTCGCATGGCGCAGATCGGTCTCAATGCCGTGCGTCTGCCGGTGCCCTGGTATGCCTTTGGCTCGCAGGAGTCCGATGCGTCCTACATCTCGGTTGTCGATTACATCGACCGTGCAATTGAGTGGGCTGCCAAGTACGACATCCGCGTGCTGCTTGATCTGGCAACTGTGCCCGGTGGCCAGGGCGATTCCAACGATTCGCCCGCCACGCCGGAGGCTGTCGCCGAGTGGCATTCGTCCACCAACGGCCGTCATGTCGCGCTCGACGTGCTCGAGCGCCTGGCCGATCGCTACGGCGAGGCCGAGAGCCTGCTGGGCATTGAGCTGCTGGACACGCCGCAGATGAGCGTCCGCAAGAGCCTCTTCACCATGACGGATGGCATTCCGGCGCACTACCTGCGCAACTTCTATCGCGACGCCTACGAGCTCGTCCGTTCGTATATGCCCGAGGATAAGATCGTCGTCTTCTCGTCGTCGGGGCATCCCAACGAGTGGAAGCATTTTATGCGCGGCGCCAAGTACAAGAACGTCTACATGGACCTTCACCTGTACCATTATCGCGACGAGTATGCGCTCGACATCACGAGCCCTCGCGGGCTGACGACGGCGATTTCGCGCAACAAGCGCGAGCTCAAAGAAGCGATTTCGACTGGGTTCCCCGTGCTGGTGGGCGAATGGTCGGGCGCGGCGATCTTTGCCAACTCGTCGGTTACGCCCGAGGGCCGCAATGCCTACGAGCGCGTGTTTATCGCCAACCAACTGGCTTCGTTTGCACCGGCTGCCGGTTGGTTCTTCCAAACGTGGAAGACCGAGAAGCGCATTGCAGCATGGGACGCCCGCGCGGCGCTCGGTACGCTCGAGCGCGGCATGATTGAATAGGTTGATATGACGCAAAACAGCGCCCATACGGGCAAACTCTATGTGGTCGGCACGCCCATCGGCAACTTGGGTGACCTGTCCCCGCGCGTTGGCGAGGCCTTTGCCGCTGCCGATGCCATTTGCTGCGAAGACACGCGTGTGACGTCAAAGCTGCTGATGTACCTGGGCATTTCCAAGCCGCTTGTCCGTTGCGACGAGAATGTGATCGCCAGCCGCGCCGCCGGCCTGGTCGACCGTCTGCTGGCGGGGGAGACCCTCGCCTTTGCCTCGGATGCCGGCATGCCGAGCGTGTCCGATCCCGGCCAGGCGCTGGTCGAGGCGGCGCGTGAGGCCGATGTGCCCGTCGAAGTTATTCCCGGGCCCTCTGCTTGCGTCACGGCGCTCGTTTCGTCCGGCATTCCCTGCGAGCATTTTTTCTTCGAGGGCTTTTTGGGCCGAAAGAACGGCGACCGCGTGCGCCGTTTGCAGCGCCTTGCCGTGGTGCCCGGCGCGCTCATCTTCTACGAGTCTCCACATCGTATCGTGGCGACGCTCGAGGCCGTGGCGGAGGTCTTTCCCCAGCGTGAGGTTGCCGTCTGCCGCGAACTCACCAAGCTGCACGAGGAGGTTTTGCGCGGGCCCGCTGTCCAGCTTGTCGAGGAGCTGCGTGCTCGCGGCGAGGTAAAGGGCGAGATTGCGCTGGTCATCGCGCCGCCGAGCGAGGATGAGGAGGCCGGTATCGTGCCGGTTGGCGCCGCGGCAGCGGATCCCGACGAGGCCCTGCGCGAGGATATCCGCGCCGCGCTCGAGGAGGGGGAGCCCGCCTCTGCGGTGGCCAAGCGCCTGTCTCAGAAGTATTCGCGCCGCAAGCGCGATGTCTATGCCATGGTGCTCGATATGCAATAGATGGAGGATATCCAACCCTTGCGCTAGAATCATCCTCTGTATGCAACGTTTTTCTGGAGGACAAACCCCATGGATCAAAGCAAGCCTTCGTTCTTTATCACGACGCCCATCTACTACGTCAACGCCGATCCGCACCTGGGCACGGCTTATTCCACCATCATCGCCGACGTTCAGGCTCGCTATCGCCGTTCCGCCGGCTATAACGTCAAGTTCCTGACCGGCATGGACGAGCACGGCGAGAAGGTCGCCGAGGCCGCAGCCAAGCACAACATGACGCCGCAGGAGTGGACCGACAGCCAGGCCCCGCACTTCAAGGAGCTTTGGAGCAAGCTCGAGATTTCCAACGACGACTTCATCCGCACCACCGAGCCGCGCCAGCATCATGCCGTGCAGTACCTGTGGGAGCGCATGAAGGAGTCCGGCTACCTGTATAAGGGCAGCTACGACGGTTGGTATTGCGTGCCTGACGAGACCTACTTCACCGACACGCAGGTCCAGAAGGGTGACGAGGAGTACGGCAGCGTCGGCCAGCACCTGTGCCCCGACTGCCACCGTCCGCTCGAGCGCGTGCAGGAGGAGTCCTACTTCTTTAAGCTTTCCGCTTTCCAGGACAAGCTGCTCAAGCTCTATGACGAGCACCCCGACTTTGTCGAGCCCGCGTTCCGTATGAACGAGGTGCGCAGCTTTGTCGAGGGCGGCCTCAACGACCTTTCCGTGAGCCGTACGAGCTTTGACTGGGGTATTCAGGTTCCGTTTGACGAGGGCCACGTGACCTATGTGTGGTTCGACGCGCTGCTCAACTATATGACGGCCGTCGGCTACGGTGTCGACACCGACGAGGCGCGTGCCGAGCTGGCCTATCGCTGGCCCGCGCAGTTCCACATCGTGGGCAAGGACATCATCCGCTTCCACTGCGTCATTTGGCCCGCCATGCTCATGGCCATCGGCGAGGCCCTGCCCGAGCACGTCTTTGCCCACGGCTTCCTGACCGTGCGCAATGCCGAGACCGGCAAGGCCGAGAAGATGTCCAAGAGCCGCGGCAACGCCATCGCTCCGCAGGACGTTATCGACATGCTGGGTGTCGAGGGCTATCGCTACTACTTTATGACCGACGTCGTCCCCGGCACCGACGGTGCCATCAGCTTCGACCGCATGGAGCAGGTCTACAACGCCGACCTGGCCAACAGCTGGGGCAACCTCATCTCGCGTTTGCTCAACATGAGCGGCAAGTACTTTGACGGTTGCGCGCCCGCCAAGCCCGCATCGTTCGATGCGTTCGACAACCCGCTGGCAAAGATCGCCGATGGTCTGGTCGAGCGCTACATGGCCAAGATGGACGTGCTCGATTACGGTGGAGCCAAGGACGAGGTCATGGAGCTCATCCATGCCGCCAACCACTACATCGAGGACTCTGAGCCTTGGGCACTTGCCAAGGACGAGGCCAAGGCTGACGAGCTGGCGTTTGTGATCTACAACCTGCTCGAGGCCATCCGCATTGCCGCCCACCTGCTGATGCCGCTCATGCCTCAGACCTCTGCCGAGGCCCTGCGCCGCCTGTCCTGCGAGGACGAGGCCGCGACCGACGACCTCAAGGGCATTTGCGCTTGGGGCCTGCTTGCCGGCGGTCAGCCTGTCGAGAAGGGCGAGCCGCTGTTCCCGCGTCTGGGCTAAGACGCGGCGCGCCATATCGGCAATTTGCTGTTTAGATGTAAGGGCATGGCCGCCACGGTCCATGCCCTTTCGTTTCAAGACGCCGCCATCATGCTAAGGAGGCAACTATGACAACTTCGCCTTTGGCAAACCCCACGGCAACAAGGGAGCTGCTGGAGGAGTTTGGCCTTGCGACCAAGCATCGCCTGGGCCAGAACTTCCTGATCGACAACCATGTGATCGAGCGCATTTGCGAGCTTGCCGAGCTTGCGGGCGATGAGCGCGTGCTCGAGGTTGGTCCGGGCGTTGGCACGCTCACGCTTGCGCTGTTGCAGGAGGCGGCGTGCGTCACGTCGATCGAAGCAGATCCCGAGCTCGAACCGGTGCTCGACGCCCATGCCGCCGACTATGCCAACTTCCGCTTTATCATGAGCGACGCGCTTAAGGTGGGCCCGGAGCAGATTGAGCAGGCCGCCGGCGGCGAGCCCACGGTATTTGTCGCGAACTTGCCCTATAACGTGGCGGCGACGATCATTTTGCAATTTTTCCAGACGATGCCGGCGCTCAAGCGTGCCGTCGTCATGGTGCAAAAGGAGGTTGCCGATCGCATTGCCGCAGTGCCGGGCAACAAGACCTATGGCGGCTATACGGCAAAGCTCGGCCTGTATGCGCAGGTGACGGGTCGCTTTGAGGTGCCGCCGCGTTGCTTTATGCCAGCGCCGCACGTGGACTCGGCCGTCGTGCGTATCGACCGTGTTGACGGCGTGGTGCCCGAGGGGCTCGATCGCGAATTCGTGGCTCGTGTGATCGACGCTGCATTTGCTCAGCGGCGCAAGACCATCCGAAATTCCATCTGCGCCAACGGTTTTGCCAAGGACGTGCTCGATGCCGCTTTTGAGGTTTGCGGTATCGCACCCACCACGCGCGCCGAGACGCTCGATGTTGCCGACTTTGTCCGTCTGGCCCGGGAGCTAATCCATGACGCCTAATGCCGAACGCGTGACGTTTACCAAGAAAAAGAAGACGGTTGCTTGTCCCGTGCCCTTGGCGCCGCTTGCCGACACGCATGCACATCTGCTTTCGTTTTGGGGCAAGGATGTGCCCGAGACGCTCGTGCGCGCCAAAGCCGCGGGCGTCGACCTGTTGGTGACGATGTTCGACCCCATTGCCGACAAGCGCAGCGTGGCGGACTATAGCGACTGGCTGGTGCGCGAGATTCTTCCGATGCAGGATATTCCGCAGATCAAGTATCTTGCCGGCGTGCATCCGTATGGCGCGCCGGACTATACCGACGACGTTCATGCACAGGTCGTTGCGGCACTTGATGACCCCTTATGCGCCGGTATTGGCGAAATCGGCCTGGACTATCACATGGACTATGACGACGATATCGCGCCGGCACCCCATAACGTGCAGATTGATTGCATGGCGCGCCAGCTCGAGCTTGCCGTGCGCCGCAATGTGCCGGTGGAGCTGCACCTGCGTCACGAGGACTCGGATGGGGAGCGCACCTCGCACGTTGATGCGTACAACGTACTGCGCGAGGTGGGTGTGCCCCAGGCCGGTTGTGTGCTGCACTGTTTTGGCGAGGACCGCGCCACGATGGAGCGCTTTGTGGAGCTGGGCTGCTATATCGCCTATGGTGGTGCGGCCACCTTTAAGCGCAACGACGACGTGCGCGAGGCATTTGCGGCAACCCCACTCGATCGAATTTTGTTCGAGACGGATTGCCCGTATATGGCTCCGGAGCCCATCCGCGGTCTTGAATGCGAACCCGCAATGATCTCCATTACGGCAAACGCGCTGGTTAACGACCGTGTCGATCGCACTGGTGAGGACGCCGAAACAATCGCGCAAGCCGCTTGGGAGAATGCCTGCAAACTTTTTCAAAAATAGTTCTTGCGTTCGTGGTGGCGCTCCGTTATTCTAATTCCTGCACGCGGGCGTGGCGGAATTGGCAGACGCGTACGGTTCAGGTCCGTATGGGGGCAACCCCATGAAGGTTCAAGTCCTTTCGCCCGCACCATTAAATGAAAGAGCTTCCAGTAATGGGAGCTTTTTTGTTATGGGCCCATCGCAGGGACTTGAACCTGTGAAGGAGCGAGCGTAAAGAAAACGCGGAGCGTTTTTAGCGAGCTGGCGAGGACGCCGGCAGGCGGCCGAAGCCGGTGCGGATCCGCGAAGCGGATACGCGGACGTCCTTTCGCCCGCACCATTGAATGAAAGGGCTCCCAGCGATGGGAGCTTTTTTGTTATGGGTCTCTTGTTGATGTCACGTTGCTGCTTCGTGCGGGTATCCTAGTGCCAACGTGTGCCTATCAGAGGAGAGACCATGCTGTTGTCCGGTATCATCGCCGCCCTTACCAGCCTTTTGATTCCCATCATCATTCTGTTGCTACTGCTTCCCAACGCCTGCTATGTCGTTGAACAACAGCATGCCGTGATCATCGAGCGCCTGGGCAAGTTTAACCGCATCGTCAACGCGGGCTTCCACATGAAGGTGCCCGTGATTGACCGCAAGGCCGCCACGGTGAGCCTGCGCACCATGAAAAACGGTTTTGGCATCGACGTTAAGACCCAGGACAACGTGACCATCGGCCTTGAGGTCTCTGCTCAGTACCACGTGAGCTATGACATGGGCGCCGGCCCGGCAGATTCGGGTATCTACAAGAGCTACTACATGCTGCAGGAGCCCGTCGACCAGATGCGTGACTTCATCACCGACGCCCTGCGCTCTTCGATTCCCGTCTACACACTCGATGAGGTCTTTGCCAAGAAGGATGACATCGCCAAGGATGTCAACGCTACCGTTTCCGAGCAGATGGCCGCCTACGGCTTCACCCTCGTGTCGACGCTCATCACCAAAATCGCACTGCCGACCGAGGTTGAGAACTCCATGAACGACATCAACGCCGCCCAGCGCAAGCGCGCTGCGGCACAGGAGCTCGCCGAGGCCGACCGTATCAAGCGCGTCACCGAGGCGACCGCCGAGGCCGAGGCTATGGAAAAGGCGGGCGAGGGCATCGCCAACCAGCGCAAGGCCATTGCGCTGGGTATCAAAGATTCGCTCGAGATCATCCAGGAGACGGGTGTCGGCAATGACGAGGCCAACCAACTGTTCATGTTTACGCAGTGGTCCGAGATGATGACGGAGTTCGCTCGCACGGGTAAAACCTCGACGGTCGTGCTGCCGAGCGACTTTTCGCAGTCGGCCTCTATGTTCGAGCAGATGCTGGCTGCCGGTAAGGTTCAGAACGAGTCAAAGGAGTAGACACGCGTGAAATACACCGTCGTTTGTGTTGGCAAGCTCAAAGAGCGCTTTTGGAAGGAGGCCTGCGCTGAGTACACCAAGCGCCTAGGTGCCTATGCCAAGGTTGATATCCGCGAGGTGGCCGATATCGACCCGGCTAAGGCGGGCGGCGTGGATGCCGCGCGCGACAAGGAGGGGGCGGCAATTCTTGCTGCATTGCCGTCTCGGGCGCATGTGATCCTGCTGGCTATCGAGGGCAAGGAGCGTTCGAGTGAGGAGCTCTCGGTGCGGCTCGACGATCTTATGCTGCGAGGCAGCAGCGACATTGCCTTTGTAATCGGCGGTTCGGACGGCGTGAGTGATGAGGTGCGCGCCCGCGCCGACGAGATGCTCAGCTTTGGACGCATTACCTTGCCGCATAACCTGGCGCGTGTGGTGCTGCTAGAGCAGATTTACCGTGCCTGCAAGATCAGCCGTGGCGAGCCGTATCACAAATAGGTCGGCAATACGAAACAATGGCGTGGGACAATACCTTTCGTTTTGAGGAATGTGTCTGAAAGGACTATGTGATATGAAGATTGGATTTGTCGGTTTTGGCAATATGGCGAGCGCCATGGCCGATGGCTGGATCGCTGCCGGTGTAGCTGCGAGCGACATGTGCGCCTGTGCGGGTCGCTACGACGCACTGGTTGAGCGCTGTGAGGCGCGTGGGATGGCCGCTTGCCACGATGCCGCCGAGGTTGTCGCCGCATCCGATATCGTGGTCGCTGCGGTCAAACCGTACATGGTCGAGAAGGTATTCGCCCCGCTCAAGGATGCTCTTGCCAAAAAGGTCGTTCTGTCGGTTGCCTGGACCTGGGACAGTGCCAAGTGGGAGCAGGTCCTGCCGGGCGTCGCGCATATCTCGACGGTGCCCAACACACCGGTTTCGGTGGGCGAGGGCGTCATCGCTTGCGAGAAGGCTTCCACGCTTAGTGATGAGCAGAGCGCCGTGGTGCTTGATCTGCTTGGCAAGCTCGGTACGGTGGTCGAGCTCGATACGAGCCTGCTGTTCGTGGGCGGCACGGTGGGTGGTTGCGCTCCGGCGTTTGTCGCCATGGCGATCGAGGCTCTGGGCGATGCGGCCGTCAAACACGGTATTCCGCGCGCCGATGCCTATCGCATTGTGAGCCAGATGGTGCTGGGTACGGCAAAGCTGCAGCTTGCAACCGGTCAGCATCCCGCAGCGATGAAGGATGCCGTGTGCTCGCCCGGCGGTGCTACCATCAAGGGCGTCGTCGCGCTCGAGGACGCCGGCATGCGCAGCGCCCTCGTCAAGGCCATCGACGCTACTCTCCAGTAAACTGGCCAATAAGGGACAGGTTTATTTTGGCAGGGTTTTCCTGCGGTTTTGTACCTTGAGCAAAAAGCGCCCCGCAACTGGCTCAATTCCAGTTGCGGGGCGCTTGCGTTTGCCCAGATAAAACCGACCAAAATAAACCTGTCCCTTTTTGGCAGGTTAGTCCCAGAAGCTGTCTTCTTCGTCCTCGGACTTGGGGCCGCGGTCGACATACATCTTATGGGTGCGCTTCTCCATCACAAAGGCAAGAATCGCAAATAGCAGGATGCCACCGGCGAAAAGGATGGCAAAACCGGTGCGGGTGCCAAACAAAAAGGAAAAAACTGCGTCCATTGGGTGCCTTCTTGCGTAGTTGGGTTGGGTCGTAAACGCTCATAAGTATATACTTGCCCATACATGTACAAGGTTGCAACCTAAATGGAATGTATATCGCCGGAGGATCTTATGCTTGATATCAAGTTTGTTCGCGAGAACCCCGATGCCATCGATACCGCCATGGCAAATCGCCAGACGTCTTGGGATCGCGAGAAGTTCTTTGAACTCGACGACGAGCGCCGTGCCGTCATCACCGAGGTCGAGGAGCTCCAGGCCACGCGTAACGCCGAGTCCAAGAAGATTGGCGCCCTGATGAAGGAGGGCAAGAAGGACGAGGCCGAGGCCGCCAAGGAGGCCGTGCGCGCCGTCAACGAGAAGATCGACGGTCTGTCCGAGCGCCGTACCGCTCTTGAGCAGGAGCAGTACGACTTCATGTCTCACCTGCCCAACATTCCGTGCGAGGCTACCCCGTACGGTAAGGACGAGGACGAGAACATCGAGCGTCGCCGCTGGGGCACCCCGCGCGAGTTCGACTTCGACTTTAAGCCCCACTGGGATCTGGGCACCGATCTGGACATCCTCGACTTCGAGCGTGGCAACAAGCTCTCCGGCAGCCGCTTCACCGTTCTCGGTGGCGCCGGCGCCCGCCTTGAGCGCGCCCTTATCAACTTCTTCCTGGACACGCACACGAGCCGTGGCTTCAAGGAGTGGTGGCCGCCCATCGTCGTCAAGCGTCAGACCATGTTCGGCACGGGCCAGCTGCCCAAGTTCGAGGACGACGCCTATCACGTCTCGGGCGACAACTTCCTGATCCCTACTGCCGAGGTCGTACTGACTAACCTGCATGCCGGTGAGGTTCTGGACGCCGACACTCTGCCTCGCCGCTACACTGCCTTCACCCCCTGCTTCCGCGAGGAGGCCGGTTCCGCCGGTCGCGACACCCGCGGCATCATTCGCCAGCACGAGTTCGACAAAGTCGAGATGGTCAAGTTTGCCAAGCCGGAGGAGTCCGACGAGGAGCTCGAGAGCATGACCGCCGAGGCCGAGTACCTGCTGCAGCAGCTGGGCCTGCCGTATCGCGTGATTAGCCTGTGCACCGGCGACCTGGGCTTCTCTGCCCGTCAGACCTACGACATCGAGGTTTGGCTGCCGAGCTACAACGCCTACAAGGAGATCAGCTCCTGCTCCAATTGCGGCGACTTCCAGGCCCGTCGCGCCAACATCAAGTATCGCGACCCCGAGAACTTCAAGGGCTCGCGCTACCTGCACACCCTTAACGGTTCCGGCCTGCCGGCTGGTCGTACCATGGCTGCCATTCTAGAGAACTACCAGAACGCCGACGGCACCATCACGATCCCCGAGGTTCTGCGTCCCTACATGGGCGGCCTCGAGAAGATCGAGCCGGTCGCGTAAACTAGCTGCATAGGCGATTTGCGAGGGCGCTCCTTTTAGGGGCGCCCTTTTTGTGTGCGGCTATACCATGCCGTGCGGACAGCTCGATAGAAAACACACGAACAAACGTTCTGTATACATGCATTTACCTGCTATGCTTTTGTTGACTAAGAGCAAGAGAAAGGGGATGTGATGGAGCTGTTCGACGAGCGGGTTGTTTTGTTCCAGAGCGATGAGGGCGGGGAGCACCTGCTGGTAACGTGCGAGCCGTCGGGTATGGGTGGCTTGGTGGTTCGGCAGACGAGTGAGGGACCATTGACGCAATGGTGCTATGAGGAGTCGCCGCATGTGGTCGAGACGTTTGTTGCGCATGAGGGGCTTGTTGTCCTTGAGCACTTCTATGGCGTTGGAACTTCTAATCAGGTGGCCCGAATGCTGAGCATCTCGTTTGCCGACTACGACTGCGCCCAACGGGTGCGGTCGCTTCTGGGGGAGCTTGGCGCCGGGTTCGATGTGATCGAAAAGCCAATCGATCGCACGAAAAGCGCTGATGCTCGTGGCACAGCGTAACAAATTGTGGCTCGCGCGAAAAAAAGTTTGAGATTTTGCTTGACTCTAACGAACTAAAGTGGTTTTATATGTCTTGCGCTGCGGCGTTACCTCAGCTGGATAGAGGGTCTGACTACGAATCAGAACGTCATAGGTTCGAATCCTATACGCCGCACCAATCGAACTTAAAGCCTCCGGCAACGGGGGCTTTTCTTTTAGGCGGACGCCGCATGGATTCGAACCTCGGTCGAGGCGCGGGCGTCAAGAAAGCGCGGAGCGATTTTAGCCCGCGGGCGAGCGCGCCGGCAGGCGGGCGAAGCCGGTGCGGATCCGCGAAGCGGATGCGCGGAATCCTATACGCCGCACCAATCGAACTTAAAGCCTCCGGCAACGGGGGCTTTTCTTTTAGGCGGACGCCGCATGGATTCGAACCTCGGTCGAGGCGCGGGCGTCAAGAAAGCGCGGAGCGATTTTAGCCCGCGGGCGAGCGCGCCGGCAGGCGGGCGAAGCCGGTGCGGATCAGCATGACAACTTAATCAGCGCTTCGTAAAAATTTTCCAAATTGTCGCTTGACCCATCGGGGGCTCGCGTGCATAATAATCCGTGCGTTGCGGCGTTACCTCAGCTGGATAGAGGGTCTGACTACGAATCAGAACGTCATAGGTTCGAATCCTATACGCCGCACCAATTGGGTTTTTAGCCTCCGGAAACGGGGGCTTTTCCTTTACGGGGGCATTGCGGAGATTCGAACCTCGTTCGAGGCGCGAGCGTCAAGAAAACGCGGAGCGTTTTTAGCGAGCGGGCGAGTCCGCCGGCAGGCGGGCGAAGCCGGTGCGGATCCGCGCAGCGGATGCGCGGAATCCTATACGCCGCACCAATTGAATTTAAAGCCTCCGGAAACGGGGGCTTTTCTTATATCGCGATGCACCGAAGATCGTGCCAAGCCCTCCAAATGAGTAAAAATCAAATTCGATAACTTTTTTTGAAAAAACGCTTGACCATTATTCAGTCCATGTGCATAATAATCAACAAGTTGCGGCGTTACCTCAGCTGGATAGAGGGTCTGACTACGAATCAGAACGTCATAGGTTCGAATCCTATACGCCGCACCAATTGAACTTGAAGCCTCCGGCAACGGGGGCTTTTCTTTTATGTCGCCGCTGCATGGATTCGAACCTCGGTCGAGGCGCGAGCGCCAAGAAAACGCGGAGCGTTTTTAGCGAGCGGGCGAGCACGCCGGCAGGCGGGCGAAGCCGGTGCGGATCCGCGCAGCGGATGCGCGGAATCCTATACGCCGCACCATTTGAGATTAAAGCTCCCGGCAACGGGGGCTTTTCTTTTACGTAAGCACTGCATGGATTCGAACCTCGGTCGAGGCGCGGGCGTGAAGCGGACGATTTCTTATCGACTCGTGTAAGATTCCGAGTAGGTATCGCGGCCTATCCGCGACCGCTCCTTCTCTAGACGACCGATCAGGGTGATATTTCGTGGCAGAGCGTCCGACATACAAGCTCAGGTTTCTCGATCCCAAGAAGCGCTTTCCGGCGATGCCCGAGCAGCCTGCGGGACGCTCATATGGCGTGGTCTGGAAACTCTTTGGCGAGGATCAGCATGAATCTTGTTATGTCGTCGAGTTCGTTGGCAAAAGTCATGTGTCGCTTTTGGGCTACGTAAGCGTTTCGGGTGAGGTGTACAAGGTGGACCGCCCCGTCAGCGAGGCTCCGCTGCCCAACGATCCCGACATGGAACTGGTCCTTGACGAGTCGGATTCCAGTATTGGTGAGATTATGGTAAGGAAAGCCAACGGTGCAATGCGCGCGTGTGCGCAAACTGCCGGCTCTCCCGAAGGCCCCATGCGCGAGCAGTCCGACCACGAGACATGGAATTCGACCCGCGCCCTTCCTTACGGTGAGTTCATGGCCTCGATGTTCTTGCGCTACGTGATATTTGCCAACTCCGAAAGCGCTATTGTGAACACGGCGGACGCCGGCGGACTCGACGAGGGTATGCAAAACGTTGTCGACAAGATCAAGCTCGTAAAGTTGCCCGAGCCGGTCGAGGTGTTTTTGGGCTTTAACACGGCACCGCTCCCCGATGCTATCGAGACGCTGCTCTACCGCGTTGACCATGCCGAGAATCCGAGCGGTATCGAGCGCTATGCCGCCGCCCTTATGAGCGAAATTGACTTGCCCCGCCTGCGCACCATCGCTGCCAAGTCCGAGATGAGCCTGGCTCGCATTGATCGCTCAAAGATTTTCTATCTCAATTTTGATCGTAGCCTGTTGGACCAGGACGAGATTGACATGCTGCTTGCCATCGAGTGCCGTCTCAACCGCCTCTCCGGCATCCTTGAGCGCATCGGGGCCGGATTGGTCCCTGCGGCATCCTCGCCGAGCCTTGAGGGCTGCGCGCTCTTTGATGCGTGGCATATCGCCAAGACGACCAACGATGTTCCCCGACTGCTCGATACGGCTTCGAGCGATAACCCGTGGGGCAAGCCGGGTACGGTGGCTTGCCAGCCGGGCGGCGAGTGGGACGTGCGCACCCGTTTTGCGCGAATCGTTGAGGCGCTCAACGTGGTCACGCGGCTCGACTATACCTATCGGGCAAACGTTGCCGAGGGGATTATGCTCGTTCGGTTTGGGCAGTCTGTCGTTGATGCCATGCCGCAACGTGAATACGACGCTCAGGATGACGCCTGGCGCGAGCTGGACGAGGACATGCGCGCGGTCTGGGCCGCGGAGCACGATGCGCGCGTGGCACTTACGCTTGCGGCAGCGTGTTTTGCCGCGGGCACCTGCATCACGCGCTGCTATGTGCAGATTGCTGCTCCCGACAGTGAGCAGGGCGAGCGCGTTGTCGCAACGTATTTCTTTGGGCGCGCGGCCTATCTGGCCGATTGCGTGCCTGTCGCCAAGGATCTTGAGAGCATGGACATGGACGATATGCCGTGCAAGCGTGTGCTTGAGGCGTATGAGTCAACCGCTCCGGAGACGATTGAGCCTGCGGAGGTTCATGCTCGTCCGCGTGATGACCATCGCACACTGCCGCCGGCGCTGCGCGATCTGCTGCTTGCCGATACGGCTGACGAGTTGGAGGTCATGGAAGAGGACGACGACCCATACGTGGCCCGCGTTGTTGAATTGCGCGAGCAGGCAAAAGTCGACCGTACAGGTGCCTTTGAAGGCTTTTCCCGTCTTGTCGAGGAGTTGGAGGCTAAGTGCGCCGTCGCCGAGCTTTTGGCGACAGGTCCGGTTCAAACGCAGTTTTGTGACAACCAGCTGGTGCGCATGGTGCTACCGGTGTTGGAAGAAGATCGCTCTGTGCGAATCCTCCGTGCGCCCGATGCGCTGTACTTTGCCCAGCACGAGATCTGCAGCTTTTACGCCGAGCAAGAGGACTTTGAACGAGCGCTGCCCGAGGTGCGCCATCTTTACGATCTGGCGCGCTCGTCCATGCAATCGCACTTTGCGCTCATCAACGTGCTTGCGCGTCTGGAGCGCTTTGACGAGATTATCGAGGTGGCGCGCCACGGCCTACGTATTGCCAGCGATCGTTCTGCAATCGGCTACCTGTTCTATCGCTTGGCGTTTGCCTATTGGAATTGCGATCAGCTCGACCTGGCGCTGGCTTGTTACCGTCTCGTGCCGCGCGGCGAGGAGTCGGGCAGTAGCGCGCTGGAAGAAATGCAGGGCCTTATGAACGAGATGGGCGTTAGCGAGCCTCCGACGTTCGAGGAAGCGGTCGAGACCATCCGCAAGGCTGGACTCGAGCTGCCGCCAGTGTCCGCCGTGACGAATCAGCTGGCAGATGCCGCTGTGCAACTGGTCGACAACGGCTTCTTTTTCCTGGCACGCGGTTGCATCTTCCAAATGTGGCGCACCATGGGCAACGACGAGCTCGGCTCCCTCAACCGCTCGCTGGGGTAGGCGAAGCCTCCAAGGAGGAAAGGATGCTAGGCAATTAGAAAATTTCCTCTTGCCCATCCTTGGCTGTTTGGTTACTATAGAACGGCTGTTACGGAGAGCTGACCGAGAGGCCGAAGGTGCTCGCCTGCTAAGCGAGTATGCCCCAAAAGGGCATCTGGGGTTCGAATCCCCAGCTCTCCGCCAGTTTAACTTTAAAGAAGGGTCCCATCGGGGGCCCTTTTTTATTATCGAGAAAGGGCGCTGGGGATTCGAACCCGAGAGGGCACGGGCGTTAAGCAAACGCGAAAGCGTTTGTAGCCCGTGGGCGAAAAGCCGCCAGGCTTTGAAGCCGGAGGGCATGCGTAGCATGCCCGGAAATCCCCAGCTCTCCGCCAGTATGAATTGAAAGAAGGGTCCCATTTGGGGCCCTTTTTTGTTATCAAGAATGGCGGCTGGGGATTCGAATCCTCAAAAAAGGAGGCGCCCCGTTGGACGCCTCCTTTCAGCGAGTGTATTGTTCTTCGATCTTACACCTCGGGTGCCTTGGCTACGGTCTCGCTCTCTGCCGCAAGTGGGCGGTTGTCGATGCGGCGGCCCAGGCGGTCGAGCTTCACGAGCAGCCACTCGATGGGATTGGGCCCTGCGCCTTCCTCGTCGGCGACCAGGTCCATGACGGCGATCTTGGTGCCGTCCTGCTTGAGCGTAACGCTGCCCACCTTGTCGCCCACATGCACCGTGCCCGAAAGATCGTCGTAGCTAACCTTTTCGGTCACCTCGCCGGCAAGGGAAAACACGGTCGCTTGCGCCGTGGGGTCGGCGAGCGTGGCGTCGATCGCCTTGTCCGTCCAATCTGTCTGGCTAATGCGTGCCATAAGCGGGTTGCCGTTGGCGGTCTTTTCCTGCGTGTTGGCGATCGCGACCGTGACCTTGTGGCCGTAGTACCAATTGGCAAGGGTTGCGGTATCGGTAAAGCGCTGGTCGGTGGTGGTGGAGTTCAAAACGACGGTGTAGATCTCGTCGCCGTCGCGGTTGTAGGCGCTCGTAAAGCAATAGCCCGCGTCGTCGGTGGTGCCGGTCTTGCCGCCGATGTTGCCATCTTGGCCCAGCAAATAGTTATGCGTGTCCATGGAATGCGAATGGTCGGTGCCGTCGGCGCCCGTGACCTCGATCCAGGAATCCTCGCTCGCTACGACCTCGCGGATCGTGTCGTTTTTCATGGCCTCCTGCATCATCAGTGCCACGTCATGTGCTGTCGAGTGCATATCGCCGGCCCACTCGTCAAAATCCAGACCGTGCGGATTCTCGAAGACCGTACCGGTGCAGCCGAGCTTCTTAGCGCGCTCGTTCATGGCCTTCACAAATGTGGCCTCGGCGTCTTTGGTCTTAGGGTCGATTTTCTTGCCCACATATTCGGCGAGCACGATGGCGGCGTCGTTGCCCGAGGGAATCATCAGGCCGCGCAGTGCCTGCTCCACGGTAAGCTCGTCGCCTTCGAGCAAGCCGGCGGTCGAATTACCCACAGTGGCTGCGGCGTTGCTCACCGTGACCTTCTCGTCCATCTTGCAATTCTCGACGGTTAGGATTGCGGTCATGACCTTGGTGATCGAGGCAATCTTGACCTGCTCATCGGCGCCGCGCCCATAGTAGACGGTGCCGTCTTTGCCCATGACGAGGGCATTGGTCGCATCGATATCGGGCAGGTTTTCGGCCGTGATGCCGCGCGCATCGGCGGTTTTGCCGCAAACATTGTCGGTCGTGAGCACTTGGGCGCCGGCGACGGTGGGCGCGCCAGCGGCAAGGGCGATAGCGCAGACAAAGCCGGCGGCAAGCTGGGCTGAGCGCTTTGCAAAAGAGGTGAGGGACTTCACAGATTTCGCTTTCGACGGGATGGTCTCTTCTGAAACTAGAGTATATCGTTTGCCGGCGTCGGCGATCATCGCGTGCGCGCTTGGCCCACATCCGCACCCGAACGGGCACAAGGGTGCTTAAGGCCGACTTAATCACCCACGCTTGTTGTGTGTGGCGTGCGTCGCCTCAGGCATAATGGAGCGCGAGAGGAGCACGCATGAACGAGCGCATACTGGTAGTTGATGACGAGAAGGCCATCGCCGACTTGGTTGGTATCTACCTTACAAAAGAGGGCTTTGATGTCCAGATTGCCTATAGCGGGGCCGATGCTGCCAAGGCAATCTTGGAGCAGGAGTTCGATTTGGCGCTGCTGGATGTCATGCTGCCCGATATCGATGGATTTGTGCTGCTGCGTACGATCCGTTCCAGCCATACCTATCCTGTGATCATGCTGACGGCGCGCGATGCCCAGCAAGACAAGATCGAGGGCCTTTCGCTTGGTGCGGACGATTACGTGGTTAAGCCGTTCCGCCCGCTGGAGCTCATCGCGCGTGTGCACGCTCAGCTTCGCCGCTACACCAGCTACGGTAGCCGTGCGCAGGCGGCCGAGTCGCCGACCATTCAGCTCGACGGCTTGGAGATCAACCGCGATGCTCGTTCCGTAACGGTGGACGGTTCACCGGTACGCCTCACACCCACCGAGTATTCAATCTTGCTGTATCTGGTCGAGCATCGCGGCAGCGTGGTGGCCGTGGAGGACCTGTTCCGCGCGGTATGGAACGAGGACTTTATGTCCGGCTCCAACAATACGGTGATGGTGCATATTCGCCACTTGCGCGAAAAGATCGGCGACGACGCACAAAAGCCACGCTTTATCAAAAACGTCTGGGGCGTCGGCTACATCATCGAATAACGCTTTTCGCTTGTGAGGATCTTGATATGACAAAAGACGATAGGCAAGCGTTCGAGGTGCCCGATCGGCTCTTTGAATACGTGAGGTCGGTCGTCGACAACCGCGCGCTTGCAACGGTGCTGCTCTTTTTGCTGAGCCTGCTGCTGATTGGCATCGACAACATCGTCGGAATCTTGGCGGTGCTGCTTGTTGGCTTTTTGCTGATCGATCGATTTGAGATTGTGTGCCGCTGCGTGGTGATTGGCGGCGCCGCGTGGGCCATGACGTTGGCGATTGGCGCCATGGCGCTCGGCGGCATCGAAGGGCCGGTGCTGTTTGATGTCGGCTTTGTATTCAACATGCTTGGCTTTGTGCTGGCGCTTGCCGTGTGCGTGCTGTTCTTGTGCGGCTGCGCCCTGTACTACCAGGGCTACGAGCAGGGCGAGCAGCATGCCGATTGTGTGCTGGCTGTTCGTATTCAAGATCGCCTGATCGATCACCCCGACACCTGGGACAACATCGACGGCGACTTCTTGGAGGTCGAGGGCGCCCTTAACCGCGTGCGTGACCGTGAGCGCAAGGTGCAGCAAGCTCTGCGTGACGAGTCGCATCGCAAGGACGATCTGGTCACGTACTTGGCACATGACCTACGCACCCCGCTTGCCAGTGTGGTGGGCTATCTTTCGCTGCTGCAAGAGGCTCCTGAGCTGCCGGTTGAGCAACGTGCGCACTTTACGGGCGTGGCGCTCGACAAGGCACACCGGCTCGATGCGCTCATCGAAGAGTTCTTCGATATCACGCGCTTTGACTTCCACGATATCGTGCTCACGCGCGGCTATGTTGATCTGGGGTTGCTGCTGGCTCAGGTGGCTGACGAGTTCTATCCCATCCTCAACGAGCAGCATAAGGAAGCCCAAGTTGATATTCGCGAGGACCTGACGGTGCTCGTGGATGGCGACAAGATGGCCCGCGTGTTCAACAACATCATGAAAAACGCCGTCGCCTATAGCTATGAGGGCTCGACTATCACGATTGAGGCCGGGCGCCAAGACGATGGCGGCGTGCGCGTGCGCTTTATCAATCAGGGCGATCCTATCCCTGCGGCTAAGCTCAAGGTGATCTTTGAGAAGTTCTATCGCCTGGATGCGGCGCGTGCGACCAATCGCGGTGGTGCCGGTCTGGGCCTTGCTATTGCCAAGGAGATCATCGCGGCACACGGCGGTACCGTTGCATGTGAATCGACGCCCGAACACACGATATTCACCATCGAGCTGCCCGCCGCATAGCCAGCGTGCCCTTACAAACACTTGACAATGCGCTCACGTACATATGAGCCGCGATTTCTACTATCGATACTGCTGAATTGATATCGATGTGGAGGTATGCGGTATGACGGCTGCTGCGGCTGTGGAGCCCACGGAGCTTGAAGAACTCATGAAAGCGCAGGCCGAGGCCGCGCACGAGCGCGAGGTTGGGGATGCGACTCGCCCCACGGCAGAGGATCTTGCCGCCTCGCCGACGCGCATCGACGTCGAGGGCCTCGACCTGTTCTATGGCGACCATCATGCGCTCAAGGACGTGAATATCAAGATCCGCGACAAGCAGATCACCTCGTTCATCGGGCCTTCGGGCTGCGGAAAGTCCACGTTGCTGCGCTGCTTTAACCGCATGAACGACGGCATCAAGGATTGCCGCATCGAGGGCAAGATTGCGCTCGATGGTCAAGATATCCTGGGCGATTACGACATCTGCCGCCTTCGCCAGCGCGTGGGCATGGTGTTTCAGCGCCCCAACCCGTTTCCCATGAGCATCTACGACAACGTCGCGTACGGTCCTCGCGGCATGGGAGTGCGTGACCGCGTCGTGCTCGATGAGCTGGTCGAGGACTCCCTGCGTCGCGCTGCCCTGTGGGACGAGGTCAAGGACAAGCTCAAAGAGTCGGGCCTGGGTCTTTCGGGTGGACAGCAGCAGCGCCTGTGCATCGCCCGCGCGCTTGCCGTGCAGCCCGACATTCTGCTGATGGACGAGCCGACCTCGGCACTCGACCCTGTGTCGACGCTGGTGGTGGAGCAGCTGGCCTGCGAGCTCAAAGAGACCTGCACGCTCGTGGTCGTTACGCACAATATGCAGCAGGCGGCGCGTATCTCCGATTCGGTCGCATTCTTTTTGCTGGGTGAGCTGGTGGAGCACGCGCCCACCGCGCAACTCTTCAAGAATCCGACCGATCCGCGCACGGCGGATTATTTGACGGGGCGTTTTGGCTGATACCATCTAGTAAAGGTACTTTTAGGGTTAAGATGCGGTCATGCCGGCCGCAAAGGGGTTCAACATGATCTATTACGTCGAGGACGATGACAACATCAGGGATTTGACGGTCTATGCGCTGCGCAAGCAGGGGATTGAGGCCGAGGGCTTTTCGTGCGACGGTGAGTTTAAGGCTGCTGTGGCGCGACGGGTACCCGATGCCGTCCTGCTCGACATCATGCTGCCCGATACCGATGGCTTGGCGATTATGCGTCGACTGCGTGCCGATCGCCTGACGGCGACGGTGCCCATCATGATGCTTACCGCCAAGGATACCGAGCTCGACAAGGTGATGGCGCTCGATGGCGGTGCCGACGATTACCTGACTAAGCCGTTTTCGCTCATGGAGCTCGCCAGCCGCTGCCGCGCACTGCTGCGTCGCGGCGGCATGGTCAAGCAGGCAAGCGATGTGCTCAGCGTGGGCGACATTGTGCTCTCGCCCAGCCATCGTGAGGTGACTGTTGCCGGCGAGTCGCTTAAGCTCACCCTGCGCGAGTTCGACCTGCTCGAGTACCTCATGCGCAAGCCCGGCGTGGTCTTTACCCGCGAGTCGTTGCTGCAGAGCGTGTGGGGCTGGGACTTCGACGGCGGTTCGCGCACCGTTGACGTGCACGTGCAGACGCTTCGCCAAAAACTGGGCGAGCATGCCAGCGCCATCGAGACCGTGCGCGGCGTGGGCTACCGCTTGGCCGAGCCTTCTGCCGGGGATGGTGCCGAAGGTGACGACACCGCGGCCACCGCATCGGAGGAGTAACCCGTGGTCTTCGCCCCCCAGGGAAAACATACGCTGTCGCACCGCGTTTTTGTGACGATCTTTGTCTGCGCCATGGCGGTTATCGTGGCGTTTACGGTGCTGGGTGCGTTCTTTGTGCAAAACACCTTGGCGGATGCCACGAGTGCCAACCTGGCGCAAGAAACCGAGCTCATTGCTGCCGCCCTCGACGAGCAGCAGGAGCCCATCCCGTTCTTGCGTAGCCTCGATCGAGAGGACTTGCGCATCACGCTGATTAACAAGGATGGATCGGTTGCCTACGACAACGAGGCGTCGCCTTCCACACTGCCCAACCATGGCGATCGCCCCGAGGTCATCGAGGCCTTTGAGAGTGGTTCGGGTTCCGCGGAGCGCGCAAGCTCTACGCTCGACGAGATTATGCTGTATCGCGCCGTCGCCCTTGATAACGGCCAGGTTGTCCGCTTGGCGCAGGCCCAGCCTGGCGTTGCGGCGATTTTGCTGTCGATGGTGGCGCCGATGCTGCTTATCGCAGCAGCGGGTGCGGTACTCTCGTTTTTTATGGCGCGCCGCGAGTCCCGTGCCATCATCGCGCCTTTGCAAGAGGTGGATTTGGACCACCCGCGCCGTAGCTATGAGCACGCCTATGCCGAGATGGTCCCCATGCTTGAGCGTATTGAGTCGCAGCGCCAGGAGCTCAAGCGCCAAATGGCGGTGCTGGCGGACAACGACCGTATGCGCCGCGAGTTCACGGCGAATATCACCCATGAGCTCAAGACGCCGCTTACGGCGATTTCGGGCTATGCCGAGCTCATCGCAAACGGCATGGTCGAGGGCGAGGGCGACCTGCGCAACTTTGGCGGTCGCATCTATCGTGAGGCGGGCCGCTTGGCAGCGCTTGTCAACGATATCCTTACGCTGTCTAACTTGGACGAGGCCGAGCGTGCAACTGAGGGCGAGGCGGTGCCCATTGGTTCCACGGAGCCTATTGAGCTCTCGCGTGCCATCTACGCGGTTGAGCAGCGTCTTGAACAGGTCGCCCGTCAGGCGAATGTGACGATAAGTCATGAGACCAAGCCTGTGGTCATCGAAGGCGTGTCGCGCTTGATTGACGAGCTCATCTATAATCTGGCGAGCAACGCCATCCGCTACAATCGACCCGGCGGTGCGGTTACGCTGCAGTGCGGCACCAACGACGAAGGCCATCCGTTCCTTGCGGTCGCCGACACGGGAATCGGTATCGCGCCTGAAGAACAGGGCAAGGTATTTGAGCGGTTCTATCGCGTGGACAAGAGTAGGTCCAAGGCACGCGGCGGAACCGGCCTGGGGCTTGCCATTGTCAAGCATGCGGCCCTGTATCATCACGCCACGCTCGATTTGTCGAGCGCGTTGGGCGTGGGAACCACCATTACGGTGACGTTTCCCATACAGCAGGACGAGCCATTCGCATAGCGATACAACATAGATATTGATGCAGACGCCGCATTTGACTTTCGGGTGCGGCGTTGTTGTGCAATTATACGATTGCTTCCGACATTTTTACAGGAGAGCCTGTTTCTTATGTATAGAGTTTGGTCTCGGTAAAAAGATGCGATAACATACGGACAGTTTTGTCAATCCGAACTGGGGAAATGAAAGGCAAGCTGCATGACCCTTCTCGAACTGTTCCAGCTGCTGAAGAAGCACCTTCAGCTGGTCATCACCCTTCCGGTGGTCTGCGCGATCGCCATGGGCATCGTGTCCTTCGTTGCGATGGACAACACCTATACCGCGACGACGAGCATGTACATTCTCGCCAAGACCGACGATAGCGGCCAGATGAGCTACAACGATCTCTCGGCGAGTCAGATGCTTTCCAACGATATCGCCACGCTGCTGGATAGCGATAGCGTTAAGAGCGGCGCCGCCAAGGAACTGGGCCTCACCGATCTGGATGACTACAAGGTGTCTGTTTCCTCCGAGACCACCACGCGTGTCATTACGCTTTCGGTTACCGGCACCGATGCCAAGGAGACGGCTAAGGTCGCAAAGGCCATGGCCAGCTCGGTGAGTACGGTCGCTCAGAACGTCGGCGCTGCCCAGAGCATCAACGTTATCGACGAGGCTAAGACCCCCGAAGCCCCCAGCGGTCCCAAGCGCACGCTGTACGTTGCTGTCGCGTTCCTCGCGGGCATCTTTATCGCAGTTGCCTATGTCGTTTTGGCAGACATGCTCAACACCCGCATCCGCGGTGCAGAAGAGGCAGAAGAGCTCCTGGGTATTCCCGTTGTTGGCCGAATTCCGGCTATGAAAGGTGGTAAATAGGCATGGCTAAGGCAAAGAACACCGATAAGCTCGTTGTACAGAATGCCGCCAAGACCCTTCTGGCCAACATCCGCTTTGCGAGTGTGGACGACCCCATTCGCACCATCACCGTTACCTCCTCGATTCCCAACGAGGGCAAGTCTACGGTTTCCATTAACCTTGCCCAGGCTATCGCCACGAGCGGCAAGTCCGTGCTCCTGGTCGAGGCCGATATGCGCCGCAGGTCCCTTTCCGATATGCTCGGCGTTCGTTCGCGCGGCGGACTCTATGCGGTTCTTTCCGAGCAGATCTCCATTGACCAGGCAATTGTCGAGACGGGTCAGAAGAACTTCTACTTCCTCGATGCCGAGCCGCATATTCCCAATCCTGCCGACATCATCGTCTCTCACCGCTTTGCCAAGCTGGTAAAGGCACTGTCCGCCAAGTTCCAGTACGTCATCTTTGATGCTCCCCCGGTCGGCACTTTCATCGATGCTGCCGAGATCGCAAGTCTGACCGACGGTGCGCTTTTTGTCGTGCGTGAGGATTTCACCAAGCGCGAGGAGGCGCTCAACGCCATCGGTCAGCTTAAGAAGTCCGAGAAGGTCAAGCTCATCGGTACCGTTATGAACTACTGCGAGACCGAGACCAGCGAGTACTACCTCTCCTACTACACCAAGGACGGTAAGAAGGTGAAGAAGGGCTCCGACGATCAGGGGACTTCCAAAAAGGGCATCTTCACCAACCGAGCAAACGTTTAGTTGATTAAGGCTGACCTATGCGTGACATTCATTGCCATATCTTGCCGGGTGTAGACGACGGCGCCGCCGATCTCGATGAGAGCTTGGCGATGCTCGAGGCTGCCAAGCGGGCCGGTGTAACCAGAATCGTTTGCACTCCTCACTGCCGTGATCCCTATTTTGATTACGACAAGATGTGGGATGCCTTTGAGCTGCTGCGTGATAACGCTGACGGTTTTCCGCTCCAGATGGGCTTCGAGGTCAACCATCGAAAGCTCGTTGAGCTTGGTATCGATGCCGCGGAGCACTTGCATTTCGATGGGACCAACGAGTTTCTGCTCGAACTTTCGACGCATGCCGATGCGTATGCGTTTAGAGAGTACGAGAACACGATTTACGATTTGCAGTGCCGTGGCTACCAGGTGATCATCGCTCATCCTGAGCGCTATCGTGCGGTTCAAAAGGATGTAAGCGTGGCGGAGCGTCTGGTCGATATGGGCTGCAAGCTGCAGGCTTCGGCGGACTTTATTGCCGGCGGTCGCTTTGGTCGCGAGAAAAAGCCGGCACAGCGCCTGTTCGATCAGAACCTGTACAGCTTCATCGCGAGCGATGCCCATAACGTGGGTCATTACGACTGCCTGGCGAAGGCTCGCGCGAAGTTTAGCGTACGCGGAGCTCATTTTCGCTAAAATCTGTCCCTAACGTTCGCATTGAATGAAAGGGCAGCCATGGATATCCAACTTAAGACGGGATGCTTTGATGACGCGGCGTTGGTGCGCCGCGTCGTTTTTATGGACGAGCAGGGCTACGAGAATGAGTTCGACGCTATCGACGAGGATCCGAACTGCATTCATGTGACGCTCTATGCAGACGGCGAGCTTGCCGGTTGCTCGCGCGTGTTTCCCGAAGAGCTTGAGCGCGTGGCTGACGCAGAGGCCCCGGTGTTGCCGGCATGCGACATGGACGAAGGCGTTGCGGCGGGGGAGACCTACATTATGGGGCGCGTCGCCGTGCTGCCGGCTATGCGTCGTCGCGGACTGGCGAGTGCGATCGTCGAGGCCAGTGCTTCGTGTGCACGCGATGCCGGCGCTAAGCTTATTAAGCTGCATGCGCAGGAATACGTGTTGCCGCTCTATGCAAAGGCGGGCTACACGCAAATCGCCCCGGTAGATTACGAAGACGAGGGCCAGCCCCATGTCTGGATGGCCAAGCGCGTAGATGGCAGATAGGGACGTTCCTTTTCTGCCGGCAGTTGGGGACGCTCCTTGGCAATTGGCGCATCGGAGCGCTTAGACATACAGTTTTTCGATTCCGTATGTATATATGCGCGCTAATGGGTTATAAAATCTAAGTCTGAACATAGCAGGTCTGCGATTCGGCTCGGGCGACCGGGCCGTTTTTGCGGACGGGGGTAGCGCGAAAGGACTGCACATGCGTCAATTTAAGACCGAGAGCAAAAAACTGCTCGACCTCATGATCAACTCCATCTACACCAATAAGGAAATCTTCCTGCGCGAGCTTATCTCTAACGCGAGCGACGCCGTCGACAAGCTCAACTTTAAGAGTCTGCAGGACCCGAGCGTCAAGATCGACCAGGGCGACCTGGCCATTCGCGTCTCCTTTGATAAAGACGCCCGCACCATTACCATCTCGGATAACGGCATTGGCATGACCGCCGAGGAGCTCGAGCGCAACCTAGGCACTATCGCTCATTCCGGCTCCGAGGAGTTTAAGACCGAGAACGCCGAGCAGCAGGGTTCGGATGTCGACATCATCGGCCAGTTTGGCGTGGGCTTCTACTCGGCTTTTATGGTCGCCAGCCATGTGAAGGTCGTCAGCCGCGCCTACGGCGAGGATGTCGCCCATGTGTGGGAATCCGACGGTCTTGAGGGCTACACCATCGAGGACGGCGAGCGCGCCGAGCACGGTACCGATGTCATCCTGACGCTGCGCGAGAACGAGAAGCTCGATGCCGACGGCGAGGCCGAGACCTACGATCGCTTCCTGACCGAGTGGGGCCTCAAGAGCCTGATTCAGCAGTACAGCAACTATGTGCGCTACCCGATTCAGATGATGGTGTCCAAGAGCCGCCAGAAACCCAAGCCCGAGGACGCCGGCGACGATTACAAGCCCGAGTACGAGGACTACCAGGAGCTCGAGACCGTCAACTCAATGACACCGATCTGGAAAAAGCGCAGCTCCGATGTCGAGCAGAAGGACTACGACGAGTTCTACAAGTCCACGTTCCACGACTTTGACGATCCTGCGCGCACCATCAGCTTCCATGCCGAGGGCACGCTCGAGTATGACGCCCTGCTGTTTGTGCCGGACCGCGCGCCGTTCGATCTGTACAGCAAGGACTACGAGAAGGGCCTGGCGCTCTACAGCTCCAACGTGCTGATTATGGAGAAGTGCGACGACCTACTGCCCGACTACTACAACTTTGTTCGCGGCGTCGTGGATTCTGCTGACGTGTCGCTCAACATCTCGCGTGAGACGTTGCAGCAGAACCGTCAGCTTAAGGCCATCGCCAAGCGCGTGGAAAAGAAGATTACCGCCGACCTTGAGGATATGCGTGACAACGACCGCGAGGCCTACGAGAAGTTCTTTGAGAACTTTGGTCGCGGTCTTAAGTACGGCATCTACTCGAGCTATGGCATGAAGGCCGATGAGCTCGCCGACCTGTTGCTGTTCTGGTCTGCCAAGGAACAGAAGATGATTACCCTGGCCGAGTATGCCAAGGGCATGCCCGAGGATCAGAAGGCCATCTACTACGCCGCCGGCGACTCGCGTGAGCGTCTGGCCAAGATGCCCGTGGTAAAGGGCGTGCTCGACCGCGGCTATGACGTGCTGCTGCTGACGCAGGACGTGGATGAGTTCACCTTCCAGGCTATGCGTGAGTACGTTGCCGCCGATATGCCCAAGATCTACGAGGACGATGCCGCCCGCGAGGCTGCCGAGAAGGCCGTGGCCGATGGTGCCGAGCCCGAGGTTGAGGATCGTCACCTGGAGCTCAAGAACGTCGCAACCGGTGATCTTGATCTGGCGACCGAGGACGAGAAGAAGGAGGCCGAGGACGCCACCAAGGAAAACGAGGACCTCTTTAGCGCTATGAAGGAGGCGCTCGGTGACAAGGTCGAGAAAGTTGCCGTCTCCGCGCGCCTGACCGATGCCCCCGCTTGCATCACCACCGAGGGCCCGCTTTCGCTTGAGATGGAGAAGGTGCTCCAGAAGGGACCCGAGGGCGCGCCCGACGGCATGCCCAAGAGCCAGCGCGTGCTCGAGCTCAACGCCAAGCACCCGGTCTTTGACAAGCTTGTCGCTGCCCAGAAGGCAGGCGACGCCGACAAGATCAAGCAGTACTCCGGTCTGCTCTACGATCAGGCCCTGCTGGTCGAGGGCATCCTCCCCGAGGACCCCGTAGCCTTCGCAGCCGCCATTTGTGAACTTATGTAATTGGTTCCGCCGTTCTAACGAACGGCGGACCGGTCGACGCTGCCCTCAGTTCCGCCGTTCTAACGAACGGCGGACCGGTCGACGCTGCGCGGGCGCCAGAGCGACAACTTGTCATTCAAAGAGGACGGCATGACCAGAAGGTCTATGCCGTCCTCTTTTCATGCCAATTTGTTCGCTCTGGCGCCCGCTCGCTGGCATTGCCAAAACATCGACGTTGCCGTGGTCCTAAGTAGTCATTGGGGACGTTTTTGTTTGACTAGTCGTTTAAGAACGTCCATTACAGTCGAAATTGTCAGCCCGGGACCGTCTCGGGCTACGATTGAGGCGCGCCCAGAACGGGCCGCCGACCGGGCGCCCGCGCACGGCCGAACGTCCCTGCCCCCGAGAGGGCCTGTTGGGTGCTGCCGGCGCGGGGCGCGCCGCCCCCGACGGCTGATAGGAAAGTGCCGGGCAGGCGCCGCGGCTGGTAATGTGAGTGCCGAGGGGGAGGCCATCCGGTCGAACGACTACCGGAAGGATACCACCGTGAAAGCGCCATCCACCAGACCCGCGGCCGTGCTCGGCCTGGACGTCGGCAAGTCGTCGCACTGGGCCTGCCTGATCGACCGCGACGGGGAGGTGCTGGCCAGCGCCCCCGTCCGCAACAGGGAGGCCGAGCTCGACGCGCTGTTCGCCTCCGCGCCCGCCGGCACGCTCGTCGTCGTCGACCAGTTCCGCAACATAGGGTCCCTCGCCGTGAGGCGGGCCCGCGCCGCGGGGCTCGGGGTCGCCTACCTGCCCGGCCTCGCCGCCAGCCGCGCCGCGGGCCTGTTCGCCGGCGAGGCCAAGACCGACGAGCGCGACGCCGCGGTGATCGCGCGGACCGCCCTGGGCGTGCCGGACTCCCTGTCGGGGGTCCCGGGCCGCGGCGAGGCCCTCGAGGCCGCTCGCGCCCTCTCGTCGCAGCGCGACCACGTCGTCGCCTGCGCGACCAGGGACAAGAACCGCCTGCGCGCGGTGCTGCTCGAGTCCTGCCCGGCCCTCGAGGCCGCGGTCGACCTGTCGGACCGGCGGTGGCTGGAGCTGCTCGCCGGGTTCGGCGGGGCGTGGGGGATCGCCCGCTCCGGGGCCGAGGGCCCGCGGGCCGAGGCCGCCGGGGAGGCCGCGGCCGCCTCCACCGCGCCCCCGCCGGCGCTCGTCGAGGCCGAGAACAGGCAGGTCAGGTTCCTGGCCGCCCGGATATCGGAGGCCCTCGACGAGGCCGGGGCCCTCGAGGCCGAGACGGCGGCGCTGCTCGAGGGCGACGAGACCTACGCGTGCCTGTTCACCGTGCCCGGCATCGGCCCGAGGACCGCGGCGCAGCTCGCGGTGTCGGTCGACATCGGGAGGTTCCCGGACCACGACCACCTGGCCTCGTACTGCGGCATAGCCCCGAGGGTGAGGAGCTCCGGCACGTCGGTGAGGTCGGTCAGGGCGTCCAGGCGCGGCGACGCGAGGCTCAAGTCCCTGCTGATCTTCTCGTGCAACAGCCTGGTGAGGTCCTCGGGGCGCTACGGCGAGTACTACCGGGCCTGCAGGGCGCGGGGCATGGGGCACGGGCGGGCGCTCAAGGCCGTCGCGAGGAAGCGGCTCAGGGCGATATACGCCGTGATGCGCGACCGGGTGCCCTACCGGGAGTAGCCCCGACGGTTGACAAAACTATAGGAACACCCAATGACTGGTCGGATTGATAATTTGTGCGGGTTGTGGTTTTGTGACCTGCTGAAATTTAAGATACTGTACAACTGTACGCTAACTCATCTTCGTAGTATATTGCTACCCGCAAAACTCAACACCATTGTGCTTTGAGACGTTAAAGCGCCTACTACAATGGTTGTCGATAGTACGATTCGATTCAACGACAGGATGGATGGTCCAAGCGTGAGTCTCGGCAGCAAACTATCCAATGCAAAGGTGTCCTTTGCGATCTTTAAGCGTGACATCAAGCGATTGCTCGTGAACCCCGTCGCCTTGGTAGTTACCCTTGGCGTGTGTGTTATTCCCTCGCTGTATGCCTGGTACAACATCGTGGCAAACTGGGATCCGTACGGAAATACCCAGGGTATCAAGATTGCCATCGCCAACAACGATCGGGGCACCCAAAACGACTTGGTGGGCGAGCTCAACGCGGGCGATCAGGTTGTCGATCAGCTCAAGGAGAACGATCAGCTGGGCTGGACCTTCGTCGATTCGGCGTCCGATGCCAAGGAGGGCGTCGAGAGTGGTGAGTACTATGCGGCCATCGTAATCCCCAAGAACTTCTCGGATAACCTGGTTTCGATGCTCGACGGCAACTACCATCAGCCCAAGCTTACGTACTACGTCAATGAGAAGAAGAGCGCTATTGCGCCCAAGGTTACCGACACCGGCGCAAGCACCATCGAGGAGCAGATCAACTCGGAATTTGTCTCCACGGTGGGCGAGACCGTTGCCAGCATTGCCAAGGATGCCGGAGTCGATTTAAAGGACAAGGCAACCCAGACTCGGGATTCGTTGGCAAGTTCTGTCTCCGAGGCATCCGATACCTTGGGCGAGGTGCGCGATTCGATTGGCGACATGAATGCCGCCATCGATAAGACGAGTGGCGCCATCGCCTCGGCCGATGCAGCGCTTGCCGGCCTGCAGGGTCAGGCGCCGTCGCTGACGCAGGCGATCTCCCAGGGCAACGACCTGCTGGGCGAAGCTCGCACCACGGCGGGCAACTCTATCGCCTCGCTCTCCAAGGCGCTCTCGGAAGGCAGCCTTGCGCTTACCAAGACGTCGGCCTCTGCGAACGCTGCCATCGGCAAGCTGACGGGCACGGTCACATCTACGACCACCCGTATCGACAACTCGCTCGAGTCTCTCCAAGCGACGATCGACCACAATAAGGCCGTTATCGGGCACTTAGAGATTCTCGCCAATGACACGTCGACAGGTTCCGAGGAAATTGACGCGCGCATTGTATCGACCATCGATTTGCTTCGAGAGCAGAATGAAAAGCTTCAGAGCATCAAGGACGGTCTGTCTGCGCAGTCGAGCGCCATGGCGAATGACGCCGCGGCTGTCTCGGGTGCCGGCGACGCTATCAATAACGCAATTCAGACCGGTGCGACCAACCTTGGCCAGGCCCAGACGGACCTGGGTCAAAACGCGCTGCCGAAGGCCTCGAGCGCGCTTGATTCCTTTGCCGCCGTCTCGGGTGATTTGACGGGTATCGTATCTGGCCTCACGCCCACGATTGCAAGCGCGCGCGGTACGCTTTCGCAGCTTAACGCTACGCTCGGCCAGGCCAAGACCACGCTGTCCCAGACCGATTCCTCGCTTGCCAAGGTCCAGGACAAGCTCGCAACCGCCGCCAACGACATCGCGGCGCTACAGACCTCCGAGTCCATGGGCGAGCTGTCTGATCTGATGGGCGTCGATGTCAATGACGTTGCCGACTTTATGGCATCTCCGGTTGAGTTGACGTCCAAGTCGATCTATCCGGTTAAGAGCTTCGGCTCGGGCATTGCCCCGTTCTATACCAACCTGGCGCTTTGGGTGGGCGGCTACGTGCTTATCGCCATCTACAAGCTCGAGGTCGATCGCGAAGGCATCGGTGGCTTTACCGCGCGTCAGGGCTACTTTGGCCGCTGGTTGCTCCTGGTGATCCTGGGCGCGTTGCAGGCCATCATCGTTACGGTAGGCGATCTGGTGATTGGCGTGCAGTGCGTCAGCCCGCTGCTGTTCGTGCTGGGCGGCATCGCCATTTCGTTCACCTACGTCAATATCATCTATGCGCTGTCCACCACGTTTAAGCATATCGGCAAGGCTATCGGCGTCATTCTCGTCATCGTGCAGATCCCGGGTTCGTCGGGCATGTACCCCATCGAGATGATGCCCGGCTTCTTCCAGTGGCTGCACCCGCTGCTGCCCTTTACCTACGGCATCAATCTGCTGCGCGAGACGGTCGGCGGCATGTATTCGTTCAACTACCTGTTTAACCTGTGCATTCTTGGCGTGTTCTTGATCGTGGCGCTCTTTATCGGCCTGCAGCTGCGTCCGCTGCTGCTCAACCTTAACCTGCTCTTTGATAAACAGCTCTCCACGACCGGTATGATGATTTGCGAGTCCAACGACCTGCCGCGCCAGCGCTACTCGCTGCGCACGGCCATGCGCGTCATGCTCGATTCCGATTCGTACCGTCGCGAACTACTCGATCATGCGGTCGCCTTTGAACATCGCTACCCGTACTACATCAAGGGCGGTTTTGCCGCCGTGGTGGGCGTTCAGGTCCTGCTCTTTGTCCTGTCGACGGTTCTCGATATCGACAATAACGGCAAGATCATCCTGCTTGTCATTTGGATCATCTCGGTTATTGCCATCTGCGGCTGGCTGATCAATATCGAATATATCCGAGCGAGCCTCAATACCCAGATGCGCATCTCGGCGCTTTCGGATGAGGACCTGCGTCGCGAGATGCGCGAACACACGGCCGCCATTCCTGCCGCCCGCCACATGTTTGGCCTCAACGCCAGCGAGCGTGGTGCCAAGGGCGGCGATCAGTCCACGGGCCGCTTGCCGCATATCGGCTCGCACCATAAATCTCAGGGCAGCGACAGCACAGCCACAAATGATGGAGATACCACCGCGCTTGGCAAGCACTCCAAAGGAGGTGAGGCATAAATGAAGAACATCCTGCATCTGTTTAAGCGCGATGTCCAAAACGTGTCTCGCTCCGTGATCGGCTTGGTTGTCGTGATGGGCCTCATTATCGTACCGTGTCTGTACGCGTGGTTTAACATCGCCGGCAGCTGGGATCCGTACGGCAACACCGGCAATCTTAAGATCGCCGTGGTCAACACCGATGAGGGTTACGAGAGCGATTTGATCCCCGTCGAGGTTAACGTGGGCGAAAACGTGACCGCCACCCTACGCGGCAACGAGAGCTTCGATTGGGTTGTGCTCAACAATCGCGAAAAGGCTATCGAGGGCGTTAAGTCGGGCGCGTACTATGCTGCCGTCGTTATCCCCAAAACGTTTAGCGCTGACATGATGACGCTTTTCTCGACCGACGTGAAACACGCCGATATCGAGTTTTACGAGAACCAGAAGGCCAACGCCATTGCGCAGATCGTGACCGAGAAGGGTTCGAGTGCCGTTCAGAGCCAGGTTAACGAAACTTTTACCGAGACCATTACGAGCATCGGTCTTAAGACGGTGTCCAGCCTGCTCGATTACATGAGCACCGACCAGGTCAGCAACTTTATCGCCAACCTGTCCTCGACGCTTGGCGATTCGATTGAGGACCTGCGAGACGTTCAGGCAAATGCTTCGTCGCTGGCGGGCATTTTGAGCTCCACGTCCGATTCGCTGACGTCGGCGAGCGGCATGCTCAAGCAGACCGGTGCCGTCGATGAGTCGACAAAGCAGCTCATGGAACATGCCAAAAGCGGCATCGATGATTCCAAAGAAGCGCTTAAGGCGGCAAACGATGCCATCGATGCCGCAATCGATGGAAGTGCGGGTTCGTTCGACAATGTGTCTGCCGAGCTCGCGAAGGCGTTCGACACCGCAAACCAGCATGTCGACCTTACGGTGTCCCAACTCAACGATGCCGCTGCGGCCCTCAATGCGCGCGCCAAGGATATCGATGCGATGGCCGATCAGCTCCGCAGCCTTGCCGACCAGGTGAGCGATGAGAATTTGAAGGACGGCCTCAAGTCCGCCGCGACGTCGCTGGGCAGAATCGCCGTTGAGTACCGCAACAATGCCAAGGATCTGGCGGCTACCGCGAAGTCTCTCTCCGATAGCATGGCCGAGGTCAACAACTTGCGTGCCGAGGTCGATCAGGCCATCGCTGATGCCAAGGCCGGCATCGCGGGTGCCAAATCCGATTACGATTCCACGTTCTCGGTTAAGGCCAAGGAGCTCAAGAAGACGGTTTCGGGCATTCTGGACTCGCTTGATGGCATCTCGGGCGACCTGGATAGCGCCGTAGGCGGCCTGACCGACGCATCCGGCTCGTTGGCGAAGGGCCTCTCCAAGGCCGCCAAGCTGGTCAACAAGGCTTCCGATCAGCTGGGCGAGGCGTCGGACAAGATCAGTGCGTTTAAGGACGAGCTCGACGGCGCCTTGATGTCGGATGACCTCGCTACGATCAAGACGATGATCGGCAATGATCCCGAGGGTCTGGCCGTGTCGCTTTCCGGCCCCGTCGCGCTCGATCGCAAGCCGGTCTATCCGATCCGCAACTACGGTTCGGCCATGGCACCGTTCTACACGATTCTGTCGCTCTGGGTCGGCTCGATCGTGCTGGCGGCCATGATGAAGGTCTCGGTTGACGACGAACTCATCAATGAGCTGATCCCCGTGCGCTTGCACGAGATCTACCTGGGCCGTTACCTGTTCTTTGGCGGTCTGGCCCTGCTGCAGGCAACGCTCGTGTGCGCGGGCGACATCCTGTTCTTTGGCATCCAGTGCGACGACCCGCTGCAGTTTGTGCTGGCGGGCTGGGTCGCGAGTCTCGTGTTCTCCAATATCGTCTACACGCTTACGGTTTCGTTTGGCGATATCGGCAAGGCGCTCGCCGTCGTGCTGCTGGTCATGCAGGTCGGCGGTTCGGGCGGCACGTTCCCCATCGAGATGACCGGCCCCGTGTTCCAGGCGATCTATCCGTTCCTGCCGTTTACTCACGGCATCAACGCCATGCACGCCGCCATGGCCGGTGCGTACCATATGGAGTACTGGATTGAGCTGGGCATCTTGGCAAGCTATCTGATCCCGTCCCTGGCCCTGGGCGTCGTCTTCCGCCGCCCGGTCATCAAAGCCAACGACTGGATCATCGAAAAACTGGAGAGTACAAAACTGATTTAGCGCAACAGCGTGGTGTTGACGAAGCATCGAGGTTTACTCTGCCGACGCTTTAGCGCGGTGAATTGCGTGGGCTGCTTGGTTGTTGCTACAGTAGCGGGGCGTGCCGGGGGTCCGGTGCGCCCCGTTTTTATTTGACCATGAGGCGGCACGCAGCCATACGCGTGCGGACACCACGCCCAGATTGAGTGTGAGGATGTTCCATGGCCCAATACGCTGCCAACGAAATCGAGAATATGCCCGATAGCCCTGTAGCCCGCGAAGACCTAGGTGCCGGCGGTGCCTCTCGCGGTGCCGGTGCGCGCTCGCCGCTGTTCTGGAAGGTCTTGCTGCTTTCGGTGGCGGTCATCTGGGGCTATTCCTTCACCACCATGAAGGATGCGCTCGATACCATTCCGGTGTTCGAGCTGCTCTACATTCGTTTTCTTCCGGCGTCGTTGGTCATGCTTGCCATCTTCCACGAGCGCATTGTTGCCCATTTCAACGCTCGAAACCTGATTGTTGGACTTGGCATGGGCGCGCTCATGTGGGGTGCCTACGGCTTGCAGACGATCGGCCTGGCACAGACCACGGCAGGCAAGAGTGCATTTTTGACGGGCACGTACTGCATCTTGGTTCCGTTTGCGAGCTACGTTCTAAGCGGCGAAAAGCTTACCCGTTACAACTTGGGCGCCGCGTTGCTGTGCCTGGCGGGCATTGGTCTGGTGGCGCTCGATAGCGTCGAGTTCAATGTCGGCGATGTCATCACACTGGGCGGTGCGGTCTTCTTTGCCATCCAGATGGCGGTGACCGCCAAGTATGGCCGCAAGATGGACATCAACGTCATCACGTTTTGGATGTTTGTGGGCAACGGCGTGCTGAGCCTGATCTCCTCGCTGCTATTCGAGACCCAAGCGCCGCTGTCCGTTTGGACGCCGAGCTTTATCAGTGTGATGGCGTTTCTCTCGGTGGGCTGCACATGTGTGGCTCTGCTCATCCAAAACGTCGGCCTGGCGCATGTCCCGGCCTCGACGGGCTCGCTGCTCCTTTCGATGGAGTCGCCTTCGGGTGTGCTGTTCTCGGTGCTGCTGATGGGGGAGGCGCTCACCTCGCGCCTGCTCGCCGGCTTCGCGCTCATCTTTCTTTCGATTATCTTGAGCGAGACGCATTTCGATTTTTTGCGTCGAAAGCCGCGCCCGCAATTGTAAACAATTTGTTGCGCCGCCTCCCGGGGCGGCATTTTTTATGCGTCGCCCTTAAAGTAGTACCTTGCACTTTACGCTATCAAAGTGCTTGCTGCAAAAACGTTACTGGAGGGCATCTATGGCACCAGCACTGTCCGATCTTCAACCGCAATCAGCGCCCAAGGCCACCGCGGCGGCGCAGACCGCTATCGGTGACGGTCTTGTTGCAGAAGCTCAGGCTTTTGCAGATGAGCTCGCTGCGTGGCGACACGATTTACATCAGATGCCCGAGCTGGGTAATAGCCTCCCGCAGACCTCTACGTATATCCAAGCGCGCCTGACCGAGATGGACATCCCATTTGCTACGCTCGTCGATGGTTCCTGCGTTGTGGGCCTTGTCGGCGCCGGTGCCGCCGCGGCCCAAGGCAATGGCATCTGCACGAATGAGCAGGCCGGTACGGTCATCATGCTTCGTGGCGACATGGACGCCCTGCCCGTTGCCGAGGAATCCGGCGAGCCCTTTGCATCCACCAACGGCTGCATGCACGCTTGCGGTCACGATATGCACGCGACGGCGCTGCTTGGTGCGGCTCGTATGCTCAAAGCGCGCGAGGCAGAGCTTGTTGATGCCAACGCTACGGTTAAGTTGCTGTTCCAGCCGGGCGAGGAAACCTTTGAGGGTGCCCGCGCCGCCATCGCCGACGGTCTGCTGCAGAACCCGCGCCCTCAGGCGGCCTTTGCCATGCACGTTAACAGCCAATCGCCGCTCGGCCTGGTGCTCTATGGGAGCCCGGCGCTTTCGGGCGTGTATGGTTTCCGCATCACGCTGCAGGGCAAGGGCGGCCATGGCTCGAGCCCCGAGATCTGCATCGACCCCATCACGACCGGCGTCCATGTGCACCTGGCGCTTCAGGAGCTCATCGCTCGCGAGGTGCCGGCCGCCAAGGAGGTCGCACTGACCGTGGGTAAGTTTGCCGGTGGCCAAGCGGCCAACGTCATCCCGGATACCTGCGTGCTCGAAGGCACGCTGCGCGGCTTCGACGTCGAGCTCATGGAGCACCTCAAGACCCGCATCGCGGAGGTCGTTAACGGCGTTGCCACAACATATCGTACGCCGGCGACCATCGAGACGCTTTCGGATGTTCCGCCGCTTGTACTCGACAGCGATATGACTCAGGCGTCGCTTGGCTACGTGGGCGCAGTGCTGCCCAAGGCGGCTTTCTTGCCGCTTTTCCATGCCATGGCGAGTGAGGACTTCGCGCTTATCTCGAGCGAGATTCCGAGTGCGTACTTTACCGTGGGCGCGGCCGTAACCGACACGGACGAGCATTTTGCCCAGCACCATCCCAAGGCACGTTTTAACGATGCCGAGCTGCCGCTCGGTGCTGCGGCCTATACCGCCGTCGCTTTGGGCTATATCGCCGACCACCGGTAGCATCCAACCTTGCCTTTCAAGCCTGCGGGCATGGCCATAAGGCCTATGCCCTTGTCTTTCAAGGCAATCTTGGGCACTACCGGCGCCCGGCGCCGGCTATTCGTTTGTTAAATAAGGAGCAGTATGCCCCAGCAGCGTAAGTTCTTCCCCGGCTGGCTCGTGGTGGCCTCCGGCTTCGTGATCATGGCCACGTGCTACACGATTTTCGTCAACTGCATGAGCCTGTTCCAGCCGCTCATCGTCAGCGACTTGGGAATATCTCTTGCGCAGTACAACATCTCCAATGCGATCTCTACCGTGGTGAGCGTTATCGGATCGCTTGTCATTGGCCATGTTGCCGATAAAGTAAGCGGTCGCGTTTTGGGCTCCCTAACCGTTATCGCTACCTCTGCCGTTCTTGCCAGCATGAGCTTTGTCGGTGAGCTGTGGCAGGTCTACGTGCTCTTTGCCGTCTCTGGCTCCTTTGCGAGCGCCTGGATCGTGTGCCTGGTGTGTTCTGTGGTCATGCTCGTATTCCTGCTGGCCTCGGAGCCCATCGCCGCCAAGCTGCGCGCGAGCGTGGCGGGGGAGTAGACGTCCGTCGCTCTTTTCTGTTCGCCCCGTTCTATCCGTGGCCGCCTTGGAAGCCGAATGGATGCTCGTACCATCATTCGGTTTCCAAGGCGGCCACGGGCCTACGAAATGATCCGTTTTCCTCCGTCCCCAAGGGGTCGCGTGATTCGAAGGGGACGGAGGAAAACGGATCGCAAACAGCGGCGGCGCATCTGGCCGAACGAGTCCCCATACCCTCGTTCGGTCAGACGCGCCGCCGCTGTTTGTGTTTGTGCCGTATAATGACCGTTACCTATGACGCGATACAAAAGAAAGGTGTTTGCCCATGCAGGCACAGAAGGCGGAGGGAACCCGCGACCTTATCGGCGCCGAGATGCGCGCCTGGCAAAAGATACAGCAGATTGCGGCCGGCGTGTTCGAGCCGTTTGGTTTTAAACCCATCGAGACGCCCGCGATCGAGCAGGTGGACGTGTTTGTCCACGGTATCGGCCAGTCGACCGACGTCGTGCGCAAGGAAATGTTCCGCGTGTTCAGCGGTGCCAACCTGGAGCGCGTCTTTACCGAGGGCACCGACACCAAACTCAAGCCCAAGCAGCGCCTGGCACTTCGCCCCGAGGGCACGGCCGGCGTGGTGCGCGCCGTCGTCGAGAACAATCTGGTGCCCCAGGGCTCCACGCCGTTTAAGGCGTACTACGCCGAGGCCATGTTCCGCGGCGAGCGTCCCCAGAAGGGCCGCCTGCGCCAGTTCCACCAGGTGGGCATCGAGTGGCTCGGCGCTCCCGATCCGGCGGCAGACGCCGAGTGCATCATCATGCTCATGGAGTTCTACAAGCGCCTGGGCTTCGACCTTTCCAAGCTTCGTCTGCTCATCAACTCGATGGGTGACGCCCAGTGCCGTCCGGCTTACCGCGAGCAGGTCAAGCAGTTCATCCTCGATCACGCAGACGAGATGTGCGATGAGTGCCGCGAGCGCGCCGAGCTCAACCCGCTGCGTGCCTTTGACTGCAAGAACGACCACTGCCGCGAGATCATGGCCGACGCCCCGCTGATGGGCGACAACCTGTGCGACGAGTGCCGCGAGCACTACGAGCAGGTCAAGCGCTATCTGGATGCCGCCGGTATCGAGTATGTCGAGGATCCCACCTTGGTGCGCGGCCTGGACTACTACACCCGTACTGTCTTTGAGGTCGAGGCCCCTGGCGCCGGCGTCGGCTCCATCGGCGGCGGCGGCCGCTATGACGGCCTCGTCGAGCTCGAGGGCGGCAAGCCCACGGCGGGCGTCGGCTTTGCCGTCGGTTTTGAGCGCGCCCTGCTGGCCCTGCAGGCCTTTGGCAGCGATCTGGGTGCCGAGGAGGCCCCGTGCGTTTATGTCGCCAACGCCGGCAAGGAGCTGCGCCAGAACGTCTTTGCCATTACGCAGGAGCTTCGCGCCGCAGGTATCGTGACCGAGGCCGACTATCAGGGCCGTTCGCTCAAAGCCCAGTTTAAGCAGGCCGATAAGGTAGGCGCCAAGCTCATCCTGGTCCTGGGCGGCGACGAGCTTGCCGCCGGCAAGGTCAAGGTGCGCGACATGGAGAGCCATGAAGAGGTCCTTGCCGATCTGGCCAACGTTGTCGAGGCGGTTCGCGAGCGCCTGTAGCGCATCTTTTTGAGCTGCGGACCCGCTAACATTTCCCTCTCGCGGCGAGCGATTGTTACGGGGGTGTTTCGCATTTATGCTGAATGCCCCCGTTTGTGTATGCCGTCCACCGAGAAATACGACCATTTAGGGCAAAAACCCTTGCAATGCAGAAAATACTTTTGTGTGGTAAAGCGCAATCAGTGTCGAAAGTATTTCTCAAGCGCCTATAATGAATACCGCATGTTACGTGCATAGAAGGAGGAATGGGAGGAAACGTGGCTGAGAACCTAAGCAACCAGTCTGTACCCGAAGCCGCGGCGCGCGTCGCTGCCGTGGTCAACCGCCTCGTTAACCGAATCGGCTCGAATGCCGAGTCCAGGGAGCGTCTCGCCGAGATCGAGATCCCCGAGGAGCTGCGCGACAATCTGGCGTTGTTCCTGCGCCTGGAGCGTCGTGTGCTTAGCGAGTATGATCCTGAGATCGCGGACCTGTTCGACAAAATCCTGTCGGCCGAGATTGTGGCCAATGCCGGCAACCCCGGTACCCGTGCTGCCGACGAGGCCGTCGACGAGCAGGGCGTGCCCACCGCCGACGAACCCACTGCCGTGGCATTTCGTGAGGTCGTCGATTTGATCGACAGCCTGCCGCTCGATAAGCAGCAGGTCATTGTCCGCGCCTTTACGAGCTTCTTCCATCTGGCAAACCTGTCGGAGGAGAACTACCGTGTGGCGCAGCTGCGCGAGCGCGAGGCCGGTGCGTCGACCGATACCGAGGTCGATCCCGCCAACGAGCTCACCGTCGCCTATCACCAGCTGGTGAATGAGCTGGGCGTCGAGGGCGCCAACGAGCTGCTCGGCAAGCTTGAGTTCCATCCCGTCTTTACCGCGCACCCCACTGAGGCCCGTCGTAAGGCCGTCGAGGGCAAGATTCGCCGTATCTCCAACCTGCTGGAGGAGCGTCCGCGTCTGGGCGGCTCCGACCTGGTGGAGAACGAGCGCCATATGCTGCAGGAGATCGACGCCCTGGTGCGTACGAGCCCCATCGCGCTCAAGAAGCCCACGCCGGTCGAGGAAGCCGATACCATCATCGACATCTTCGATAACACGCTGTTCGACGTTATCCCCGTCATCTACCGTCGTTTTGACGACTGGGTGCTGGGCGACAAGGCCGGTACCGTGCCGCCGCTGTGCCCGGCGTTCTTCCATCCCGGCAGCTGGATCGGTTCCGACCGCGACGGTAACCCCAACGTCACCGCCAAGGTGAGCCGTGAGGTCGCCGCCAAGTACTTCACCCACATGGTGCTCAAGCTCGAGGACAAATGCCGCCGCATCGGCCGTAACCTCACGCTCGAGGCCACCTACAGCAAGCCGTCGGCCGAGCTCATCAACCTGTGGAACCATCAGGTCGAGATGAGCACCCAGTACACCGCACGTGCCGAGTTGATCTCCGAGCACGAGCCACATCGCGCCGTCATGCTCGTCATGGCCGACCGTCTGAACGCCACCGTCCGTCGCATCACCGACACCATGTACCACAGCGCCGACGAGTTCCTGGATGACCTGCGCGTCGTCCAGCGTTCGCTGGCCGCCTGCGGTGCCGTCCGTGCTGCCTACGGCCCGGTCCAGACCATCATCTGGCAGGTCGAGTCCTTCGGCTTCCATATGGTCGAGATGGAGTTCCGTCAGCACTCCGTGGTGCACGCCCGCGCCCTCAAGGATATCCACGAGAACGGTATCCATGGCGACCTGCAGCCCATGACGCGCGAGGTCATCGATACCTTCCGCGCTATCGGTTCCATCCAAAAGCGCTACGGCAAGAAGATGGCGCACCGCTACATCATCTCGTTCACCAAGAGCGCCCAGCATGTGGCTGACGTCTTTGAGCTGGCCCACCTGTCCTTTGCGCACGAGGAGGATGTCCCCGAGCTCGACGTGATCCCGCTGTTCGAGCAGCTCGAGGACCTCGAGGGCTGCGTTGACGTGCTCGACCAGATGCTTACGCTGCCCGTGGTGCAGAAGCGCCTTGCCCAGACCAACCGCCGCATGGAGGTTATGCTGGGCTACTCCGATTCCTCCAAGGACGCCGGTCCTACCACGGCCATGCTCGCGCTGCACTCCGCGCAGGAGCGCATCGCCAAGTGGGCCGAGAAGAACAATATCGACCTGGTGCTCATGCACGGTCGCGGCGGTGCCGTGGGCCGTGGCGGCGGCCCGGCCAACAAGGCCGTGCTGGCGCAGCCCAAGGGTTCGGTCAACTGCTTCTTTAAGCTCACCGAGCAGGGCGAGGTCATCTTTGCCCGTTACGGCAACCGCACGCTGGCTCAGCGCCATGTTGAGTCCGTTGCCGCCGCAACGCTTTTGCAGTCGGCCCCGAGTGTCGAGAAGACCAACACCGAGACCACGCAGAAGTTCTGGGGTATGGCCGAGAAGCTCAACACCGCAAGCCACGAGCGCTATCTGGACCTGCTGAACACCGAGGACTTTACACCGTGGTTCTCGACCGTGACGCCGCTGACCGAGGTCGGTCTGCTGCCGATCGGCTCGCGTCCCGCCAAGCGCGGCTTGGGTGCCAAGTCGCTCGACGACCTGCGTACCATTCCGTGGATCTTCAGCTGGAGCCAGGCGCGCATTAACCTGGCCGCTTGGTACGGCCTGGGCACCGCCTGCGAGCAGCTTGGCGATCTTGACCAGCTCAAGGCTGCCTACCAGGAGTGGCCGTTCTTCCGCACGTTCATCGACAACATCGAGATGTCGATCGCTAAGACCGATCAGCGCATCGCCAAGATGTATCTGCACCTGGGCGACCGCGATGATTTGTCCGAGAAGGTCTTCACCGAGATGCAGCTCACGCGTAAGTGGGTCCTTGCCATCGTCGGTGACGAGTGGCCGCTGCAGCGTCGCCGCGTGCTTGGCTGCGCCGTTCGCGTGCGTAACCCCTACGTCGACGCCCTGTCCATCGCCCAGGTCCGCGCCCTTCGCGAGGTGCGTATGAACCAGGACGAGATGGCCGAGGAGAAGAAGGCCGAATACATGAGCCTGATTCTTTCGACTGTGACCGGCGTCTCGGCAGGACTGCAGAACACGGGGTAATCGATAGCCCTGTAGTCGTCCGGGCCCGCCATTAGTTTACTTTTAGGCACGTCCTCGGACATGCAAGAAGCCCTCGCTGCGCACTTCGTGCGGCGAGGGCTTCTTGCGTCCTGCGGAGTGTGCCTAAAAGTAAACTAATGGCGGGCCCTGCGATGTCCGGTCTTCGGTGGATTACTGCTGGGTGAGGGTGGTGCCTGGGGCGACGTGCAAAAAACGGAGTTTTCAGCAGCCAATGATTGATGTATAGGACCATAGGTGGCGTTTGCGGTCCCTGTTGATGCTTTTGCGCGCCAATTGGGCCTTGGCGATGTCCATATATAGCTGGTTTCTCGCCGCTTGCTATCCAGATGGGACGAGCCATGAGGACTATCTACCTTTTGAAAGACTTTTGACACCAAAATCTTATCCGGCGATGCTGAATACTCGCGAAAATGCACGCTCCGGAGGGTACTACCCTGTTACGGCTAGAAATCCTTGCACCATTTTATGCAATTAATTAACGAATTTATGCAAAATGACTTACGTGCGTACATCTCGGGGTAGATGTTTGCCTCGGAGCTGCGTAAGTCATCCTGTCTATTGTGTCTTTTACAGGCGGCCGCGGTCCCGTTTGGGGTCGTGGCCGTTTTGCTGTGGGTCAAATATGAACGTTGTGTTAATGAGTCGGTGGACGGTGGTGTTTTTCGGTGAGCGGCGTATCCTTCCAACGGTTTATCTAGTGTGTCAGTTGAAAAGGAAGAGGGCGCTCGTCATTGTTTGAATGTGAACTGCCGTTTGACCACAAGACGTTGCATCTGGAGCTCGAGGATAAGAACTTCGCGGGTGTGATGGAAGGTCATCAAAACGAGTTTAAGACCACGAAATCGCAGGAAGAGCTGGTAGAGGAGTCGCTTGCCAACCCTTATGGCTCGCCGTCGCTCGAGGAGCTTTGTGCTGGCAAGAAGGATATCGTCATCATTAGCTCCGACCATACGCGCCCCGTTCCATCGCGTGTGACGATGCCTATTCTGCTGCATCACATCCATACTGCTGCACCCGAGGCTCGTGTGCGTATTTTGGTTGCTACGGGTATGCATCGTCCGTCGACGCATGAGGAGCTCGTCAACAAGTACGGCGAGGAGATTGTTGCCAACGAGGAAATCGTTATGCACGTCGCGACTGATGACAGCATGATGAAAAAGATCGGCACCCTGCCTTCTGGTGGCGAGTGCATCATCAACAAGATTGCCGCCGATTGCGATCTGCTGCTTGCCGAGGGCTTTATTGAGCCGCACTTCTTTGCTGGTTTCTCTGGTAGCCGCAAGTCCGTCCTGCCTGGTATCGCCAGCTACAAGACCATCATGTACAACCATAACGGTCAGTTTGTGAATGATTCCCACTCGCGTGCCGGCAACCTGTGCCACAACCACGTGAGCGAGGACATGTTTGCCGCTGCCGAGATGGCTCACCTTGCCTTTGTGCTTAACGTGGTGCTCAACGGCAAGCACGAGGTCATCGGCTCCTTTGCCGGCGACATCCACAAGGCGCACGAGGCTGGCTGCGAGTTCGTGAAGAGCCTTGCCGGCGTTGAGCCCGTCGAGTGCGAGATTGCCATTACCACCAATGGCGGCTACCCGCTCGACCAGAACATCTATCAGGCCGTGAAGGGCATGTGCTCTGCAGAGGCCACACTTCCCGAGGGCGGCGTGATCATCGATGTCGCCGGTTGTGCCGACGGTCACGGTGGCGAGGGCTTCTATCACAACATCGCCGACAATGATCCGGCAGAGTTTGAGCGCGCCTGCATCGACCGTCCTAAGGACGAGACCCTGCCCGACCAGTGGACGAGCCAGATCTTTGCCCGCATCCTCGCGCATCACCCTGTGATCATGGTTACCGACCTGTGCGATCACCAGATGATCAAGGATATGCACATGACGCCGGTTAACACCCTCGATGAGGCGCTCAAGCTCGCCTTTGAGATGAAGGGTGCCGATGCCAAGGTGGCCGTCATTCCCGATGGCCTGGGCGTTGTCGTCGCACAGCACTAGTACGCGGCCTAAACGAATCGTTTATAACCGACAAGAAAGATAAGGTTTTATGCTTACCAAACTCCTCTGCGAATTCGGCGCAACGGCCCTCATGATCATCTTTGGCGTGGGCGTGCACTGCGATACCGTACTCAAGGGCACCAAGTATCAGGGCTCCGGTCACATGTTTGCCATCACCACCTGGTCTTTTGGCATCTCGGTCTGCCTGTTTGTCTTTGGCGGCGCCGTGTGCATGAACCCCGCCATGGTGCTTGCCCAGTGCATCGTAGGCCTGGTGCCGTGGAGCAGCTGCATCCCCTTCATGATTGCCGATATGCTCGTCGGCTTTGTGGGCGCCGTAATCGCTTGGCTTATGTATGCCGATGAGTTCAAGGCTTCCGAGGGCGTCGTCGATCCTATTGCCCAGCGCAACATCTTCTCGACCAACCCTACTACCGAGGGCACGAACTATGCCCGTAACTTCTTCTGCGAGGCTATCTGCACCTTTGTGTTCATCAGCGCCATCCTTGCTGCCGCTAGCCGCGCTGGTGAGAACGTTTTGATGCTCGCCGTCTGCGTCGGCCTGATCGTTTGGGCCGTTGGCATGGGCATGGGCGGCATCACCGGCTTCGCCATGAACCAGGCTCGTGACCTTGGTCCTCGCATGGCTTACCAGGTACTGCCGATCAAGAACAAGGCCGACAACAACTGGAAGTATGGCCTGCTTGTTCCTGGCATCGCACCGTTTATCGGTGCCGCTCTGGCCGCACTGTTTGTGCACGGTTTCTTGGGCATGTTCTAGGCTAAGGACGGCTCTATAAGGTCCGGGCTCGGTAAGGGTTAACTTTCCAACGCGTCCTCGGACATGCAAAAAGGCTCGCTGCGCACTTCGTGCGGCGAGCCTTTTTGCGTCCTGCGGAGTGCGTTGGAAAGTTAACCCTTACCGAGCCCTGGGCATTTTTGGCTGTGTTCGAACAAGCAACCCAACATATATATATCTGAATTTGGATGGGAGGGGCTTGTTGCTGTTGGGGGCATCGAAGTGCGAGTGACACTTTGGGATGCGTGGCGCCTTGGGGTGGGGCGGTGCTTTGAGATGAGTTTCTTACTTAGCTGAAGAGGGGTTTTATGGCTGATAGGTAGTCTTTGGCTACGTTCTCTTTTGGGGCTTGGAAGTTGTGCCAGGCCCACCATTGGACGGTTGCTACGAAGCTTGAGGCTATGTGGTGTAGTAAGAAGCTGCGGTCCATGGTGCCGGCGGGGCCTGTGGGGTCGGCGGGCACGGTTTCGGCTGCTCGTGACATGATGGTCTTGCGTAGGCAGTCGGCGAAGACGCGGGAGCCGGCGCCGGCTACGAGGGCTCGGACGCCCTGGCGGCGCTCCCAGAGGTTGTTGAGGATATGCTCGACTTGCACGAGTGGGTCGTCGAGCGGCGTACCATCGTCGTCGAGGGCGTGGGTGCAGATGTCGCTCACGAGCTCGGACAGTAGGTCGTCTTTGCTCTTAAAGAGGCCGTAGAATGTCGCGCGGCCTACGTGGGCGCGAGCGATGATGTCGCCGACAGTGATCTTGCCGTAGTCCACTTCGCGTAGCAGCTCGGAGAACGCTGCAACGATGGCAGCGCGGCTTTTTTCTTTGCGGGCATCCATGGCTATGCATCCACGTCAACGAGTAGACAACGGAGCGTGCCGGAGCAACCCTCGTAGGGGCGCTTGCCGGCGCCGTAGCCGACGGCCTCGATGTGGTAGCGTGCCGGCAGGTGCTCGGACGTGCGCAGCGCGGTGACGATGGCGGCGCCCGTGGGCGTCACGAGCTCGCCAGCGACCGGTGCGGGCGTGAGGGCGATATTGCCCGCCTGGCACAGGTTGACGACAGCGGGGACGGGAATGGGCATAAGGCCGTGGGCGCAGCGAATGGTTCCGTGGCCTTCGGAGAGCGACTCGACCACGATGTCCTCAATACCTAGGTCATCGAGGCAGATGGCGACAGAGCAGACGTCGACGATGGAATCGACGGCGCCTACCTCGTGGAACATGACGGTCTCGGGCGTTTTGCCGTGGGCCTTTGCCTCGGCGGCGGCGAGCGCGGTAAAGATGGCGAGCGCACGACGCTTGGCGCCATCGCTTAGCTGCGAGCCGTCGATGATAGCGGTGACGTCCGCCAAAGAACGGTGGTGATGGTGGTGGACGTGATGGTGACCCTCGTGGCCATGGCCGTGGGTCTCATGATCATGCTCATGGCAGTGCTCATGCTCGTCATGGTCATGATGGTGGTGCTCGTGCTCGTGCGTGTGCTCGGCAGCTGCTTCGTTGCCGTAGAGCCATGCCATGTCGTGGTCGTGGTTCTCGAGCTCTTCTGCCAGCTGAACGTCGAAATCGCAGGCGTCGATGCCATGCTTGTTTACGCGCGTGACGGCGATCGTAAAGCCGTCGACCGGCAGTGTGGCGAGCTGTTCGCGCAGGTGCTCCTCGCTGGCGCCCAGGTCGAGCAGGGCCGCGACGGTCATATCGCCGCTGATGCCCGAGGTGCCGTCGATGATAAGCGTGTGCTGATGATTGGACATGGAATGCTCCTTAGCGGGCGCGGGGTGTGCCGGCGCTCAGATGATTGATAAGACTTGCCTGGTAAGCGGCGCCAAAGCCGTTGTCGATATTGACGACCGATACGCCGCTGGCACAGGAATTGAGCATGGCGAGCAGTGCGGCTACGCCACCAAAACTTGCGCCGTAGCCCACGCTGGTGGGAACGGCGATGACCGGACAGCTCACCAGACCGCCGATAACGCTCGCCAACGCGCCCTCCATGCCGGCGATGGCGATGACCACCTGTGCCTGGGCAAGTTCCTCGGCATGCGCGAGTAGGCGGTGCAGGCCGGCGACGCCTACGTCGTAGAGGAGGTCGACCTCGTTGCCATAGAACTCGGCCGTCAACGCGGCTTCCTCGGCGACGGGCAGGTCGCTCGTGCCGGCGCAGGCGACGACGATGCGTCCGTTGCCGGTAGGGGAGGGCTTGCCGCCCACGAGGGCGAGCTGCGCGTCCGGGACATATCCCAGGTCGATGCCGTTGCCGAGGAACTCCGAGGTGCGGGCTGCCTTTTCGGCATCCAGGCGCGTGACCAGGATGCGCTCCTGGCCGGCATCGCGCAGCGCTTCGATAATGGCGGCAATTTGCTCGGCGGTTTTACCGGCACCGTAGACAACCTCGCCGGCTCCCTGGCGCACTCCGCGCGAAAGATCGAGCTGTGCAAAGCCCAGGTCGGCGGTCGGCGCCGTCTGGATGCGCGTGAGGGCATCGGCCGGCGTAATGCTTCCGTCTGCCACGTCACTTAGCAATTGCTCAAGATCTCGTTTGTCCATATAAGTTCCCTTCGACGCAGAAAAGTTTAGCACGCGAAGGGTTGTTTCCGAACATTAGAGCATAATTGTTCGGAAATCTGATATGTCAGATTAGATGAAGTTGTGAAGCAAACTGACTAGTCACGCAGGATGATGTCCATGGCGAGCATCAGGTTGCGCTCATCGATGGCAAACGGGGCGGCCTCGCGCGTCTTGGGCTTGGCGCAAAATGCGATGCCCGTGCCCGCGGCCTGAATCATGGGGATGTCGTTGGCGCCGTCGCCGATCGCGACGGTATGAGCCATATCGACACCGCACTCAACCGCCCAGTCCAGCAGCTGGATGAGCTTGGACTCTTTGGTCACGATGTCTGCCGCCAGCTTACCGGTGAGCTGGCCGCCCACGACCTCCAGGCGGTTAGCGAGGCAAAAGTCGATGCCCGCGGCGGCCACGATCTTATCGGCGACCTCGTGAAAGCCGCCGCTTACCACGCCGACTTTCCAGCCCTTGCTGTGCGCCGAGCGCACAAGCTCCAGCGCGCCGGGGGTAAACGTCACGCGCTCAAAGGTGCGCTCGAACACACTTTCGTCCAAGCCGGCAAGCAGCCCCACGCGCTCCTCGAGCGCCTGCTTAAAGTCCAGCTCGCCGCACATAGCGCGCTCGGTGATTTGCGCAACTTGCTCGCCCACGCCGGCCTCCTCGCCCAACAGGTCGATGACCTCCTGGTTGATGAGCGTGGAGTCGATATCCATAACAATGAGGCGTGCAGTCATGATGGGCCTTTCCAAGTGCTGTTTTATTGGGGCATATTGTCGCACGTGAATAGCGCGGGCGGGTGCCGCGGTGCGTCAATTGTTTCGTCTCCGTCAAGTCTTTGGGTAAGAGCTACTTTTTCGCGGCACATCGACGCGGGTGCGATAACATAGAACGCCATGTCTGGCTGCGCGGTTTACGCAGGCTGGGCAAATCTGTACGACGCCGCCCGGAACGACACGGGGCGGCACAGATCCATAAAGGAGGATCACTGGTATGAGCCAGACCCGTCCCATCGATGAGCATTCCATGCACACCCGTACCTGCGGCGAGCTTCGCTTCGAGAACGTGGGCGAAGAGGTCACCCTCACCGGTTGGGTGAGCCGTCGCCGCGACCACGGCGGCCTTATCTTCTGCGACCTTCGCGACCGCGAGGGCATCACGCAGCTCACCTTCGACCCCGAGCACTCCGATGGCGATGCCTTTAAGATCGCCGAGACCATGCGTCCCGAGTGGCCCATCAAGATCCACGGCGTCGTGCGCTCCCGTGGCGAGGAGACCACCAACACCAAGCTCGCGACCGGCGAGATCGAGGTCCTGACCGACCACGCCGAGGTGCTCAACACGTCCGTCACCCCGCCGTTCCAGATCGAGGACGGCATCGAGACCAGCGAGGACACCCGTCTGCGCTATCGCTATCTGGACCTCCGCCGTCCCGAGATGATGGCCAACCTCAAGCTGCGCTCCGACTTCACCTTTGCCATTCGCGAGGCGCTGCACAACCGTGAGTTCATGGAGGTCGAGACGCCCTCCCTGTTTAAGTCCACGCCCGAGGGCGCCCGCGACTTCATCGTTCCCAGCCGTATTCAGCCGGGTAACTTCTATGCCCTGCCGCAGTCCCCGCAGCTCCTGAAGCAGCTGCTCATGGTCGGTGGCGTCGAGCGCTACTACCAGGTTGCCAAGTGCTTCCGCGACGAGGACCTGCGTGCCGACCGTCAGCCCGAGTTCACCCAGGTCGACATCGAGATGTCCTTCGTGGACCAGAACGATGTCATGAGCGCACTCGAAGAAGTCCTGGCCGATGCTTTCGGCCGCATGGGCGTCGAGATGCCCACGCCGCTGCGTCGCATGAACTACTGGGATGCCATGGACACCTATGGCTCCGACAAGCCCGATACCCGCTATGGCATGCACCTGGTCGACCTGACCGACATCTTTGCCAACTCCAAGTTCAAGGTCTTTGCGACTGCCGCAAACGAGGAGGGCTCTGTCGTCAAGGCCATCAACGCCAAGGGCGCCGGTGCCTGGGCACGTGCCAAGATCGATAAGCTCGCCGGCGTGGCCTCCACGTTTGGCGCCAAGGGCCTGGCCTGGATCGCCTTCCGCGAGGACGGCTCCATCAACAGCCCCATCGTCAAGTTCTTCTCGGACGAGGAGATGGCCGCTCTGCGCGAGCGCATGGACGTCGAGCCCGGCGACCTTGTGATGTTCGCCGCCGGCCCGCGCCTGCTCTCCGACGAGATCCTGGGCGGCATGCGTTCTCACATGGCCAACGCACTCGAGATCAAGCGCGAGGGCCACGACTTCCTGTGGGTCGTCAACTTCCCGCTGTTCCACTGGGACGAGGATCGCAAGGCTTACGCTGCCGAGCACCAGCCCTTCACCCTGCCGACCGAGACCGACATCGCCAAGATCGAGGCCGATCCGTTGGCAGCCGGTTCTTGCACCTACGACTTTGTCATGGACGGCTTTGAGGCCGGCGGCGGCGGTATGCGTATCCACAACGCCGAGATGCAGATGTCCATGCTCAAGCTCCTGGGCTTTACCGAGGAGCGTGCCGAGTCTCAGTTCGGCTTCCTCATGGAGGCACTCAAGTTTGGTGCGCCCCCGATGGGCGGTTTCGCTTTGGGCCTGGACCGCGTGTGCATGCTGCTCACCGGTTCCGACTCCATCCGCGACGTCATGGCGTTCCCCAAGACGGCCAGCGGCTCCGACCTCATGTCGGGCGCCCCGAGTGCCGTTAGCGGCGCCCAGCTCAAGGACGTCAGCCTGCGCCTGATGTAGGCAAGCGGCTACATATTGCCCGTAACGAGGGAAGGACGCGTGCCTTCCCTCGTTTTTTATACGCCGAGATTGTGAGGGCATGGGGTGACCGGGCGTCGCGGAAAGTGCGTCCCGGAATCTGGGTCCAGAACGGGTCGCGCTTTCCCAAAGGGGGTCCTCTGGGAAAGCGCGACCCAGAATTCGGCAAAATAATGGGGCACAGTTTCCGGTAGAGCTGTCTAACGGAAACTGTGCCCCAGAATGAGCGCTCAAAACGGGCCGGGCTTTCCGCAACAACTGTCTGGCGGAAAGCCTGCCCCAGTTTCTTATAGCGAGTCTCTCTGGATCAGCTGCATGTGCATCACGGAGGTGGTCGGCTCGGCACCCTTGATCATGTCGAGCGCAATGTTGGCGGCCATGTGGCCTTCTTCGCGCAGGGGCTGGCGGACGGTCGTGAGCGCGGGGACGCAGCGCGTCGCAATCTCGTGATCGTCGAAGCCGACGACAGAAACGTCCGCCGGAACGGATAGGCCTGCCTCGTTGAGTGCGGTGATGACGCCAGCCGCGATACGGTCCGATCCGCAGAGCACGCCATCGAAAGCGATCTCGCGCGCGAGAATCTGGTGCATGGCCTGATAGCCGTCTCCGCTGTTCCAGCCGGTATAGATAACGTTTGCGTCTGGAAGGTCTTCGCCCAAGACGGCGCGGTAGCCGCGCAGGCGGTCGGCAACAGCGGGGTTGTCTTGCGGTCCCAACACGGCGACGATATCTTTGCGCCCGCGATCCTTTATGGCGAGTGCCGCAAAGCGTCCGCCCTCTTCGTCGTCAGAGTAGACTGTCGAGAACACATCACGATAGGGGTGGCCCTCGAGCTGGCCGCACAACACGGTGGGTACGCCCAGCTCGCGCAGTACCTCGAGCAGCTCGCTGCCCTTGTAGGGGGAGACGTCGATCACGGCGTCGAACGAGCGGCGCTCAAAGTGCTCGCGTGCGCGGTTGCGCTCATGCGTAGAAGACGCCTGCAAGATAACGGGCAGGTAGGACGACTCTGACAGCTCCTCGGTAATGCCGCTCAAAAACTCGCTATAGGTGGGGTCGCTGAAGAGTTCACTCAGGGGCTCGGTCACGAGCACGGCGATGATTTCCGTGCGCCCGACAGCGAGCGCTCGGCCACGAGCGTTGGGGACAAAATTGACTTCCTTGGCCGCCGCGCGGACGCGCCTTTTGGTTTCCTCGCTAATGCGGGGCGAATCGTTGAGAGCGCGCGATGCCGTGGAGCGCGACACGCCGGCAGCTGCGGCAACCTCGGCAAGCGTAGGTGCGGTGCGAACTGGTTGGGTCATGGCGTCTCCTGGAGAATGCGGTCGATGTTGTCGCTGATACGGGCTGGTGCGGATACAGCTTACTATAGTGCGCCTGAACAGCGTTCATGATATCCGGTGACCGGTGTCGTTTTGCAACCAAGCCGCAATTGAATACGTCTCGTATGGGTGAGATATCAGCGGGCGTGGCGGTTGCCTACGAGCTTGAGAACGATGTCTTGCGCTGAGTTTCGATACTCAGGGTGACATAAGTGTCGCGGTTGTACAACCGGTTGCACCGTTAACCCGACCAAATCGACCGTTCAGCGGACAACCGGTTGCACAGTTTTTTGCATCGCCCGTAAGATAAGGACAACCGGTTGCACAAGAATCACAACGATGACGAAGGAGCATCACCATGGACGCCATTAACGATTGGGAAAACCAAGCGCTCACCCACAGGAACCGCCTGGCACCCCATGCGTACTTTATGGGTTACGAGACCGCCGATCTCGCTGCAACGTACAGCCGCGAGCTGTCGCGCGGGTTTGTCCAGCTGTCCGGCTCGTGGCAGTTCCGCCTCTTTGAGGGCCCCGCTGCCGTCTCCAACGAGGAGCTCTCCACGTACGAGCCCGAGTGGGATCACGTGGAGGTTCCGCACCTGTGGCAGGTAGACGGCTATGGCAACCTTGCCTACACCGACGAGGGCTTCCCGTTCCCGGTGGATCAGCCGTTCGTTCCCTCTGACGATCCCACGGGCGTGTACCAGCGCATCGTCAACCTTCCCGCCGTGCCTGCCGGCGCTCGCGAGATCATTCGCTTTGACGGCATCGAGAGCTATGGCGAGCTGTACGTCAACGGTCAGTTTATCGGCATGACCAAGGGTTCGCGCCTGTCTGCCGAGTTCGACGTGACCGACGCGCTTGTCGAGGGCGACAACCTGTTTGCGGTCAAGGTTCTGCAGTACAGCGATGGCAGCTATATCGAGGACCAGGACATGTGGTGGGCATCGGGCATCTTCCGCGATGTGTACCTTATGCAGCGTCCCGCCGCGCACCTGGTCGACTTTAGGTTCCGCACGCACCGCGAGGGCGATGCCGCTCTGATCACGCTCGATACGGTGGCCGAGGGCGCTACCCGCGTTGTGTATACGCTCAGCGATGGCGAGAACGTGGTGGCTACGGGCGAGTGCGTCGACGGCCATGCCGAGTGCAGCGTGACCGATGCCCACTTCTGGAATCCCGAGGATCCCTTCCTCTATGACCTTACGTTTGAGGTCTACGACGGTGACCAGGTCAGCGAGTACGTCCCGCATCGCCAGGGTCTTGCCGAGGTGACGGTCGAGGGCAATCATATCTACCTCAACGGCACTTACTTTAAGATGCATGGCGTCAACCGCCACGATCACGACGATCACAAGGGCCGCGCCGTGGGCCTCGATCGCATGCGCCGCGACCTGGAGCTCATGAAGCAGCACAACATCAACGCGGTGCGCACGTCCCACTACGCCAACGACCCGCGCTTTTACGAGCTGTGTGATGAGTATGGCATCATGCTGGTCGCCGAGACCGATATGGAGAGCCACGGCTTCGAGAATATCGGCAATATCGCCCTGGTGACCGACGACCCGGCATGGGAGCCGGCCTACGTCGACCGCATTGAGCGCCTGGTGATGCAGGAGCGCAACCACGCCTGCATCATTATGTGGTCGATGGGCAACGAGAGCGGCTATGGCTGCAACATCCGCGCGATGTACGCCAAGGCTCACGAGCTCGACGGTCGTCCGGTCCACTACGAGGAGGATCGCAACGCCGATACCGTCGACGTTATCTCCACCATGTACTCCCGCGTGTCGCAGATGAACGACTTTGGTGAGCATCCATTCCCCAAGCCGCGCATCAACTGCGAGTACGGTCACTCCATGGGCAACGGCCCCGGAGGCCTGTCCGAGTATCAGGAGGTCTTCGATCGCTGGGATTGCATCCAAGGCCAGTTTATCTGGGAATGGTGCGACCACGGTTTGGCTGCTGTGACCGAGGACGGCGTTGCCTACGATATGTATGGTGGCGACAACGGCGATTACCCCAACAACAGCAACTTCTGCATCGATGGCATGGTGTTCCCTTGGCAGCAGCCGAGCCCGGGCCTCACTGAGTATGGTCAGGTCATCTGCCCGGTTCGCATGGCTTATGACGCCGAGGCGGGCGAGCTGACTGTCACTAACAAGCGTTGGTTTACCACCCTCGAGGATATCTGCCTGTCGGCCGAGACCCTGGTGGACGGCGACGTGGTCTGCCGCAAGACGCTCATGCCCGGTGCGGTTGCCCCCGGCGAGTCCGTCCAGCTGCCACTGGTGATTCGCGAGGCCGCAGTGGGGGAGACCCTGCTGACCGTGCGCGCTTACACCATGGCCGCTCACGTCTGGTGCGAGCCGATGTTCCAGCTGGGCGCAAGCCAGTTTGCCATCGCAAACCATCCGGCGCCGGCCATCGCCGCCCCCGTTCGTCCTGAGCTTACGGTCGAGGAGACCGAGCAGGAAATCCGCATTCGCTCCCTCAACGGCGAGCTGACCTTCAGCAAGGTAAACGGTACCGTGAGCGAGTGGAAGGCATCCGGCCGCGACGTCATGGCCTCCGGTCCCCAGGTTGGTTTTTGGCATCCGCTCGTCGATAACCACGCCCAGGAGTACGACTCCCTGTGGAAGGACAACTTCATCGATGTAATGCAGACGTCCACCCGCAAGGTTTCTTGGAAGCAGGACGGCAATGCGGTCGTCGTTACCGTGAGCCAACACATTGCTCCTCCCGTCCGTGCGTTCGGCATGCGCGTTGAGCTTGTCTACACCGTGCTTCCGAGCGGTCGCGTCGACCTCAAGGTTTCCGGCGAGCCCTACGGTGACTATTCGGACATCATCCCGCGCATCGGTATCTCCTTCGAGGTCCCCGGTTGCGATCGCGCCGTCGAGTGGTATGGCCACGGCCCGGGCGAGAACTATCCGGACTCGCTGCGCGCCAACCCGGTCGGTCATTACCGCACCACGGTCGACGATATGTTCACGCCCTACGTTATGCCTCAGGACTGCGCCAACCGCGAGGGTACCCGCTGGGTTGCCCTGCGCTCTAGCCACGGTGACGGTCTGGTCGTGACGCGTCCGAGCGACGCCGCTTCCAACCCGTTCTCGTTCTCGGCATGGCCCTATAGCTGCGAGGCCATCGATAACGCCAAGCACGTCTACGACCTTGTCAAGGGCGATACGGTCACGGTCAACATCAACGACCAACTGCTCGGCCTTGGCTCGAACTCTTGGGGTTCCGAGGTGCTCGATTCCTATCGCACCCGTTTTGAGAGCTTCAGCTTTGAGGTGTCCCTGCGACCGCTGACGTCTGCCGATCTGGCTCAGGCGCTGGCACCCATTAAGGAGGCATAAGCCATGCATGTCTTTAACTCGCGCGCCGATTTCGACGCTCAGATGAAGTCCGTCAAGAAGTGGATGCGTACCGGACAGGCGCTCGATGGTGTTGCCGACCTGCAGCACGACGTGGCTTACTCCATCGGCGACTCGTTGGTGTACTGGTGGGTGAACGCCCACGAGGCGGCTACCGCCGATCTGGTCGGTCACCGTCGCTACCATGCCGTGCTCGCTCCGCTCGACGGCGACCTGACCGTCGAGGTTGCCCCCAAGGGAGGCCTCACCTGCACCCGCGCCTACAGCGATATCGATGATCGCGAGCGCTTTGAGGGTACGGGGGAGACCGTGACGATTCCCGCCGGCGGCGTTGCCGTCGTCGAAATTGACGAGGCATACCGTGTCGTGTCCGATGCCACGGATCCCCGCGTCGTGGTGCTGCACGTGACGGTTGAAGGATATTCCTTCCCCAACAAGTAGTATTCGTCCACCTGGACGTTTGCTTCGCGCCGTTAAGGGGGATGGCTTTGTTGACTCCCTTTTCCCCATTCCCCTTAGCAGGTGCGCCGTCCGCGTTTGCACTTGCAGTCCGGACGGTTTTAGATGAGATATAACGGATGATTGGGAGGGCTTATGAGCTCTGAAAAACGAGGAACGATCGGTTCGTTCGCTCTGCTGGGCATGACGGTCGCCGCCGTGTTCGGTATCAAGAACATCATCAACAACAACGCGGCCATCGGCTTGGCAGCTGCGCCGTCGTTCTTCTTCGCCACGCTTTTGTACTTTGTCCCCTATACCCTGGTTACCGCCGAGTTCGTCGGCCTCAACAAGGACTCCGAGTCGGGCGTGTACGCATGGGTTAAGACCTCGATGGGTGGTCGCTGGGCGTTCCTGACGGCATTTAGCTACTGGTTCGTTAACCTGTTCTTCTTTGCGTCCGTCCTGCCCAACGTCATCATCTACGCGAGCTACGTGTTCTTTGGTGCCAACGCCGAGCTCTCGCAGCTGTGGATCACCATTATCGAGATCGTCGTCTTTGCTATCGCCACGTGGGTTTCGACCAAGGGCGCTAAGTGGATCGGCTCCATTTCTTCCTTCGGTTCGACCGCGGCTCTCGGACTGACTGCCGTGTTCATCCTGCTGTCCCTGGCTGCTGCCCTTGGCGGCGTCGAGTTCGCTACGGCTCCCACGCCCGCCAACATGGCTCCCGACATGAGCAACTTCGCAACTGCGTGGGGCTTCTTCGGTACGCTTGCCTGGATCATCCAGGGCGTTGGCGGCGCTGAGTCTGTCGGCGTGTTCCTTAACGACCTTAAGGGTGGCGTCAAGGCCTTCGTGCGCACCGTCGTTATCGCCGGCCTGACCATCGGCCTTCTGTATGCAGGCGCTTCGCTGCTGGTTAACCTGTTCATCCCCGAGGGCAGCGTTGCCATCTCCACCGGCATCTTCGACGTGTTCGGCGCTGTCTTTGCCCACTTTGGCATTCCTATGGAAGTGTCCACGCGCGTCATCGGCTTGATCCTTCTCGCCGCTACGCTGGGTTCCCTCATGATGTGGACCTCCGCTCCCATCAAGGTCTTCTTCACCGAGATCCCCAAGGGCGTCTTTGGTAGCAAGATCGTCGAGCTCAACGAGCATGGCATTCCTGCCCGCGCCGCTTGGCTGCAGTTCGCCATCGTCGTCCCCATCCTGATCATCCCGGCCCTGGGCTCCGGTAACCTCGACGACCTGCTCATGATTGTCACCAACATGACGGCTGCCACCGCTCTGCTCCCGCCGCTGCTGATTCTGCTTGCCTACTTTATGCTGCGCAAGAACTTCGATGCTGCTCCCCGTGGCTTCCGCATGGGCTCGCGCAGCTTTGGCCTGGTCGTTGCCGCATTCCTGCTTGTGGTCTTCTGCTTCGTGCTTATCTGCGGCACCATTCCGCTCGATCAGCCGCTGTGGCTGACGCTGGTCTACAACGTTGGCGGCGTGGTTGTCTTCCTGGGCCTTGCCGTGATGTGGTACAACCGCTACATCAACCGCCTGCGCGAGACCGATCCCGAGGCCGCCGAGAACGAGCTTCGCCCTTCCGTCCTCGATATGATGGAGTAGCGGCTAGGATTAATCTACGGCTGTGGAATAAATCGATCCCCTTTCCTAGGGAGGGGCCTTACGAGGCCCCTCCTTTTGTGTTTTGGAGCATGGATTTTGGGCCCTGTGGACAAAAATGCCAAATATGAGTACTGTTGCAAAATAAGTGCCATATCTATCGGCCGGTTTTGAGCAAAAATGGACTCAAAATCAATTTATCTAACCCCCTTTAAAGGGCGTTTGACGGCTTTCAACCTCTTCGAATCGCTCAAAGTAGGCAATTTGCTCTCGATTTTGCTGCTACTAAATTGGTGACAGTACTCATGTTTGCCACTTTTTGACCACGAGGTGTTCAGAGGAGCTCTCGAGAAGCATCTAACGCTACAATAACTACCACGTGGCTGGGTTTGCCGGCCGAATGTGCGATGTCGTGGGAGGGGACATGGTCGAGTTTACAAAGACGATTAAAGATCCGTTGGGATTACATGCCCGCCCGGTTGCGCTGCTCTATGACATCATTGCCAAGCATCGTAGCGACGTGTCGGTTTCGATTGGCAATCGTCATGTCGATGGCCGCGACGTTATAGGGCTCATGGCACTCTGTGGCGAATGTGGCGAGGACATCGTGTTCCGCGTTTCGGGCGTGGATGAGGCCTCCTGTGTCACATCGATCAGAAATCTCTCGCTCTAAGCATGATAGGGCGCGGTAAAGGATGGTCCTTTGCCGCGCCTTTTTGTTTCGTATAGGAAACTTTTTCGAAATCTGAATGGGGACCCTTTCCAAAAAGTTAACCACGTGCTAGTTTACTATAGCGAACATAGACGTGGTTAACTTTTTACGCGTCGATGTTGAGGACGAACTGACGTTAGGAGCAACTCATGTCTTGCGGACCGCAGATGCCGGCCATGCCGCTTTCGATGGTAAAAGCGGGCGAAACCGTGCGCGTGTCTCGTGTAAAGGGCAATGAGGACATGAAACACCACCTCAAGGACCTCGGCTTTGTCGAGGGCAACGAAATCCACGTGGTGAGCTCGAGTGGTGCCAATATCATCGTCACGGTGCTGGGCGCACGCTTTGGCATCGATTCCAAGGTTGCCATGCACATCATGACCGTCGGTTAGTCCGCAGCATTTCATAAAAACCGAAAGGGGGACAAGAGGATGAAGACGTTGGGTGACGTTAAGGTGGGCGAGAGCTCTACCATCGTCAAGCTTCACGGTGAGGGTGCGCTTCGCCGCCACCTTATGGACTTGGGGCTCATCAAGGGCACTTCGTTCAAGGTCGTGAAGGTCGCGCCGCTCGGTGATCCGGTCGAGATCAACGTGCGCGGCTACGAGCTTTCCATCCGCAAGGAGGAGGCGGCCGTCGTCGAGGTCCAGTAAGGGCTCGCGGCGTATATTTCTGCAGATAAAGTTAGGTATTTCTAACTTAATGCAGCATCTTTGAAGCACATTATCCAGCCTGCGCGGAGAAAGCAGCGCAGGCACACAAGGAAGAAGGATTGAATGGCGGATTCTCAGATCCATGTCGCGCTGGCGGGTAACCCCAACTGCGGCAAGACCACGCTTTTCAACCTGATCACCGGCGCCAACGGCTACGTTGGCAACTGGCCCGGCGTCACGGTTGAGAAAAAGGAGGCCAAGCTCCTAAGCGACAAGAACGTTACCATCACGGACCTCCCCGGCATCTACTCGCTTTCCCCCTACAGCCCCGAGGAGCAGTGCTCGCGCGACTACCTCATGAGCGGTGAGCCCGATGTCGTCGTCCAGGTTGTCGATGCCACCAATCTGGAGCGCAACCTGTACCTGGCGCTTCAGGTTATCGAGACCGGCCTGCCCGTGGTCGTCGCCCTCAACATGGCCGACTTGGTCGAGAAGAACGGCGACAAGATCGACACGGACAAGCTCTCCAAGAAGCTCGGCTGCCCGGTTATGATGATCTCGGCTCTTAAGAACAAGGGCATCAAGGAGCTGTTCGAGCAGGTCAAAAAGTCCGCTGCTTCCAAGGGGCAGGTGCCGGAGCACAAGTTCGACTCCTCCATCGAGGACGTTCTGACGCACATCGAGAACAACCTTCCGGCGAGCGTTCCCGCTAACAAGCGTCGCTATTACGCCGTCAAGCTGTTCGAGCGTGATGCAGACGCCTGCAAACTCATCAACCTCACCAAGGAGAAGGCCGCTCGCGTGGAGGAGCTGGTCGCCCAGTGCGAGCAGGACTGCGACGATGACGCCGAGTCCATCATCACCGGTGAGCGCTACGGCGTGATCGCACACATCATCGACGAGTGCCTCACCAAGGCCCCGGCCAAGATGAGCACCTCCGAGAAGATCGACCGTGTGGTTACCAACCGTATCCTGGGCCTGCCGATCTTTGTGGTCATCATGTTCTGCGTGTACTACATCGCCGTTTCCACCCTGGGCGGAACGGTGACCGACTTCACCAACGATCAGCTCTTTGGCACCGACGGTTGGTATGTGCTCGGTCAGGGCCGCGATGCTTACGATGAGGCTGTCGAGGCCGCGGGTGACGACGCCGACTCGGTCGACCCGGCACAGTACGGCCCCTATGTCCCGGGTATCACCACCATGGTGCACGACGCCCTCGTGGCGGGTGGCACCGAGGACGGTGGCCTGGTCGATTCGCTGGTCTGCGACGGTATCGTTGGCGGCCTGGGCGCCATCTTCGGCTTTGTGCCGCAGATGTTCCTGCTGTTCGTGATGCTGTCCTTCCTGGAGGACTGCGGCTACATGGCCCGCGTCGCCTTTATCATGGACCGCGTGTTCCGCCGCTTTGGCCTGTCCGGTAAGTCGTTCATCCCCATGCTCGTGTCCTCAGGCTGCGGCGTCCCCGGCGTCATGGCCACCAAGACCATCGAGAACGAGAAGGACCGCCGCATGACGGTCATGACCACCACGTTCATCCCCTGCGGCGCCAAGCTGCCGATCATCGCCCTGCTCATGGGCTCCATCATTGGCGATTCTTCCACCACGGCCGCATGGATCAGCCCGCTTTTCTACTTCCTGGGCGTCTTTGCCGTCATCGCCTCGGGCCTCATGCTCAAGAAGACCAAGCTCTTCGCCGGCCGTCCGACCCCGTTTGTCATGGAGCTTCCTGCCTACCACTTCCCGGCGATCCGCTCTTGGGCGCTGCACGTGTGGGAGCGCTGCTGGGCCTTTATCAAGAAGGCCGGCACGGTCATCTTTGCGTCCACTGTCGTGGTTTGGTTCCTGTCCAACTTTGGTAGCTATAACGGTTCCTTTGGCTTCCTGCCTGCGATGGACGGCATCCCCGAGGAGTTTATGGACTACTCCGTGCTTGCCATGCTGGGCAACCTGGTCGCTTGGATCTTCGCCCCGCTCGGCTTTAGCACCTGGCAGGCCACCGCGCTGACTGTCTCTGGCCTCGTCGCCAAGGAGAACGTCGTCGCCACCGCCGGCTCGCTGCTGTCCGTCGCCGACGCGGGCGAGACCGACCCGAGCCTGTGGACCGCGTTTGCCGGCATGTTCCCCACCATGGGCGCTTGCGTTGCCTTCGGCGCCTTCAACCTGCTGTGCGCTCCGTGCTTTGCCGCCATTGGCACCATCCGCAACCAGATGGATTCCGGCAAGTGGACTGCGATCGCCATCGGTTACGAGTGCGCCTTCGCTTGGGTGATCGGCCTGTTCATCAACCAGTTCTACAACTTGCTTGTTCTTGGACAGTTTGGTATCTGGACGATTGTGGCCATCGTGCTGCTGGTTGCGATGCTCTTCCAGATCTTCCGTCCCATGCCCAAGCATGCATGGACCGACGAGGACGAGACCAACACTGCTTCCGCCGCAGTTTCCGCTTAAGTCCGAATAAGGATTAACCCCTTTTCACGAGCCCGGGTGTCCCAGCGACCCCGGGCTTTTTGTGCATGGGAGACAGATTACTTTGCCCCAGAAGTTAAGATGTGGCGTTTCCGCAGATAAAACCGACCAAAATTAACCTGTCCCTTTTTGGTAGGTGGAGAATGGGGTAAAGTAAGTGATGGTTAACTAGAGGAGGCTTGCTATGGCACCTATCGATATTGTTGTACTGGCTGTTATCGGCGTTGCGTTTGTCGCGGTATGCGTGCGCATCTACCGCAAGGGCACCTGCGCCGACTGCGCTCAGGGTGGCGTTTGTACGGGGCATTGCTCCAACAAAAAGACGTGCGCTGCACTTAAGGGCGTAGACAAAATCGCCGAAGACTTGGGCCGCGGTATTCATTAGCCGACCGGCGTTTGGGTATGTTTGGCCGCGGATACGGCGGTTGCTGATACGATAAGTACGTTAGCAACTGCCGCCGAGCGGCTTAAACGAAAGGAACCCTGTATGGAGTCCTCCGCCTATCCGATGCTCTTTAGCCCGATCAAGGTCGGTACGACCGAGGTCAAGAACCGCGTCTTTATGCCGCCGGTGTCCACCAACCTGGCCGATCATGGCTATGTGACCGACGATTTGGTCGATCATTACCGTGCCCGTGCCAAGGGCGGCGTGGGCCTCATCATCACCGAGGTCGTGACGGTCGAGCCCACCTATACCTATCTGCCGGGCGACATGTGCTGCTACGACGACACGTTTATCCCCGGCTGGGAAAAGCTCGCCGCCGCCGTGCATGAGTACGGCTGCAAGATTATGCCGCAGCTCTTCCACCCTGCCTACATGGCTTTTAACGTTCCGGGCACGCCGCGCTTGATCGCTCCGTCCTTTGTGGGCCCGTCTTACGCCCGCGAGGCACCGCGCCCCATCACGGTCGATGAGATCCACGAGCTCACGCATCAGTTTGGCGACGCTGCCGTGCGTATGCAGAAGGCCGGTGTCGATGGCGTCGAGGTCCATGCGGCGCACGCCCACGGCATGCTCGGCGGCTTTTTGACCCCGCTCTACAACAAGCGTACCGACGAGTACGGCGGCTCGCTCGACGCTCGCATGCGCTTCCTGCTCGAGGTCATCGCCGAGATTCGCGAGCGCTGCGGCAAGGACTTTATCATCGACGTCCGCATCTCGGGCGATGAGTACACCGATGGCGGCCTGACCCTCAACGACATGATCTACGTCTCGCGTCGCCTGGAGAAGGCCGGTGTCGACATGATTCACGTGTCGGGCGGCACCACCATCAAGCGCGGCTCCGCAATTCCCGCCGCCGGCACGCAGCAGGCCTCGCACGCCGCTTGCTCGCGTGAGATTAAGAAGCACGTCAACATTCCCGTCGCCACTGTCGGACGTATTAACGAGGCCTGGATCGCCGAGGAGCTGATCGAGGACGGCGCTGCCGACATCTGCATGATGGGCCGCGCCAATCTGTGCGATGCCGAGTTCTGCAACAAGGCCGCTGCCGGCAACGCCGACGACATCCGCCCCTGCATCGGCTGCCTGCGCTGCCTGAACGGCATCATGTTCGGCAAGCGCATTTCCTGCACCGTCAACCCGGACGTGGAGCGCGACGAGGCCGGCTACGAGCCTGCCGCCGAGGCCAAGAACGTACTGGTTGTGGGTGCCGGTCCCGCGGGCATGGAGGCGGCGTTCATTGCCGCCAAGCGCGGTCACAACGTGGTGCTCGTGGATAAGCAGGACGAGCCGGGCGGCGAGATGCGTATCGCAGCCGTTCCGCCGGCAAAGCAGGAACTCACCCGCGTGATCAAGTATCAGTATCGTCGCCTGGCCGAGGCCGGCGTGAAGTGCGTATTTGGCACCGAGCTTACTGCCGAGGACATTCAGCGTGACTACGCCGGCTACGAGGTCGTCCTGGCTTATGGCGCCGAGCCCATCGCTCCGGCCTTCATGCAGGGCTTTAAGCAGGTTATGACGGCTGACGACCTGCTGGGTGGCAAGGCTTTCCCGGGCAAGAAGATCGTCATCGTGGGCGGCGGCACCGTCGGCTGCGAGACGGCCGATTACCTGGCTCCGCTGGTCAACGACCTGTCGCCGGCCAATCGCGATGTCACCGTCATCGAGATGACCAAGACGCTCGCCGCCAATGAGGGTGGTGCCGGTCGCGCGGTGCTCATCACGCGCATGCTCTCCAAGGGTGTCCACGTGCTGACCGAGGCCAAGGTGACCGAAATCACAGAGGACACCATCAGCTACGAGAAGGACGGCGAGGTCCACACCATCGCCGGTGCCGATACACTGGTGCTTGCCATGGGCTATCGTCCCAATACCAAGCTGGCCGACGACCTTGCCGCTGCCGGCGTTACCACCCACGTGCTGGGCGACGCCAACAAGTGCGGCAACATCCGCGATGCCATCGGCGACGGCTACAAGGTTGCCTGCGAGCTCTAGTCGCTCCCTTGGTGCATGGGAGTCAGGTTAGTTTGCACCAAGTTGATGCATGTAAACCTGATTCCATTGCGCCAGTCGATAGCAAAACACGGCGGCCGCCCCGTTTTGGGACGGCCGCCGCTTGCGTTTTATCAAAGAAAGATCATTGTCGAGCCTTAAATGCCTTTTGTCTGTGCGACTTCCGCAATCATGTTGCGGTTGTACACCAGATGCAAATACATCGCGTCGTGCGCTACGGTGGGGTTGCGCGTGGCGATGGCGTCGGCCACGCCACGGTGAGTGCGGATGGTCTCCTCGACGAGGTTGCCGCCATCCCAGGGCGGCTTCATGGAGTAGCGCCCGTACGCATCGAATTGCTCCTCTCATAGATGTGCGGCACAAAGAGCCCCGAGTTCATGCGAGCTCGGGGCTCGTTTCGTTTGGATTGCAGATGTATTGACAGGCGAAAACAGTCTGCGTCCGATATTGAGCCATACGAAAGCGAAATTATGCGTCTTAATTCCGTACGCAAATTAAGACGAAAACCGTTTACGTCTTGGATAAATCAGTACGCAAACGGTTTTCGTCTTATAATACGGTCATGAATAGTACGAAACGAAGAGGTTGTGCATATGGTTGTTAGAGAGAGCCCTACAGTCGAATACAAGGAAAGCGTTACGCCGACGTTTCTTAAAACGGTGAGCGCCTATGCAAACTACGGGACGGGCAAGATTGAGTTTGGCGTTGATGACGAGGGCGTGGTTGTCGGCCTTGCGGATCCGGTCGCAGAGTGTCTCCGCATCGAGAACATGATTAATGACAGCTTGGACCCCGCTCCCCGTTACACGCTCGAGCCCGATGAGAAACACGGGACCGTAATCCTTACGGTTTATGAGGGCCAGGACAAACCCTATCGAAGCAAGGGAAAGGCCTACAGGCGAAACGATTCGGCAACAGTGGAGGTCGACCGGTTTGAGTATGGCAGGCTGACGCTCGAAGGCAGCAACGTAACGTTCGACGCGCTCACGTCGGCTCGCCAGGACTTGAGTTTTCACACGCTCGAGCATAAGTGTGTTGAACATCTCGGCATTTCTGAACTAACGTCGGATATTATGCGCACGCTTCGCTTGCTCGGCAAGGACGGCTATACCAACGCTGCGGCGATTTTGGCGGATAAGAATGATTTTCCGGGCATCGATTGCGTCCGTTTTGGTGATACCGAGGATGTGATCTTGGATCGCGAAGCGGCGACAAATGTATCCGCAATTGAGCAGGTGGACAGGGCGGTAGCTATGTTTGCACGCTACTACCGTTATGAGCGTATCGAAGGGATGGAGCGCGTCCAAACCGATCGAATTCCTCTCGAGGCGTTTCGCGAAGCTGTCGCAAATGCTTTGGTGCATCGGACGTGGGACGTTCGAGCGAACGTTCAAATTGCCCTGTACGATGATCGCGTCGTTGTGACCTCTCCTGGATCGCTGCCCGCCGGTTTGACGACGGAACAATACCTGTATGGGCAGATATCCGTGCTCAGAAACCCCATCGTTGCAGAGGCCTTCTTAAAGCTGGATTACATCGAGAAATTTGGTACGGGAATCGCGCGCATTAGACGTGCCTATCGCGATTCGATCAATCAACCAATTTTTGATGTTCGCGGCGGCATGGTGGCCGTCACATTGCCCGTTACCGATGCCCTTGAAGGGTCCGAGGAAGAGGTCCAGGTTCTCAAAGCCTTGTCGGGCGGTCGAATTATGTCGCGAAGCGAGATTGAAAAACAGACGGGGCTGAGCCGCATGCGGACGTTGGCGGCACTCGAGTCTCTGCTTGAACGGAATGCAATCGTAAGGCAGGGAACCGGGCGGGCCACGAAATACGAGCGCTCATAGTCAAAAAGAGCCATGGTACAAGACGGACCCCAAGCCAGCGTTGGCTTGGGGTCCGTTATATCCCGGATGGTAACGGGCCGATTATTGTCAAGTTATAGCAAAGTATAGCGACGTACAGCAAAGTATAGTGAGATATAGCAAGCCGTATAGCGCGCCTTGATTATCAACCGTCCGTATTTCACAGCAACTTATAACAGGCTCGAGGTACCAATTTGGGGTGCAGTAGTGCTGCGCCACGAAAAGGGCCTATCTACTACGTTTAAGCCGCAGGGGTCAACCATAGTCGGCTTTTTCGAAAATCGACAAGCTGTCTACCTGCGGTTTTGTTTTCACGGTTTTCGGTATGGCCGAGGCTATCCGTGTTAACGTAGTAGATGGGCCACTTTTGTGACAAGGGGGCCGATCTGCGGGCCAGGGTAGCTAAAAGAGCCCCGTCCCAAAAAGACTGATTGGGAGCCGGGGCGTGTCGATGCGATAGTATTACGTGGTGAAATTCGACAAACCGTGAGCTTCATCCGAGGGCTTTATGGAACAACACCAGCATAATCAGAGCCTGCAAGACCAGGCATATAACGCATTGCGCTCCAAGATCATCTATGCCGAGCTCAAGCCCGGCACGCGCCTTTCGGCGATTGGTCTGGAAAAGGAGACGGGAATCGGGCGCACGCCCATTCGCGAGTCCTTTGTGCGCCTGCGTGAGCAGGAGCTGCTGGAAACCCGTCCCAAAAGCGGCACCTATGTCTCAAAAATCAGCATGGAGCGCGCCGAGAACGCCTGTTTCTTGCGCGAGAAACTCGAGAGAAGCGTGCTTATTAAATGCTGTTCGGCCGCCTCGCCTGAGCAAAAGCATCGGCTCGAGCAGATTCTTGCCGAGTCTGAGTCACTCGACCATGGCGAAACGCGTCGCTTTTTCGATCTGGACAACCTGTTTCATGAGACGTGTTTTGAGATTGCTGGTCGTCACATGTTGTGGGATTGGATGAAGAGCGTCAACACGCATTTTGAGCGATACAACTGGTTGCGTATGGTGTCGCAGGATCTGGATTGGGAGCCGATTCGTCGGCAGCATCGCCGGATTCTCGAGGCCATTAAGAGGGGCGATACCGATGCGGCGAGTTATCTGGCAGAGACGCACTTGCACCTGATGCCCGAGGAGCAGGGCCCGGTTATCGCCTTACATCCCGACTATTTTGAGCTGCCTAAAGACTCGAATAACTAGCCCATCATCGCATCTGCTCGAGACGCAAAAACGACGCTGCTCACCTACAGCGTTTTGCAACCGAGATTTTTAAAAATGCCTAAAATGGCTCAGGCTGCCGACATTGGGAAACGGGGTGCGCTATGGCGCAGATGAGAATCAAGGACATTGCCGTCGAGGCGGGTGTGAGCCCGGCCACGGTCTCGCGCTATCTCAATAACCGTCCCGGGCAAATGACCGAGGAAACCCGTGCTCGCATCGCGGCGGTTATCGAGCGCACCGGCTATCGCCCGCGTGCCGCCGCGCGCAATCTGCGCAACTCACGCACCAACCTCATCGGCGTGATTTTGGCCGACATCGCCAACCCGTTCTCGAGCGCCATGCTCGAAGGACTTTCCGCCAGTGCCGCCGCGCGCGGCTGCTCGCTCATGACGGCCATTAGCGGCAACGACCCCGCCAAGGAGACAGAGTCGCTCACCAGGCTTATCGATGCCGGCGTGGACGGCCTGGTCGTCAACACCTGCGGAGGCAATGACGAGGCGATCGCCGCGGCCGCGGGGCGCCTACCCGTTGTACTGCTCGACCGCGATGTTGCCGACGGTGGCATCGATCTGGTGACATCGAACAACCGTGAGCTGGTCGCCGGCTTGGTAGACGAGCTCGCCGCTGCGGGCAGCGAGCGTCTGTGCCTGCTCACCGAGGCAAGCGACGATAGCCCCGCGCGTCGAGAGCGCGCCGAGGCCTTTACTGACGAGCTTTCGCGCCGCGGACTTGCGGGCGAGGTTGTCACCCTGGCCGACGGTGGCGCCACGGGCATCGGCCGCTTGGACGAGACCATGCGTGACTATGCCGGCAAAAGGCTCGGCCTCATTGCCGTCAACGGCCTGGTTTTCCTGCGTCTGACCGAGGCTCTGGCGCAGCTTGGTCCCTCGCTGCCGGCGGGGCTCAAGATCGCGACGTTTGACGACTACCCCTGGAACCATGTGCTCTTTGGCGGAGTCACGACGGCCGCACAGGACACCCTCACCATCGCCGAGCGCGTGGTCGAGCGTCTGTCCGAGCGCATCGACGTTGTCACCACCACGGTGGGCGAGGCCGCAAAGCTCGCCCCCAAACGCATCGAGATCCCCGGCCACATCGAGCACCGCGCATCGACCTCGCGCTAGTCACTCGTTCGCAACTGCCTGTTCGCGCACGTTTTTTGAGCGCTTGATACGCTTTAACCCTGCGGAAACATTTTTCTGCGATAGTATCTGCGATATAGACCAGTCGAAACCCGCCCGGAAGAAAGGGGAGCGACATGAACCAGCAGAACATCGATTACGTACTCCGCTCCGTAGAGCAGCGTGACATCCGCTTTGTGCGTCTGTGGTTTGTCGACATTCTCGGCCGCCTCAAGAACTTTGCCATTAGCCCCGAGGACCTTGAGGTCGCTTTTGAGGAGGGTATCGGCTTTGACGGCTCCGCCATCGAGGGTTTTGCCACGCCCGAGGAAGCTGACATGCTGGCGTTTCCCGATGCTTCGACCTTCCAGATTTTGCCGTGGCGCCCGAGCCACAACGGCGTCGCCCGCGTGTTCTGCGACGTGTGCACTCCCGATCGCAAGCCATTTGCCGGCGACCCGCGCGATGCCCTGCGCCGCATGTTCCGCAAGGCCGAGAAAGCTGGCTATCTGCTCAACGTGGGCGCTGAGCTGGAGTATTACTACTTCCCCGACGAGCACACCCCCGAGCCGCTCGACAACGTGGGCTACTTCGATCTTTCGGTGAGCGATGCCGCTCGCGACCTGCGCCGCAACACGGTCCTCACGCTCGAGAAGATGTCCGTGCCCGTGGAGTACACCTTCCACGCCGCCGGCCGCTCGCAGCACGGCATGAGCCTGCGCCACGCCGAGGCCCTGAGCATGTCCGACGCCATCACCACGGCCAAACTCATCATTAAGCAGCAGGCCTACGAGAGCGGTTGCCACGCCTCTTTTATGCCCAAGCCGTTGGCGGGCGAGGACGGCAGCGCCATGTTCCTGTGCCAGTCGCTATTCGACCACGACGGCAACAACGTCTTTTGGGGCGAGGACGACGAGAGATACCATCTCTCCGACACCGCCAAACACTACATGGCCGGTATCCTGGCGCACGCGCGCGAGATCAGCGCCATCACCAACCCCACGGTCAACTCCTACAAGCGCATTACTACCGGCGGCGACTCCGTGCCGCAGTACGCCACGTGGGGCCTGCGCAACCGCGCGAGTATGGTCCGCATCCCGGTCTACAAGCCCGGCAAGCAGCTGTCCACGCGCATCGAGCTTCGCAGCCCCGACCCCATGGCCAACCCGTACCTGGTCAACGCCGTCACGCTGGCGGCTGGCCTGGACGGCATCGAGCGCAAGCTGGAGCTCCCGCCCGAGGCAACGGCCGAGACGCTCAAGCTCACCGACCGCCAGATGGTCGAGGCCGGCTACACGCCGCTGCCGCGCTCGCTCAAAGAGGCGCTCGACGTGTTTGAGGACTCGCAGTTTATGAAGGATGCCCTCGGCGAGCACATCCACAGTTTCTTCCTTAAAAAGAAGCGCGACGAGTGGCATAAGTTTGAGTCCACGATCACCGAGTGGGAGATCAAGCACTACCTGGCGAACTCCTAATCGCGCTGGCTTGTTCCAGTACGATTGAGCTCATTTCCTTGGAGGCCGATATGTCCGAAAAGAGTGCCCTGTTCATGGCGCGCACGACGCGCTTCCACGAGTTTGCCCGCAGCTTGACGACCACCTTGGGTGTCGAGGTGAGCCTGGCCACCCCCGATTCGCCGACTGCGGCGCACGACTTTGACCTGCTGATCCTCGATTCCGATGGCATCCGCAGCGACCGCATAGATCAGATTGCCAAATGGCTTGACGATCGCGGCGGCGTCCCCATGTTGGTGATCGTCGACGACGAGGCGCTCGGCACCCTGCGCCTGCCCAATCACGCGCATGCCGACTTTGTATGCCCCACGGCGACGCCCAACGAGCTTAAGGCTCGCGCACAGCGCCTGATGGGCGAGGAGGAGACCGTCGCCGCCGACGATGTGCTCAACATCGATAACCTCGAGATTAACCTGGCCACCTACCAGGTGACACTCGATAACGAGCCCATCGACCTGACGCTGATGGAGTACTCGCTGCTGAGCTTTTTGGCGACGCATCCCAACCGTGCCTACAGCCGCGAGGTACTGCTGCACCGCGTGTGGGGCTTCGAGTACTGCGGCGGCACGCGCACCGTCGACGTGCATATTCGACGCATCCGCTCCAAGGTGGGCCCGCAGATCGCGGCACACATCACCACCGTCCGCGGCGTGGGCTATCTGTTTAAGGACTAGATTTCCACCACAAAGGGGACAGGCACCTTTGTGGTGGTTTTGCCGTAGGCCGGGTCCTTTCGGGTCTGCAGCAGAACTTAAGCCTTCCTAAAAGATTGCGTTCTCATACACGTTCGCCCGCATATTGGGGTACAACTCAACGTGAACAATGATGGCCCGCCACATGTTTGGCGGGCCTTTGGTTATTTGACGAAAGGATCGCAGCTATGAGCGAGTACGATTCCCAGCGTCCCCAGGATGCGGGCAGCGCTGGCGAGACCCAGCAGCAGCCGCGTGTGCAGGTGGAGTCGACGCCTGCCGACGGCAACATTCCCTACGTGCAGGCTTACGACACGCAGACCGGCCAGCCGCTAGGCAGCCAGCAGGTTGTAAATAAGCACACGGTGGTCAAGACCAAGACCAAAAAGCTGCCGATCTTTATTACGGCACTCGCCGGCTGTGCGTGCGGCGCTCTGCTGGTCATCGCGCTCATTATGAGTGGCACGCTCAATATTGGCGGCGGAAAGAATGCCGTGACGGCGGGTGCTTCGGGTTCATCGACGCAAAAGATCACCATCGACTCCGAGGACACCACGCTGGCCGAGGCCGTTTCTGCCAAGGCCCTGCCTTCCGTCGTTTCCATCACCGCCACTTCGAGCGGTAGCCAGAATGGCTCGCTTTCGCAGTCTGCCGACGAGTCGGATAGCTCGGGCAGTGTCGGTTCGGGCGTGGTGCTCGATACCGAGGGCCACATCCTCACCAACAACCACGTGGTCGATGGCTATGACCAGTACGTGGTGACCATGGACGACGGCACCACCTACGAGGCCGAGTTCGTGGGCAACGACGCCTCGAGCGACTTGGCCGTCATCAAGCTCAAGGACGCCGACGCCTCCAAGCTTACGCCGATCGAAATTGGCGACTCCTCCAAGCTCAACGTTGGCGAGTGGGTTATGGCGATCGGCTCGCCGTTCGGCAACGAGCAGTCTGTCTCCACGGGCATTGTGTCGGCGCTGTATCGCTCCACGGCCATGAGCTCTACCAGCGGTAACACTATCTACGCCAACATGATTCAGACCGATGCCGCCATCAACCCGGGCAACTCCGGCGGCGCGCTCGTCAACGACAACGGTGAGCTGGTGGGCATCAACTCGCTCATCGAGAGCTACTCGGGCTCCAGCTCGGGTGTTGGCTTTGCCATTCCGGTCAATTACGCCAAGAACATTGCCGACCAGATCATCGACGGCAAGACGCCGGTGCATCCGTACATGGGAGCTACGCTTTCGAGCGTCAATGCGCTTAACGCCCGCACCAACAAGCTGAGCACCGATAGCGGCGCGTATGTGGCGAGCGTCGTTGAGGATGGTCCTGCCGCCAAGGCCGGCATTCAGGAGGGCGATGTCATTACCAAGCTGGGCGACGACGAGATTACGAGCGCCGATGGCCTGATCATCGCGCTGCGCAGCCACGAGGTGGGCGAGAAGGTCGAGATCACGCTCATGCGCGGCAAGGAAGAGAAGAAGGTCACCGTCGAGCTGGGCTCCGATGAGGAGCTGCAGAACCAGCAGCAGGACGACAGTTCGACCGACACCGGCAACGGCGGTATTACCGACGAGCAGCTGCGCCAGTACCTGGAGGAGCTGCTGGGCCAGCAGGGCCAGGGTCAGGGCTACGGCCAGGGTTACTAACGAGCCATTTCGCACATGCCGAAGCCAGAGGGGCTGTCCCATCAACGCGGGACAGCCCCTCTTTTCTTATTGATCCGTTGGGGACGGAGGAAAACGGATCACTTGTGGCTGGCAAGAGGCCTGGTTCGTAATGGTCTGGACAGTTAGTTCAGATACGTATAAATCTGGGGCAGCTTGGGATGCGTTTTGAGCAATTTTTGATTGGGATGGGGTTTGAATGGGTGTTTGGGAGGGCGAGCGGGACGTTTACATGGTCTCAGGGAGCCCAAATTAGTTGAAACAGGGGTGTTCGTGTCTAATCCAGCTCTAGGATTTATACGTATCTGAACTAACTGTCCACCCCAGTCTGGCGGCTGCCGATTCGGTGCGGTTCGAGACCGCTATTCGGCCTCATTGCGACCGGTGGTACTCTAGTATCCGTTTGAAATCGAGCGAAGGAGTGCCGCTATGGAGCAATCGAGCCTGTTTGGTGACGGCGTGGACATCGATACCGAAACGCCCGCGAGCGCGGATGCCACCGCACCGGTCGACGCCCGTGCCCAGGCGGCAGCGCGTGCGGCCGAGTTGCGCCACGAGCTCGATTACCACGCCTATCGCTACTACATGCTCGATGCGCCCGAGATCACGGACGCCGCCTTTGACAAAATGCTCGTTGAGCTGCAGGAAATCGAGGCGACCTACCCCGACCTGGTGACGCCCGACAGCTATACTCAGCGCGTAGGTGGCTACGTGAGCGAGCAGTTTACGCCGGTCACGCACATGGCACGCATGTATTCCATGGACGATGCCATGGACCTGGACGAGCTCGACGCGTGGCTCCAACGCACCGAGGATGCGCTCGGCGCCGGTAGCGTCACCTATACCTGCGAGCTCAAGATCGACGGCCTGGGCGTGGCCCTTACCTACCAAAACGGCACCTTCGTACGTGCGGCCACACGTGGCGATGGCACCACGGGCGAGGACGTGTCGCTCAACGTGCGCACCATCAAGGATGTGCCCATGCACCTGTCCGAGCCAGCGCTTGTCCACATGGGCGCCGACCGCGAGCGCACCATTGAGGTGCGCGGCGAGGTCTATATGCCCAAGGGCAGCTTTGTGCGCCTGAACGACGAGGCCGATGCCGAGGGCCGCGACCCCTTCGCCAACCCGCGCAACGCCGCCGCCGGCAGCCTGCGCCAAAAAGACCCCAAGGTCACGGCGCGCCGCGATCTGGCCACCTTTATCTACGCCATCGCCGATACCGACCCGCTGCACGTCCACAGCCAGCGCGAGTTCCTCGATTGGTTGCGTAGCGCCGGCTTTAGCGTCAACCCCAACGTGGCTCGTTGCGCCACGCCGGCCGAGGTCCACGAGTTCTGTGCCCAGGCGCTCGAGCACCGCGGCGACCTGGACTACGACATCGACGGCGTGGTCGTAAAGGTCGATAGCTTTCAGCAGCAGCTCGACCTGGGCTTTACCGCCCGTGCGCCGCGCTGGGCCATTGCCTTTAAGTTCCCGCCCGAGGAAAAGCAGACCGTCTTGCGCGAAATTCGCATCCAGGTGGGCCGCACCGGTGTACTCACGCCGGTCGCCGAGTTCGACCCGGTGACGGTCGCCGGCTCTACCATCGCGCGCGCCACGCTGCACAACATCGACGAGATCCGCCGCAAAAACGTGCGCGAGGGCGACACCATCATCGTGCACAAGGCAGGCGACGTAATCCCGGAGGTCGTAGGCCCGGTGCTCGACAAGCGCCCGGCCGATTCGGTCGACTGGCACATGCCCGAGGTCTGTCCCGTGTGCGGCAGTCCCGTGGTCCACGAGGACGGCGAGGTTGCCTACCGTTGCGTGTCCATCGACTGCCCGGCGCAGCTCAAGGAGCGTCTGCTCCACTGGGTGAGCCGCGGCTGCATGGACGTTGACGGCCTGGGTGACGAGATCGTCGACAAGATGATCGCCGCCGGCCTGATCCACGACGTCGCCGACTTCTACCAGCTCACGGTCGACGATATCGCCGGGCTAGACACGGGGCGTACCTATGCCAGCTCCAACAGCAAAAAGGGCGTCAAGAAGGGCGACCCTATCCCGGTGGGCCTCAAGACGGCCGAGAAAATCATCGCCGAGCTCAACAAGTCCAAGAGCCAGCCGCTTGGTCGCGTGCTATTTGCCCTGGGCATCCGCCATGTGGGCAAGAGTGTGGGCGAGGTCATCGCCGAGCGATTCCTGTCGATCGACAAGCTTATCTTGGCGAGCGAAGAGGATATTGCCGAGTGCGAGGGCATCGGTCCCAAGATTGCGGCGAGCGTCAAGCAGTTCCTGGCCGTGCCCGAGAATCTCGTCGTGCTGGAACGCCTGCGCCAGGCGGGTCTGTCGCTCGAGGTCGATTTGGGCGCCGCACACGCGCAAGCTGCAGCTGACGCTGGCGTGGCGGGCGAGCTCGCCGATGCACAGCCACTCGCGGGTCTGACCTTCGTGCTCACCGGCACGCTCGTCAACCGCACGCGCGACGAGGCGGGCGCGGCGCTCAAGGTGCTCGGCGCCAAGGTTTCGGGCAGTGTGTCAAAGAAGACGAGCTATCTGGTTGCCGGTCCCAAGGCGGGCTCCAAGCTCACCAAAGCCGAACAGCTGGGCGTACCCGTGCTGGATGAGGCGGTACTTGAACAGATTTTGGCGACGGGCAGGGTCCCGGAGGCATAATGATTTGTTGAGGAACTGCGCAGAGGCTCAGTTCCTCAACATCTCCTTATAGTGTTTGCCTGTTCAATTTCGATATCGTTTCCCTCGTATGATCCAGATGCGTCTACCGACTCAAAGCGTGAGTAGGAAACTCTTGTCCCAACTTTGATTTGGGAAAGCTTGTCTTTGATTCGGCCAGATGAGGGGAATGTAATCCGGGTTTGCTTTCCAGCGTCGGTGTAGCGGGGACTGTTGTCTGTTTGGATTACGAGTTCCGTTCCCTCAATAGAATGAACGCTGCCGGCTCCAAAGACAAGGTAATCATCTCCTCCGCTATAGCGGGCTCTATCTGTGCATGAAGAAATGGATGCAAACATAGCGAAAATCACCAATATCGTAACCAGGGCAAAGGCCGTGGTGCCATAGCATTTTGATGGTGCCATCCGGTCTACCAAAAGACTGTTCCGTTCAATTTGACCATATTGGGCGTTGCATAGTTAATCGCTCGGGGATAAGTGTTCCATCCGTCGAATACTTCGAGCCACTGCAGTTCGATGCCAGAGCTTCCATTATGCCCAGTAAAATAGCCAGTTACCGTGACCGTATGACCTGATAGCTCGACGGATCCTTCACTGTTTCGGCTGTTGATCCACATATGATACAAGCCGATATTCCCTTGATCGATAGTTGCTCTGTACTGAGCGAATTGAGGCTGATAACCGAAAAATTGAGTATTAAGTGCTCTACCCTTTTGAGCGGCAAGACTTTTAAACGGAACAATTCCATCTGGGATGATCGTGCTTCCGTACTCGACGCCCTGATCATTGGTCTTATACGTTGTTGTGCCAGTGACGTTCCATATTTCTTTATAATAATCGGGATTAAATTGATTAGCGTTTGAACTGGTGAGACCGTAATGCATTGATACAGCGTACAAGGCAGAAACGACGCATGCATACTTATTAGTGCGGGCTTCAACTAATGATTCCGAGACTCCTCGGAACGGTATTCCGTTTAAATCGTCTATTTGGAAATGCAACATCAAGTCATCTTCATTGATAATGACAGCATCCCATGAAGCTGGGTTATTGCTTTGAGGTGCTATACCCTTTTCGGTGACAATCGGGACAGACCGTATATTGTTATAGTTGGTTACACAGTCTCTAGTTCCTGGCACCAAAGTTCCATATTCAATATCGTTGTACGAAATTAGTACGGTTGGGTTTGTGGCCTGTTGGCCGGAATAAGTTGAAATGGCGTTTGATAGAGAAGCTGAAATCGGAAGAATGGTATCGCCGAGGGTTATCTCCTTCAGAAGCCCAGGATATGATGCGTCAAGTATTAAATAACCGTAAGGGCTTCCTTCCCTTGTGACACTGATTTCATAGCCACAGATAAGGCCGATTTGTTGGCATACGGGAACGATTTGCTCGATCTCTAAGTTCGCGGATCCGTCGACGATGGGCAACAGGGAAAGCGCGTAGTCTTGTGCTAGGTCTGATGTAAAAGCGACGGATGAGTTTGAGTCGGCAGCGAATACTCTTGTTGGGCGTGACGCGGATAAGCCGATGATCGAGGCTAGGCCGAGAAGAAACGAGCGACGTGATTGAACTCTGGGCATAATGTCTCCTGCCTATGGGGGGCAATATGCTGTCATTTTATTTGCTACAAAATACAATCTAATTCGGATTAAGGTAAATGGATGGAATTGCTCGATAAATGGTAGTGATTAGCGGACCGGTATCGCGATCCTCGTCACATACGCTCCCGGGTCGTCGCTGATGATGTCGTCGATGAGGGCGATTTCGCGCGAGGGACCGGCGGGGGACAGGTCGCGCTCGTGCATGTAATCGAGTAAGCGCTCATAGCGCGGGGCCGCCTGACCGTGCGTGCCGCGGAAGCTGACCGTCAGACACCGCGCGGCGGGACGTACTTCGACATCGCCCAGGTAGGTAATCGTCCGTGTCATCCAGCAGCAGAAAGACTTCGTCGTAGCCGTCAAAGTCGCCGCCGGCCAGGCGCTCGGCGCTAATCCCGACGCCTAAGTTGCCCAGGAAGACAAAGGTCTCGTGCTGGCCCTTCTGCAGTTGACGAATCTGCCACTCCAGCGCATAGGCGTCGGTAGGCTTGACACGTTCGCGCAACACGGCGCAGCGAAGCTCGGGCGCATCGATTGTGCAAATGGTGTCGAGCTCGGTGTTCAGGGCATCGTGCAGCAGCGCAAGCCGGTTATCGATCTTGCGCGACACGCGTTCGAGCTCGCGGCGCTTGCGCTCGATGAGCTCCTGTTGCTGAGCCAGCTGCCGCTGCATAAGGTCCACGTCGCGCGTGGTCACAAACTCGCGGATCTGCGCCAAGGGCAAGTTGAGAACACGCAGGTGGCTGATGGTGTTGAGGGTGGAGAGCTGCCGCGATCCGTAGTAGCGGTACCCGCTTGCCGGATCGATGTACGCCGGGTCCAGCAAGCCCATCTGCTCGTAATGACGTAGCGTCCCCACGCTCAGGTTAAACAGGCGCGCCACCTCGCCAATGCGGAGCAGGCCCTCGGTATGTTCACTTGGCATGTCGGTCACAGGACCGCTCCTTTCAATGGAGTCGGGGAGGGATGCCAGGCCTGCGTCGCCTCGCTACGCCACCAGCTTGTCAAATGCCCCGCGCCGGTTGAGCACGGTAAACGCGACAACACAGATGACTGCCGACAAAATCGATCCGCACGGCGAAGCGATGCCCATGGGAAACAGCGTGTTGGAATAGGCGTTCGACAGCAGCCACGCGCCCGGCACGCGAATGAGTGCCACGGCCAGCACGTTGTGCGCAAAGCCGATGTAGCTCTTGCCATACGCAGCGAAAAAGCCGCTAAAGCAAATGTGGATGCCGGCAAAAATCGCGTCGAAAATATAGCTGCGCATATAGCCGGTACCGGCCGCGACCACCGCGGCGTCCTTGGCAAAAAAGCCGATAAACGCCGGCGCCACCAGCCACATCAGCGCCGTGATCAGGCAGCCGTACACCACCGAGATCGTCATGGCGTCCTTGAGTACCTGACGCGCGCGGTCGCCCTTGCCCGCGCCGGCGTTTTGCGCCGTGAGTGCGCTGACGGTGGCGCCCATGGAACTCGGCACAATGAACAAAAAGCTGATCATCTTCTCGACCAGGCCCACGGCGGCGGCGTCGACGAGCCCTCGGTGGTTGGCGATGACGGTGATAAACATAAACGCCACCTGGATGCAGCCGTCCTGCACGGCCACGGGCACGCCGATCTTAAGAATACTACCGAGCGCCTCGGGCTGGGGGCGCAGGTCGCTGCGCTTAACGTGGATGTTCGTGCGGCGGCTCTAAAGCCACACGAGCGCGAGGGCAACGCTGGCCGTCTGGGCGGTTACCGTGCCGAGCGCCGCACCCACGGGGCCGAGCCCCATGTGCCCGATAAACAGAAAATCGAGCGCGATATTAATGATGCATGCCACGCCAATCACGTACATGGGCGAGCGCGAATCGCCCAGCCCGCGAAAGATGGCCGAAAGAATGTTGTACGCGGCGATAAAGGGGATGCCCATAAAGCAGATACGCAGGTAGGCGGCGGTGCCTTCGACTGCTTCGGGCGGCGTGCCAATGAGCGCCACAATCTGCGGGCACAGTGCGAGCAGGACAGCGGCCAGCACCACCGAGACACCCATAAAGAGCGTGATGGTGTTGCCGATGGCGGTCTCGGCGCGGTCGAAGCGGCGTGAGCCCACGGCGTGGCCGACGACCACCGTGGTTCCCATGGCCAGTCCCACGAGCGCCACGGTAATCATATAGAGCGTCTGAGCGCCATTTGCCACGGCGGTGATGCCGGCGGCGCCGCTAAACTGCCCCATCATGTACAGGTCGGCCATGCCATAGAGCATCTGCAAAAAGTACGAGAGCATATAAGGCAGGGCAAAGACCGCGATGGTCTTGAGGACATTGCCGCGTGTGAGGTCGTGTTCCATGAGCGGGGCTTTCTGGCTGGGTTCGTTTAGCTACCAGTGTAGTGAAAACCCTACAACGATTGTAGAGTCAAGGTTTGTGTTGGCGACAGGGCGAAAAAAGTCACGCTCCGAGTACGATGCTTTGACCCCTCTGTGCCCCTCACCTCGCCTCAAACCATCACAACATTCGACGTTTTTTACCAAAATCGGGAAAAGCATCGAATGTTGTGATGGTTTTTCTGCCACTCGACCGGGTGGAATTGCTTTCTTGCGCACGAAGGTGTGCGGACCCGTGGGCAGGGGAATAAGGTTGGTTATCCGACTCCATTGGAGGGCTCATGGACCTGCCGATCGTCCTGTCCCATAAGACTGCCTGGCTGTACCACAACGTGGCGCGCCCGTTCGAGCCGCTCTCGCGAGCAAGCAGCCTATACGATGAGGACTCGCTTGCTAACGAGGCGGAGCCAACCGCGGGCCTGCCCAAATTGGGACTCGATGCCAAGGGGCTGAGGGCTTCAACGGCAGTCGGGATCGTTGCCGACTATCTGGTCTCGCTCGGTATTCCACGAGAAGAGCTCGATCATGTCGACACGCTCGTCAACTTCGATTTTGAGCGCTCGACGCCGGCTGGATTTAGGTGCCACGTGTTTGGGGCGCCGGTACCTCCAGACCATCTTATCGAGGTGGCGGAGGACCTTCTGGTGGTTGATGAGGTCATGTGCTTTGTCCAAGCGGGTTCGTGGATGAGCGAGCCCGAACAGCTGGAATATGGATATGAAATCTGTGCCCGATACCATTTGAATCATCTGTCGACAGGCGATTATATTGAGATGGGGCAGAGGTATACCGTTGCCGACTTGATTGCCCATTGCAATGAGAACCGATCTCGTCAGGGGGCCATACGCGCGGTCGCCGTGCTCAAACGTGTGCACGATGGCGCGCGGTCGCCCATGGAGACGGCCACCGCAATCATGGTCGTAGCAAAACGTTCCCAGGGCGGGCTGGGATACGCCAAGGTCGAGCTCAACCATCGGGTCGATGTTCCCAACGAGTTCAAGTATCTCGCAAAGGCCGGGTATTTCGAGATCGACGTATATGCGCCTGCGAGCGGTACGGGGATTGAATACAACGGCTCGGACCATCTTGATAAACAGCGCAGCGCGTCGGATGCGGAGCGTATGACCGTGCTGAGCGCGCTGGGCTTTAGGATGATCGTCCTCACCGGGACTCAGTTTGCCCATCAGCTGCAATTGCATCGGGCGATGAACGCTATCGCGCTCGCTATGGGCCTTAAGTGCGACCGGAGCGAGGCATTCCAGAAACGTCAGAACGACCTGCGAGAATTCGTGATTCGGCACTGGGATGGCGGCCTTTAGGGGCGCTTTGGTCCTTCTACGGGGTGCCGTGGGCAGGCAAACCATCACAACATTCGACGTTTTTTGCCAAAAACGGGAAAAGCATCGAATGTTGTGATGGTCTGTGCTGAGGATGGGCTTGGGAAGTCCGTTTTGCTCGAAGCGGCCTGTCCTGTCGTACGGGTGTCGGCGTGATTCTCTCGTGGGGTATTATGTTTTCCGAAGAATAAAACGCTGCGTGAGGGGAGGGCTGCGTGGACGGGCACGTGCAACATGACGGTTTTGGCCGCGATATCAACTACCTGCGCATTGCCGTTACCGACAAGTGCAATTTCCGCTGCATTTACTGCATGCCGGCCGATGGCGTGGCGCCCCGTGCACACGACGAGCTGCTCAGCGCCGAGGAAATCGCCCGCTTTGTGCGCATGGTGGCGGGGGAGGGCATTCGCCGCGTACGCCTGACGGGTGGCGAGCCGCTGGTCAGCCGCCGTATTATTCCGCTCATTCGTGACATCCGCGCGATTCCGCAGATCGAGGACATCTCGCTTACCACCAATGGCGCTCTGCTGCCCAAGCTGGCGCCGCAGCTCAAAGACGCCGGGCTTAACCGCGTTAACATCTCGCTCGACACACTCGACCCTACGCTCTTTGGAAAGATCACGCGCCTGGGTCGACTCGAGCAGACCATGGCTGGTATCGACGCGGCGCTGGCTTGGGGCTTTGAGCCCGTTAAGGTCAACTGCGTTGTGGTGCGCCGGTTCAACCAGGATGTGGCGTCCCTTGCGCGGCTCACGCTCGACCGTCCCATCCACCTGCGCTTTATCGAATACATGCCCATCGGCGACGAGCACACGAGCTCGCATTGTGCCGTAGACCCTCACGCGCCCACACTCAATCCCGAGCTGTGGGACGCGAGCGACACCGTGCCGAGCGGCGAGCTGCGGGCGCGCATCAATGCCGAAGCCGCCGCGGCGGGACTGGGCGAGCTCGAGCCGCTCGACATCAACGACGCTCCTGCCGGTGCGGGCCCTGCGCGCTACTGGCACTTTCCGGGTGCGGCGGGAACGGTCGGCTTTATCAGCGCCATGTCCAATCATTTTTGTGCGAATTGCAACCGTCTGCGCCTGACGGCCGATGGCAACGTGCGTCCGTGCCTGTTCAGCGATGCCGAGTATTCGGTGCGCGAGGCGCTGCGCCGTGGTGATGATATGCAGGTACTTTCGATTTGGCGCGATGCCGTGGCCCACAAACCGCAGGAACACGCGATAATTGAGGGCACGCAACGATTTATGTCCCAAATCGGAGGATGATCATATGGCCAAGAGCAGGTACGCCGATGCCACCAAGGCCGCTCGCAGGGCCGCGATGTCTGCCCACAAAGTCACGGCTGCGGCGAATGCTGGCAACGCCGACGCGTCCGCGCAGCCGACTGCCAGCGCTGCCACCGAGCCCGCCCGCGACGCCCGTCGCGACGAGCTGACGCACGTGGACGCCAGGGGCGAGGTGCGCATGGTCGACGTGTCCGACAAGGCCGAGACCCATCGCATTGCCATCGCCGAGGGCACCATCCTCATGCATCCCGAGACGCAGGCCATGGTGCTGCAAGACCGCGCCAAAAAGGGCGACGTGCTTGCCTGCGCGCGCGTGGCGGGCATTATGGCCATCAAGCGCACGAGCGACATCATCCCCATGTGCCATCCGCTGCTCATTACCAAGAGCAAGTGCGACATTGCGCCCATCGCTGCGGCGGGGACGCCGGCCGAGGACGTGCCCGAGGGCTGGGCGCCGGCGCGCGCGGACGGGCAGGTTGGCTTTCACGTGCTGGTTACGGCGGGCGTGACGGGCAAGACGGGTATCGAGATGGAGGCTTTGACCGGCGCGAGTGCCGCGTGTCTGACCATCTACGACATGTGCAAGGCGGTCGATCGCGGCATGGAGATCGTCGACGTGCGCCTGCTGCACAAGGAGGGCGGCCGCTCGGGCGTGTGGGACCGCGCAGAGCGTCAGGCCGCTGCTGTTGAGGCTGCTGCCGCAGACGGCAACGCACCCGCGAGCGCGCCCGTCGCCGTCGCGCCCGCAGCTCCGGCACCGGCCGTCCCCGCGATTGCGTTTATCGGCTACCAAAACTCGGGCAAGACCACGCTCGTCGAGAAGGTTATCGCCGAGCTCACCCGCCGCGGCCTGCGCGTGGGTTCGCTTAAGCATCATGGGCATCACGGCTTTGATATCGATGTGCCCGCTAAGGATACTTGGCGCCATCACCAGGCCGGCTCCAAACACGTGGGGCTCATCTGCGCTACGCGCTGGGCGGAGTACGCCGACACGCGCGAGGAGGATGAGATGCCCGCGCGCGAGCTGTTGTCGCGCTACAACGATGTCGACGTGGTGATCATCGAGGGCTACAAGACCGAGGGCTTTGACAACATCGTGGTCGCACGCTCCGGTGTCGACCGTCTGCGCGGCAAGAGCTCGCTCGACCTGGTCGACGGTCACACGCTGGCCCTTGCCTGCAACGAGGCCCTGGCGCGTCAGGCCTTCGACGCCGGCTTTGCGACCCGAGCCATCAACATCAACGACGCCCGAGCCATCTGCGACCTCATCCAAGATCACCTTCAGGCTTGACGCTGCGCCGGCCCCAAGCACCCCATCTCGCCCCTCAAGCCGTCGCTCGCGTACCAAAGTACGCGTCGCTCCTCTTTCGGGGCGACCTGGGGCACTTGGAACCGGCTCACTGCGTTGCCATAACATGCCAAAAAGGGACAGGTTTATTTTGGTAGGTTTTATCTGGGCAAACGTCACTTCCACCACAAAGGGGCCAGGCACCTTTGTGGTGGTTTTTGCTTTAGTAGATGTGTGGGACATGCCTTACAATCTACCAAGTAGTTCATGACGGGCGAAAAACGGAGAGAAGGGTCCTGATGCGTCCTTAATGTTTCATGCGGATAGATTGATTTGACAGACGGTGGCGAATACCCACCGCCCGTATTTGTATGAAACGAGGAGTCTCCATGCTCGCATCTCTTCTCTCAAAACCTCAACCTTCGCTGTCCGCGCAGGCCAAGCGCCTGGTGGCGATGCGCTTTCTCATCTACACCGGTTTTCAGACCAGCTACTTTATCGGCGTTATAGGAACACTCACCTATGCAGACGATGCCTCGGTCGTGGCGACATCGCTGGCCGTCCTTTTTATGAACGTATTTGTGATTCTGGGATCCTTTGCGGGCGGCGCGGCGCTCGACGCCTGGGGCCCGCGCCGTCATTTCTTGCTGAGCATCGTGGGCACGCTGGCAACCGGCACGGCAATCCTCGCCTTTGGCAGCGCGACCGGCATCGTCCTGCTTGGCGCGGTGCTCCTGGGCTTTGTGATGGGATTCGCCCAGCCCATCGCTACGTCCTATCCGGCGTATCTCACCGACGATCCCGTCGAGCTCAAAGACACCAATTCCGCCATAACCATGTTCTCCAACGTGAGCATTATCATCGGCCCCACACTGGGCGGCTTTGTCGCGGCGGCTGCATCGTCACGCGCGGTGTTCGTGCTCATGATGCTCTTTACCGTGCTGGCGTTCGTCGTCGGTTGGGGCTTTAGGCCGCAGACCAGCCATGTCGCCGGGCATGCGGATGCCGATTCGGCAGAGGAAGGGGAGCGTGCGGGACGAAGCTCCAATCCCAGCACGTCCTCCCGCGTCACCTTCGCGACCAGCATCAAGACGGTCTTTACCAATAGCATCCTCGCCCTGCTGTTCTGCATCATTTTTCTTTCGAACTTTGGCTATGGAGCCTTCGATCCGCTCGAGTCGTTTTTCTATCGCGATGTCCTGCACGTCGGTGTTGAGTGGATGGGCTGGCTCTCGTCGGCCAGCGGTGTCGGCGCGGTGCTGGGCGCCGTCCTCGCGCTCCGCTTGCCGCCGCACCTGGTCAACCTTAAAACCCTGCTCGTGGCGCTCATGTCCGTGGGCCTGGGAAGTTTGCTCTATGTGGGGACACCGTACGTGGGTGTAGCCCTCGTCGGCCAGATTGCACTGGGCATAGCTTGGGGCATCGTCAACCCGCTCCACAACACGATCGTGCAAACGACGGCCCCGCTCGAGCAGCTCGGTCGCGTGAACTCGGTCATGGGTTTTGGCAATATGTTCGCCGGCGTGGCCCCGCTGGCGATTGCCCCGTGGCTGGCGGCGACATTTGGTGTGCAGCAGACGCTCGTTGGTGCGGGCATGGTCGTGACGGCAGTTCCCGCGGCGCTGCTGCTGTTTGGCCGCCGACATTTCGATCGTTCTGCAAGGCAGTAAAACCATCACAACATTCAGCGAAAATCGCGATTTTGCCGGAAAAAGTCGAATGATGTGATGCTTTGCGCCCCGGGCCAGGCCACCCTTCGGGTTCGGCCACCACAAAGGGGCCAGGCTCCTTTGTGGTGGTTTTTGCTTTGACAGGCCGCGCCTGTGCCTTGGTATACCATGTACGCCGTTCACGAATACACCCCACACCGTCGCACAACCCAGAAAGGCCCCCATGGACACCACCTTCAGCCACATCAAAGCCGTGTTCTGCGATATCGACGGCACGCTGCTCACGAGCCAGCACACGGTGTCCCCGCGCACCGTGGCGGCGATCCGCGCCCTGCGCGAGCGCGGCGTGCTCTTTGGCCTGTGCACCGGGCGCGACGCCCACGCGACCGAGGCCATGTACGAGCTCTGGGGCATCGAAGGCCTGGTGGACGTGCTCGTGGGCTGCGGTGGCGCCGAGGTCATCGACCGCGCGCACGACATCAACGAGCTGAGCTATCCGCTGCCGGGCGAGACCATCGCGCGCATCTGCAAGCACATGGCGGACCTTCCGGCAACACCCGTCTGCCCCCGAGACGGCGTGTTCTACGTGCCCGAGAGCAACGCGTGCGTCGAGCACTTGTCGCGCGTCGACGGCGTGCCCTATCAGGTGGTCGATTTTGCCGAGTTCTTGCGCGAGCCGCAGCCCAAGGTGATGTTTACCATGGCACCCGAGGTAATGCCGCAGGTGATTGAGCGGGCGTCGACGTTTGCCGATGACACTGTTAAGGCGGCGGCTCTGCAAACCACGCAGCGGCTCTACGAGTTCATGGATCCGCGCGTGTCCAAGACGCGCGGCCTTGTGCGCGTGGCGGAGCTCAACGACATGGAGCTCCAGGACATCTGCGTGTTTGGCGATGCCGACAACGACACCTGCATGGTGGCCGACGCCGGCGTGGGCGTGGCCATGGCAAATGGCAGCGACGCCACCCGTGCCGCCGCCGACTTTGTAACCGCCAGCAACGACAAAGACGGCATCGCGATCTTTGTCGAGGAATATCTGCTGTAGCGCAGGGAGAGAACCACCACAAAGGGAGCAGGCACCTTTGTGGTGGTCTCAGGCGATTTGGGCGAATTGATGCCTAAAAACTGCGCGCAAATTCAAATTTGGTTGTATGAACATCACACCTCTAACCACCGATAGGTTAAAGATATTCCCATCAATTTGGTAGGTTATTCCTTCCGGTTAATGACCCACCGCTCACGGTCGATTTTCGACTGCGAGCGGGATGTTTGCTCTTGAGCAAAATGTTGTGCAAATGAATCTAATGCCATTAAAAAATGATGGGCAACTAAATTACCAGTAGAAACAAAAATTAGATAGCGAATAAACGAAGGTAAATCCGAACAAATGTCAAGAGAATTGAGAATTCGCTACAAAACTATCGGTATTTTTGCTTAGATGTTCAAACAATCGTTATAATATGTACTACAAGCGTGCGTAATTACAGATTGCGCAGATACGTTTGATAGTGAAAGAGCAAGATCGCGGTCTCTTGGGGAGGAGACATCGATGAAAGCGAATTCAGAAAAAACTAAGCAGAGTAAAAAAGCGACGCGCCGCGTACTGGCAGGCGTTTTGTGCGGAGCCTCCGTGTTGAGCCTGGTACTGTCGCTCGTCATGCCTCCGATCTCGCAGGCCATTGCCAACGATGACCAGGCGGGTTCTATCGAGAAGACTGTGACGGAGGATTCCTCAACTGAGTCTACTGATGTAGACAACACCAACAACGGGGATACCAAAAAGCTGAATAGTGACGAGACTGAGGACGACGAAGCCGACCCTTCAAATGGTGTTGAGCAGGGTCAGCCTGAAGGTAAGCTGCAGGCCGAAGATGGCGAGTTGTCGGATGGCAATGCCGTAATGCTGACTGCGGATGGCGGGCAGACTGAAACGGCATCCACTGAAATACGAACAGCTGACGAGTTGAAAAAACTGGCGAATGCAAGTGGTGCGGCTAGCTTCAAGCTTATGAATGATATTGATACCAGCGAGACGATCACGCTCACAACGGCAGCAATATCACGCTGTATTTAAACGACTGCAAAATTAAGCATACAAGTCCGAGCCAGCCCCTATTCAACATAACCGGCGGCGCAACGCTGACCGTCAAGGATAAAGAACCAACGGATGATCAACCTATTGGAAGCCCTCAAACGGATCAACCTATTGGAAGCCCTCAAACGCTGAGTGACCAGGGGCAGAATCTGACTGCTGATAATTACGGCAAGAAAGCCGAGCTGGGTTACGATTCCAATGACATTCCGGCTAACCTTACCTACTACGTAACCGAATCGGTCGCAAACGGAACCCGTACAACCGAGACTCTTAAGGCGTATAAGGCTAATATCCAGGGTGCCATCGTGGCGTGCGGCGGCGATAATGCTTATGGTTTGAAGCTTGTCAACCTTTTCGACGGTGGTCACTTCAACCTCGAGAGTGGCACACTTACGCAGAAGCAGGGCGATCACGTCGGTAATCTGATCTATGCCGAGAACGGTTCAACTATTACCATGAACGGCGGCTACATTTGCGGAGCCGATACGGGAGACTCGGGTGCTGGCGCCGGCATCAAGGTGTCAAATTGTAAAGGCAAACGGTCAACTTTTAAAATGACCAATGGTGTAATCGCCGGCAATAGTGCTCCGAGTGGCGCTGGCGTTTTCGCAGAGGACTACGTTAATGCCTCCGATGCGAATAATGATAACGATTCTACTAGGGGCAAACCTACAGTTGAGATGACCGGCGGCATAATAACCGGCAACTACACACGCGATTCTGTCAACGGTCTCGGCGGCGGCATCTTGGCTTCGGATGGCAGCGTGACCGTTTCTGGTGGCTTTATCACGAATAATAGAGTGGCTAAATTCTGCGGTCACAAAGGTGATGGTTGTCATGGCGGCGCTGGGCTTGCTGCCAATAACGGTGCCCATGTCACCATTTCCGGTGGCCAGATTACCGGCAACTACTCCCAGGAAGCTGGCGGCGGCGTTTACGTTACCGATTTGGGTCGAAATGGCTCAAGAATGGCGTGGCTGAATATCACGGGAGGAATTATTGCCTCTAACGTGAGCTGCCAATCTGAAGGTGCCGGCATCCGAGTGGGCCAGATGGTTGACGCGATGATTAACGGCCCTAAAGAAAGTAACGGCACTAAAGGAAGTAAAGTTTACATCACTAACAACCACTGCATGTCTCGCTTTGACTGGGGCGGGGGCGGCATCTTTGTTCAGGGCGATACGAAAACTGCGTCAAACGCAGGCAGGCTGTTTGTATACAACTCGTATATAAGCAGCAATACCGCTGGCGGCTATGGTGGCGGCGTTGCGGTCTGCCCATCGGGTAAGACTTTGGTAACGAACACCGAGGGCACGGCGATTTTTGGCAACACTGACGCTAAAGACGCTGGTTCTTACGATCCAGATAACAATAACGGTAGCCCCCATCTTTCTGGCGGCGGCGACCATAAGGATGAAGACAAGGTCGCCTATGAATCGTTCGATAAAAAACACGAACATGTTTTTCGTAACAGTGGTCATGCCGATTTCTTTCTCGCAGCGAAAGATCACAATACGCCGGTCGCAGTGGTAACCGGCAAGATGCTTGGCGATATAGACGCCAAGTATTCGGGAAGCATTGAGCTAACGGATCGAATCACCATCCCCGCCAACGGTGTTGCTCAGGTAAAAAATAGCATCGGTCTGACTTCGGGTGTTAGTGCCACGGATGAAACGGCGACTGAAGCAGTACAGAAAAATGCGACAACCTTCATCACGGGCAACTATTCTTGGAACCATGGTGGCGGCATCATGTCGAATGGTGACCTGTACCTAGGCGTGCCTGCGGATACGTACATCTTGCCGAGCCTTAAGTTGAAGGCAACCAAGGCGCTGATAAATCAGCAGGCCAATCAGCAGACCAATCAAAACATGAATTTCGACAAAGGCAAGTTCTCCTTCTCGGTCTACCGTAAGGATTCGGATGACGCGACGGAGCCTTCTTGGAATGACAAGACATTCAACAGTGGCGGCTGCACCTTGGTCGGAACCGCCAAGAATGATGAGAGCGGTAACATCACTTTTGACCTTGGCGAACAGTACATTGATAAGGCTGTTAAGGCTAATGAGATTACATACTACTTGGTCGAAAATGCTGGCAATGATCCCGACATCACGTACGATCCCGACATCACGTACGATCCAGCCGTGTACAAGATTGTGGTGAAGGTTCAGGACAACAAAACGCAACTCATGAATGTGCCTAGCAGGGAAAATCCAAACTCGGAGGTTTCTCTTTGCGTTCACAACTACAAGATCACAAGCGTGAGTCTGGGAGATTCACCTAACTCGTTGAAACCGAACGACCAAGGTTATTATTCGATTGTCGGCCCCGACGGGGGGAAGACCTTCACCAACAAGTACACTCCGTACACCTCCAACGGCACTTGGACACCTCAGGTGACCAAGAAGGTCGACGGCGGCGAGATGAAGAAGTTCAAGTTCGAGCTTGCGAACGACGAGAACTTCACCAATCCGGAAACGGTAACAGTCGATCCGTCGAAAGCTACAACCGACGAAAACGGCAACGAGACTGTGCCGGTCAAATTCGCGACGAAGGACTATGAGCTCAAGGACCTTGAAAATGGATCCAAGACCTTCACGTACTATGTGCGCGAGAAGGACAAAAGTTCGACCTATCCGCATTACAAGTTTGATCAGTCGGTCTATAGGTTCAAGGTTGTGGCAACGGATAACACCAAAGGAAACATCGACTGTGCGGTGACCTACAGGAAGGGAACCGTTAACTCCGAAGGTACGTGGGTAGACGCCGATACCAAGGACCACAAGTTCGCCGACGACTCCACCCCCACCTTCACCAACACCTACTCCACCTCTTTGCCCCTTTCTGGTATGTCGGGCGTCACGCTGACGTACCTTGCCGGTGCGGCGGTGCTTTGCGCTGCTGCGGCCTGGATGCACATTCGTCGCAAGGCGAATGCGAAGGGAGGTGAGCGTCGTGAATAAGAAAGTTTGCTCCTTCCCGATCTTGTTTGCGCTGCTTGCCCTCGTGATCGGCACCTGCGCGGTTGTGTTCCCCGCATCCGCGCAGGCCGCGCCGACCTCGACCGGTTCCATCACGGTGAGCGGCACCGTGGCGAGCAGCTACGACGCCTACCAGATCTTTGACGCCAACGTCATCGATGGCGACAACGACGCTAAAATCGCCACCGACCTCGCCTGGGCAAGCGGCGCCGCGCGCGACGCCGTCCTGCCCGTGCTGCACAGCGCCGGCATGCCCAAATCCCAGACTACCGCGCAGGAAGCTGCCGAGTGGCTCAACGCCGATTCCCACCTTACGAGCGCGTTGAGCGCACAGCTCGCTCGTTCCCTCCAGAGCTCTGGTGCCGTGTCCGTGGCCCTTAATGCGGGCAAGACGGCCGAGCTGCCCTGTGGCTACTGGCTCATCGTCGCCGACGACGAGGCCATCGCCCAGAACGAGGCCGGCACCGCGCCGATCATGGCCCTGGTGGGCGGCAGCGCCGTCACCGTCAAACCCAAGGCCGCGACGCCCAAGGTGTCCAAGCATGTGCTGGAGGACAGCACCGCCGCCTGGCAGAAGGCCGCCGACGCCACGGTCACCGACGACCTGTACTGGCGCCTCTCGGCCACGGTCCCGGCGGGGCTCACGGCCTACGACACCTATACGGTGCAGTTCGTCGACACCATGAGCGCGGGGCTCGACCCCTCCAAGGTCGCCGTGAGCATGCGCGTGTACGTGGCGGCGGGCGCGGACGGCGGCTTCGACGCCGTTTCGGGCGACAAGGATGGCCGCGCCGGCACCGAGCCCGCGAAGGGCTGGACCGACATCACGGCCCAGTGCAGGGTCTCAGTCGACGGTAAGACCTTCACCGCGCGCACCGGCGACCTCATCGCCGCGCTCGGCGGGGCCGACGCCTTTACCGCGGGCGCCCGCGTGGTCGCCGTGTACAATGCGCCGCTCAACAGCGCATGCAACCACGGCATCGCGAAGGGCAACCCCAACGAGGTCTATCTGTGCTACCCGCGCTCTCCCTTTGCCGACCAGTCCGGCGACGCCGGCTTCACTCGTACGCCGAGCGATGACGCGTGCGCCTACACCTGGGATCTCGCGCTCACCAAGCGCGGCAGCGACGGCGACAAGCCGCTTGCCGGGGCGGTCCTGAGCATCGCCGACGACCGCGGCCGCACGCTGGCGGCCGACGGCACGTGGGATGCGGAGGGCAAGGCCACCATCACCACGGGCGAGGACGGCCGCGTGACCGTCTCGGGCGTGGACTCGGGCAAGCTAGAAGTCCGCGAGCTCAAGGCGCCCAAGGGCTACACCGCTTTTGAGGGCACGCGCTCCGTGAAGGTCAAGGCCGAGGGCCTGGACGTCGACCAGGTGGTCGCCGCCAAGCCTAAACTCACCATCACGGCCGAGTCGCCCCTGCGCGCCGACAGCGCGGACGGGTCGACGGGCAGCCTGGAGGCGTCGATCATTAATACGCCTACCGGCACACCCCCTAGCATTACCACCGGAGGCTTTATGCCCTTGACTGGTGATATGGCAATGTACGCCGTGGCCGCCGCAGCGGTCGCTGGAGCTGCACTGATCGTGGTCGCGCTTCTGATCAAGCGGGGAGGTGGCAGCCATAAAGAGTAGCTGGCAGCCCCACAGAGAGCGGGGCGAGACGTAGCGAAGCAGATGCTAAGACACAGACAGATGATGATCGATCGAATGGGAATCAAGCAGAAAGCAGAGGAAAAGAAGATGAGCATGAGCAAGAACATCGCACGCCTGGCAGTAACCGCCGGCCTCACGGCGGCGCTGAGCTTCGGCGGCGTGATGGCGCCGGTGACCATGGCGTTTGCTGCGGAGGGCGACGATACGATCACGATCACGCAGAACGAGAACAATGGAGCCACCAAGTTCAAGGCATATCAGATCTTTAAGGCCGATGTCGTGGACAAGGACGGGCAGAAGGTCGCGTCCAACGTCGACTGGGCGAGCGACCAAGCGAGGGATGCCGTTCGCGGCGTCCTTACGTCTGAAAACACGCCAGGCATCACCAATTCGTCGACCGCGCAGGAGGTCGCCGACTACCTTTCTGAGGCGATCATGGATACCACTCCTACCACGGTCGTGAAGAAGGACGATCTTCTCAATAAGATTGCCCTGGCTGTCGAGAAGGACGTGCCCGCGACTGGCGTGGTTTTTGATGCTGGCACCCCCTTTACTGCCACGAGCAAGGGCTACTACCTCTTTCTGACCGATACCTCTTCGATTGGAACCAAGGACGATTACGCCGATAAGAAGCAGACCGGCACCTCGCCGATCTTCGCCGTCGTGGGCGGCAAGGCCGTGGCGGTTGTCGAGAAGACGGATATTCCCACGGTCGAGAAGAAAATTAAGGACGACAAGTCCGTCAGCAATTGGGCCGACAAGGGCGACTCGCAGATGGGCCAGCCGGTCAACTATCAGCTTACCGGTACCGTCGCCAAGAACGTCGATACGTTCAAAACGTATTACTACCAGTTCCACGACAAGCTGTCCGCCGGCCTGACCGCCGATAAGACTTCCGTTGAGGTCAAGGTCGACGGGACTAAGATTGCTAGCGACAAGTACATTGTTGACTATGACCAGGCGAACGGCAATAACTTCCTGACGGTCACGTTCAACGATCTTAAGAGTTCGGGCGTAACCATCAAACCGAATTCTAAGGTCGTCGTCACCTACACCGCCAAGCTCGATCCCGACAAGGCCGAAAACGTCGTTGTCGGTGGCGAGGGCAACGACAACAGCGTCAAGCTCATCTACTCCAACAACCCCGGCCACGACTCCAAGGGCGAGTCCGTGCCCGACACCGTGCGCGACTACACCTATGCTCTCAAGCTCGTCAAGGAAGACTCTGTGGATACGGACCAGAAGCTCAAGGGCGTAAAGTTCACCATCCAGGCGACTGCGCCCGACGAGGGCGTAGCTCAGGGCACGACTGCCCAGTACGTCCAGGAGAACGGCTCCCTCGGGGACAGTAAGTATGAGTTCATAACGAACGATCAGGGTGAGATTTCCGTCAAGGGCCTCGATGCTGGCACCTACACGGTGCACGAGGTTGAGGGCAGTAACCCTGGCTACAACACGCTGGATGACTTTACCTTCACCATTACCGCCGCGGGCCTCGATAAGGCGGAGGGTGACAACACGTTGAGCGTCACTACAGGTAAGAACGGTTCAAACCTTGTTGATACTCCGAGCATCAATGGCGGTACTGTCACCCTCACCGTCAGGAACAAGAAGGGCTCCGGCCTCCCGCTCACCGGTCTTAACGGCGTGACCTTCACTTGGATTGCTGGTGGCGCGGTGCTGTGCATCGGCGTGGCGCACCTCATCCGCAGCCGTAAGCAGGCTGAGGAGTCCGAGCAGGAGTAACGCTCGCTCACCCATCCCTTTGGCAGGTGGGATGTAATGGCCATGAGACTTGCGGACACTTTTCTCGTCCATCCACGTTCTTGCTTTGCCATTCTCTTTTCGGGGCAGACTCCGTGCTGGAGTCTGCCCCGTTCTTTTTGGACATAGCAGCCGGGCTTCATTGCCCGGAGGATCGGGCGTATGACTATCGAACAAATGTTTGCAATTATTGCGTTTACCAGCTGTGGGTGCATACACTCGCAGTAAAATGGCATTGCGACGCATCCCGTGCGCGGGCGGCCGACGACTCGATCGGAGGTCCCCAAATGCTGAAATTCCTTAACGCGCTTGCCGCCCTCGCGGCGGTGGGCACGTTCGTCATCGCGTTTCTTGACTCGTATGAGGTTCGGTTTAAGGTCCGTAGGCGCACGCGCGGTGCGGACGGTAGAAGGCATTTGCGCCGCAACAAGCGCAAATAAGAATGCCCGGGGTTCGGAGCCCGGGCATTTAACAACGTCGGAAACTGGTCGCCCGCGCTCCTAAGTACTTACGCGGGATGCGTCGTTTCCTATCGACATTGTATCCCGAATCGCCCCGCCGATCCGGGACATTTTGAAAACTCAAATGCGGGCCCATACTCGCGTTACGCAATGCTGACAGGCTGCGTTGTCCGGCGAGGAAGCTCGCTAATCGGCTATTATTTGTTTAGACAACTTGAGTTGTAGAGGAGTGACCGGCGATGGTGCAGGGCGCCAAACATATGAAGGGCAATAACGCCGCGGACAACGGCGGCTCAAGCCCTCAGCCCAAACCTCAACCAAAACCCAAGCGCCGTCGCAAGCGGCTGCCGCGCTGGGCCGACCGGCTCATCACCATCGTCATCATCCTTATTGGCGTGGGCCTTATGACCTGGCCGTGGATCTTGGACCGGCTCGAGGCCTCGGGCGTGTTCAACCAGATCAGCACGGTGTCCAGCACCGTGGACGCGCTGTCTGCCGAGGAGCGTGAGCGCATCCTGCTCCAGGCGCGCTCCTTTAACGAGCAGCTGGCGGGCGAGGCCGCCGAGCTTCCCGCCGACCAGATCGAGCCCTACGCCCAGCAGCTCATCTTTGACCGCGACCCCATGATGAGCTGGGTCGAGATCCCCTCCATCGATGTGAGTATGCCCATCTACCACGGCACGAGCGAGGAAGTCCTTATGGCGGGCGTCGGCCACCTGGAGGGCACGAGCCTGCCGGTGGGCGGCACCTCGACGCATTGCGTGCTCACCGCGCACTCGGGCATGCGCAACCTGAGCATGTTCGACGACATCCACTCGCTGGAGCCCGGCGACCTGGTGCTGCTGCACACCATGAACAAGACGCTCGCCTACAAGATGGCGGACTCCGAGGTGGTGCTGCCCGAAGAGATGGAGTCGCTGACCATCGAGCCGGGCGCCGACAAGGTGACGCTCGTCACCTGCACGCCCTACGGCGTGAACGACCATCGCCTGCTGGTGCATTGCGTGCGCACCAAGTACAACAAGAAGGACGTCGACAAGCAAAAGTCGCTGGCCGGCCGCCACTGGGGCAAGCGCGAGTTTGCCGTGCTCATTGTGGTCGTAGCCATTGTGCTGTTGCTGCTGGACATCGTGATCCACGCGGTCCGCAAGCGCCGCAAGGCCAAGGCCTCGGCATAAGACATTCTTCAGAACCACCACAATTGGGGCAGGCACCTTTGTGGTGGTCGGGGCTTCCAAACCATCACAACATTCGATGAAAATTGCGATTTTGACGATAAACGTCGAATGTTGTGATGCTTTTCGTTGCGGGCGGGACGGTTTTCGTTTCGGACGGCGCGGTTTTCGTTTCGGACGGTGCGGTTTCGTTGCAGAACCGCCGGCCCGCCGCCTGCCAACCGCCGTCCTCGTTACGTTTTCGCTGCATTTGGGTAAAGCGCCTGCTCCAAGCCGGCGTTGCCTTGTATACTAGAGCGGTTTATCTGTTATGCGGAAGGGAGCGCCTATGGCACTCAGCGAGAAAGACGTGCGCGGCATCGCCGAGTACGCAAAGATCGCACTGACCGATGACGAGCTCACCCAGATGACGTCCTACCTGAACGACGCCGTCCAGATGCTCGAGCCCGTCTTGCAATATGACTTGCCCGACGTGGAGCCTACGTTCCATCCCATCGGAAGCCTGTCCAACGTGATGGGCGATGACCTGCGCGAGCCCGAGCGCGACCTGCCGCTCGACGTTGCGCTCGAAAACGCCGGCAGCGCGCGCGACCGCTACTTCCGCGTGCCGTCCATTTTGGGAGAGGGGGAGAGCGAGTAATGGCGCAGAGCTTCGATTCCCTTACCGCCGCCCAGATCGCCGCGGGCGTTGCCGCCGGCGACTTTACCGCCACCGAGGTGGCCCAGGCCTCCCTTGCTGCCATCGAGGCGCGCGAGGGCGGGGTTCAGGCATTCCTGCAGGTGTCGCCCGAGCTCGCGCTCGAGGCCGCCGCGCGCGTGGATGCCGACCGTGCCGCAGGCAAGCCGCTGCCCCCGCTCGCGGGCGTGCCGCTGGCCATCAAGGACAACATGAACCTCGTGGGCACGCGCACCACCTGTGCTTCCCGCATGCTCGAGAACTACCAGAGCGTCTACACCGCCACCTGCGTCCAGCGCATGCTCGATGCCGGCTGCCTGCCTATGGGCAAGGCCAACATGGACGAGTTTGCCTTTGGTAGCTCCACCGAGAGCTCGGCGTTCCACCGCACCAACAACCCCTGGGATACCGGGCGCGTGCCCGGCGGCTCTTCGGGCGGTTCCGCTGCCGCCGTCGCCGCGGGCGAGGTCGCGCTCTCGCTGGGCTCGGACACTGGTGGCTCCATTCGCCAGCCGGCGTCGCTGTGCGGCGTGGTGGGCTTTAAGCCCACGTATGGCGCCGTGAGCCGTTACGGCGTGGTTGCCTTTGGCTCGTCGCTCGACCAGGTGGGCCCCTTTGGCTGCACGGTCGAGGATGTCGCGCTGGCCATGAACGCGCTTACCGGCGCGGGCCACGATCCGTACGACTGCACCAGCCAGGATTGCGCCGTCGACTTTACCGAGCATCTCAACGACAGCATCGAGGGCAAGCGCGTGGGCATCATCCCCGCGTTTATGGAGGCTGAGGGCCTGACGCCCGAGGTCAAGGCCGCTGTTCAGCGCGCCGCTCAGGAGCTGCAGAACCAGGGTGCCGAGCTGGTCGAGGTCGACCTGCCGCACCTGGACGCCGCCATCGCCGCCTACTACGTCATCGGCCCGGCCGAGGCGTTCTCCAACCTGGCCCGCTTCGACGGCATTCGCTATGGCTATCAGGAGGAGGGCTGCGCCAACCTGTCCGACCAGAGCTCGCTTTCGCGTGCCCACGGCTTTGGTGCCGAGGCCAAGCGTCGTCAGATGCTCGGCGCCTACCTGCTGAGCTCGGGTGTGTGCGACAAGTACTACTACGCTGCGCAAAAGGCCCGCACGCTCATCACACAGGACTACGATGCCGCGTATGCCAAGGTGGACACCATCCTCATGCCCGCCTCGCCGCGCACGGCCTTTAAGTTTGGCGAGATCAGCGACCCCACGCAGATGTACCTCTCCGACCTGTACACCATCTCGCTCAACATTTGCGGCAACGGTGGTATCTCGGTGCCGCTGGGCCTGGGCGAGGATACTCAGTTGCCCGTTTCTGCCCAGCTGGTGGGTCCGGCCTTTAAGGACCGTCAGCTGCTCACGTTTGCCCGCGCCCTGGAGCGCGGCTTTGCCGATGCCGCTACGGGTGCGCCCGCGCTTTCCGTCGCGCCCGATTTTGCCGGGAAGGGAGGCGAGCTGTAATGAAGGAGCTTTCCGAGGTCCTGCAGGATTGGGAGGCCGTGATCGGCCTGGAGATCCATACCGAGCTCACCGCACTCGATACCAAGATGTTCTGCAACTGCAGGCTCAGCCACGATGACGAGCCCAACGCCAACGTGTGCCCGGTGTGCCTGGGCCTGCCCGGCGCCCTGCCGGTGCCCAACAAGCGCGCCATCGAGAGCATCGTCAAGGCCGGCCTCGCCACCAACTGCGAGATCCAGCGCCACTCGATGTTCTACCGCAAGCACTACTTCTACCCCGACATGGCCAAGAACTTCCAAACCACGCAGGGTCCGGTCGCTTTTGCCATGTACGGTCACCTGGACCTGGACGTGACCGGTCGCGGTGCCGCCGAGCGCCCCGACTGCGCATTTGGCGAGGCCGAGGCCCAGAGCCTGGCGAGCGCCTCGGCCAACGCCGAGGGCCTGTCCACGTCCATGACGTCGACCATGCGCGAGGGCACCCAGCGCGCCGGCCACCTGGCCAGCTATGACGCGTCCAACCTGCAGATGCCCGAGCGTCGCGAGGACGGTTCCTACACGGTGCCCATCCGCATCCTGCGCATCCACATGGAGGAGGACGCAGCCAAGATGGTGCACGTGGGCGGTGCCGAGGGCCGCATTACCGCCGCGGCCGAGTCGCTCGTCGACTACAACCGCTGCGGCACGCCTTTGATTGAGCTCGTGACCGAGCCCGACTTGCGTACGCCCGAGGAGGCTCGCCTGTTTATGGAGAAGCTCCGTCGCATCTTTGTGACGCTGGGCATTTCGGACTGCTCCATGGAGAAGGGCTCCATGCGTTGCGACGGCAACGTGTCGCTTCGCCGCCGCGGCGAGACCAAGCTGGGCACCAAGACCGAGCTCAAGAACCTCAACTCATTTAAGAGCCTGCACGACGGCCTTGCCTACGAGATTTGCCGCCAGGCCGAGGTACTCGAGGAGGGCGGCATCATCTATCAAGAGACCCGCCACTGGGAGCCCAGCCGCAAGCGCACCGTGGTCATGCGTGTGAAGGAAACGGCCGACGACTATCGCCTGTTCCCCGACCCCGATCTGGCGCCGTTCGATCTGGATGACGAGTTTATCGACCGTTGCCGTGGCGAGATTCCCGAGCTGCCCGATGCCAAGCGCGCCCGTTTTGAGGCCGACTTTGGCATTAAGACGGCCGATGCCGAGCAGATCGCTGGCGACCCCGAGTTTGCCGACTTCTTTGAGGCCGCCGCTGCCGGTATGGCTGGCAAGGAGGCCCAGACGGTCGCAAACCTGCTGGTGAACGAGATGATCGCTTACCTTAAGGGCGCAGGCGTCTCGCTCGCCGAGTCTGGTATTGCGCCGGCTCAGGTGGCAGCTCTTGCCAAGCTACTGGCGACCGATGCCATCAGCTCCAACCAGGCGCACGAGGTCTTTGAGGCCATGGCCCAGACCGGCGACGACCCCAATAAGATCGTCGACGAGCGCGGTATGCGTCAGGTGAGCGATGCCGGCGCGCTGCAGCCGATCGTGGACGAGGTGCTGGCAAACTGTGCCGAGCAGGCGCAGCAGTATCGTGACGGCAACCAGAAGGTCATCGGCTTTTTGGTGGGCCAGTGCATGAAGGCGAGCCGCGGCAAGGGCAACCCGAAGCTCTTCAACGAGTTGCTGAGAACGTCGCTCTCGTAAACGGGAACCGAGGGGCCGGGCGCAGGGCCTTGCCTCTCAATTTCGGACAGTCCTGACTCACGACGGAGGCGCCACTGGCGCCTCCTGTTCGTGCGGAACTCATTGAGAGGCAAGGCCCTGCGCCCGGCCCCTCGGTTCCGTGACGACTCGGCCGTTCGGGTCAGGCGGGCTGAATGGAATAGAGTGAATGGGCGCGCCGTTTGGCGCGCCCATTGTTTTTGAGGGGAACTCATTTGGAGCAAGCACCCGCCCTGCCGGGGCTCCCGGGTTCCGTGACGACTCGGCCGTTCGGGTCAGGCGGGCTGGATTGAATTTGGTGAATGAGGGTGCCGTTGGCGCCCTCATTCTTTATATATGCTGGGAACGCCAGGTGGTGGGGGTGGTGCCGGTGTATTGTTTGAAGGCTTGGGCGAAGGCGGCCTGCTGAGGGTAGTCGAGCCGCTCTGCCACCTGCGCTATTGTGAGCGCGCTATCGGCCAAAAGGTCCTGTGCTCGCTCCATACGGCGCCTGCGAATGTAGGCGCCTAGGGACTCGCCAGTTTGGGCCTTAAAAGTGGCGCATAGTTTGGAGCGGCTTGTGTAGAGCCTCTCGGCCACCTCGTTGATACCCACACGTTTGCCTTTGTCGAGCGCGCGCTCAATCATTGCCGTTGCTTCTTCGGCAATGGTTATGCTAACGCGTGTGTCTGCCGCCTGCCGAGCCTGCTTGTGGGCCGCGCGCGAACAGGCGAGCTCCGCGACCATGGTCTCCACGATGCCCTGCATATAGACGTGTCCGCCTACGGTGCGGGCGCGGTCCTCGTTAATCCGGCGCAGCGTGTGGCAGATGGCAGACGTCGCCTCCTCGTGCCATGGCTCGGCAAACGCCTCAAAGATCCCCGCGAACTCGGTGGGATAGCGGTGCTCCAGTTCGTCAAAATATCCAGGCAAAAAGAGCACCGAGCGTGAGTGGTAGAGTTGCCCTGCAAACAATGGGCTTAATTCCTCGCCACAGCTATCTTGGATAAAGCTGCAAACGGCATTGTTTGGCCACGGTCCATGCAATGGTTTAAGGTTCGCGGGCGTTATGCCAGCCTCGGGCATGCATGTAAGTGTGGGCGCGCTGACCTCGCTCACGCAGGCGTATGGCTCGGGTGTGTATTCGGCCAGGTACATATCGTGCGTCGGGGTGATGAAATGCTCCATGACGATGCAGGCAGGGGAGAGAGGCATGATCCATGCGCGGCCGTGCGCCCGGTCGTTTGCCACCTCGCCGGTAAAGACGGCGCCCTTGCCGGTAAGCTCCAGGCCAAACTGCTCAAACTGCGGTGCATAGAGCTCGGTTATGTCGGTCGCGGCCCGATGCATTTTCAAAAGCGTCCCCTTCCTTTGCAGAAACGTCCACGCCTGGCTCGATTGTGTGCCCTGGCTAACATATCAATGATAAGTTGAGTACGGTTAACTCTCAAGCCGTTAGAAAGGAATCTCATGGCAAAGGGATCAAAAAGTGAAGGCGGCGGTATCGGCGAGCTGCTTGCATATGCCGGCGACCGCAAATTCCTAACGTATTTGGGCATGGCCCTCTCGGCGCTCTCGCAGCTGCTGAGCTTTGGACCGTACGTGTGCATCTGGTTTGTCGCGCGAGAGCTTATCGCTGTGGCGCCTAACTGGAGTGAAGCCACCGATATCGCGATGTATGGCTGGTGGGCCGTGGGTTTTGCCCTGGCAAGCATCGTAGTTTATTTCGTGGGGCTCATGTGTACGCACCTGTCTGCGTTTCGCTGCGCGTCCAATATCCGCAAGACTACGAGCGAGCACCTGCTTAAGCTGCCGCTTGGCTACTTTGACACGCACGCCACCGGTGAGCTGCGCCGTATTGTAGACGGATGCGCCGCCTCCACCGAGACTTTGCTCGCACACATGCTGCCCGATATCGCAGGCGCCACCGCCATGGTCGCAGGCCTGCTCGTGCTGCTTTTCGCCCTCGATTGGCGTTTGGGGGCGGCATGCCTTATCTCGGTCGTCGTTTCGTTTGGCGCCATGGCCACCATGATGAGCGGCAAAGGCGCCGAGTTCATGAAGGCCTACATGGGAGCGCTGGTCAAGATGAACAAGACCGGCACCGAATACGTACGCGGCATCCCCGTGGTCAAGGTGTTTCAGCAGACGGTCTACTCCTTTAAGGCCTTCCACGATGCGATCGCCGAATACGCCGACATGGCACAAAACTATGCGGGCACGTTCTGCCGAGGTCCGCAGGTACTCAACCTTACCGCGCTCAATGGTCTTGTGGCATTCCTATTGCCCGTGGCGTTGCTGTTGGCGCCAGGCGAGACGGACTTCGCGCATTTTATGACCAACTTCACGTTTTACGCGATATTTTCGGCCGTGGTACCGACGGCTATGACCAAGCTCATGTTTGTGGGCGAGGCCTCTCAGATGAGTGCCGATTCGCTGGCTCGTATTCGAAGCGTCATGGATTCCAAGCAGCTCTCCGTGCCCGCCCAACCCAAGCACCCTGCCGGCGGCGACGTGCGATTTGAGGACGTGAGCTTTACGTACGAGGGTGCCGAAGCACCCGCCGTTAGCCATGTAAGTTTCAGCGTTCCCGCTGGTGGCACCCTCGCCCTGGTGGGTCCCTCGGGTGGCGGTAAGTCAACCTGTGCAAGCCTGATCCCGCGTTTTTGGGATGTTTCCTCGGGTCGAGTGCTCGTAGGCGGTGTGGACGTTCGCGATATGGATCCGCACGAGCTTATGGACCAGGTCGCCTTCGTGTTCCAGACCAACCAGCTGTTCCGGCAAACACTTGCCGATAACGTGCGCGCCTCCAAGCCTACGGCCACTGACGACGAAGTGCGTGCGGCCCTCTCCGCAGCTCAGTGCGACGACATTGTGGCCAAGCTCCCGCAGGGCATCAATACCATGCTCGGTGCCGGCGGAGCATATCTTTCGGGCGGCGAGGTCCAGCGCGTGGCCCTCGCCCGCGCGATCCTTAAAGACGCGCCTATCGTGGTGCTCGATGAGGCCACGGCGTTTGCCGATCCCGAGAACGAGGCGCTCATCCAGCGCGCCTTTAGCAAGCTGGCGGCGGGTCGCACGGTCATTATGATTGCGCACCGGCTTTCGACCGTGGTGGGCGCAGACCAAATCGTGGTGCTCAACCAGGGCAGCGTGCAGGAGTCGGGTACCCATGCCGAGTTGCTGTCCCAAAATGGCCTGTATGCCAAGATGTGGGCCGAATACGAACAGGCCGCGAGCTGGAAAATCACTGCAGCGACCGCGGATGCCGCCGTCACGAAGGGAGGCGAGGCCTAAATGTTCGCCTCATTCCAAAAGAAGTATTTCCTATCCGATAAAGGCGTCGCCGGCGTAAAACGCGGCATTTTCTGGACCACGCTCACCAATCTTATTACCATGGCCGGCATGGGCTTTTTATTCCTGGTTATGGCCGGTTTTGTCGAACACCTCGCCAGCGGGGCTGACCTGCCGGATGCCCTGCCGATCATGGGCGGCCTCCTGGTCTTTTTTGTGTTGCTCTTCGCTTCTAACTGGCAGCAGTATTACTACACCTACTGCATCTTTTACGAGGAGTGCGGCAAGCAGCGTATGGAGATTGCCGAGCGCTTGCGCAAACTGCCGCTGTCGTTTTTTGGTCGTCGTGATCTGGCCGATTTAACCGAGACCATCATGGGTGACGTCCAGGCCATGGAGCACGCCTACAGCCACGTGCTGGGAGAGCTTTGGGGTGCCATCATCGCAAGCGCCATTGTGTTCGTGGCGTCGCTGTTCTTTTGCTGGCAGCTGGCGATCGCGGCGTTTTGGAGCGTTCCCGTGGCCTTTGCCGTGCTGTATCTAACACGCGGCCCCATGACTCCGGTGTTCGATCGCGTGCGCGCCGAGAAGGTCAAGGTTACCGAGGCGATTCAAGAGACGCTCGACTGCGTTCGCGAGATCCGCGCCACCAACCAAGAGGCCCATTATCTTGAGGGACTCAACGTTGTGATCGATGTCGAGGAGCGCGAGACCACCAAGGGCGAGCTCGCTAACGGGCTTTTGGTCAACTCCGCCTTTGCCATCCTGCGTCTGGGCATTGCCACTACGCTGGTCACGGGTGCTGCGATGGTCGCCTCCGGGCAGGTCGACTTTTTGGTGATGTTTGCCTTCCTGCTTATGGTGAGCCGTATCTATGCGCCGTTTGACCAGGCGTTAATGTTAATGTCCGAGCTGTTCGTCGCCGAGTCGTCTGCCAAGCGCATGCGTTCCATCATGGAAGAGCCTGTGGCGCGGGGCAGCGAGAAATTTGAGCCCGCGGGCCACGATGTGGTGTTCGATCACGTGGCATTTGGCTATGGTGCGGGCGAGGACGGGCGCGCCGGCGAGAAAGTTCTTACCGATGTGAGCTTTACCGCCAAGGAAGGCGAAGTTACGGCGCTGGTCGGTCCATCGGGTTCCGGTAAGTCTACGGTGAGCCGCCTGGCCGCGCGCTTTTGGGATGCCACTGCGGGCAAGGTTACCGTGGGCGGTGTGGATGTTGCGGGCGTCGATCCCGAGGTGCTCCTGCGCGACTACGCCATTGTGTTCCAAGACGTGCTGCTCTTTGACGACACAGTGATGGGAAACATCCGCCTCGGGCGTCGTGACGCCACCGATGAGGAAGTGCTTGCGGCCGCGCGTGCCGCCAACTGCGACGAGTTCGTGAACCGCATGCCGCAGGGCTACGACACCATGATCGGCGAAAACGGCTCCAAACTCTCCGGTGGCGAGCGCCAGCGCATCTCCATCGCCCGCGCGCTGCTCAAAGATGCGCCCATCGTGCTGTTGGACGAGGCGACGGCGAGCTTGGACGTGGAGAACGAGACCGTGGTACAGCAGGCACTCTCCCGTCTGCTTGCAGGTAAGACGGTTATCGTTATTGCCCACCGTATGCGTACGGTGGAAAATGCCGACAAAATCGTTGTGCTCAAGGATGGCGTGGTTGCCGAACAGGGCACCCCGGCGCAGCTCAAGGCGGCAGGTGGAGAATTCACCCGCATGGTTGCGCTGCAAAAGGAAGCGGCTGCCTGGCAACTGTAGGACTGTGACAAGGGCGGGGGCGGATACCCGTGGGAGTGCGGATTTGCGTCGTGGTGGGTGAACCGCCGAGTACCGGGCGGTCTGGACCGCATGTTTTCAAAAAGTTAGCCGTGGTTGACCAAATAGTTATACTAGACTAGTCTCAATAGCGTGCTCGAGCAAACTAATGAACTCGGGTGCTAAGGCACCATGCCGCGCTTGTGCGGCAAAAGGGAGAAGCAACATGAAGAAGTCGACGTTTAACACCCTGCTTGTCGGTGGCGGTTTTCTGCTTGGTACGGCCGGCATCAAGCTGCTCACCAGCGCTCCGGTAAAGAATGCCTGCGTGCAGGGCATCGCGTGCGGTATGCGCGTCAAGAACTGCTACCAGGACATGGTCGAGCAGGCCAAGGCCAATGTCGATGACATGGTTGCCGAGGCTGCCTACATCACTCAGAGCGAGGCCGCTGCTGACGAGGCAGCCGAGTAGCGCTCCCAGGCACAAACTATGAGATTCTCGATTATCAGCGAGATCCCTGGCAGGACCCGCCTTCAGTTGGCGGGTCCTGTGCCAGAGAGCGATCTCGATGCGCTTCTAAAGCTCAGCGGCGATATCGACGGCGTGCACAAGGTGCGCGTTTATGGCCGTATCGGCCAGATGGCGCTCGAATATGATGAGCAGTGTCGTGCGGGCGTGCTCGACGCCTTGGGTGCGCTCGATGCCCAGGCCATTGCCGACGCAAAGACGGGTTACGTGATGCAGCTTGAGCCACGCAAGCACAAGCTCGTCATGGATCTTGCCACACTTATCGGCGCCCACTACGCGCGCCGCTGGTTCCTACCTACGCCGCTGCGTGCCATCTTTGTCGTGGCCGGTTACATGACCTTTTTGCGCGCCGCTCTCCACGAGCTCGCGCAACCGCGCCTGACCGTTCCCGTGCTCGACGCCTCGGCTATTGGCATCTCGTTTGTTAAGCGCGACGTCAATACCGCGGGCCAGACGATGTTCCTACTCAACGTGGGCGAGCTGCTCGAGGACTACACGCGCGCCATGAGCGAAAACGAGCTCATCAACTCGCTGCTCGACGTGCCCGATAAGGCGCAAAAGGTCGTCGGCGACACCGAGGTAAGCGTTGCCGCCACCGAGCTTGAGCCTGGCGACTTGGTCGCCGTTCGCACCGGCATGTCCATCTGCATCGACGGCGTGGTCGAGCAGGGAAGCGCCATGGTTAACCAGGCGACCCTGACCGGCGAGCCGCTTGCCGTCGAGCGCAGCATGGGCGACGACGTGTTCGCCGGCACCGTCGTGGAAGACGGCAGCATCTTGGTGCGCGTGCGCGCCAACACGGCGCAGACCAAGCTGCGCTCGATCGTCTCGCTCGTGCAGACGGCCGATTCGCTCAAGTCCGAGGGTCAGTCGCACATGGAGGACCTTGCCAACAAGATCGTCCCGTGGAACTTCCTGCTCGCGGGCCTGGTTGCGCTTACCACCCGCAGCCTCATCAAGACCTCAGCGGCACTGATGGTCGACTACTCGTGCGCGCTCAAGCTCACGGGTTCCGTCGCCGTCATGACCGCTATGAGCGATGCCGCCAAGATGGGCGTCATGGTCAAGGGCGCCAAGTACTTTGAGTCGTTTGCCAAGGCCGACACCATTGTGTTTGATAAGACCGGCACGCTTACCGAGGCGCAGCCGCGTCTTGCCTGCGTGCTTACGACCGACGGCTGGAGCGAGGACGAGGTCCTGCGCCTTTCTGCCTGCCTGGAGGAGCATTTCCCGCATCCGGTGGCGCGTGCCGTGGTCAACGCCGCCCGCGAGCGCGGGCTCGAGCACCGCGAGCGCCATGCTGCCGTCGAGTACATCGTGGCGCACGGCATCGCTTCGTCCATTGAAGGGCGTCGCGCCATCATCGGTTCCGCGCACTTTGTATTTGAGGACGAGGCTGCGCAGCTCGAGTCCGACATTAAGGAGCGAATTGAGTCCCAGATGCAGGGCCTGTCGCCGCTGTATCTGGCGGTCGACGGCACCGTTGTGGGCGTGCTCGGTATCGAGGACCCGCTTAAGCCCGGGGTCCGCGAGGCCATCGCCGACTTGCACGCGTTGGGCGTTAAGCACGTGGTCATGCTCACGGGCGACTCGGAGCGTACGGCCGAGCGCATTGCTCGCGAGGCAGGTGTCGACGAGTTTAAGGCCGAGCTGCTGCCCGAGGACAAGTACGCGTATGTGGAGCGCATTAAGAGCGAGGGGCGCCACGTTGCCATGGTGGGCGACGGCGTCAACGACTCACCGGCGCTGGGTCTGGCCGATGTGGGTCTGGCCATGGGCGGTGGAAGCGACATCGCCAAGGAGGTCGCCGACATCATCCTGACCGATACGGATCTTGCCGCGATCGTGCGCCTGCGCCGCATGAGCCAGGGCCTCATTGATCGTCTGACGAGCTCCTACTCTAAGGTGATGCTCACCAACTCAGCACTCTTGGCACTGGGCATTACCGGCACGATTACCCCGCAGGCGTCGTCGCTGCTGCACAACGGCTCGACGATTGCCTACAGCCTGGGCAACGCAAAGGCCTATCTACGCTAACGCTTTTGCTTGAGTTTATGGCCTGCACCCGGGCGGCACTGCTGTCGTCCGGGTGCAGGCTTTTTTATGTTTGACCGTGTGCTATCAGCCATTTATAGTGGTGCTAGCAGTGATAGCAGGCGGGAGAAGTGTGATCAATATGAGCGTTGCTGGCAGCACGGCGCAGGTGAATGTTCGCGTAGATCGCTCGATTAAAGAGCGCGCCGAGGAAGCGCTGCGACTATCGGGCGGAACGCTGCCCGACCTTATTAAAAAAGTCGTGGCCAAGGTTGCGCAGGGCGGCGGTTCGTGTGAGGAAATCCTTGAGGCCGTTAACGACCGGCAGCGGGGTGCCGCGCTGGATTCTCCGTTTGTCGCATCCTGGGCGGCGGCTGACCGGCTTTATACAGATTTGGGCATCGCTGCATTGCCCGTATCCGACGATCGCGGTTGGGACGTAATCTATTCCGACGCCATGGATGAGCATTATCGCCAAAAGGGGATGATCCAGTGAGTGGGGCGCCTCTCAAGATCATGGTGGACGCCAACGTATGGGTTGATTCGTTTTGCATCGACCATGCCGAGTCGCTTGCCGCGCGTGCGTTTATTGGGCGGGCAACGGAGACGGGGGCGTTGCTGTTCTTCCCGGTGCATATCGCTAAGGACGTGCTGTACGTTGTCCAACACGAGCTGAAGCGTAGCGTTCTTGCCAGCGGGGGAGCGCTCGACGAGGCTTCTGCCCGCGCGATTGGCGATGCGGCGCTGGCGTTTGTTCGGAATATGGCCGAAAACGCCACGGCCGTGGGTGCAGATGCATCGGACCTTTGGCTGGCCGACAAATATCTGTCGCTCCATCGCGATTACGAGGACAACTTGGTACTCGCCGCGTGCAAGCGCGCACAGGTCGATTACTTGGTGACCAACGATCGCAAGCTGCTCGAACATGCCGATCTTGCAGCAAAGACCCCGCGCCAAATGATACCGATTCTCGCGCTGGCCGAACGCGGTGGGCGGGTATCCCGCTAGCGCCTTGCTGTCTGCGTGCCCTTCGGAACGTCGACATTCCGAAGGGCATGTATCCTTTAATTACAAAAGCGCTGCCTTGATGGCAGGGGCTTCGGTGAACTGCTCGGCTGCCTTTTCGTCTGAGCTGTCGAGTGCTGCCAGACTGCGGTAGACCCACTCGTTGACCTGGGTGTTCTTGACGCCTGCGGTCTGCATAAGGGCGCCTACCTCGCGGATTGCTGCGAGCAGATCGGCTTTAGGGCCCGCGAGCTCGACCTCGACGTCGTGGTGGGCGGACACGCCGCGGTTCTCACTCACGTGGTCGATAAAGCCCTCGACGGTCTCAAGCTGCTGGGCAAGAGCAACATCATCGTCAGCGTCCAACGCGACGAGTGCGTTCGATACCGTGAGGGCGGGATGTCCGCAGGGGACAAAGCCCTCGATCACATCCATAGCTTCGGTAATGGTTGAGCCCAGGCCTGCGAGTGCATTGACGAGTTGCTGCTTGGTATCCATAACGGTCCTTTCGACGGGTCGATTGTGCTTGGCGAAAATATACGTGACGAGATCGGTAGCAAAAGTGCGAAGTGCAGCGCACATTGGGGTCTTCACAGCTCGTGCATAGAACAGCTGTCCGCTTTCAGAACGTGGTAAGATAACACTCCACAAGCGGGGCTCGCCCCGTATGTTCCTTGAAAAGTCGACGGGTGTTGGGTGCTCGTGCCCAATACCATCCAGATTTTCCCGACATTCGGGGGCGACTGGTTTCGACACGATAGCTCTGAGAGAGGAAGCAAGCCGAGGTCTCCTCGCCTCGTTAAACAGGGGTACCGTCAAATTGAATTGACAACAACTCTTCTTTTGAGCCTATGGCTCTCGCTGCTTAGTTTATAGCGGCGCGTCAACCCGGTGATTTCCCCGACACCGGCGCGACGTCATGTTAGGGGAATGCTCCTGCGCACGTAATCGGTATGGCGCAGGCTAAGATCGAACCGGTTAGGACGCCGCGAGCGTGTCGCTGCGCGCAAAGCGTCCGAGACTAAACCAGCGACTGAGCTTGGAGATGCCAATCAGGGGGCTTTCGTGGACCGGAGTTCGATTCTCCGCGCCTCCACCAACTGTTCAGTAGGCGAACACATACGCGTGTTCGTCGTTAGGCGGGCGTTCGTATTGCTCGTCAGATAGAAAGAAGCCGCTCCATACGGGGCGGCTTCTTTGCGTTCTAGGCCTGCGGCATGATCTCCTGCTCGCCGTCCTCGTCCATGTACGGCATGAGGAACACGCCGCCCTGCTCGGTGGTAAGCAGCAGGTACTCGCGGTTGTGCTCGTCGCACACGATTTCCTGGCCGATGCCCTCGGGCAGGTCGTATATGGGGCCGTCCGTGCGGGCTTGCCTCACGGTCACGTCTTGCGCTCCCATGGCCTGCGACGCGCAGCTGGCGGCGGCCAGGACGATGAACAGCAGGACGACCGCTGCGAGGATGGGGCCGCACCCGCCGTTGCGCTCCTCGTCTGCGGGGCTCGGGTACGGCATGGCCTATCCCACCTTCACCAGATAGTCGTCGGCCTCTGGCTTGCCCGTGGCCTTGCCCACGGCGATGTAGCGCGTTGCGCCGCTGTAGCCCGTGTATCGGCCCCACACGTAGCCGTCGGCGATCTTGTACCAGTTATCCAGCGTCACGGTCTCGCCGCTGGAATAGTGCGCCACCTCGGTGCCGCCCAGGTCGGGGGCGTCGCGCACGCGCAGGTAGTCCACAGCGCAGCGGTAGGTGCCGCCGAAGTTCTCGGTCGTTTCCTGCTGCGCAGGCTGCGGCTGCGGGACGGCTGCGGGGGCGCTTCCAGCAGTGATGCCGAAGCATTCCAGGTAGATGCGCGCCAGCTCGTCCAGGTTGCCGTTGAACTTCTCGCGGTCGCCGTCGTTGTCGATGAAGCCGTTCTCGCACAGGCGGTAGTTGATGCCGCGCGCGGCGGCTCGGTTCGGGTTCGCTAAGTCGGAACGGCGCACCAGCTTCTCGGAGCGCCCGGGCATGAACGCCGCCAGCTTGTCGGCCAGCGCATTGTCGTACTCGTCAGGCTCAAAGCCCTCCTTGATGATGACGTGCGCGCCGTGGGCCGTGGCGATGCCGCTGGCGTCCATGTGCAGCTCCACCACTGGCGCGTCGGTGCTCAGGCGGTTAAGCCCGCCGTCGGCGTACCAGTTGCGGGACGTATCGCCCAGCTCGACCTCGGAACCGCCCAGTTCCTTGATTCGCTGGCCCAGGGCGCGAACGCGCTCGGCCTCGGTGCAGCCGCCTGCGCAGCAGCCGGGGTCGCCAGCGCCGTGGCCGCAGATGATGAACAGTTTAGCCATTGCCTACTCCTTCCCGCCTACGGTCACGCCCAACAGGGCGTCGAGCCACTTGGATGTGATGCCCACCGACTTGAACAGCGTGTAGGCCGCCTGCACGCCGCCTACCACGGCGAAGGCGCACGTGACCCATGCGCCCGGGACTGCGGGCACGCCGCCCACGAAGCCGGTCACGACGCCCGCCAGGAGCGAGCAGCCCAGCGCCAGGATGCGCGCGGCCTTGCCGGTCATGGCCTCGGTCTTGATCAGCTGCACCGCGAACGGCACGGCGAAAGACAGCACGATGGCTGCGATTGCTTGCATTTCTGTCATTTCGGATTCCTTTCTATCGAGCCGATTCCTTGTAAAGCAGGTCAACGCGGTCGGCGATGTGGTCGACCTTCGCCGCCATGCCCTGGCTGCGCGCCTGGCTGTTCGCCAGGTCGGCGTGCAGCACCTCGTTGGAGGTCACGACGGACTCCATGAGCGCCTTCATAGCCTCCATCAGCGCGTTGCTGCGCTCCATCTGCGCGGCGATGCGGCCCTCCATCTGGCTGCGCTCGCGGTCGCGCTGCGCCCGCTCGTTCACCTCGTCCTGCTTTCGCTCTTCGCGCTTGAGGTCGATGTTCGCCTTGTGCTCGTTCTGGGCCTTGAACTCTTCGAGGAACTGCTTGCCGAAGTACAGGACCACTAGGACGAGCAGCGCGCCGAAAAGCGACCCGGGGCCGTACGGCGCGAAGATTTCCAGCACGTCGGTCATTCGTTTTCTCACCTCCTCGAATCGCTGCCGCGATTGTCCGCGAGGTGTCGCCGGGCAAAAGAAAAGCGCCCCCGAAGGGGCGCTCGCTACTCCTGCGGCGATTTCGGCTGGTCGGGCTCCATGGCTTCCAGCTCGTTGATGCGGTCGCGCCACGTCTGGCGCTGCGAGATGATCTCGGCCACCTCCTTGGCAGCTGCGGCGATGGCCGAGAGCAGGTCGGTGATGGACGATGCGGAGAAGATGCGCTCCACCGCCTTCATGACCTTGTAGTCGCTCTGCTCAAGCTGCTGTTTGTAGCCGTTGATTTCCCCGGCGATTTCCTGTTCTGTCATGGGTCGCTCCTTCCGTTGCTAGGGTAGGGGCATGTTCCCATCCGTGTCGCCTCCAGGTTTGGATTGCATTGAGCAACCCCCCCCGCGGGATTTCCGAACAGGCTGTGGTACAGCGCGTCCATGGCCCGCACGCTGCGGTGCGCGTCCAGCCGCTTCATGCCTCCGCGCCAGCTCTGGTAGCTCTGCTCCACCTGCTCGGGGGTCATGATGCCATCGGCGACCATGCGGGCCATCTTCTTGAGCTTGCGGCGCTCCCGCGTTATGGAGTCTCGGCACGGCTTCACGACTATGCGGCCCGTGTCCGTGTAGAAGATGCGCTTCTTCAGCCACGTGAACCCGCGCGTGAGCTTCACCACGCGGGTTTTGCGCGGGTTCAGCTCGATGCCCAGCTCGGCGCATTTGCGCTCTATGAGCAGCAGGCACACCTGCAGGTAGTCCTTGGACTCGTGTATCAGGTAGAAGTCGTCCATATATCGACCGTAGGCCTCGGGGCGCAGCATCTCGGTCACGTAGTGGTCGATGCGGTTGGGGTGTGCCACCGCGCATATCTGGTTCGGCTCGCTGCCCAGCCCCAGGCCCACATCGCCCTGCGCGTCTATCAGGCGGTGCTCCAAGGCGACCACGCGCGGATCTAGCAGCGCGGAGGCCACCTGGTCTTTGACGGGTTGGTGCGCTATGCGCGCGAAGTAGTCGGAGAAGTCGCCGAGCAGTATGTAGCCCTCGCGGCCGTGCCGCCTCCAGTGGTCGGCCAGGTGGCGCTTGAGCAGCTTCAGGGCGTAGTCGGTGCCGCGCCCCTTTATGTTCGCGGAGTTCGCGGCTATGAGGGTGGGCACGATCGCGGGCACGAGCGCGTTCTGCGACAGCGACTTCTGCACCACGCGCTCGGGGAAGTGCACGGCGCTGATGTGGCGCAGCTTGCCGCGCTCCCATAGGTCGAAGAGGATGAAGCCCCGGCATATGTCGCGGCCCTCCAAAAGGTCGCGGCGGGACAGGACGGCGTTGCGCAGGTAGTCCTTCATGTACCGCTGCGTGGACGCCTTCCACATCACGCCGCGCGCGGCCTGCTTGGAAGCCTTGCACAGACTGTTGAGGTCGGCCACGGTCTCAAGCGTGCACGCCTTGACGCGCTCGGCCTTGGCCTTGGCCCGCTTCTCCTCGCGGCGCTTCCGGCGCGCCGCCCGCCTTTGCTCGGAGTTCACAGAAGGCACCCCGCACGGCTTGCAATGTGGCTCTGACAGCCGCTTGAGGTATGGCCATGAAACGCGGCGAAGCCACGGAGCGCCGCGCCATGCAAGCAGCGTCCGGCCACCCTCGCGGGGTGCGTATTTACGGGCTCGCGCCCGATGGTCGCGCCTTCCTTCCTCTCCGCGCTCTGCTTTCGGCCCTGGGGCCTACTCGGTCTGGCAGTAAGGGAATCCGGGGCGGGGGCGAACCCAGACGTTCGTCGCAGAATTGTAGTTGGCATTGCCGTTGTTGTTGACGTAGCACACGTTGGACGAGGAGCCACCCATGACGGAACGCAACCACCAATTGTACCGATAAACAAGGCGCGACCGCCGCCCATTATAGCGAACGCAGGCGCTCTAGCTCGGCCTCGGCCTCGGCTATGCGCTCCTCGGTGGACTTCTTGCCCGTCACACGCACGTTCTTGCGCGCGCCCTTCAGCAGCCTGATCTCCTCCTCGACCATGGCCGCCAGCTCCTCGAAGCGGTTGGCGTTCACGGGCAGGCCGATATCCATGAGGCACTGCATGTCCAGCATCAGCTGCTCGCAGTCAGCTATGGCCAGCGTCAGGTAGCGTTTCCTCTCCAGCGCGTTGAACGAGGTGTTGGGGTAGAAGCAGTCGGCGCGGTTGACGTTGTACACGATGCCGCGCGCCGTCTCCACGGTCGGCACCGCGTTCAGCAGCCTGTAGGCCTTGGGCACTACCGAGGAGGACGCCATCAGCTTGTTGACCTCCACGCGGATGGCGATTGCTTGAGTGAAGAACTTGTACTCGGAAACCTCGCGGTTGCGCTGGTAGACGCCGCTCACGTGCACCTCCTGGGGAAACTGGCGGAAAAAACGGCCCGCTTCGCGGGCGAGAGGCGACCGCGCAAGGCGGTCGCCTAAAAGCAGAGTATAGAGCACTCGGCTGGCTAGCCGACGAGGAAGCCGGGGCGGGGGCGAACCCAGACGTTCGTCGCAGAATTGTAGTTGGCATTGCCGTTGTTGTTGACGTAGCACACGTTGGACGAGGAGCCACCCATGACGGAACGCAACCACCAATAGGACCGATTTCCGTTGACTCGGTGAGCGGTGTCGCGGAACAGGTCCCACTGGCAGTCGAAGCCCACGCTGTAGCCCTTCGTCCCCCACACGGGGCAGCCGTACACCTCCATCTCCGACAGCGAGAACACCTTGCCGATATCCTGCCAGCTCCACGAGTTGGAGTCGTTGAGCGCGCCGCTGGCGCTGTACCGCTCCTCAAGCAGGACGCGCTGGGTCAGCAGATACTTGGTCAGGCTCTCGGGCAGGCACGCCTCGAAGGCCGTCTCCCACGCCTTGAGGTTGCTGTTGGGGTAGGGGCATTTCTGGTCGGCGGTGCCCTGGTTCGTGTTGGTCGTGCTCCACATCAGGAAGCTGTCGTTGGCAACGCCGGTCACGGTCTTGGCCACGGCGATGGGCGCGGAGGCCACGAACGCGATATGGTGTCCCTTGCTGTTGTCGCCGCAGTAAAGGTACGGGTCGATGTGGGCAAGCAGGAACCGCACAGATTGCTGTGTGGTGACGGCGGATGCGCTCACAAGCGGCACGTCCAGGTAGTCGCCCACGCGCAGGCCTGCGAAGTTCGCGGCGGCGATGCGCTTATGCAGCGCGTCGTACACGCTGCCGCTGCCGATCTCTCCCGCCAGGATGGTGGCGATGTTCTGCCCGCCGTACTTGCCGATTTGGCCCTGGCGGTTGTACTCGGCGTTGTTGAGCGCCGTCTGCGCGTTGCTGCGCGCGGTATCGTCGATGACCTCGTAGCCGATGCCGCGCACCGACAGGGTTTTCGCTTGTGCCATTTCGTTGCCTTTCTACTTGAGGTTGAGGGTTGTGCCGGACGCCGTGCAGGTGCTCCCGAACGTGATGGTGCTGCCAGATGCACTGGCCTTGGAGGCGGGGCAGTACACGGTGCCGTCGTCGTAGATGAACGCGTCCGTGGCGTCGGCCAGCTTGCCGTACAGGTCGGCTATCTGCTGCTTCTGCTTGGCCATGTCCGAGCTGCCCGCGCTGCCCTGCGCCACGCTGTTGGCTATCTGCAGGGCGATGTTTGCCGCCGCGTCGGCGTTCGAGGCCGCGCCGTTTGCCGCAGCCGTGGCGGCTTGCGAGGCCGTCTTCAGCTGCGACGCCTCGGTCACGCGGTCGCTTTCCGCCGTGGCTCGCTTCTTCTCGGCCTCTGCGCGCTTGGTTTCGGCGGTCTGGCGTGCCTTCTCGTTCGTGGCGCGCTGGTTTTCCGCGCTCGCGCGGGAGGCCTCGGCCTTCTGCATCTGCGCGTTCAGCGCGCTCACGTCGGCTAGCTGCCCTTCGAGGTTCGCGATGATCGCCTCCACCGCATCGACGTACGGGCCGGATATCTCGCCCGACGCGCTCGCCGAGGGCAGCACGTTCACCAGGACGTTCTCGGTGGTGGCGTCCAGCCCTGCCGCGTTCCGCACGCGCACGTAGCACACCTTGAGCAGCCCGGCCACGCCGAAGACGGCGGGGTCGACCGTCACGGTGGCCACGTTGTCGCTGATGCCAGTGAACTGCTGCTCCACGTAGGTGTGGTCGGGCTTCGCAGCCATGAGGTGCACCTTGCAGCCCGTCAGGGCCGCCTTCTTGTCGCCGTCGTAGATGGCGGCCTTCAGGACCTCGGCGCTGTCGCCCTGGTGCACGGTGATGACGGGCGGCGCTATGTTGGTCTTCTTGAGGTTGAGCGTAAGCTCGTGCGTTGCCATGTCTCATTCCTTTCCTTCGGCCGCAAGTGTCCGCGATATGTCGCCGGGCTGCGCTCTGTGGACCCCGCATATCTCCTCGTCGGTGAGCGCCGAGAAGTCCACGGCGTTGGCCTCGCCGCCTTCCGCGTCCATGACGGCCACGGGGCTGGACACGAGCGTGAAGCCGCCCTTGCCGTCGAACTCGAACACGTCTTCCGATTCCACGATGGCCCGCGCCGTGGCCGGGTCGCTGATGCACTCGAACACCGGAAGCGCCTCGGGCGGCTTCGGCGCGCCGTCGAGCGCCTGCGGCGCTTCGGGCTGCTGCACAAGGTGGTAGAACATTCCGTTTCCTCTCTCGCTGGTCTAGTTTCCCGTGATGCTGCTCATGCCGGTGATGATTCCGTTCACCACGTTGATGGTGCCCCACGTCCAGTTGTTGCCGTTGTTGGTGATGCACCCGATGAACTGCGTGGAGCCCGTGTACCCGTAGGTGCCGCCGCTGCTCGGGCTGGTTCCTATGGCGAACTTCGGGGCGAGTATCCTGGCGGTGCCCGACGACCCAATATCTGCGCGGCTGCTATCCAGGTACACGTAGTTGTTGGAGCTCTCCTGCAGCTTCACGTACGCCGAGCCGCCCGCGTTGCTGTCGCCGCTCCTCATGTACAGCTGCTCGTCGGGATGGCTCATGTAGCCCGCGTAGTAGGGGGTCGTCAGCCACGTCTGGCGGTAGTAGCGGTTGACTGCCAGGAAGCCGTAGCCGCAGGTGGATATGCCCACGCCGTCGGTCGAGCTCGCCGTGGGGCTGTCCTTCGCGTGGACGGCCTCGATGGTGCAGTACTCGGTCGAGCCGTTCACGAACGACGCTCCCGGGTGGTTGTTCGTCGTCGTGCCGGTGGTGATGTAGTTGGTTGACGACGTGCCGACCATGTTGCAGCGGAACATGGAGGTGCTGCCCACCAGCACGGTGCCCGCGATGATGGAGCCGTTCTTGTCGTATATCTGGAAGCCGTTGGTGGCGTTGATATAGACCCTGTTGCCGTTGCTGTCGGTCATGAAGATGGAGCCGTCGCGCAGGTAGAAGGCCCCGCTGTCGAGGTCCCAGTACGAGTTCCCGCCTTTGATGCGGCCCGTGGTCAGCTCGTCGGCGGTCACGCCGTCGCCGGTTATGGCCGTGCGCCACTTCCACGCGCCGCTGGAGTACTTGGAGTTGGCCACGCCGATGATTCCGCCGCCTATCTTGACGCACTTGGTGGCGCTCTCGGGCTTTTTGTCGTACACCAGGATGCCTTGGCCGGGCTCCTCGTACACCCAGCCGCCCGTGGTGTTCACCTCGCTGTTGAGCATGTCAACGATCTTCTTGCGGATATCCGTCGGCAGCTGGTCGAGCTGTTTCTGCAGCCCATCCACCTCGCCCTCGGCGCTCGTCAGCCGTTCGTCCAGCTTGCCCGTGACGCCTTCCAGGTACTCCTTGTTGGCCTCGTCTATTTTCTTGAGCACGCTCTCGCTTTGCTCTATCGACGTGTCGGTGTACAGGCGCAGCACCTCGTCCAGGTCCAGGTTGCCGTCGTCGGAGTACTTCTTCAGCGCCTCCTCCAGCGTGGTGTCCCCGTTGTCGGCGTACTCCTTGAGGGCCTTGTCCAGCTCGTCCCTTATCTGGTCGGTGTAGTCCTGGGCGGCGCCGCCGACCTGCTTGGCGTACGCCTTCTGGCGCTCCTCGGCGGCCGCCAGGCTCTCGCCCCATTTGCCGGTCGATGCCTTGTTCGAGGCGTTCACGGCCTCGGTCACGGTCGCCCGGACGGTCGAGGCGGTGGACTTGGCGGCCGACTTCTGCGCGGCCATCAGCTCGGCGACCGTCTGGTAGTTGCCGAACGTGTAGGTGACCTCGCCGGGGCGCAGCTGGTCCTCCACCACCTTGGTGATGCGCGTGCGCACGCGCAGCGGCGGGTCGTACACCTTGTCCACCACGGTCACCAGGTCGCCCTCGTCCGCGCCCTCGAAGCCCTCGCCGGCGCGCGCAAGCGCCACGGCGTCCGCAGTGTAGGACACGGTGGGAACGCACGACTTCGCCAGCTGCGCCTCGGTGAGCTTCTTCAGCTCGGCGGCGTCCTCGCAGCCGGAGAACTCCACGTCGCCGAACACGTGCGCCTTGCCGCCCTTGCCGTCGGGCCGTCCCCAGCGCGCCAGCGCGTCGGCCGACCCCACCCAGTTCTGCCCGCCGTTCACGTCGCCGAAGGTCAGCTTGCGATCGTAGCCGCCCGTCAGGTTGCCGTCCTCGTCGGCGGTCTGCAGGGACTTGCCGTAGCCGTACAGGGCGGTACACACGTTGCCCTCGTCCACGCTGCGTTTGACGCTCACGAGGTCCTTGGCGTAGGTGAAACGCTTGCCGTTGTCCTCGCCGACCTGCTTGGCCATGCACACGCGGCGTGCGGTCACCTTGGTGCCGCTCACCTGGATTTCGAACGACAGCTCGCCGCCCCAAGTGTCTGCCACGTCGTGGATGGCCGCCCATGCGTTGGTGTGGTAGAAGTTCGTGCCGGCCTGCCCGAGGTCGGCCACGGTTCCGACCTGCCAGCGCGAGGAGGACAGCGCCGAGGCCAGCGCGGCGTAGGCGCTCACGTCGTAGGGGCGCTTGTCCTCCAGGTAGTCGCCCAGGAGCTCGATTTGCGCCGAGGTCGGGCAGTAGTACGTGTAGAGGATGCCCGCGCTTGCGCGCTCCTCCTCCACGCCGTCCACGATGTTCTCGTGCCAGCGGCCCTTGAGGTCGCGCCATACCAGGCGGTCGCCCTTGTCGAGGCGCGCCAGCGTTGTGATGCTCAGGGCGTTCTCGCCGTTGACCTCGCGCGTGTCCTCGCACTCGAACAGCGTCTTGATGGGTCCCTTGTACGCCTCCCAGCGGTCGCACACCCACAGAATCATCAGCCCACGTACCTTTCCGTCCACTGTACCGTCGCGGTGCCGCTGGACAGCTTGAGGCTGTTGGCCCCCGGCTCCAGCGGGAAGAAGTCACTCTCGAAGGTCACGGGCGCGGGGCTGCCGTCCACCGTGGCCTGCGGGGCGGCCATGTCGATGACCACTGCGCTCGATGCCGTCACCGCCTTGTCGATCTGCACGAACTCGCCCGTGCCCATGTTCGTCAGCCGCAGCGCCGACGTGCTGCCGCCGGGCCTGACGGTCACGGTGGGGTAGGTGCGGAACGTCCCGCCCACCTGCACGCCCGAGGTGCCCGACACGGTTGCGCGCCCCTCGGCCCCGTAGGCCACGGGGTCGTATGCCGTGAACGTCAGCGTGGCCTCGCCGGTGTGCCACAACGTGTCGAGCGCGCCCGGCGAGGTCAGCACGGCCATGTAGCGCAGGCCCAGGTGCCTCTCGTCGTCCAGCCACAGCTCGGCCTCCTTGAGGCACAGCAGGCGCGAGGCCATGAGGCGGCGAAGGGCCGCCATGTCGTCGGCGGGGCGCGCCCTCCAGGCCGCCGCCACGTCTATCGTCAGGGGTTTCAGCTCTGCGCGCATGAAGCGCGAGCCGGGCTGCCCGGGCACGTCGCGCGTGGCGATTTCGTACTCGGGCAGCAGCGAGCGGGTCACGAGCCGGGTGTCGAACCACGGCGCGAAGTCGAAGCCGTTGTATATCATGCGAAGCACTCCTGCCGTTTGATTTCCTTGGCTATCTGGCGGGAGATTTTCTCGATGTCGGCCTCCTCCCGCACGGTCGCGTACAGGTTGATTGTCACGTTCGTGTCGCCATGGGCCGCGCCGCCCTTGCCGTCGAGCAGCTTGGCGATGCCCTCGGCCAGCGGGCGCGCGCCGCGCTCGTTGAACGGCACCACGCCCTCGGGGCCCGCCTCGCCGACGCCGATGACGCTGGGGCCGTTGAACACGCCGCCCTTGGCGTACCAGTCGATGCCGAAGTGCGGCACGCTCGGCGGGGCGATGCTGAAGCTGCCGGAGATGGACAGGTGCGGCAGCTTCAGGTGGGGCAGCGACCACGAGAAGTTGAAGAACCCCTTGATGGAGTCGATGACGTTGCGCACGGTGTCGCGGGCGTTCTGTATCGGCGTCTCGATGGCGCTCTTGATGGAGTTCCACACGCTGCTCACGGTGTCCTTGGCGGCGTTGAACACGCTGGAGATCGTGTCGCGGATGCCGTTCACGATGCTGGATATGGTGGAGCTGATGCCGCCCCACACGCTCGACGCCGTGCTGCTCACGGCACCCCATATGGAGTCCCACACCGCCTGAATTGCCGACAGCACCGCCGATATGGTGGAGCTGATGGCATTGATGGCCGCGCCTATCGCCGAGCTGATGGCATCCCATATGCTGGAGGCGGTGAAGCTCACCGCGCCCCACACCGTGTCCCACACGCCCTGGATGACCAAAAGGGCCGCGCCTATCACGTCGCTAACGTACTGGATGTATGCGCTCACCGCGCCGTAGATGGCCTCCCATATGGTGCTGGCGGTGCCGCTGATGCCTTCCCACGTCGCGCCCCACCATTCGGAGAGCGCCGTCACCACGTCGGTGATGACCTGGCTCACCGCGTCGATGTAGCCTCCCACCGCGCCGCAGATTGCGTCCCATGCCGCCGTCAGCTGCTCGCCGAAGTTCTCCCAGATGAAGTTCCAGGGTATGAGCAGCGTCTCGATGGCCAGGTTCAGAATCTCGCCCAGAAGCATCACGGCGACCTGCACCACGTTGCAGATGCCGTCCCAGATGGACGAGGCGGTGCCGGCCAGGCCTTGGAAGAACCCGGCTATGGCGTCGATGGCCCCCTGCACCGTGGAGCAGATGCCGTCCCACACGCCGCCCAGCGTCTCGCCGAGCTGCGAGAAGAACTCGCCGACGCTTTGGGCCACGTCGCCCGCCACCTGGGTGGCCGCCTCGAACGCGGCGCACACGGCATCCCACACGGCGGTCACCGCGTCGCGGAACTCCTCGCAGTTGTTCCACAGCAGCACCACGGCGGCGATGATGGCCGCTATGGCCGCTACCACGGGGTGCGCGGCTATGAGCCCCAGCGCGCCGGTGCCCAGCTTGCCGACCACCTGGAAGGCCGCTCCGATTTTCGGCACGGTGTCCACGACGGTGCCGACCGTCGACAGCACGGGGGCTATGGCGGCCGCTATCGTGGCGATCGCCAGCACGGCGGTCTGGCCGCCCTCGCCGATGCCGGCGAACCACTCGGAGAACGACTTGACGACACCCGCCACGTTGGTGGCGATGTTGAGCAGCGGCTCGCCAAGCGGCTCGATGGAGCCCTGCAGCTCGCGCATGGCCTCCTGCGATTTCACGGCAAAGCTGTCGGAGGCGGCCTCCTGGGCCTGCTGCGCAGCGCCCGCCACGTCGCCGAAGCTGTCCTGCACGCCCGCCAGGGACTCGATCATGCCCATGGCATTGTCCTCGCCCAGCGAGGACCACAGGGTGGAGGCCAGCGCGGCCTTGTCGTACTCGTTTGGCATCTGCGTGAGGTCGCCCAGCACCGCCTGCAGCATGTCCTCGGCGGTGGCGCTGCCGTTCTTGAAGTTCTCGAAGACCTCCTGCGTGCCCTCGCTGAACGAGCCGATGGATTCCTCCATGCGGCCGTCGGACAGCGCCGTCAGGAACTCGTTGAGGTAGTCGCCCACCTTGTCCAGGTTGTACGCGCCGTTGGACGTGCCCGCTTCGAGCAGCGAGAAGTACTCGCTGGCGCTCATTCCCGCCTCGCCCCATCGCACGGAGTATTCGCTCAGGTTGTCGCCCAGCTCGTCGGTGTAGTTCAGGCCGCGCTGCATGCCCGCCGTCAGCAGGTCGCTGGCCTCGGTGGCGGACAGCCCGAAGCCCTCCATGAGGGCGTTGGTGCCGCGTATGGACTCGTTCACGTCTGCGCCGAAGGTGTCCGACAGCATGAGTGCGTTGGTGGTGACGGTCTGCAGGTCCTCGTCGGACACGTCGCGAAGGGTGGACTTGCACTGGATCAGCGCATCGTTGACCTCGTCCAGGGACTGGCCCCAGCCACCCTCGTATATGCGCTTGCCTATGCCGCTGAAACGTTCGGCCTCCTCGCCGGACACGCCGAACGCGGCGGCTATGCGGGCGTTGGCCTGCTCGTAGTCGCTGGCCACGCCGAATACGGCCTTGCCGGCGGCCACCACGGGCGCGGTCAGCGTCACCGTGGCGGCCGTACCGGCCTTCTTGAACGAGGACGACAGCTTCGCGGCCTTCTCGTCGCCCTCGGCTATGTTCTTCCAGGAGATGCCCTGGAGGTCGCGCTCCAGGGCCTTGATGTTCTTGGATACGTCAACGGTGTCGAGCACCGCTTTGATGATGACGTTGCCGTCCATGCTCACCTCGTCGCTCTCTTGAGCGCGGCGAACACATCGCGCATCGCCGCGTCGCTTCCTTCCTCAGAGCCGTGTGAGCTGCGGCCTTTGCCGAGTTCGAACGCCTTGTGGGCGGCGTTCCAGGCCTCGACCTCCTGCCTGTTGTATTTGGTTGGCTTCGGCTTGGTCGCCGGGTTGCGGTAGTGGATGGCCGCGCCGAGCGGCGTGTCCTGCGGGCAGCCGCCCACGAGTGCCACGAACTCGGCAAAGCTGATGCGACCGCGCACCTCGTCCCACTCGATGCCGTAGGCCTGGCGGAAGCTGGTGCGTATGCGCGCCGCGTCCTCCTCCAAGTCCCACAGCGGGGTCTCGTGCGGGCGGTCGCCGGTCAGGTCGAGTCCGCACATGTCCCATACCGCCGCGTCGCGCATCCGCACGAACTCGGCGGCGTCGTAGTCGCATGCGCACCACGCGTCCGCCCAGTCCACGAAGAACAGCGCCAGGAACTCGTCCCGGCGCTGGTCGTCGGACTTGCCCTCGTCGGTCAGCACCTCGATGACGCGGATGATCGTGAGCGCGTCGTCGCGCACCAGCACCTCCTCGCCGTTCCACGGGTAGCGCGTGGCGCTCGTGCCGTCGGGCAGCCGCACCCGCTCGGCCGTGAGCGCGGCTGGCAGCATTACTTGCCGCCCTTCTTCTTGCGCTTGGCCTTGGCGCGGCGCTGGGCGCGGTTGAGCGCCTGGACCTGATCGGCGCGCTCGCTGTATGCAAGGCCGCACGCCATCAGCTGCTCGCTGGTCGCGTGGCGCGCCAACATGTTGAGGAACGTGGCGAAGACCTCGCCCAGGATGCGGATGTTCTCCTCGGGCGCGATGGGGCCCTCGTCGCCGCCCATCCACGCGAGCAGCTGCTCCCAGCCCTCGGTGCCGATGAACGCCGAGATGGTGCGCTTCATGAGGCGGGCCTGCGCGGCGTTGGCCTCGGCCGCCTTCTCGGGGGTGTCGGCCTCGCGGGCCATCTGCTCGTTGGCCTGCGCGCGGTCGATGGCGTTGCCGACCTTGGCCAGGTACTCCTCGATGTGCTTGTCGTCGAACCACACGCGGAAGCGCGGCGTGTCGGGGGTTCTCCTCGGGGTCCTCGAAGAACACGTCCTCGTACGCGCGGATGTTTTTCAGAAGTTCCATTTGTTGCCCCTTTCGTGAGCGGTGAGCGTCGGGCATAGAAAAGGGGCGCGGGCCGCTCACTAGCCCGCGCCCCCATGTCCAGGAGGTTATGTCTGGTGTCGCCTGCGGCTACTTCGCCGCCACGGTGACCTTCACCTGCGTGCAGATGCTCGGCTTGGACGCGCAGCGCACGGTGATGACCGCCTCGCCTGCGGCCACGCCCGTCACGTTGCCGTCGCTGTCGACGGTGGCCACGTCGGTGTTGCCCGATGCGAAGAAGCACTTGGCGTTCGCCTCGGCGGGCGTGACGGTCGGCGCGAGCTTCATGGACTTGCCCACGGCCGGGCCGGTCGGCGCGGTGCAGGTGACGCCCGTGGGCTGCTTGAGCTTGTTGGCGGGGATGTAGCGCATAGCGCCAGCGCCCGAGATTGTGCAGGAGAACGCGCCGGGGTCGGACGCCGCGCCCTGCTGCGAGCCGACGGTCAGGCCCAGGTAGGTGCAGTCGCCCTCCACCACGTCGCCGTTGGGGTCAGTGTGGCGGAAGTGGCCCGTGCGGCCCTCGCCGGTCTCAAGCGCCAGGCTGGCAACGAAGTCCTGCGCGGGGTCGCCGTAGCAGCGGTCGCCTGTGACCTCGTACTGCGGCTGCACGCTCTTCACCTTGTCGGTGGGAGTGCCGTAGCCGTCGTAGTAGTCCTTGGTCTCGGTGGTCTCGTTGGTGGTCGGCTTCACCTCGGTGATGCCGCGCGAGAAGATGGCCCACGTGGGGCTGGCCGCGTCTGGCGTAGTGTCGATCTCCAGCGCGCTCATGTAGTTGGGCGCGAAGCCCAGGTCTTGGTTCTTTGCCATCGTTATCCCTTCTCTATGGTTATGGTCGCTTTGATTCGGAACTCCCACAGGTACGGCCCGCCCTCGGGCGGCGTTATCTCCTGCGGCTCTGTGTACAGCGCCGCGCTGGTGAAGCCGTAGGAGCCGGTGGGCGAGGACAGGTCGGCCCCGTCCAACGCGTCGGCCAGGTCGTAGGCGTCGCCCATGGCCTTGGCCTCGGAGGTGTCCTTCACGATGACCTGCAGCACGTATCCGACACGGCGGGTGCCGTCCATGTGGCGCACCGCGTCGGCCGTGGGCATGGGCCTCAGCACCACCGCGTCGTCGTGGCCGCGCGATGCTGCCAGGCGGGTGAGGAGCACCGGGCCGTAGCCCAGGGCCTCTATGGCGGCCTTCGCCGCCTCCATCACGTCCGGGGCCATGTCACGCCCCCTCGGTCAGGAGGTCGACGGCCAGGCGCTCCCAGTCCTCGCCGTGCGCTTCCTTCGCGGCCTTCGGCCAGTCGGCCTTGGCCCTCGGGTTCTTGCCGTGCTTGATGGAGCTGTCGGGCAGGTCGCGCACGTAGGCGGCGTAGTCGGCGTCCCATATGACGAGGCCCTGCCTGAAGTCGGAGGCGGCCTGCATGGAGTTGTGCATGCGCTTGGTGTCCTCTGGCGTGAACGCGTTCATGTCCTCGGCCACGCTCATGGCGAACTTCACCTGCTTGGCCTCCAGCTCCTTCGCGCTGAAACGCTTCATGAGCTTGGTCAGGTCGACCGTAACTGCTGCGGGCATGGCTACCTCACCTCCAGTTCCCAGTGGTGGGGACGGGTGCCGAACGCGCGGCGGGGCGTGCACCTCGCCACGTTCATCCACTCGCCCCCGTCGATGCTCACGCGGCTGCCCACGGGCACGTCGAACATGCCGGGGCTGTCCGCGCCGTCTGCTATCACGAGGCCCTGCGCGCCGTCGCCCAGGGCGTACTCGCGCACGAGCCACGCCGAGACGGGCTCGAAGCGCACGCGGCGCACCTCGACGGGCTGCTCGAACTCGCCGCCGTAGCCGCCCTCCCTGGGCACCTTGACGAACATGGTGGAGGGCCGCGCCGAGCGCGGCACCCGCATCATCTGGTACCCCCGATGCCCGCGTAGAGCAGCGGCGTTCCAAGCAGCTCGCGGCGGACGGCGGCCTCCATGTCGCTGCGGTAGGTGCTGGCCCCTTCGGCACCGGGGTTCCACGAGAACGAGCCGACGGTAAAGCCGCCGCCCTCCATGATGCCGCCCGAGCATCCGTATGCGGCGTCGACCTCGCAGGCCGCCATGACCGCGCGCGCCCACTCCTCGGAGCCGTCCGGCTCGTTGGGGAAGATCAGGTCGCGCACGGCTGCCGTGGCGTGGGGGAGCGCCGCCTTGAACTCCTCGGCGGACAGCTCCCCGCGCCCGGCTGCCAGGTAGTCCTCGTGGGTCGGGGCTCTAGTTTCCATCGTCCTCGGCCGCCTCGGGCTTTTCCGCCTTGCCCTTGGCGGGCTGCTCGTCTGCGGCCTTCGCCTCGGGCTTTTCCGCCTTGCCCTTGGCGGGCTTGGCCTTCTTCGGGGCCTCCTTCTCGAAGGCCAGTCCAACGGTGCGCATGTCGCGCCTCCTTCCTACGCGGCCTTCATGCCTGCGGTAATGTAGTGCGCCAGGTTCTCGCGGACGCCGCACACGCCGTACTTGCGGTACTTGAACAGGTGGCCGAAGCCCTGCTGGTTGTCTTCGGCGTCGATGACCTTGCCGTGCGCGAAGTTCCAGCGCAGCACCACGGCGTCCTTGTGGACAATGAGGAAGTTCATGTCCACCGCGCCGGTGCCCTTCTTGTAGTGGCCGATCTCCTCGTCCTTGGTGGTGCCGTCCAAAAGGTCGATGGCGCTGTAGAAGCGGGACTGCGGCACCTTCACGATGGAGGAGAAGCCGTCCAGCACCTCTCGGGACTTGATGGTGTCCAGGTCCTTCACCATACCCAGCAGGGTGGGGGTGATGAACAGCACGCGGCCCTCTTCCGGCACCTCCTTCTCGTCCATGTCGCACATGGCGGCGTTCAGGCCCTTGAGCATGTCCGCGCCGTCGGCGTAGGTCTTCTGCTCCTTGGTGATGCCGGTGCCTGCGCACAGCGTGGAGAACACGAACGCGTCTCCCTCGGGCACCACCTTGGTGCGGTTGAAGTGCGCGGCGGCGTTGCCGAACGCCAGATTGAAGGACTGGGCGTCCACTTTCTGGTCGATTTCCAGGATGGTGCCGCGGTCGTAGTTGGCGCTGATGGGCTTCCAGGTCAGGGACGCGCCTCTGTTCTGCGGCAGTCGCCCGTTGGCCTGCACGTCGCCCAGGCCACCCATGGAGTAGACGGGATAGTAGAACTCGCCCAGCTGCTCCATCTGCGCGATGTTGCCCTTCGGCGCGGCGCTCTCAAGCACTGCGGTCAGGGATTCCTTGCGGTACGCCTCCATGAGCACGTTCTCGTAGCCCTTGGGCAGTTCGATGCCGTTTGGCATGATTTACTCCTTTGAAGATTCGTCGGTAAGTCCGAAAGCTGCGCGGAAGTCGGCCAGGCCGTCGGAACCTGCGCCGCCCTTGGGGTCGCCGCCCGCGCTCTCGCGGGGCTGGTCGGTGAACATGTAGGCGTTATCCTTCTTCAGGGCCTCGAAGTCGATGCCCGTGAGATTGCCCTGCTCGTCCAGCTTCGCGTCAGCGATGTTCGGGATGATCGCGCGCGCCGCCTTGGCGTTGCGCACCCCCATCTGCGCCAGCTTGGTGTCGATGGCGAAGTCGCGGCGCATGTCGGCCTCGCGCTTCTCGGCGTCAGCCTTGTACGCCTCGTTGTCGGCCTTGGCCTTGTCGAGCGCGGCCTGCAGCTCCTTGGCGTTGCCCGCCTTGGAGGTGAACTCCTCGATCTGCTTGTCGCGCTGCTCCAGCTCGGCCTTGAGGGCCTTCACCTGCTCCTGGTACTCGTCGGTCTCGCGCTTGTACTTCGCGTAGGACACGACCTCCTTCGCCGGTTCGGTCTGCTGGCCGCTGTCGCCGCCCTCGTTGCCCTGGGGCTTGTTGTCGTCCGCCATCGCCTGCTCCTTCCGTGTTTGGTTTTCGCGCTTCCCTGCGCGCTTGGATGGCCCGCCGTTGTCGCCGCGGTCGCGTGCGGGGCCGTTGTCGCCGCCCCATCGCGTGACCGCATCTTCCCCGAGGTGTCGCCAGGCAAAAGAAAAGGCCGCCCGTGATGGGCGGCCTTGATGCCGTGCGTCTATTCGGTTGTCTCTTGGTCTACTTCATCAGCCCCGCGTCGCGCAGAACCTTGCGGGACTTGGCAAAAAGCTCCTCGCGCTCTTCTTTGGTCAGCTTTTCGGCGGCTTTCGACTCGGAGGCGCTGTCGTCTATGACGAGCACCCAGTCCTCTGGCGTCACTTCTTTTTTGTCAGCCTGAACCATTTCGCTTCCTCGTTTCGCTCGTAGAGCATTTCGGTGGCAAGCTGGTCGATAACATCGCCGCCCGCGTTCGGGCACTCTCTTTTCGCCAGCTCTCGCAGCTCCTCGTACGCTTGTACGACGCTGCGGTCGGTCACCTTGATTTCGTAGATTGTACCATCGTGGCACGCACCACCGAGCTGCGCACCCAGTCGTTTTCCGCCACCGTTCGAATGTCGGTCCACGACGGCGGCGAGCTCATGGGGTGGTTGTGGATCAGCACCACGCCGCCCTTGGTGCGCCTGCACGCCTCCACCTGCTTGGCGGTCAGGCCGCACGCCTGGCTCTTCAGGCCGTGCCCGAAGGTGTCGGTGACGCGCTCGCCCTTCTTCCACGACACGACGGACATGCGTTCGTAGCCCGTGCCGTCGCGGTCGCGCAGGATGCGGCGGCTCTCGGCGTACACGGCCTCGCTTGCGCGCTTCGGGATGGGAAGGGACGCCACCTTGTCGTGGTAGGCCCTGCCGTTCACGGCGCGGCGGCTCACGTCTGCGGCGGTGCCCGCGCCCTTGCCCGGCATGAACTTCTCGCGCACCCAGGTCTTGTCCGTGGCAAGCGGGTAGATGCGCTCCTTCGATTCCACGGCGGCCTCGCGCGTGCGCTCGCGGGACAGGTAGGGATGGGCGGCTATGTGCTCGCGCTGGCGCTTCTGCAGCTTGCCCAGGCGCAGGCGCTCCTTGGTGTTGTCGAGCCCGGCGGCCTCCAGGGCCGTTGCCTCGCGCTTGGCGGCGCGTATGCCGCGCTCAAGCTCGCGCTGCTTCTGCTCTGCCTGGTATCGCTCCTCGCGCTTCTCGTCGCCGCCATCGGGATCGCGCTCGTACCGCAGCTGCTGGCCCTCCACGTAGATGCCGAAGTCGTGCTTGCAGTTCGCGCCGCACAGGCCATCGACAGAGCCGTAGCCCGTCTCGCGGTAGAACGGCGGGTACTTCTTGGACTTGCCCGACAGACTGAACACGCGGCCCTGCCACTTGGCGTGGCTCTCGCGCGCCCCGCCGTGCGAGGAGGTCTGCACGAGGTCGTGCCCGGTCTCTTCAAGCAGCTCCAGCGTGTTGCGGCTGCCGGCCTGCACCGCCTGCGTGCGAATGTGGCGGCGCATGGCCACGTCGGGCTGCGCCCACGCCCCGCTCTTGTAGTCCACGACGGACACGCCGCGCCGCGCCAGCTTCAGCACGGCCTCGCGGGTGGCCTGCTCGTAGCCCGCCATGCCCGAGTTCACCCGAGCCACGGCCTGCGCCACGACTTCGAGGTAGGCGCGCTGCACGTTGGCGGGCATCTTCAGGTTGTCGCGGCTCACGACGTCCTGCACTCCCGCCGCCGTGGCCCGCGCTGAGTTGTGCAGCCTCCACTGCATCGTCTTGGACAGCGCGCCCATGGCCGTGCCCAGCGTGGCCAGGTCGGCCTCGGCGCTCTTGGCCACGGCCTCGGCCGCAGCCTTGGCAGCCTCGCGCGCGGCTCTGCGGCCCTCCTCGTTCATGGCCTTCTGCACGTCCTTGGCGGCAAGCGCCGCCTTGCGGGCGGCCTGCGAGTAGGCGCTGTCGCCCTCGAAGTCGATGGAGCCTATGAGCGCGGCGTAGATGCACACCAGGCGCAGGGTGTATTCGTCCATGGCCCCCTGCGCTGCGTCGGTGAAGTGCTCTATGTAGTCCGGCCCCAGCATCAGGCGAGCCCGTCGCCCAGCATGTCGAACGCGCCGCCCTGCTGCTCGGGCACGTTTGCCTTGGCCTCGTTGCTGGTCTCGCCGTAGAAGCGGCGGCGGTACTCCCACGGGGCCATGATGCCCGCGCCGACCTCGCTCATGGCCATCTCACGCGCGCTCTGCGTGTCGCTGATGATGGAGTCGTCGAAGTCCACGGTGACGTCGCCGTAGGGCACGGCCTCGCCCTTGATGCTGCGGCACGCGTCGGCCATGCCGTTCACGAGGCGCACGATGGACTTGCGCAGGGCGTTCTCGTGCCGGTGGATGGATCGCATCAGCTGCGAGTTGTCGGCCGCCACCTCCTTGGCGGTCTTCAGGCCCGTGTGCGACTCCCAGGAGAAGTAGCCGTTGCCGAAGCCGCACGCCACCGACAGCAGGCGCAGGCCCGTGTTGATGGCGCTGGCGTTCTCGTCGGCCTTGAGGTCGCTCTGAACGGTCTGAATCTTGGCCGACCCCTCGTCGCCGGGGTTCATGCTGAAGATGGTGTCGTCGGCCTCGCCGAAGGCGTAGTAGGTCTTCGTGAGGCTGCCGTCCGGCCCCTTGTCGGTCTTGGACTCTATGAGGGTCTTGTCCACGAACGTGCGCGGGCGGCCCACGCGAATGTGGTCGAGCAGGGAGGTGGCGGCCTCGTCGACCACCTTCATGGCCCCCACGGCGTTGCAGTACACGCTCGCGCCCATCGCGCAGTAGTCGTAGAAGCGGTTCGACACGGCGGGGCGCACCAGCGCGAAAAGCGGGCGGGTGCAGCGCGTGTCCATGTCGGCGCTGATGCCCTCGACCGTCACCTGCTTGTGCGTTTTGGTGTCGAACAGCTGCGTGAGGATGTGGTAGGTGCCGCCCTTGAGCACGTGGGCCTGGCACTGGTCGTAGTCGCGCCCGGCGACCTCCACGCGGCCCACGAACGCGCACTGCGTGCAGTCGTCGGCGCTCCACGTGAGCGGGACTATCTGCGTGGCGTCGTAGCGCACGATGCGCAGCTCGGCGTCGGGCGTGTAGGCGCTGTCGGTCACGCCTCGCGGCTCGATGACCCACGCGCCGGTCCCCATGGCGAACGCTCGGGCTATGAAGTCGGCGTTGTCCATGGCGAACGAGGAGGGCGCGCCGCTGTCCTCGGTCGGCCGCGCCGCCGGCTGGCCGTCCTCCGGCGCCTCCTGTCCGTCGCCGCCGGTTGCCGTGGGGTTGGCGAAGTATCGCGCCATCCACGCGCGGCGCTCGTCGCTCGTGCTGGAGATGATCGTGCTCTCGTTCATTATCAGGCTGGCCCACTCGTCGGCCACAAGCGCGGCCGGGTGCAGGCTCGCGCGCTCGCGCTTGTACACGCGGAAGCCTCGCCGCTCGCTGTAGTGATACCAGCCGTTGTTCGCCGCGAACCACCCGAACCAGACGTCCACCATGCCCTGCATGCGGGTGTCCGGCTGGTATCCCATGCGGCGCAGCCACGCCTCGGCGTAGCCCGTGTTGCCTCGCTTCTCCATCAGAGGTTGCTCCTTATCCACAGTCCTGCGGCGTAGCCCGCCGCGTCTATCGCGTCGTCGTTCACCTTCGGCAGTGTCTCGGTTATGTCGCCCTGCCCGTTCGACACGTACTCGTACTCGGGGAACTCCTTGGCGGCGAGCGGGCAGCGGTCGGGGTCGATGACTATGCGCGTGAGGTTCTGCATCCACCTGATGCGGTTCTTGGGCGCGTTTAGGCCCTGCTTGAGCGATTTCTGCGCGCCGATGCCCTGCTCCTGGTAGTAGAGGATCATGCCGCGCGCCGCGCTGTCGCACCACACGTCGGCGGCGGGGTCCTCGGCCGCCTGCAGCTTGGCGGCCACCAGCTCGGCGGTCTTGACGTCGATGGCCTCGGCTCCCTGGCGGCTCTCCTCGTCCAACAGGTAGAGCACGCGCTCGTTCTCGTCGTATCCCGCCTCCATGAACACCCACGGGTGCACGCTGCCCGCGTCCACGCCGAACGAGCGCAGGGCGATGGCCTCGCGTTCCTCTGCGGTGATGGGACGTATGTCCAGCAGCTCGTCGGGGAACACCTCGGAGCCCGTGCCGATGACCTCGCCGAGCCATTGCCAGCGGTAGGACTCGGGGGTCTTGCGGCGGCTGCGCTCCGCCTCCGCCAGCGCGGTGGCGCTTATCCATTCGGGGTGCTCGTCTATGACGTCCAGGTACGTGGTGTGGCATATGAAGCGCCCGTCCTCGCCCGGGTGGGCCTCCAGGTCGCGCGCCTCCTTGTTCACCCAGTTGCGCGCCGAGCGTGGGGGGTTGTAGCTGTAGAAGACCCAGAAACGCTCGCCGCCGCGCAGGAACGTGGCCAGCACGCTGCGCACCTCGTCCATGCCGTCGAACTCGTCGACCTCCTCGAACCACACCACGGCGCAGTAGCCCGTGCGGAACTTCGCAGACTTCAGCTTCTTGGGCTTGTCGCAACCCAGGAAGCGTATGACCTGCCCGGTGGGGCGGTACGTCACCTCCATGGGGGACAGGCCGAAGTCGAACAGGTGCGCCACGCCCAGCACGTCGCACGCCCAGCCTATCTGCTCGTACACGGACGTGCGCAGCGTGTTGCCGACCTTGCGCAGCACGACGGCGTTGGCCTCCGGGTTGAGCATGATCAGCAGCACGATGGCGATGGATATGAACGACGACTTGGTGGAGTTGCGCCCGCCCTTGAACCAGTAGTGCGTGAACTCGTGCGACTTGATGGAGCGCCACACGCCGGCGAACACGGCCGCCACGACGTCCGAGAGCCTAACCGAGGTCGTCAACGATGGTCACCCCCGCCTCCGCCATGGCGGCCTTCGCGCCGTCCACGCCGAACATATCGTTGAGCAGCTTCACGCTCTCGGTTATGGCCAGGCGCGCGTCGCCGTTGATGCTGCCCTCGGCCGCCTGGCGGCGGAAGATGGGCAGCGCGCCGTCCAGCACCTCGAACAGCGGGGCGGCGGCGTCCTGCAGCTCCCAGCGGCAGTCCTTGGCGGCCGCGTCTCGGATTTCCTGGATTCTGTGCGCGATTCGGGGGTCTCGCATCAGCTTGGACGCGGCGCAGCTTATCGAGTTGTAGTTCATGCGCTTGCAGTCGTAGGCCGCGCGGTACGCGTCCTGCTGTTTGGCGCGGGGCTTGGCCATCTCGCGGGCGAACGCCTCCTGCTTCGCCGTGAGCGGCTTGTCCTTCTTGGGCACCTGCGGCCTCCTTCCTGATTAGTTTCGCGCTAGCCAAGCGACGCGATCACATCGCGCTCGCGCGGCGAAAGCGCGAAACGCTCTGCGGCTGCACGCTCTGCGGCTGCACGCTCTGCGGCTGCACGCTCTGCGGCTGCACGCTCTGCG